>PDWJ01000151.1_pt1 | contig 174841 bp, 152 predicted proteins | sample 1430881 | NCBI WGS metagenome assembly PDWJ01 (sample SAMN01162460, study PRJNA174530) | Oral metagenome, whole genome shotgun sequencing project. | biome: Marine environment; feature: Marine mammal; material: Swab sample of the gingival sulcus; isolation source: swab sample of gingival sulcus...
TCTCGTATTAGTTGCTCTATTGCAAACAACAGGATACGGAGAAACCCTGTGGCTCTTCAAGTTATAGGTGGGGTTGCGTTTTGAGTGTTAATTCGGGGATGGAGTGTTTGCTTTTGTTTTTTTATATGCTAGTACTAGCATATGCTACCCTTAGCAAAATAGCAACAAAGGCCCCTCAAGCATCACCGAAGTTGGCTGTTTTGCGCGGCGCGCCTCGCTTGGAGTTGATTGACGGAACGGCAACAGAGGTGATACAATAGCGGGCAACTGTTTGGGATAAGCCGGACTGCAGGACGCCCGCTGCTAACCCGCCGCCAAGCATACTATCATTACTATTTGAAACGGGTGTTGTGCCGCGCGGTTTTAGGTAAAACAGAAGTGCCTGCGCCAAATCGTCCTAAAGTACGGTGAAGCCAAGCACAAAACGTTATCTTAAATAAAGCGTCGGTTGCAGCAGCCGCCCTGGGCAGAGGAAAAGCCATAATGAAAAAGGATTTACACCCGAAAGATTACCGCTTGGTAGTATTTCAAGATCTCAACAATAACCAAACCTATCTCACGCGCAGCACCGTGAAGACAGATGAAAACATCACGCTCGACGGCGTAGAATATCCGCTCGTAAAAGTTCATATAACTGGCAGTAGTCATCCGTTTTATACCGGCGAAGAGCGCGTTCTTGACATAGAAGGCCGCGTCGATAAGTTCAAAGCACGCGCCGAAGCCGCCGCAAAGGCGAAAAAGGCTCGTATGGCCGCCGCAAAGAAACTCAAAGACCGCGCCGAGAAAAAAGCCGAGAAAACCGAAAAGAAGAAAGCTCGTTAACCCAGATAGGCCAAAAGGTTATAGGCAAAAATTGGTTTTGGCGCACAAACAAAACCTGAGCGCCATAAATAGCGCTATACTATAAAGGCATGGAAGCAAAAGAACATCAGCTACGCACAGAACTTGCAACGCTGCGACAAAAGCTGCAAGATCCCGCCATCTACTCCGATACTTCGTATCCAAAGCTAGCAAAACGTCAAGCAAAACTAGAACATGTCATAAGCCTCTTTGATGACCTCGCCTCAACGCAAAAACACATAGCCGACGCCGAGACACTCGCGCAAGACCCCGACCCAAGCATAGCCGAGATGGCGAAAACAGAGCTGGAAGAGCTGAACGCCAAGCTAGAACCTATTACTGCTCGCCTGTCAGAGGCGCTAACACCCAAAGACCCCAACAACGAAAAAGACGTCATTATTGAAATACGCGCGGGCGCTGGCGGCGATGAATCGTCGCTATTCGCCGCAGAACTATACCGCATGTACGTGCGCTGGGGCGAGCTTCGTGGGTGCAAAACAGAGCTTATGAGCGAAAGCCCAAGCGAAGTCGGCGGCTATAAAGAGATTGTTTTTGCCATGCGCGGCGAGGATATATACAAACACCTCAAATTTGAGGCAGGTGTTCACCGCGTACAGCGCGTCCCCACCACCGAAAGCCAAGGACGTATACACACAAGCACCGTAACCGTAGCCGTCCTGCCAGAGGCCGAAGAATCCGACATCGAAATCAATCAAAATGACCTGAGAATCGACGTCTTTCGCAGCGGCGGCCACGGCGGACAAAGCGTCAACACCACCGACTCGGCCGTGCGCATCACACATCTACCAACTGGACTGGTTGTCGCAAACCAAGACGAAAAATCACAAATAAAAAACAAAGCCAAAGCGCTTTCGGTACTGCGTTCGCGCCTACTGCAACTAAAGATTGACGAAGAAACAAAAGAACTCAGCGAAGCTCGCAGAAAACTCATCGGCACCGGCGACCGCAGCGAAAAAATTCGTACCTATAACTTCCCGCAAGATCGCATAACCGATCACCGCATAGGCTACAGCCGCAGCAACATCCCAGCCGCTATGAACGGCGACATCGACGACCTGATAGAAAAACTATCCGCCTACGAAAAAAACCTCTTGAGCAGCAATCAGTAGGCTAGGACTCATGGAAAACTTTTGCGCAGGCAGTGCGCCTGCTGTATTTCTGAACACTGATCCCCTCGTTTCTTTGCGGTTGCGAAAAATGCAAGCAAACATCATTGAGTATCACCGCGCGCGGTAGCTTCGGGTAGCAGCTGCGCTGCTACCCACTCGACAATAAGCTGCGACGCTAAAAGCGCATTCCCGCCTCCAACTACAGCCATTGCCGCAACACCTAATTGCTCGTGAGGCTGAAGCTCCGCCTTTTCATCATCGCTCAGCAATCCACGATCATACAAAAACGCCGCCCAAGCCACAGGAGCGTCCTCAAGTGTCCTGCACTCAGGTTCATACCTATCTATAGTAAGTCCCTTGACAGCCACTTCTGCTATTCGAAATACTTCTGCTGTTTCTTGTGCCATATCGGCGTTACACGCCCCTACTTGCACCTGAAGCTTGACAAGGTCGTAAAGTGCATCTGTTCCGGCATCAAACAGAGCAAAAGCTCCACCATCCAATTCGGCTGCGCTAGACGGTCGGATACGACCTTCTTTTATGGCCTGATCGTAAACCTCATCAATCGTCGGTTCCTCTAGTAAAAAAGGTGGCAGCCACGTCAACTGGACTGCCTCACCCGTTTCACTGCCCCGAACATTCCCTTCCACGCCTGTCATACCTGTTATACATAACTCATTATCTTTTAACACTACCCTTCGTCCAGACTACGGCATCAAACTCGCCCAGACACTGGTAACCCACCAAGGCAACTATCGCCATAAACAGACCATCAACGCGGTGGGCTCGCAGTCGGAACAACTACCTCTCCTGAGCCATGGTTTTTATTTATGGCGTCCTTGATTGCAAACGCGCAAAACTGCGCGATGCGTACTCCCTGAGGGTAGCTCGATTGGTTATGACGACGTACATTATCTGGATCTGCTCGCATGCTAGCGAAAGTTTTTTCAGCAACAACCCAATCCTCGAGCTGTTTTTCCGTAAAAACACCTGGTGTGGATACTGCAGCAGCACATAACGCCGTTCGCCCATGCGTGGCAGGGTCATACACAAGTCCCTGAGGATATTGTTCACGCATATCTTTCTGTATTATCGACACCACAACGTCACCAGGCGTGCTATCATCACCCTGCGCCCGATAGGCCTTCAAAGTCTCTAGCACTCCAGGCGATTTTCCGCTCAGCATACCCGCCGGTGCCCCTTGCACCTTTGCTATAGCAGCCTCCATCTGCTCTGCTACCCTGATTTTATTTAACGAACCGGCATCAAGCGCCGCAATAGCCTCATCAGCCACGCCATCGTATGCTTCCACCATATCATTAGGCCTGTTCGTGCAACCGCCGAGTATTAAGCCGGTAAGAGCCACGGGCACAATCGCGCCACTCCCGAATCTACATATTTCCGCCACTCCCATGTGCATACACTCCTTATGTATAGCAAGAGAACACAGCTTAAGCGCAATGTGTTAGCGCCGTTCCTCCGTCTCAGCTATTTTATTTGCCGTAAATACCCCGTGAAGGGTCGTTACTATAATAAGACTTTTTTCATTTTATGTCAACTATATCGTCAATCACGCCCCTCATAAAACCGCACGAGAAACACCGAGTATACATTCCGGCCAACTAGACCTGCGCCAAACCATGGTTGAAAAAATAACTGTATTGGCTAGAATAACCACATGATCGCCGCAAACCCGCTTCAAGCAAAAACGAATCACAGCAAATTGCTTAGCACAACAACGTTCACTAGCTATCGGCAAATGGCAAAATACGATGCCTAGCCAGCCTTTGTCCGACTGGCTCGGCGATACTGAAAGCATGCTGCGCGAAGCTGGCATTGAGACAGCTCGACTGGACGCACTCGTATTACTCAGCGACGAGTTAGACCAGGACAAGTCGTGGATTTTGGCACATCCCGAATACGATATACAGGGGTCAGTTGTCGAAAAATTGAACAAAAAAGTTGCGCAACGAACACAACACACCCCCCTCGCATACATACGCGGCAAAGTTGAATTTTACGGCCGCGAATTCACCGTAAACGAGCACGTGCTTGTACCGCGACCAGAAAGCGAGGCGATGATTACGCTACTCAAACAGCTCCCCGCGCCTAAAAATCAATGCTTACTAATCGACGTTGGTACCGGCAGCGGATGCTTGGCTATTACCGCAAAACTAGAGCTGCCGAAAGCCGAGGTCGTTGCACTAGACATAGACGTAGACTGCCTCAAGCTAGCAAAGCAAAATGCTGCCGCGTTGCAAGCAACTATCGCTTTCTTTGAAAGCAACCTCCTTTCTGCCCTACAAGCACCAAACACAAAACAGCAAACATCCGTCATACTGGCCAACCTTCCCTACGTCCCAGAAAACTACAGCATAAACGCAGCAGCCAAACACGAACCAAGACTCGCGCTCTATGGCGGTACAGACGGTCTCGATCTCTACCGCAAACTTTTTACCCAAGTCCAAGCGCTTGCCGCGCCGCCAGCGTGGATTATCACCGAAGCTCTACGCCACCAACACAGTTCGCTTGCTGGCATCGCGAGAGAAAACGGCTACAAACTGCACGCAAGCGACGATCTTGCACAGCTATTTCAGTTCAGCGGTTAGCTCTCTGGCACAGTGCCAAGCTTGACGCGAATTGTCTTTTTATCAGACCCACGGAGTATAGTCATTTTAACCGTATCGCCCGCTTTATGCCTACTCAAGAGCGAAACGGGACTTGATCTTTCGCCTATCTTTACCCCGTCTATTTCGAGGATGATGTCACCCTCTCGTATGCCCGCGCTATCCGCTGGACCGTCTTTTAGAATCGTCGCAGAAGAACCCATTTCCGACGCTTTTGGAATATACGCACCCCGTTTTGCCTTAAGATCATATTCTTCTGCGATATCGTCCGTCAGTATTATATAGATGACTCCGAGAAATGGGCGTTCGATTTTTCCAGTTCGTTTCACATTGTCTATCATGCCTTTTACGTTATTGATAGGTATGGCAAAACCAACCGTTTGCGCACCGCTCGCCATTGCGGTATTTACACCGATAACCTCGCCATCCATGTTTACCAGCGGACCGCCAGAGTTGCCTTGGTTGATTGCCGCATCGGTTTGGAACATGTCGTCCAAGTTTTCGGCTGCACCCCCAGAACCGGCTCTAGCCACGAGACTTCTGCCATAACCAGAAATGATACCGCTCGTAACTGTGTTCTGGAACTGACCAAGCGTATTTCCTATAGCAACCACGCCATCACCAACATTCATCTTGCTCGAATCACCAAGCTTGGCAGCCTGCAGCTTTTTATCTTCTTTGTCTGTGACTTTCAGAAATGCAATATCGAGACTATCGTTCTTACTGGTACGCGCAACAACCTTGACTCTTTCCAAAAGGGTTCCATCACTTAACGTCACGCTCACATCCGTCGTGCCATCAGGAACAACATGCCGATTAGTCAGAATGAGCCCGTCCGACGTCAAAATAATGCCAGTACCAGCGCTTCTCCGCTCGTATCGCCCATAGCCAAAACCAGAAAATTCGCTACCCCTGCCGCGCTCTCGCGACGTAACGGTCACAGACACAACACTGTCTTTTAGATCGTCGGCAATGGAACTCAGTAATTTTGCCGTATCGACAACCGCTGCCTTCTGAGCAACAATGCTTTGCTGATCGTCATCCCCGCCGTAGCTCCGCGCACCAAGCCAGCCGCCGCCAAAACTGATCGCCAAAATAATGAGTCCGATGAGTACTCTTGAAAAAAATGTTGTTTTTTTATAATTTTGCTTCGATGGGCTAGGTGTTACTAGGCCGCCCGCTTGTCCTTGTTCCATATTCTTTCCTTTCACGTTCCCTTCGCTAGAACGAGAGTTACCCTACTATTATACTGTTTTATCGCCCCAATCAGAAAATACAATCACCACAAGCAAGATAGTCGCAAGTATGAAAAGAATTTCTCGGCGAACAAATCGAGATAGCTTATCGAAATGATCAAGATAATAAAGCGTGCCCATGCTAAAGGCCATTGCCGTCAAAATGAGCGTTGGTTGTGCAACCACATCGTAGTAGTACACCAGCCAATGACCGAGTATCCAGGTAAGCGCTGCGCCAAAGTACGCCCATATATACGCCAAAAGCCGAATATGCTCTTCGTCGAAACCATAGAAAAAGTGATGCGCTGCAAAAAAGCATATGAATCCAACGACCGTAACCAAACCAACAAGTGAAATATAATCCCAGGCCGAAAACACCGCCATCAGACCGACTACCTGCCCGAAGAGCGCCTGCATAGACATCCAGAATACATTATGCCTTGGCTTTATAAACATGAGCCACACGATCCACGCCGCAGCATAAGTAGCCTGTAGCCACATGGTGTCGGTGCCATCCATAAGCGCCAAAGCCGACAAACCGACAATGACATCGACCGCATTGGTACGAATGTTGGCCAACCAGAAACGTGGACGCACCGCAAACATGCGCCATTTACTGAGCAATATGACTGCCAGCGCCATCTGAACGAAACCCGCTCGCACCAGCACAAAAACGAGCATAGGCAATAAAACATTGAGTACTACATAGAGCACGTGGGCAAATCCCTTACTCGGCTTCAGTTTTGCGGCAAGCGGTCTCATATCCCTACTAGTATAACAAACTGTACGCCATCTGGAACGTCTACGCCAGACGGAAGACTTCGAGTGGCGGCGCTACCATATCTATCTTGTAGATAATGTAACGTGTACGGCTTCGCGCCGCTCGTTAGATCGACAATGTTCGTCCCAGCCGGCAACTCTTGACCAGCCACAGACCCCGACACTGCGTAACCATAACCGCTGAGCGTCTCTACAGTCGCCAAACGAGCCTGTTCGGTTGCCGCCACCACATACACATTCGCTTTTTCTTTCACGAGGTAGCCATCCTGTAGCTGCGAACGAACGTAGGCTTGAATGTCGCTATACATATCAAATCCAGCCCGCGGCCGCACGACCGATATATTACCCACTCGATCCGTCGTAACGAGACTATCTGGCGCCGTCAGGCTTAATGACGCGATATCGTCATCATCGATGCTACGCATAATGGTAGCCAGCCTGGTTGCCGCCTTTGTAGTTAGGTCGGTTCGCACGTTTTCACGAAAAGTACGCAGCAGACTGTCAATCTTTGCTGGACTACTCAACGTATCAAGCGAGATAACTTTTTGCTTGAGCGCAAAGAGTAGCTGGCGCTGGCGCTCAGAGCGGTCAAAATCGGAACTCGTTTTACGAGAACGGGCATACATAAGCGCTCGCTTCCCGTCCATCGTTTGCACGCCAACTGGAGCAAGCACGGGATTATTCGCGTTTTCCCACGCCATTGTCGGATCATAGAGCTGCTCTTTGACGTCCAAGGTAACACCGTTTACCGTATCGACCGCTTGCGAGAACGCCTGAAAATCAACAACAACGTGGTAGTTTATGCGTATACCCAAAACCATGCTCACCGCTTTACTGATAGACGCAAAACCAGCCTCTACCGCTGCTTGGTTTGTATTTGCCAAATCGCTTTTACCAAGATATTTGTATTTACCGCTGCTATACGCAGCATTGATCTTCTGGTAGGCACCGAAATAATTTACTGGCATTTTAACCCATAAATCACGGGGTATGCTGAGCATGGCCGCTTTGTTGTTGACCGGATCTACACTGAGCACCATGATAGTGTCCGTCAGGTCCCCGCCGTCGTGGTTTTGCCCTCCTACTCCAAGCAGCAGAACATTGACACGCCCATCGCCTTCGCCCTCAAGCAGCTCTGGCGGAACTTTGTCCCCGCTCAGCGCTGCAACCGTATGAGTTCCCTGAAAAACCTTCTGAATACTAATGTAGCCGCGCCAAAACAGCACGCCGCCCACAAGTAGCACACAACTCGTCGCTACCGCAGAAAAGCGCACAAAACGCTGTCGCCACAGACGTTTTTTCCGCACAACGGCACGAGGACGCTTTGGTGCAGTATATGCAGGCAGGTCAAAATGCAGCTGGCCAGAAGACCCCCTGTCAGCCGTAGGAACAGGCGGCGATGGCGGCCCGGGGACGCTAGTGCGGCCAATAGCCTCTGGCTGAGATTGCGGCAGTGACTGCTCAGACACTCCAGGGACGTCTTTGTAGTAATACTGGCATGCGTAGTCTTTCCGCGCGCCAATAAAACCATCTATGGAAACACGAGAAACACCAGCTTTTTGTCTTGTCTTTGTATTCATAGGCGTAACTAAGGCGTTATTATACTGCTTATACTAATACCCGTAAACCTTTTTTAGTTACTCATTTGAAATCTATTTTGCGGCAACTCAGCCGTGCCGTATAGTATGTACTGCATGGAAAACCAACCTTCCGAATCCTTCATCGGCGGACCGGTCGTAAACAAGAAACCGCCCGAACCTAGCCGCCTACGCACTACGCTTTCGACCGTAGGCATACTCATGCTTGCTCCAATTATCGCTATCCTGCTCACTCTGTTCGTCTTTCAGTCGTACCAAGTTGACGGTCCCAGCATGGAAACCACTCTCCATAACAACGATCGACTGATCGTCTGGAAACTTCCGCGCACATGGGCGCGCATAACCGGCCACCAGTACGTACCGAAACGAGGTGACATCGTCATATTAAACGCCTCTGGTTTCACGAACCTGAGCGGTGAAAGCGAGACAAAGCAACTAGTAAAACGTGTTGTCGCGCTCCCTGGCGAGCGTGTTGTCGTAAAAGATAACGTGCTCACCGTCTACAACAACGAACACCCGAATGGTTTCCAGCCAGACGCGACTCTTCCTTACGGCCAGGAAACAGCTATTCCACCAACGCCCGACAATCTGGATGTTACACTTTCTGACACCGAGCTGTACGTGTGTGGCGATAACCGCCCCCAGTCGCATGACTCTCGCCGTTTCGGCCCTATCCAGACAAGCCAAATCGTCGGTAAACTCGTACTCAAAATACTGCCGCTCAGCGATATAAAGAAGTTCTAGCTCACGCCTAGACTACCGTAAGCTACTAGGCGGACGACGCGCACATTTTCGTCTTACAACAGTAGTGTACGCAGCAAACGCCTTTACCGTTCAACCAGACAACTCATCAGTGAGACGCTGTAATTCTTCGTCAGAAGTAAAGTACAATTCAAGACGCCCGCCTTTTGCCGTGCGATATATTTTAACTGGCGTTTTAAACTGCTTGCTGAGCCGTTTCGTCTCTGGTGTTTCCGTAGCAACTCGGCTCTGAGCGCTTTTCTTTTCCTGCGCCCCCTGCTTGACCGAGTTAACATAGCGTTCAGCTTGGCGCACATTCCAGCGCTGACTAACAATAAGACGCAGTAGTTCTTTTTGCTGCTGCGGATCGTCTTTCAGCGCAAGTATTTGCCGTGCATGACCTTCGGTAATATCCGCCTGCTGCAACGCCTGTTTCGCCTCGGGCGGTAGCTGCAAAAGACGAACAATGTTACTGAGAGCAGACTCCGATTTACTAAGCCGGCGAGCAATATCGCTATAAGTAAGGTTAAATTGTTGATGCAAACGCTCTATAGACACGGCTTGTTCAAGCGGCCCAAGATCGACTCGCTGAACATTTTCGATAAGCGCCACCTCAAGCTGTTCTTGCTTTTTCATTGTTCGCACAATAGCTGGCACTGTCTGCAACCCCGCCATTTCAGCAGCACGCCAACGACGTTCGCCAGCAATAATGACATAGCCTTTGCCGGCTCGGGCAATAACAAGCGGCTGCACAATCCCATAGCGGCGAATACTCGCCGCCAGTTCGGCTAGCGATTCTTCCTGAAATACCGTTCTCGGCTGCTGGGGGTTTGGTTGCAACAGCGACACACTTACCTGTTCAATCCGCTCACCTTGCGCGAGCAATGCGTCTGCGTCAAAATCCTCCGGTATGAGCGCCTGAAGACCTCGGCCAAGTCCTGATTTTACCGCCATACTACCTCCATCGCGACAACAAGGTTTTGTCGCTTCCTACTCGATCGATACTTAAAATCCACCACGTGCCGCTACCTCCTGTGCCAAAGCCTTATAGGCCCGCGCACCTTTACTCCATTTATCATGCTCGAAGATCGTTTTTCCGTAACTCGGCGCTTCGGCCAAGCGAATATTGCGCGGAATAACTGTACGAAACAGCCTATCGCCAAAATATTTCGTCACCTCTTGCTTCACCTGCTCGCTCAATACAGTCCGCTTCGTATACATTGTCAGAACAACCCCGAAAATACGCAGGTCTGGGTTCAAACCCTTTCGAACAAGCTGCGTCGTCTGCATAAGCTGCGTCAGTCCTTCAAGCGCAAAGTATTCTGCCTGTACCGGTATTATCATGCCTTGCGCCGCAGTCAGCGCATTTACCGTCAGTAGACCGAGCGCCGGCGGACAATCCACGATAACAACTTCCGCATCAACGCTAGCAAGTGCTCGCTGTAAACAAAACTCACGGTTCTTACGACCGACGAGCTCCACCTCCGCCTGCGCGAGCTGTGCGTTCGCCGGCAAAACAAACAGGTGCTCTGTTTTTGTCAATTGTACAATATCGGCCGCCGTCGCTTTCCCGAGAAGCACATCGTATAGTGTCTGCTCTAGCTCGCCACCATCCAACCCAAGCGCACTTGTTGAGTTGCCCTGCGGGTCAAGATCAACAAGAAGCACTCGGCGCTTCTCATTTGCCAGTTGCGCCGCTATATTGACTGCGGTTGTTGTTTTTCCAACACCGCCCTTTTGATTCGTTACAGCCAGTACATAGGCCATAGAGCATTAACCCTCTTTCTTTTTACAGCTTAGCAGATTTTCACCTCTAGGTAAAACTTTGTTTCATCAAAAAAGAGTATCATACGGCTAGTATGAAAAAGCTTTTTCTCCCCGTTATGACGCTTCGCTCATCCCGTAAAACACAATCAACCTCGCGACTCGCAACACCAACACACACCAGAAGTGACGCATACCACTATACGGAAAAGTCTGGCTACCCGGCGCTGGCGATAAGTTTCACTTTTCAGAGACAACTCAACACCGCCTAAACTACCTATTCAAGCACTGCTGAAATCACGCGGCCACCACCACCCATCCTCAGCCGTTTTTCCATGTAGTCATAGTACAGAAAGCAACCGCTGCCGTACGAGGCTCGAGGCAGAAAACGATTTACAGCATGGCAAAAAATACACAAAAAATGCCCGACTGGTCAGCGAAACGCAGCAATAAATTCAATAGCGTTACAGCAAACGCTCACGCCCCACGCCACACAACCCAACACATAGCACTACTCCGCAAATATAAACGAAATGCAGAAAAATGAAAAAGCAGGCCTTGCGAGACTGCCTGCTTTTTCCTTCTGGATCGTTTTTGTTTTTGTTTGGTTTGAAGTTTTGTGATTTCACCGCAAAGTACACGATGAAATCCGTATACAAGTATGCGCTTATGTTCGCAAAAAAGCAAGTATTTTGTGCACATTTTTTACTCAAGTTGTGGATATTTACCCCAGTTATCCACATATATCCCAGCAGCTGACCTGAGCGCCCTGCATTCGCCCTGGAACAACCGTCATAATAAAATCAAAACCGCGTTCACATTCACCATTCAGCAACTCCAGCGTCAGCGAGATAGCATCGCCGTAAAGCTTTTGTCTGCGTCATCGCAGTAAAACCACCGATGCAACATTTCGTTACTATGATGGCTGATCGTACAGAACGCTCGAATCGCCGTCCTGGCCAAAACCGCCAGTACCATCGCCTGCTGGAGCAAGTGCCAGCTGCCACTGCGCGGCATTGCCAAAACGACGGCCCGCATCGGCCACATAATACAAGTTCGTTCCCGTGTATGGCGCCGGCAGCTGAAATACCTGGTAATCATACTGGCCATCCCAGCGAAACGGATAGTTGGCATAATTGACCGAAGCCGCCGACTGAAGCAGCGGATCACTGTTGCCAGAGGCAACGCTAGCTGGCAAGTGATAATAGTTTTGCGACCACTGCAACGTGTAGGTGTACGACCCAGGGTCGCCATAGTCAGTATCTGTGCGCAGTACCCAGCCCGCGATCTTACCAGAAGGTTGATCGTCATACGTGCCATAATCTTGCGTAACAATAGCGCGCCAGCCCGCCGCATTACCATGAGCAGGCGTCCGAATAGTAATGCTGTTATTGACCACCTGCGCACCCGAACACGTCGCACGCAAGCCAGCATAAGTACCTGATGGCGATGGATCACCCGTACCCTGAGCGTACGGGTGCACACCGCCGCGCTCTTGCTCCTGGAAGAAAATTGCACCCCAACCGTTCATTTTGGTGTCGAAATAGTTATCATGTATCGACGCATTGCGGCTATTGTAGCCAAAAAGCTGGCCAGAACAGTAATTCGCGGCATAATCGGGGTCGGTCAAGCTATCTGTATAACTAATTGTTGCATTTCCCAGAAACTGACAGTGATGCACTTCAGTACCTTCACTCATCTCGATATCAATCCCAGGACCTTCATTGTCCTCAAAATGACAGTACTCGTATAAATGACCTTCGAACACATAGTCGTTCCATGCTGCGATACCTAGGTTGTTACTAAACGAACAATCTCGCATTGTCGTATTGGCAGTGTTCCACGACTTGAAGCCGCCAGCTTCAACAAACGAGTCGTAATGGGTGTAGTTGTTGTCATCAATAGTACAACGTTCATAGACGATGTTACGGCCCGCTCCTTTGCCGCCGACCTGACCATTCAGACTGATGTCGCTATCTCGTACGATCGTCCCTGGCCCCGCAAAAACCCCCACCGAATGACACAACGTCACCTGGCAGTGATCAATTAACCAACCGCCAAGCACTGGGTCGGTATTGCCTTCTGGAACATTACCTTGATAATCGTAACCATTGGTAACAGTATTCATCGGGAAAACCGTATCTGTACCAATGCCGCCGCCTGCGTCGAGACACTTGATCGCCGCATCCTGATTGCTGGTCGCATAGTGACGAATAACGAGATTTTGCAACACCACGCGCTCAGCCTGACCACTCTGCGACCACATGAAGTAATTGAGACCAAGATCAAACGACACCTCAATACTATGTCCCGTTGGGTCTTGACCGAGATAGATCGTTTTCGTTGCCGAATCATATGACCACTGTCCTGCGCCAGGCGTCGTCGTAAACCCAGCCGCACCAGCATCGCCGCCAGACCCAAGCCGCTGGAGCGGAACCAGGTCAACCGTTAGATCTTCGCGTTGACGTCCTGCTTCCCAGCCTGGATTGAATTGACCTGGACCGACACCGCCATCGGATGTCGCCGGCCAACTAGCGTTGGTCTTGTGCCAGACTGAGCCCACCTGCGTCCAGCCAGTGTCGCCGATATCCTCAGCTCCCGAGACAATCGCGCCTGGCTCGCCGATAAACTGCATACCATCTTTGGGCGCGAGACTATGCGCTGTGCGTCGATGGACGCCAGCCTGAACGCGAAACACTGTGCCTGGAGCATTTGCCGTGATTAGAGCGTCCCAGTCATCGCCGACATTAATCATTGTTTCGCTGCCGCTAAATGTTGGCGATATTGTCGCGCCGACCGATGCCAGAGACACTCGCGGACCAGTACTAGCAAGCGTCGGTTCACCGTCCGAAGGCACCGCCACCTGCGCAACACGCTGTAATCTTCTCGCAAAACCGCTCATGCCTCTAGTGTAACACCTTACTAAACGACCCCGCAATGAACCTCATTCATGTTTTTGAGCATAGACCAATCCGTGGACCTTTTTAAGCTAGCTTATCCCTGTTATCGACAATATAACCAATATCCTTAGGCATTAGTTCGTTGTGTTTTGTATCACATCCCACCCGAAAAACGGCAAGACTAAACAAGTCGCACAAATTGTCCTCACGTTAGACGATCTTCGCTATAACGTTTGACGTTATCTACACCCTAACAGCACTACTCAAGATCCTGAATATAGGCAACCCAATCAGCGTTCGAGAAAGCTTTTGTGCTCTGTATGAACATGAGCATTTTGTTGTTGACCAACATCAAACGTTGACCAGCAGCGTCTTCTGACGATGAGAGATAAAGCGTGCCCAAGCTAGTAGCGACTTGCTCGTCTGCTCCAATATTTCGCGCCAACTCGCGTACTGCCGCTTTATTGTCTTTGAGTTTTTCTGGCACCGGCTGCTGGTCAACAGTAATGTGTGCGCCCTTGAACGTATGGTAAAACGTGTACAGTTTTCGCTCCTCATCATATGCCGGACGCTTTGCGTTTGAAGAATCATCGGACGCCCCTAGTACAGCAAGCGGACGAAAACCTAGCTCCGCCTGAACTATAGTGGGCACCTTTTCCTTAACAGGCTGTTGCTGTGTTAATGATAACAACATTTTACCGCCGATAATTCCAACTCCTAGTAAGGTTATTGCTATAACCCAAGGACGAAGCCTTCGCCACGGGATGGCAAGCTTTGGCGGACGAAATGACGGCATACTGATCTGGATCGAGACTGCAGGTGCTTCCCTTGGCTGCTCCTGAACCTTCTGAGCCCGCTCCGCCTTATTGTGCGGTACCTTCTCTGACCGAAACGAAACAAAATCTTCCGTCGGCTTTGTGCGCGTTTGTTTTTTACGAGGAGATTTTCCGTGCCTTGATGGCGCCGAATTGGTATCGCGCAGCCATTCCGGCAGACCGTTTTCGTCATCCAAATCGACATGCTTAAAGTTACGAATATCCATAGCTACACCTCATCATGGCAATGCACAGTTATAATTAGGGTCACCTGGCACTGCCGAACCTCTCCGGCACGGCGTATCAAGCGGTTGCTGTAAGCCTTGCGTAAAGGTTTTTCCGTGCAACATCCGTTTCGAAGGATCTGCTGTATAGAAAAGACTGATGTCGGCTATTGTCGGCCCCCTGTTAACATCTTCTGGATAGCCGAATGTTCGAGAAGCGTCAATCGATATATACATATAGAAAAACCGTGAGCAATGCACGTTCGCACCGCTTCCGTCGAGCGCTTCATAGACTCCAACATTACCAAGCGTTACGTCGCCAGCGTTTGTTTCCTGCCCCCACGTACTCATGCCTGTACCGCCGCACGGTGCAGCTGCGCCTGGGTTATTCATGGAACGATAGCGCATACTCCAGCGCGCCCCTATGGAGTTATCAAGCCCATTCATCAACCACCCTGTCGGGAAGACATCTGTGTCAGTGTCAATCATTCGCGAATACTGCGCGACTTGAGGCTGTGAATATAGTGTTGTTTGCAGCGTACGATTAGCGCCAGTCAGCATCATTGACGCCGAACCAACAATAATCACAACACGTCCAGGCGTCCCTGGTCCTCCATTAGCAGTAGTACTCCCCCCGGCACCGCCACCGCCAGCACCGCCGCGATCAGTATCTCCGCTATGTGCCGGGACAGAGCCAACCCCTTGACCGTTAATCTGCGATGAGCCTGTTAGATAATTTGAACCGCCGCCGCCACCGCCGCCGCCGGCATTTCCTGACTGAGAACTACTTCCGCCGCCGCCGCCATACAGTCCGCCACCACCACCGCCACCACCACCCCAACCGCTGGTATGCGCAGTGCCGCCATCACCATCATCGGCAATACCACCGTTGTTTTGACCGCCAAGACCAGACGTCCCGTTAGCACCATCGCCAGCCGACTCAAAACCACCGCCAGAACCGTTATTCTGGCCACCAGTACCGCCCGCGCCGCCGCTAACATTAGTACCAGCGCCGCCGCCGCCAGCATTACTAGAGTTACCGCCGGCTACACCGACGCTACCGCCACCAGCACCGCCAGTACCGCCTGGCGTCGAAGACGAGTTATCGCCACCACCGCCGCCACCGCCGCCAGCAGCAATGACAAGGTTTGTACCCGCCCGATTAATTTCCGAGTGACCACCGCCGCCGCCAGCACCGCCAGAAGTGGCCGGATACGTTCCTGCACCACCAGCACCGCCCACGTACACATTCAGCGTCTCCCCTGGAGTGACCGCCAAAACCGACTGCACAAAGCCAGCACCACCACCAGCACCGCCAGCACCATTGGTACCACCCGCGCCGCCACCGCCGCCGCCACCCCAGAGCTTGACAGTAAGAGAATTTACGCCCGCTGGAACGGTATATGTTGCCGCACCGGGCGAACTAAATACCGTCGAGTTGTCTGCGATACAGCCGCCGCCAAGCAAATAAAGCCGCCCCTCATTATATGCAACCGCATTCCCGAACCGCTGGCCACTATAACGCTGGTTCGTTTCATACCATTCTCCGACGCCAGTTGGATTATTGCCCGTTGCAATTGTCGTATTTGCGCTAATAGGCGCAATGTAAGTACTGTTTTGACAACGCATATCTTCCGAGCGACCACCAACGACATACATATAGCCATTAGCTGCGAAACCCTCCGCCTGCCGCGTAACATTGGGTAGAGGGGTCGTAAAGGTCCACGCGTCAAGAGAGCCATCGCTATTTATTTGAGTGAATTGAGAATCGAGCAAATAATTTGCTCCGTCATATCCGCCAAAGCTATAAAGGTTATTGGCATACGCCACTACCGTATTCCCCGAGCGGGCAACGTCAGGCACATTTGTCGATATTGTTGTCCATGCAGTTGTAATATTTCCGCCGTTTGTTAACTGGGGCGAAACGTAGACAGTATTGGTCGGGTTACCGCTATCATCATTACCTGCAACAACAAAGAGTCGGTCATTCCAACTCGCCGCCCCAAACTGGGTACGATCTGCTGGTAAACCATTTGAAGCTATCGCCCAGCTTGCAATATCTCCCGTGGAGGCGTTTGGTGTTGCATAATATACCTCACTTTTTTCATCACCTGTGTTATCCTGACCACCTATCCAGTACAATGTTCCCCCCGCTTCGCGTAGCTTACCCCACCCTCGGGCGGCGGGCAGGCCTCCCGCCGTAGACGCCCAACTTCCTATATTTCCCTCTGGTGAAAGCGTAGCAAATTGCACATCACTAAGCGCCGAACTACAATCCCCTGCGGCATCATTGCACCCCCCCGCGATATAAATGCGCCCGTTATGCACAACCGAACTGGCGGCATACCTGTCGATACCAAATTGGTTTGCAGCGGCAGTGTAACCAACTGGCGTTCCGCTATCGTTGTTGTAAACCTGAAAGGTTTGGATTGTGTCCGTTCTAGTATTGCAGTTTGAAGGAGCCTGCCCAGACACACAGCCACCAATAACATAAGCGTATGAATTTGAAACCACTGTCGATAACGCCCATCTCTTTTGAATCGTCACCGTAGAGGTATCGAAAAATTCCCAACTACCATCGCTTACATTTATTTTGGCAAATTCAATATCGGCAATCGCATCATTGCCATCATACCCACCCAGAACATACAGATAGCCATTATATCCGAAGCCCGCACCGCGCCGGCGCCCCGTATTCATCAGCTCGCCGCCCTCTACCCAATCGCTACCGCTCACAGCAACAATATTGTTGTTGTCGTCAAATCGAGCATAACGAACGTGTCGAAGATCAGTACCATTACCCGAACCGCCAGCCGACCTCGACAGCCCGCCCATGAGATAAATGTAATTAGCATAAACCGCACCAGCAAACGCACCCAAACCGCCACTCGTAGGCTGACCGTCATTGCCAGTCACAGCACCAATCTGCTGCTGATTGCTCGTACTGCAGCCTGTTACCATACCCACGGTGGTTATATTGCACTTATACACTTCCGACGAATACCCCGAACAGCCGATATTGTTTATAGAGCCACCATTGTCGGTGCTGCACCCACCGATAATGAAGAGATTGCCAGGATTTGTGCTAGCTGAAGCAGGGTTCGCCCGTGCATAGGCATAGGTGTACGACACGTGATCAGCGTCGATGTTTATGCCAGTGTTTGCGTTGTTATCTTGCCAAGAGCCGAGACTACCGTCGTTATTGACGGACACATAATAGATATTACTGACGGTCGGAAACCCGCCGACAACGTAAATACGGTTATTGAACACCGCCACACCTGGTGCGCCGAGCGACACCGGAAGAGAAGAACTACTCACGCAATACGAATCAACGAACGTACCTATGCACGTTGCTGGACGCACAAGCGCCCCACTGCTATCAATCGCCTGATATGTTACGCCATTCGAGTAACTTGTACATGCGTTATTCCGACACCCGCCCATGATATAAAGGTAGCCATTAACGATGGCTGTGGCATTAAGCATATTACCGACCGACGAGGCTGGCAGATTACAGCTCGACGGCGTCGAGTCGTTACAAGGAGCCGATGAACTATCTGTTGATGTCGCAACAGTGCTAGCATCCCCTGGCGGATTGATAACCCCATAGTCAACATCAAACACCGTGCTATTACACACCCCTGTCGTTAAATTTTGCGCTCGACAGCCGCCCAACCGGTACAGTCCTCCCTGCCAAGCAATGAGCGTATGCGCAAAACGATCTGTGGTTAAGCCGAGCATTTGATTCCAGAGGCCGATACTACCGTCGGCATTTAAGCTAGCGAGCTGGACATCCGTCGCAACACCTGTACAGTAGCCGTTCGCGTTTACCGTTTGGCAACCGCCCGAAACATATATATACCCGCCAAAGATCGCGCTAAAGCTCCCGCCGCTGTTCATACGCCCCGTATTCAGCATGCTGTTTGCTGCCACCCACGGGTTCATAGTACCGTCGGTATTAAGCTTTGCATACTGCACAGTCTGCATGGGGGCACCGCCGAGAGAAGTACTACCCCCCAGTACATACAGTGTTCCGTTGTACACTTGCGCACTCAAGCCGTGCCGAGCAGGAGAAAGTGGCTGCATACCGCTTGCGCTCCACGCCGATAAGGTGCCGTTTGGATTAAGGCTCGCCGACTGCACTGTATCGGTCGCAAGTACCGTACTGCCCGTCGTAAGACCGCCAAAAATATAGAGACGATTATTTGTCGCAACCGCGGCAAAATTACTCCGCGCCTGCGGCAATGACGCTGCACTATACCAATAAACCCAGTTGTTTTTGTTCGTATCAGTCGGATGCCAGAGCTGCGGCTCGCCATTCGCACCAAGCTTAGAAACATACACACTCGTTTGAGGCGTACCGCTCGCATCTTCTCCGCCAATTGCATAGAGGTAACCATTGTAGGTGACAAGCGAAAGACCTTTGAGCGCGACTGGCAAATCATACACAGACTCAGTGCACCAACCAACGCACACACCATCACCTGGGTTCGGGCTTTCAAGAGCATTTGTTGTCGGATTAAAATGCGCCCAAGAAACCGTCGCAACAGGGTCAGTTGAGTTGCTCGTGTTGTAAGAAATGACAACCCCACCATCCGTACCGCTATTGCCGCTTGTCGCATTGGTTTCCGCCCCACCTTCGCCAGCGCCATTCCTATCAGCATCGCCGCTGTTCCCTGGCGATGCTCCAGAACCTTGCGTGGATACTGTACTGGAGCCAGTCACTAAACCGCTACCGCCTCCGCCACCACCAGCACCACGGTTGTTGGAATTCACACTACCGCCTCCGCCTCCGCCATAGCGACCGCCGCCTCCTCCGCCGCCTCCTTCGCAGCTCGAGGAGTCATTTCCGCCGAGACCGCCTCCGCCAATACCGCCAGCACCGCCAGTACCAGTAATAGATGCGTTGCACGTGCCTGTCGAACCGCCGGCGTTACCGCCAGCATTTGCGACGCCAGCTGCACCAGCTGCACCACCCCATCCACCGCCACCGCCATTCCCGCCAGAACCAGCAGAACCGCCCTGACCAGGCCAACCAGCCCCCCATCCGCCACCTCTCAACCCCACCGCTCCCGAAGTGCCACCACCAGCACCGCCATCGCCACCATAGCCACTACTGGTTCCCTCGGCACCGCCGCCTCCACCGCCGCCGCCTGCCTGTAAGAGAAAAGTGCTGTTGCGCAATACCGCCGAATAACCGCCGCCGTCACCGCCTCGCCTATTACCACCCGCTCCAGCTCCTCCAGAGCCAATACGCACTGTCAAGTTTTCGGAAGGAGTCACCGCAAGAACCGATTTGACGTATCCACCGCCACCGCCAGCACCGCCACGTCCACTTTGATTATTTCCTGCACCAGAGCCGCCGCCAGCTCCCCACACTTTTACCGTAAGCGAAGTGACACCGGCGGGCACCGTATAGGTTGTATCGCCTGGCGAATAGTATGTTTGCGTATTCGTCGCATCGCCGCCGCTGCCGCCAACAGAGTAAATATATCCACCCGCCACCGCAGTCCCCTGTCCCCATACCGCACTCGAGAGATTGCTCGTGCTCGACCAAGCATCAATACGCGCACCAGTTGTTTGGCTCTTCTGGATTAATTCATTATCTACATCAAAATCGATGTTCGTTTCGTTATTTCCCAGCATAAGTTTTTGCGCTGTCTCAACATACACCGTTGGGTCGATGGAAAGTGGATACTGCGCTTCAAGCAAGTTTTTCGCATGTACAGTAAGCACGTCATCGGACAGGCTATACCACACCTTTACAGTGGTTGCTCCGCTGCGACCCGACTCGCGTACAACTGGCTTCGGTATACGGAATAGTAGTTCAGTTTTACTCCCCGATTCTCTCGCATCCTGAAGTAGTTTCGCGTCCGCCTCGGTTGCGGTACTTACATTACCCAGCAGTGCTGGATTCACGCCGTACACACCGACGCTGCCGTCGTGTTCCATGCGCGCTTGAATACCCTTTTCGAACTCAAGACGATACCGAAATGACATATCGTCAACCTGCGGTGTATTGAGAACAATATCTTCCTTTACTCCCGAACCGCCAAATGTATAGATCTTGACCGCATCACGACCAACAAGCGGATAGAGCAGCTGGTTTTGATTTTGCTGCGCCGCGCGAGTTGAAAACAACGGAGTAAACCGCATAGCCACTTTTGAAAACGGGTCAATGATTTGAATACCTTTTTCGCGTAAATAATAGCCTGCGGTTGCGCTTATTTTCGGCCCAGGAGACACACCACCTATGTTTCCCGCGCCCGAGTAGCCTTTGTTGTATTCATACTCTTGTTCGGCTGCGTTATATTTCAGTGATTCTGCTCGAATACTACTCGGCTTCGGCACGATGGCTTGCGCTCGAGAGCTCAGTGCATAGACGTCAACCTGTCGCTGGATATTGGTACTTTCTATAAAAATAGTACTCAACATAAGCAAGGCCAAAAATCCCCACCCCAATCGAGCAAGCCGCGGATGCGCCCGTCGCCTCGGTCGCATGCGATACAAAAGCTTTGCCATGGGCTTCGGTAACTTGAGTAAAACTATCCGCTCAAGGCGATTAAACATGCGCCAGAACTGCTTCCAGAACACTCGCACGCGCGCAGCAAAGCGACCCCACCAACGGTAGAGGACACGGAAAAAAGACAGCCGGAATTGCAGCGTTACAGTACGCGTCATCTTACCCCCAGCCTGAACCTTGTTCCGGTTTATTTGTTGTTTTCTATCTTCCACTATCTACCCGTTCACGCCCGCGGCGCTCTCTTTCCGCTACTGCTTTACAGTGTACCATTTTCTGTACATTTCTCCACCCTAAGCCAGCTTGCACGCGTCTTTTGTCCCAAAGCTTATGGTTACACCCTGTACTTTCGTCTCACATGATTTTCATCTACAATAATCATTATTCTATCAGAGGCGATAATTCCATGAGAGCAGCCAGTAAACTAATCGACAAGACGGCTTTAAGTCACAATATAAAGGCCTTATCTGCTATTGCGCCAGCATCGAAAATGATCGCCGTCATAAAAGCTAATGCGTACGGCCACGAAGCAACCGCCGTTTATGATGCGCTTGACGAAGCCGGCCTATTTGCCGTTGCCAGCGCAGAAGAAGCACTTGCGCTCAGAAGAGCCGGCTCGAAAAAACAGATCGTCTTATTGGAAGGTGCTTTTGAGCCCAGTGATGTACAGCTGGCTTTTGCAAACAATTTCGAACTAGTAATCGCAACCCCCGAGCAGCTAACTTGGTTATTGGCTTTTCCACATACCTTTTCTCGCGTTTGGTTTAAATTAGATACCGGTATGGGACGACTAGGCTTTCAAGCTCACGACGCCGATCAGGCAATGCAAAAACTATTGACAAGGTACTCGCAACACCAAACGGTGATTATGACTCACTTTGCCAGCGCCGATTCGCCCGACCGCGGGTATACCGAAAAACAGATTTCTTCCTTTGATGAATTTGCCAAAAATTACCCTGATTGCGAACAAAGTTTGTGCAACTCAGCGGGAACCTTATCGTACCCCCAAGCACATCGTAGTTATGTACGCTGCGGCATATCGTTATATGGTGTTTCGCCGCTTGAAAATCACCACGGCACCGATCATGGTTTAGCACCAGCAATGACCCTAAAAACACGTGTCATGTCGGTAAAAAAGTATCTTACAGGTGAAAAAATAGGCTACGGCTGCACCTATCAGATGCCTGCACCTGGTCACATCGCCATTTGCGAAGTTGGCTATGCCGATGGTTATTTATGTTTTATCCCAAACGGCACGCCAGTTATCATCGGCGGACGCCGCTATCAACTGGCAGGACGCGTTTCCATGGATATGATCGCCGTATCAGTCGATCAGCACGTTGCTGCAGGAGACGAAGTCATCTGCTGGGGAAAGACGCTACCGATCGAAATCATCGCGGATCGCGCAGGCACCGTCCCCCATCAACTATTAACGGCGGTAACGGAACGCCCAAAAATGGTGCTTACATAGAATGCTCGCTTAGTATCTCTGCACGCAACAAGAAAAGAAGCAGTTCCGCACCTTTGCCTATCGCTCACGAAACTCCGCACCAAACCAGCGATTGTACATTCACGAGAGGACAGGGGCAAACCAAGTAATCAGGTCGCGTGCACGCCTACGTCGCATCGCAACGAATAAACACTGGTTGGCCTTTGCGCGCTGGGTCTGTTACACCCGGTGATGTCGCCGACCAGTGGTTACCGTGTACATCGTATGTTGCACCGCTCGTCGCAAACGGACCAATGCCATTTATTGTCATTTCGTCATCGGTGCGAATTGGGTAAAAGTGCCAAGTATAACCATAATCTCGCTGATTGTCATCCATCCAAATATTGTTCACGTTTTCAACGTCGTAGCCATAGCGATGATTATGCCCAGATATCGCACAGCGCGACGCATACTTAAGACAATTCGCGCCACCCCAGATGAAATTATTACGTACATGAATATCGCCCACGTGGTAGTAGGCTGCCGTCTGCGTGAGAATGATCTGTCCAACCTGTGGGTGCCGATTATCAGCCGAACCATCTAAAGCGGGCGTACCGAGAACGTTGTATTTGTAACCATAAAACGCATTCCCTACCACTTCCAGACCTGTTCCAGAGTGCATCTGTATACAGTCGTTGTGCGTACCATCCGCATGTGCACCACGATCATCGGCATACCACGAAAGATTACCGATCCAGTTACCAAGTACTCTCACGTTAACCGCTGCTGCATGCTGGTTAACAACAGCCAGTCCATCAACCGTATGCTCGATATGACAACGTTCAATGGTGTAATCATGCCCATACACTGCGTCGCGCCGATCACTACACGTCGATGGTATAAATGTACAGCGGTAAAATCGTATATTACTGCAGTTTGCCGTCTTACAATCAACCATACCGCCATGATTTAAATCCCCTCCAGCAGAAAAATAACAGTTGCGAAACGTCACGTCTGGCGCATTGACAGTGATGTATTGAGTGATGTCTTTATCTTCAACCACAGTGCCTGGAGTAGTGATAGTGGTCGGACCAGTGTACGCGGTACGTGCTACGGTCGGATAGACCCCCACATTGACGTTTGGTTCCGGGACGGTGACACCAAGAATAAACTTGTCACCACTTGATCTGACTAATCGACGTGCTGCTATGCTCATACATAACCATTAAAGCAGGTTCGGCGGTTAACTGCCAAGCACAAAAATCTCATAATAAATGCAAAAACTAGCGATGCCTACTTTTCCGCCAAAAAAGAGCGGCACCATAACCCTGCCCTTGCGGTCATACCGAAAAAATAACCGCTCCCTCAAATTACATAAACTCAATAACAAACCTACATAAAGCAGCCCAAATAAATATTACTGGTGCACAGCTGCTTTTTGCATACCTTTCTCTCGGCGCATTTTCAATACAATAGCGACGAAACCTAGGGATGTGCCTAGGTTTCGTCACATTGTTTTTGTTTTTTTCGCACGAATCACAATCCGCATCTCGCGATTCTTGACGCTGCTTTATCTATACCAACGCGAAGAATTCGTCGTTGACAATTTGTCGACGCAGGCGCACTTGCTTTCGCCGCTCATTTTGCGGCAACCGCTTCAGTACACGATCGTCTTGCTTCTTTCTTTCCTTTTTCATATTACGTTCCCTTAATATTTTTGATTTTGGTTTTACGGTCTGGTTGTTTGATTTTTGTGTTTATTAGGTTGCTACGTGGTACTTTTTGCCGAATCATCACCAATTTCGTTGTTGGGTACCCCGCATGCAGAGCACTCGAGAAAACAAAATCGAAGAGGGCAACTCCCCACTGTTCTGCCGGTCCCGCGCGGGCAGAAACGAGCGTTGGAGCCGGTGTTGTAACGCAAATTTCATGTGCCCGCCTCGCTTTTTTGAGCTCCTCAGGCTTGTTATGTCGTTTTTTTGTCGCATTAATCATAGTCATACCCTCCGTTTTACTTATTGCTATACCTGAATGTTAAGTTTTCGACATAAGCGTTCGCATTGCTGTTAGCCGAAACCGTGATGCGAATAATCATAGTGTCGCCCGCCACAAATGGAGTCGGACCGCTCGCGCCACAGTCACTCGAAGCTATATCCGTCGTCGGAGAAATTGATGTCCACGTGTTAGCCGTACCGATGTTCGCCGTGTCAGCGCTACAGGCAGAAATGGTGCCCGCTTGCGCTTTGCGAAATACCGCGTACTGCACAGCTGCATTTGACGTGTTATCGATCAAGCCCGTAAGACTCATCGTTCCCGCAGCAAATGATTTAAACGTCGAGGGTAACCGATACGTTACATACACGTTATATGATTGTGTTGTTGCCTGAGGCGAGGTCCAGCGGTAGAAGTTCCGAGCTTCGCCGCTTGAACAAAGCGTTCCAACCGTTAACACGCTGGGTTGATTGGCGCAGAAGTCAGCAGTCATAGTACCCACCCCAGAGCCATTGAGAACCGCCCCCGTATATTCAGGCGTCATAGATATGATATCGTCTGGTGCACTACCACAAGCGCCCCAGCCCGAAGTAGCCTGATAGCATTGAATGGCGTTCTTCGTGGTGTCGTAGTACATAGAGCCGTAATACGCTGGATTATCAGTAGTCATCGGAGGTCCCGCAAATTGATCAAGCGTAAAGAGCGTCGGCTGACCGCCGGTAGCACCGCCGCCGATCTGAACATTTGCGGGCGTGGTCGTTGCCGCGTTCGAGATCACACTCAAGTTATCAATATAGAAGTTTGTGTTCGATTGATTAGCTATGAGAATCGCATTGTTAGCCGTCGCACCAGCAGGCACAGTCACGAAACACGATACTTTCGTCCAGCTCGTTGTCACACTAAAATCTTGCGAAATCGCATAGCCGCTGCCAGGAAGCGATGAATCGCACGTTGCCGTCTGAGCAGTACCGTTACTACTGAACCATGCATTAAATGTGTTCGTTCCAGAGGTTGTTTTTGCTGCAAATGAAACAACATATGTCCCAGCAGTAAGTGCCGAAGCAAGCGTGTTTTTCGCACCCTGGTTTGCGCCAGAAGTTGTCACACCAACACCAGCTACCCCCGTTGCATACGTATTTGGTGTTGTAGTTTTAGCAGCGACTCCGCCGTTGTAATTTGTCCAATTCGTAAACGAACTATCTTCAGCCCCACCATTGACAGCATATTCTGTAGTGTTGTTATTGACCGAGAATAAATTGGTTGCAATCGAACTTTGTACCTCAAACAGAGCGCCCGTGATCGGAGTCGCACCATTGTTCCGAATAGTGAGACCGTCCGTCTGTCCGCCAGATGGCCCAAGGATAATTTCCGCACCGCCAGCTGTACTCTGCGTGTTATTGTATGCGGCTTGTAGGTCGGTTGCACTCGACGCGCCCGCCGCCGTCCAGTCGACACCATTCCAGAACATGGTGGCTGTCGTATTTGGCTTCAGTGCAATAGTATTGCCCTGCCCACCGCCGTTGACCGCAAGGATCATATCCTGCGTGCCGCTGTTAGTCACATACAATATACGCCCCGCGGTAGTTATTGTCGGGTCCGCCATGCTCACCGTCGCACCAGCATAGGTGTTATTGATGAGTACGGTACTGTTTGTGTCTACGGTTGCCGCAATAATGCTGCAGTTTGCCGCTGCGCAGCTCTGCGAAGTACCTGTAAATGCTGTTGGATTTAAGGTGACAAGACCCAGCGTTCCAGTTCCGTTACTGCTTCCGCCACTCAGAATGAGATTTCCGCCGTCACCATTCGTCGCACCGCCATTACCGCCGCGAATGGTAACACTGCCACCAGCACCAGTACCGCTGCCTGTCGACCCCTGAATCGTCAACCCAGCACCAGCAGTATCCGTGCTTGTCTGAGCAGCCGCCTGGATGGTCGTGTCAGCGGCAGCTGAGCCAACGTTAATCGTATTAGAGCCAAATGTCGTTGTATTGATGGCGCTTCCGATGGTGACATTGCCGGTGCTTGTGCCAGTTCCAATGTTCACCGCAAAGTTACTGCTATCGTTGAGATTGATTTCCCCGCCAGCAGCGGTAAATGCGCCCCGAACTATCGTAGTAGCCGCAGCATTACCAAGCACAATCGTTTTTGCATTGGTTGTTCCGATATTAATTGCTGGCGCACCAAGTCCAGTCTGAACAACAATATCGTCTATGTACGTAACCGAGCTTCCGTTGCCACCACCGCCATTCTGGAAACTCACAAAAGCATTTGTAGCACCAGCAGGAGCAATAAACGACCCAGACAACTCAACCCAACCGCTTGTAGACGTTTGGGCGCTACCAAATACTGAAACGCTGCCATCATTCCAATGAACCTGCGCATTGATCGTCTGCGGCAGCGTCGTCGCCCTAGCCCAAGCACTGAAGCTATACTGATGACCTTCAATGACAGACAGGGCATTGTACGCTTCCTGCACACCCCAAAAGCCGCCGTTTCCTGACGTTTCGGTCACCGCCAGTACACAACTACCGCCATGAGCCAGCCCACCGACATTTAACCCAGCGATTGTCTCGCCAAACCAGTCACCCATATCATCAACACTACAGCCTTCGAAAGTATCATTCAGGATTGTTGAACTTGAACTAGCTGTACCTGCTCCTGCATCTATTAAAATATTACCAGCCATACCCGCCGATGATGCACCAGTCTGGATAAATATTGCCCCCGTGTCGCCACTAGTGCTTGCCGTCGAGAGCACAGCGCTCGACGCACCTTGCAGACTTAAGTTACCGCCTGTGATACTCGTGTCACCAGTGGCATTACCCATTGTTGTTGTCCCAGTGCCAACGGTTCCGATGTTGATCGCTCCGCTTTCAATATTTGTGGTGTTGGCGCCATTGCCAACCGTGACATTGCCGGTGCTTGTGCCAGTTCCAATGTTCACCGCAAAGTTACTGCTATCGTTGAGATTAATTTCCCCACCAGCAGAGTCTAGCGTGCCCGCTACTTGTAACGTAGCGGTTGGCGCCGCGATACCACTACCAATCCCGACGCGACTGTTCGACGTATCTACGGTTACAATGTCTGCTGTTCCAGCAGCGTCTTGAATGGTAATTGCGGCAGTGCCATCGGTGGCGGCCCGAATAGCCGGAGTGACGAATGCCGTATCCGTACGACCAGTACCAGAAATATAGAAGTTAGAGCTAGCTTGCAGAGTGGTGCTGTTCTGGATAAAGCCAGCGGGATCTGTAACGCCAACACAGTCTGTCCAGGCACCGTTTTCGTAGCAACGGAATTTGTTAAGGTTAGTGTTATAGTACATCGCGCCGTTATAGCCGCCGGCTGGATCAGAACCATCAACACCGTTCTCGAAGCTATCAAGGCCGAGGAATATCGCTGTTGTATCCGTGGTCGTAGAGCCCAGCTGAATACTTGATGTGTTCACCCCCAGGACATTTGCAACATTCAGAGCATACCCATTTGGGTTACTCGCAGTGCCGATAGAAGTGTTTCCCTGAATATAGTTTGGCGCGTTAGAATCATTATATATCGCATAGTTTACGCCCGTACCACTGCTTGCACCATTGCCAGTGAGATAGAGACCATAGTTACTGGTATTGCCACCCGTGCCAGATGACTGATCTATACGAATACCATAGTTGACGACCGTGCCACCTGCGCCCGCTCCTGCACTACTTCCGCGCACGCGCATGCCGTAGTTGCGAGCAGTGCCGCTTGTATTTCCACCGTTACCCGAAACACCCTCTACCTCGATACCATAATAATTCGTAACTTTAGGAACACCTCCAGTAGGTGTGCCTCCTAAGTTTGGCTGACCTATGCGCATGCCATAGCCATTAGTAATCTGACCGGTGTAGCCCGCTGTTGTATCAAATCGATTATAGCCACCATGGACATTGCCAATCGTATAATCACTTCCTGTGATAGTAGGAACATTCACGGAACCATAGAGGTTGAGAAGCGAGCCACCCATAGGGTTAAAGCGCGGTTGGTTCTGAAGACCGACTACACTTGATGTATCAGACGAATTTATAGTCGAATTGATATGCAGTGCGACATCACCCGAAACAGTATCCTGCAGCTTCAGCGCCTCGTGCACAACGACACTTCCGCCATAAAGATCAATGTTCGTCGCACTTGCCGAACCAATAGTAATGCCTGTGCTATTAGCACCCGTCCCGATATGTAAGGTACCGGCAGTAGCACGGTCAAAGGACGGAGCAAGGAAAGAGGTGTCCGCTCGACCATCGCCAGAAATATAGAAGTTGGAGCTAGCCTGCAGGGTCGTCCCGTTCTGAATAAAGTTTGCAGCCGTCGGGGAAAGCATGCTCGTGTCACAGGTGCTCACAACGCCGCCATTCGTACAGAGCAATGTGGTACTGGTAGAGGTTTGCGGATTGACCGTCAAGGAGCCTTGAATAGACGTATTGGACGTAGCAGAGCCGATAGTCGTCGTTGCTGTTCCTGTCGTGTTAATAGTTGTTGCGCCCAATATTGCGTTAGTACCTGTCAAATTGTTTACGGCAGATGCATTACCAATCGTTGTCGTGGCAGAACCAGTGGTGTTTATATTAGTTACGCCCGTTACACCAATCGTACTGCCGCTTTGCAAACTTATATTTCCAGCCGCACTGTTTCCAATCGAAACTGCACCAGTACTTGTGCCGGTGTTTATATTCGTATCGAAATTACTTGAGGTATTAAGACTAATGGTCGCACCCGACACAGCTGCGCCCGCGCTACCCGTAATGAGACCCGAGAACGTCTTATCGCCAGCAAACGTCTGAACACCAGCGCTTACAAGACCAGGGTTTGAACTGTCCGCTGTTTGTAAATATATACCATTCCCCGAAACGACCGCTCCATCACTGCTTTTTGTTTGCGCATCAAGCGTACCCACGAAAGTCACACCACTACCAGCGCCATCGATGTTGGTCGCTGTCCAGGCTGACCCATCATATATATACGTCTGCGCTTTGTTTGCCTGTATACTGACACCGTGCATAGTGAAGGCCACGCTACCAGTGTTTAACACATATGCCAAACGCCCGACCGTTCCCGTCGTTGGAGCGGGCAGATTGAGCGTCCTGCCGGCTGTCGTCTGCGGTATAGTAAACGTCGTACTTACGTCTACCGTCGAAGATGCAGCTCCGATAGGACCGTTCACTGTAAAGTTACTCAGCGCTACGCCAGTTAGAACAGTCGAGCCGTTATTCGTAAATTGTGAGCCATTTGCAACAAATGGCCCCTGAATAGTTGTCGTTGTTGTTGCGCCGCCAATGGTTATAGACGAAGCATTGGTTGTCCCGATACCGAGCGCCGCAGCCGTTGCCGTGTCAAACAACGGCGCCTGAAGCGCAGTATCTGCCCGCCCCGCTCCATCTATCCAAAAATCCGCTGTCGTTTGCGCAGCGGTGTTTTGGTTTTGAATAAAATCTCCCGCCAACAAAGTAGCGGCATTACCGTCAGTCAAAACATTGTATGTACCGGGTGCGCCCTGATCTTGCAGCACAAAAGTTTGATCCCCGCTGGTTGGAGCATCGATAGAAAGAGTAGCCGTATTACCACTATCGCTGGTTGTGAGGCTGCTCGCTGTTTTAGCATTGAAAGCATATGGTACAGCCGTCAGTTTCAAGCGCGGATTCATTTCACCGTCCCAAACCGGAGAGCCAGCTCCACCCACGTTCATCGTAAGGTACAGCTGCTGATCCCAAGGCATGTCTGCAGGGAAACTGGTCACGTCACCGAGATTTACCGTGAGATATCCATTCACGACCCTAACCGTATTTGCGCCAGTGCGAGTTTCTACCCACAAACAAGCAGTGTCCCCCGCACAAGACCCTTGACCACTTCCCGTACTCGCGCTAGCATCGTACAGCTTAAATTCGACATTGTAGTAGCCGTCTGGAGCAATGGCTCCAGCGCTGGTCTCCAAACGAGCTTGGAAGTTCAGATTATCAGAGGTGGCAGCGTAAACAGCGTCGCTACCTTGCCCCAAAAATGTCCCCACATATGCACCCAAGCGAGTCAGAGAAAGCACAACGAGCAAGAAAAAAACAAAGACAGACGCAACAAAACCCCTAAAGCCAGTCAGGCTCGGAGCATGGGCAAAATACGCCAGCACAGTAGGTTTATGTTTTGTCATTGGTTTTTTAATAGTTTTTGTATTGGTTTCCCTGTTTTTTGGCGAGAGACCAACTGTTTGTTTGGATGAGCTTTTTTGTTTTTGCTTATCCTGCACCAAAGTATGCCTCAGAACAATTCTGTATTTCAAGAGAAAAATCAAAAAAAATTGTGCAAAAAAATATACCCAAAAAGTATTACATAACAGATATTTTATGTAGTTTTTTTATCTACAACATTTATCTACCCCTGTTAAAAGTTGTACGTTTTACAGCTTTTTAGTTATTCGTCAGGGTTATATATTGTAGTTTTATTTACACCTAAAAAGTTATCTCGGAAAAGTTATCCACAAGATCTTTCCAAATCGACAGAATACGTTTCTCTTCTATTCAATAAAAACGGCGAATTGACAAAAGCTATTCGCAGATATAGCGCGACCAATCTCTTAGCTACCGAACACACTGTTCAAATAATCACAAACACAGAGAACATCATCTAGGCCACATAGATGACGCACATCTTTAGGTCGAGAACACATTTTGTTCATTTCTGGCTTACGCAGTATGACGATACCTCGCCATACGTACTTGAAGGTGCACCAAAAAAACGGTTGCAGATGACCTACCAAAAAGAACTACCTATAAACTACCCGATGCTATCTATTTTGACCGTAGTCAACCGCTGTCGGTGTCCACGCACTGTGTGGACGCGCTTTTTTGCTTTGTAGCGTATCGCTGTCACTTTGTCCGCTTTAGCATCAGCGTCAATAACGCTCGCTTTTACAACAACACCTTTCACAAGAGGCGTCCCCACATTTGTTTTTTCGCCGTCTACAACGAGCAACGCATCAAAGCTGACTTTTGTATCGTCACCTTTCAGTCGCTCGATGGAAATTGTTTGACCTTCGGCCACGACATATTGTTTGCCGCCGGTAGCAATTACTGCTTTTTTCATTCCGTCTTCCTTACCACTCTTTGAGAAAGAGTTTTTACTATTACGACAAAACTATACCAAACTCACCCCTGTTTGTAAACCCTCGCTACGTAACGCGTTGCGGCAGAGCGGCAAGGGTCGCCCGCAAACAAGCCCGGTTGCCAATCGTGCGTCCCTCAAGCCTTCTGAAGTGCAATCAGTAAGTCCGAGCCATCAATTTTCGTTTCTACACGAAACATGCCGTCTACAAATGCCCCGAGTTGCTGCGTAAGCGTTTCGGCCCGCAGGCTCGCCGCATGTTCTTTGAGAGCTTTTTGCAGTTCTTGGCTTGCCGTTTGCAAGTGCAGGACTATGCGATCATCCACATTTAGCCCAGCTTGCTTACGCGCATTCTGAATGGCCCGAATTGCCTCTCGTACCATTCCCTCTCTCTGTAATTCAGGTGTTATATTTTTGTCAACATCCGCGGCCAATTGTTTTCCGTCGATAAAATGAACGTTTTTTACATTCACTTCATCGGCAATAATAGCCTCGTAATATGCACCGAGTTTCCTCCCGCTATACGAAAGCTGGGAAAGCGGCTGACGAACTTTTATCTGCTCTTCAGCAGGAGACGTGCGCATACGCGCTGCAAGCCCCTGCTCTATTACTTGTCTTGTTTGTGCCATATCGCGCAGCACCGCTTCATCAACTCCGCCCAACTGAGGCCAATCAAGCAAATGAACACTCTCGTCTCCGGTCAACTTCGTGTACAGCTCTTCCGACAAAAACGGCGTAAATGGCGCCAGAAGCATGCTTAAACGCACGAGAACATAATGCAGTGTTCGATATGCCTCATTTTTATCTGAGTCATCTTCACTTTTCCAAAAGCGTCTCCGGCTTCGACGAACGTACCAGTTGCTAGCGTCGTCCAAGAAAGGCAGCACAGGCTCAAGCGCCTTTTGCAAATCATACGCGTCAACACCCTGCTCAATATGTTGCTGAAGTTGATGTAAACGTGACACCACCCAACGGTCAAGTGGGTTCTCCAACCCTTCTAGAGGATCGTCGAGCGAACCCTTCCACTCCCAGCCGTCTACGGCTGCATACATTGTAAAAAAGTCATACATATTCCATATCATGGCGAGTTTTCGTGACACTTCAACGACATAACGGTCAGCAAGCGCAAAGTTCTCCCCAGTAGTGAGCGGACTAGCGAGCAGCAGAAACCGAAAGCTATCAGCCGACGTTTCGTCCATTAACTTTATAGGATCGGTATAGTTTTTAAGTTTTTTGCTCATTTTCTTGCCATCAGCCGCATTAATAAACCCCGTACAAATGAGGTTTTTCCACGGCGCCTTGCCAAACAAACCGACATTGACCGCCATCAGGCTGTAGAACCAACCGCGCGTCTGATCGATGGCTTCGATGATGAAATCGGCCGGGAACATGCTCTCAAACTTGTCTTTGTTTTCGAACGGATAGTGGAACTGCGCAAACGGCATCGAACCCGATTCAAACCAACAGTCTAGCACCTTGCCGATATGGCGCATCGTCGCACCGTCATGCTCAAACTCGATATCCATCACCTGCGGCAAATGGTAATCGTCCAGCCTCTGGCCAGTCGCCTGCTCGAACTCGTCGTAGCTACCAAATACTTTTATAACCTCCACGCCATCGGCTGTCTCGCCTTTCCAGACCGGAATAGGCGTCGCCCAGTAGCGATCACGGCTCAGATTCCAATCCGGCGCCTGCTCGATGATGTTATGGAAACGCCCTTCTTTGAGCGACTGCGGCGTCCAGTTGGTTCGACCCGAAACGCTTTGCCCCGCCAGCTACCCGTGCCCGAGATAGCGATGACCTTCTTCAGCAGGGCCTCGAACTCAGTGTAGCCGCTAGCGCCGTTTATGTGTCCAGCGCCCGCCAACACGACTGGCCGTACGCCCAGCCCATCAGCCAAATTCTGCAAATACTCCTGACCAACATACGGGTCATTATCACCGTAGTAAACCGCTGCGTTGAACAGTTTTTTTGACGCGTTCTTGAGGTCAATTTGCTTGGCTTTCATGAAATAGTCATTGAGCTCTAGGTTCAACACCTCATAGAAGCCAGAGACGCTGACTAAGCCCAAAACCCTCTCGTCGGCCGTCTCTATAAAGTCCAGCGCCGCTGGGACGCCCAGAGAATGACCGACAAAAATAGTCTTTGACAAGTCTAAGCCTTTTGTCGCCTCACCGACTTTGTCCAACCACGCCTGCCGGTCTGGATGGTCAGCCTGCGGCAGAGTCGGCATAATCACGTTGAAACCACGCTGCTTGAGCTGCTCGCTCAACCAGCCCTGCCAATGCTCGCCAGCCTTACCCTCAATACCGTGCAAGATGACAACATTGACGTCTTTTGGCTCGTTTTTTGGCAAAGACAACTCTTTGGCGATGGTTTTATTGACCTCCCAAATGTTTTCGCCCTCCCACGGGCCTTCGGTGTAATTGCCGTTGCCATCAACCAACGAGACGATCGGTATGCCGTGTTTTTTGCTGATCTCGTAGTCGTCCTCGCCGTAAGCTGGCGCCTGGTGCACAATACCCGTACCATCGGCCGTGGTCACGAAATCAGCCGCTAGCACGCGATGCGCTTCGGGACCGTGATTGATAAATAGCGGCTCGTATTTACGGCCGACCAGGCCTTCACCACTGATTGTCTTTAGCACTTTGTACTCCAGCGGCTGGTGCTTTTCGTCCTGCATGACGCGCCCCAACGCTTCGGTCGCTACATAAAATTTCTTGCCGCCGTGCTCGATCAATGAATACTCTTCGCTCGGGTTGACCGCAGCGGCCGTATTGGCCGGCAACGTCCATGGCGTCGTCGTCCAAGCTAGCAGATATTCACTATCATCTTTAGACAGTTCCTTGACCATTAGACGCAGCTTATAAGGCTTAACGCCTGAGCCGTCTGGATTTGGAAAATAGAGATCATAAGTATCTTTGCCAGCGACCTCTACATATTCATAGCCGTCTCTTTCGTAAAGATCCATAGCCGGCTGGTTCGAAACTTCTACGCCTAGTCCAACTTTTTCAAAACCACGCCGTTTAGCCTCCAGCTCAACTCGTTTCATAAGCCGAGTAGCAACGCCGCCGCGTCGATAATTTTCGTCAACCTCCAAAGCATTCACTTGCGGTAAACCTGGATATTCGTCTTCGATAATCACACCGTTGTTGTCGCGCTGCGCATCATCTGTCCAGTCATAGCGCAAAACAGCTCGACCAACGTAGCGATCCTCGACTTTTGCAGCTACTAGCACCATTTGGTCTTTTTCAGCTAGTTCACGCAGAGTTTTTTCGTAGCTATCAGTGATGTACATATCTTTTTTGAGTTGAGCAAATTCTTTGCTCTCGACATCAACTACGTCAACCGCCATCTGAAACTTATCTTTAGGCTCCTCAGACTCTTCGACCAGCTTAAAGTACACAAACACGCTCGGGTCGGTGTCGGTTTGGTAGCTATTCTCCATAGCTACTTCCGATTTGGAGATCGGCGTGGCGTCTTTTGTACAGTAGATTAGAATCTTTTCGCCTTCGTAGATTTTGCCTTTTTCGTACAGCTCTTTAAACGCCCACCAGATGGATTCCATGTACTCTTTGTCCATGGTCTTGTAGGCGCCCTGAAACTCCACCCAGCGGCCTAGGCGCTCGATCGTGTCTTCCCACTCAGTGCCAGTTTTGACCATCGATTGGCGGCAGGCTGTGACGTATTCGGGAATGCTGATTTTGTCGCCGATTTCTTTTTTGTTTTTGATACCGAGCTCTTTTTCGACGTAGACTTCGGCCGGCAGCCCATGACAATCCCAACCCCACGTGCGCTCGACGCGCTGGCCTTTCATGGTATGGAAACGCCCCATGGCGTCTTTGACGGCGCTGACTAGTAGGTGGCCATGATGCGGCGTGCCAGTCAGAAACGGCGGCCCGTCATAAAACACCCATTTGTTTTCCTGAGGGCGATTTTCGACCGATTTTTCAAATGTGCGATCGGCCTTCCAGCGCTCCACCCAATCCTTTTCATACTCTAACGCCCGACGACGGCTGTTTGATTTGAATTTCACACTAACATCTCCTTCATTGATTTAACTATTTCATCATGTACTACACCGTTACTACAGATTGAGCCCCTTATATCTTGATCGTAGCGCTGTTCGTTGCCGAACAAGTCTGTGACTTTACCGCCAGCCTCCTCGACAATAACTTTAGCAGCCGCGATGTCGACATTTTTGCCTTTTGTGCCTGGAAAAACTGAGGCCACAAACTCACCACGCGCCACCAAGGCTGAGGCGTGAGTCGTACTGCCGATAGAGGTCGCATATGAGCCTTCGCTGTATACAATTTCGCGCACTACTTTTATGACATCATGGTCATTGCTAGCCCACCAGTCAACATTTAATTCAGCCCTATCACTTAGCTTCTTTGAATTAACCTTAATCGGCCGGCCGTTCATAAACGCGCCCTGACCGATGACGGCCGTATACATATGGTCATTAAATGGTGCGTAAATCACGCCAACTTCTGGCTTTCCGTCTATAACCAGCGCCAGCGAGAAAACCGAAACTGGCACCTGAGCCGCAAATTTAGCTGTGCCGTCGATCGGATCGCAGACCCAAACGTATTTTGATCCGTTTTGATTGCTAGCTTCTTCACCGTTTATGTCGTGATCTGGATAGGTTTGCTTGACTCGCCTGATGACTAAATCGTTTATCTCTTCGTCGGCTATGGTGACTACGGAGTTGTCGTGCTTGAACCTAGGGCCTGAATCAGCTCCAAAATATTTATGCATAATTTCACCAGCCTCTAGCGCCAGTGATGTAGCAAACTCTAAGTATTCTTGATATTGCTTCTTAGATTCTGGCACCTAACACTCCTCCTCGCAATGATGTTTGCTAGGATCGAAAGCCGGACCGCAAGGAACGATTAGATCTAAATCACCACCTAAGCGATAGCGCTCTTGCGATTCCAGACATGCAACATCACCTACGTTAAGAGCGACGCGTCTATCTGGTGTTTCAAGCCAGCCTTTGCCGCGTATAACCACCACCATTTCATGGGCTTCCTCGTTGTAGACCCAACCTTTCTCAGGATAGCGTCCGCGTATCGAAATCTTCGCTGCGTCGATCGTGCCACCACTTGGGTTGTACGCTCGCCCATAACACGCATCGCTGTTACGAAACTCCTCGCCGTCTTCATCTCGCCAGTGTTTCATGTACTGCTCTTCTCCTTCTTCCATTTGCGAATTCGGTTTCGGGCGTTTTTGTACGGCGATGAGGTGTTGAATTGGACCAGTCGGCCAAAACTATATTCGCTACCGCTCGAAGCTGTGTACCAGACGTTGCCGTACAGTTCGTCGTTGGTTTTGCCCTCAAGCATTTTCAAAACGTCTTCGACCGTTTTGTCGAACTGGCCTAGAAGCTTTTGGTAGTCTACGCCTTGGTATTTTTCATAAAAACTCTTGGCGATTTCGCCGTAATTGGTGCCGATTTCTGGTATTTGATGATTTTTCTGATAAAAATCATCCCACTCTAGCATTCGCTGCCCCCAGCCATTTAGGTAGCTGACGAGGTTGTGCACCGACATGGTAGTGCCCTTGATTTGGCCCTCCATAGTTTCTTCGAGTGCTAATTTCTCATCAATATCAAACTCCGGACGCAGCTTTTTGTACGTCGTCTCGATGTCTTTGATAAGTTCGTCTTTAGTGGTTAGTACTGGCATTTTATTTCCTTTCGTAAAAACAAAAATCACCTCTCTTGAGCTCGAGAATCCGTTTTCACGGACGGTACCATCTCGATTCCAAAAGAAGTGATTTCTTTTAGCGCTTACTTTTGACTTTGTCGTTAGTCGAAACGTCCAGTTCTACTCAGTTTCCTCGCGGGAAAACCTTTCTTCCGGCAACTCGCGGCTGATAACCGCTCAAACGTCTTGAAATAATTGTAACACTTTTGAATATTTTTGAGCATACCTAAAAGAAGCTAAATCGTAAACGGCTCAACGCCTCTGCAACATCTCTCGGTGTCCGCATCAGTAATCCCAAGCGTACACGCTGATAGTTGCAGTAAAAAGGTAGGCGCCTAGTCTAGCTTGCTGCGTTTGCATGCTCTGTTTCGTATTCCAGTAGTGCCCAATGCCTTCTGTCTGTAAAGTATGGTTAAAGCGCGCAATGTGAGCATTGTCACTCGAACTATGTAAGCGGCTATGACGAACTTAGATACTTTTTGTCAGACCCAACCAACCAAAACCAGTATTCAGCGACGTCTCTTCCAGGCGCTGTTCGCACTAGTCATTTCACCCATTTTCATAACAAATATGTCGCGATTGCGATGTATTTGTTATGAAAATCATGTTTGAGAGCAAAAGTTTGCGGCAAGAATACACCGCGCCCAGTCTCAAGCTGAGCGTCGAATCTATAACACTCTAAGGTTATAGGACCACTGGAGCCACCCAAACGCCCTACCGTTGAGCATAAGCTGCTACGTCACGCATAAGCGGCAATTCTTCGCCAGCCCAACTGCACACATACCCACCATCGTTACTAGTCACTATGATAGCCGGCATCAGCATGACGTCGTATATTCTTGCCACCTCTACGCCTTCTTTGCTATCAACATCCAATATGCGCAAGCTGGACTTATCAACATCGTGTTGCTTTTGCAAATCACGCAGAAATGCTTCGACTTTCCGAGCGTGTTCAGACCTTGGCCTGTATAGCACAATCGTTTTCATGAAGTCAGTGTAGCACTATAGAAAAAGAAGGGACAAGCCCTTCTTTTCAAAACCTTCCTACGCAAGCCAGCGGTAGCGGAAGGTCCATCTCCGTCTACAAGCGACGACTACGAGCAGCCCGTCGTAGAACCGCAGCTCGTGCATACATAGCAGCTTCCTGAACGCTGCGTCTGATTACCGCAGTTGTAGCACAATGGCGCAGTTGAATCATTCACCACCTTCGGAGACGCGGTCGATTCAGACTTTGCCGCTGGCGCCATCGGTTGAGTTTCAGAAACGCTCTCGTTCAGCTCAGCTTGTCTTGTAGCATCCTGATTGGTACGCTCCTTTGAAGCCGTCTCGTCTTCCTCGAGCAACGTTGTCTGTTCGTCTGGCAAATCCTCAAAACTTGCTAAACCGAGCTCAAGCCTGTCATCGAAGCTCAGATAATCAAGCGCGAGACGCCGGACAATGTAGTCAGTTACAGATGTAGCCGTACGTATATCTGGGTCGTCGGTAATCCCAAACGGAGCAAAGCTTGTGCCGCGTAGTGTTTTTACATAACTCTTGAGTGGCACACCGTACTGCAAACCATGACTCACGCTTATAGCAAAGCTATCCATGAGTCCCGCCAAAGTCGATCCCTGTCGGCTAACGCTAATGAAAAGCTCGCCTGGAGCACCATCGGCATATTCGCCTACCGTGAAGAAACCTTCCAAGTCAGCAACAACAAACCGATAGGTACGACTATTGCGAATACGTGGCAACTTGCGCCGTACCGCACCCTTGAGGACAATCTTCCCGTCTTCGGAGAGGTCAGCCGAGGCAGCCTGAGCTTCTTCGGCATCATCATCGTCATCACCGTCTTTTTTAGCCATAGACAGCGGTTGCGCTACTTTGCAGTTATTTCGGTAGATAGCGACCGCTTTCAAGCCCATCTTCCAAGAATCAATATGAAGCTGTTCGACGTCTTCAACCGTTGCAGACTCTGGCATATTTACGGTTTTACTGATAGCCCCAGACAAGAACGGCTGTACGGCAGCCATCATCTTAACGTGGCCGAGGTAGTGAATAGAATTATCCCCCATGGAGCAAGCGAAAACTGCTTCGTGCCCTTTATTTAGATGCGGAGCGCCGACAATAGTTTTTTCGGCATCTATATAAGCCACGATGTCGTTTACCTGCTCGCGAGTGTAGCCAAGTGCAGTTAGTGCACGCGGAACAGTCTGATTAACAATATTCATCGTACCGCCCCCAACGAGCTTCTTCACCTTCACCAGGCCAAGATCTGGCTCTATACCAGTGGTGTCGCAATCCATCATCAGTCCAATCGTGCCAGTTGGCGCGAGTACACTCGCTTGACTATTGCGCACACCATATAGCTCACCAAACTCAACAGCTTCGTCCCACGCAGCGACGGCAGCATCGAGCAAATCTTCCGCAACCATACCAGGGTCAATATGATTCACTGCTTCACGGTGCATCCGCAGCACATTCAGCATGTTCTCTCTGTCTTTATGGAATCCAGCAAACGGTCCTACCTTTCGAGCAAGACGCGCGCTCGTCGCATAGCTATGACCAGTCAAAATGGCAGTGATAGCTGCCGCTTGAGCCCTACCCTCATCGCTATCATAGGGCAGGCCTTGCGCCATCAAAAGCGCACCGAGGTTTGCATAGCCTATACCCAAAGCACGATATGCACGCGCATTCTTTGCGATCCGCTCTGTTGGATACGAACTATACCCGACCAATATTTCCTGCGCAGTAAACATTAACTCAACCGTGTGTTTGAAGCTCTCAATATCAAAACTGAAATCGTCATTCAAGTAATGCAGCAGATTTATACTTGCCAAGTTACAGGCAGAGTTGTCGAGGTGCATATATTCACTACATGGATTAGAGCCGTTTATACGACCCGCATTTGGCGTCGTGTGCCAATGGTTGATGGTAGTATCAAACTGCATACCTGGGTCAGCGCAACGCCAAGCCGCTTCCGCGAACTGCCTGTACAGATGACGAGCTTTTACTGTGCGGACAGTCTTGCCCGTGCTTACTGCTTTGAGATCCCAGTCTGCATCGGCCTCGACAGCTTTCATAAAGTCATCGGTGACTCGCACGGAGTTATTAGCATTCTGGTACTGAACACTGAAGATGTCCTTACCATCGAGGCTCATATCAAACCCAGCTTCCTGCAGCACGCGAGCCTTGTCTTCCTCTATAGATTTACACCAAATAAACTCTTCAATATCGGGGTGATCAACATTCAGAATCACCATTTTGGCCGCTCGACGTGTTTTGCCGCCAGATTTTATTGCACCAGCAGACGCGTCTGCGCCACGCATAAAGCTCAAAGGTCCACTCGCAGTTCCAGCACTCTTCCCGAGCGACTCGACAGAGCTACGAATTGGGCTAATGTTCACGCCGCTCCCTGAACCGCCCTTAAATATCATGCCTTCATCGGTGTACCACTGTAGTATCGCTGGCATGGTATCTTCAACACCAAGAATAAAACAAGCACTTGATTGCTGCGCTCGCTCAGACGCGCCAATATTAAACCACACTGGGCTATTGAAAGCCGCCCGCTGCGTGGCAAGCACGTATTTAAGCTCCTCGCGAAACGTCTCGGCATCTACTGATGAGTCGAAATAACCTTCTTGCTTACCGTGGCGCACAATTGTATCAACCACACGGTTTATCAGCTGTTTCACCGACGTCTCTCGCTCTTTTGTGCCAGGCGTACCGCTAAAGTATTTCTGTGCCACAATATTGAGGGCATTGAGCGACCAAGCTTCTGGAATCTCTATATTCTTTTGCGCAAATACTACTTCGCCCGTAAAAGGGTTTTTTAACTCAGCGTCACGCTGCGCCCAAGCGATTGCATCATACGCTTTTGTACGCGGTGCGGTAAATAACCGTTTCACAGTACTATCAGTTGTTTGGCTCATGGTCTATATTCTCACTTTCTCCTGACGCATATCTGTATAGCTTATGCATCGTATGGTTTTATGCTTTCGTTTTTAACTGTCTGGCTTTTGTTTTTGGAGTCAGTACGCCTACGTCGTCGCTTTTTTCTGCCGGCGAATGTGCGACAGTTCTTTTTCAAAGCTCGCAATATCAGTAAAGCGACGATACACACTCGCAAAGCGCACGTAAGCAACTTCGTCGAGTTTACTCAACCGATCCATCACCATTTCGCCAATCTTACCAGATGGCACCTCGCTATCCGCACAAGCATACAGTTCGTGCTCTATGCTCTGGACAAGCTTCTCAAGCTGCATACTTGTCACCGACGTCTTTTCGCATGCGCGAAAAAGGCCAGCTAATAGCTTCTGTCGATTGAACAGCTGCCGAGTACCATCATTTTTAACAATGATGAGCTGTGGGCGTTCTATTCGCTCGTACGTCGTGAACCGATATCCGCATGCCGCGCATGCGCGGCGGCGGCGGACTGACTCCCCTTCTGCAACGTCGCGACTTTCGATCACTTTTGTATCGTCGTTCGCACATTGGCTGCATTTCATACTCAGTCCTCCCTTGTTTTACAATGTGCGCGCATGTGCTACAGGCAGAAACCGTTCCCCTCCACTTGCTACATATAGCGTTTTGTATACACATCATACCCCTATGTATAGGGAAAGGTAAAGCACAATTATGCTGTATTATTTAGTACGAGAGATGCGCTTTGTATCTGTTATTTCTCTATGTCTTCAGAGTTGACATCATTTTTTGATCGACGGCGTGACAGACGGCGTAAAAACGAAGGCTTTTCAAGTTCGTCGTCATCGTGATCAGCAATAACTGACCTATCCTGTAACTCATTTGTACTCGTTCCAGAGCTATCGTCATCTACCTGAACATCGTCGTCGTGTTTCATTGCCCATATGTTCGGCATGGGAGATTCGTTGGTAAAGTCCGCCATCTCGTCAGACTGTCTAGAGTTTTCATCTTTGATGGACATATCTATCTCGGCCATATCTTTTTCGGTTGTTTCGGCAACCGAGTCAATCGGCTGACCTACAGCGGGCTGATTGTCTGTCACAGAATCGTCCGATGACGTCGCAGCGCTCACCGCCCGCCTATTTGCAAAATACGAAGCATCGAAGCCTGTTGCAACAACCGTTATGATGATTTCGCCGTCTAGCTCCGGACTGATAGTCGCCCCAAAGATGATATTGGCATCTGGATCAGCGGCAGCAGTAATTGCCTCAGCCGCAGTATTAATCTCATGCATAGAGAGATCTTGACCGCCGATGACATTGAACAAGATGCCGCGAGCACCATCTATAGAAACCTCGAGCAGCGGCGATTCTATGGCTTGTTGCGCCGCTTGGATAGCACGGTTTTCACCGCTTGCCCGACCAATTCCCATCAATGCAGAACCAGCGTCATTCATCACTGCTTTGACATCAGCGAAGTCAAGGTTAATAAGACCGTGCACCGTTATAAGATCTGATATACCTTGCACACCTTGGCGCAACACGTCATCAGCTACTTTAAATGCCTCAAGAAGCGGTGTGGCGCGATCAATCGTCTGAAGCAAGCGATCGTTCGGAATAATAATAAGCGTGTCTACGGCGCTTCGAAGCTTCTCTATGGCAACATCGGCATTGCGGCGACGCTTGTCGCCCTCAAACGCAAACGGCTTCGTCGCAAAGCCAACGACAAGCACGCCCATATCTTTCGCAATACTCGCGACGATATGCCCCGCGCCACTCCCCGTACCGCCACCAGCGCCAATGGTTACGAAGACCATGTCGGCACCCCTCAGCGCGTCGCTAATTTCTTCTCGAGACTCACTAGCAGCCTGTTCGCCCACCGCCGGATCCGCTCCAGCACCCAGCCCGCGCGTTGTTTCGCGGCCAATGTGGATTTTTGTACTCGCTTTTGAGTTGTGTAACGCTTGGGCATCGGTATTGACAGCAACAAACTCAACACCCTCAACACCAGCCTCAATCATACGGTTTATGGCCGCGCCGCCTGCGCCACCAACACCAACTACCTTGATTTTTGCGAACGTTTCAATTGCCGGATCAACCGCCTGTGCCATAGTATGTCCCCTCGACTTAGGTTCACTCCACAGTATAACGAAGCTATCATAGGAGTTCAACCATCCTTGGACACAAAAATAATATTAACCTTTTTTTGCCGAATACTTTTCGCGTACTCGCCAGATAACACTGAGTATTTGACGTGTTCGCCGCTGACCAACTCGCCAAATATACAGGCGCAAAGAGTTTTTACCGCTTGAATCGTTTCACAAACCTGCCGAGTGTTGATTGCAGACCACCCCCAAACACATCTGCGGAAGTAACATAATCGTTTGTATACGGCGCGAGAAGGATGTCAAGCAGCATAAGCCCAGTTGCTGTCGCAAAAGAAGGATCGTCTACCGTATCAATCAGGCCCGCTAGTCCACGGATCCTTCCGATGCGCGCTGGTAGCTGCAAACGCTCCTTTGCACACTCTGCCAAACCAGGAAGCAATGCGCTGCCGCCGACAATCACCACGCCTCCTGGAAGTTTGCGAGAGCGATGAATTTTTTGCAGTTCTTTGTCGACATATTCAAACAGCTCATCCACCCGAGCCTCAACGATCATGTTTGTTTCTGCCTGCTCAAAGGTGTAACCAACACCGTCTACGATGATACGGTAGGTTTTATCCGTCGCATCACCGATGTGAACATGTTTGAGCTTAACCTGCTCTGCCACATCTAAGTCAGTTTTCAAGCCGATCGCTAGATCATTCGTGATATGGGTACCCCCCATAGGTATAACGGCCACGTGTTGGATCTCGCCGTCTTCTATAACGGCCAGATTCGTTGTGCCGGCACCAATATCAAGCACAACGGTACCTGCTTCTTTCTGCTTACGGTCAAGCACTGCCTCGGCGGCCGCCAGCGAGGAAACGGTACGATGCTGTGGATGAACTTGCGCCTTTTCGAGCACTAATTCAAGATTCCTGACGTTTGGTGTTGCCGCTGTAATGATGTGACAATCCACCTCAAGCCGCACACCATGCATACCGACCGGATCTTTTAGGTTATCCTGCCCGTCGAGCCGGTAATTTTTAGCAAAAACCTGCAGCATTTCACGATTCGCCGGTAGCTTCACGATTGCCGCCGCTTCTTCCACCCGATCTCGATCTTCTTGAGTTATTTCCCGATTTGGACCGCTGATGGCAATTGTGCCGCGCGAGTTCATACCAGCTACATGCGTTCCGTTGATATTCACGGTAGCATGCTCTACTCGCACACCCGAAATCCGCTCTGCTTCAGTAATTGCCTGAACCACCGCTTCGACCGTTTCATCTACGTGCATAACGACGCCTTTGCGCATACCCTGGTTTGCGCTACTACCATGACCAATCACCGATATCGCAGCTGGATCATTCGCATCACGCGCACCTATGACGCATCGCACCGTAGATGTACCAATGTCAAGGCCGATATAATGTTGTGTATTTTGGTTATCGCGCATAGTGACATCAGTATACCGCTATTGTTTGCTCCAGCGCAACTTTTGTGATGATCCTAGCCTAGATAATGCACTATAGACAATGGTGCCTGTACATACGCAAAAACGCCCAGCTATCCCTACTGGTCGCAGACTACATTTGCAACAAGCCGTTATACCATCCGTTCAGTGAGCCAAGCTCGCAAGTAATGCGCGTAATTACACCTGGGTCAATATTTCGCAACCATCTTTGGTGACCAAAAGCGTGTGCTCAAACTGAGCAGAACGGCTACCGTCTACCGTCAAAAGTGTCCAACCATCATGCGCACTAAATATGCGGTGATCGCCCAGTGTAGTGATGGGCTCTATTGCTATCGTCATACCTGCTTTTAGTATCGGACCCGTTCCGGCACGACCATAATTTGGAATTTCTGGCGGTTCGTGGAGCGCATGCCCCACGCCGTGACCAACCAGCTCGCGTACAATACCAAGATTATACGAGCGCAGCACTTTCTCTATGGTTGCAGATACATCACCGACTCGAACACCATCGCGCACAACATCAATTGCAGCATACAAAGCCTCTTCCGTTCCCTTGAGGAGACGAGCCGCATCAGCATCGGGCTTGCCGCCAATACATACCGTCACGCCCGAATCGGTAATCATACCGTCATACACAATACCAAAATCGAAATTCACTACATCCCCGTTTTTAAACGCCACGTCATTCGGTATGCTGTGCTGTACTTCGTTGTTGTTGGAAATACATATAATGTCAGGATACCCTTCGAACCCCCTGAAAGCCGGTTTACCGCCAAGCCGTTCGCTCTCGGCCGCAGCAAGCGCGGAAATGTCTTTTGGCGTCATGCCCGCCCGTACTTCTCGACGAATTTTCTCAAGTACGCTCCCCAGTATGTGGCCGCTCCGACGTATTGCCACTATTTCACTCTCTGACTTTGGTTTCATAACGACGCACCCCTTTTCAGTCCGCACAGAGCTACTGACCCCGCGTAGGTTTAGTTTAAAACTTTTCTGGCACTCCTAAAGCTTCGACAATGTTTTTATAGACTTGTGTCGGCGTTCCGTCGGCATTAACGTCATACACAACAACACCGCTCTCGCGTAACTGGTTCAAAATAGGATGTGTTTTTTCGGCATACAGACGATATCGTTCGGTAATGGATTCTGATGTATCATCCGGACGACCACGCAAAGCAAGTCGGCGACGAGTTTCTTTTTCGCTTACATCCATATGAACTACAACCGGCACGGGGAATCGTTTATCTTGTACTTGCTTCATGAGCCATGCTACTTGGTTTGACGTACGCGGAAAACCATCTAGTATAAATTCGCCACTCGTGTCGATGATGTCGAACACCTTATCCATCATATCTATCGTTTCTTGATCGCTCATAAGTTTGCCCTCAAGCATCTCCGCACGCCTATGGCCAGTCAAAAACAAACGAAAGATCTCACCTGTCGATATATACGCGTAGCCATGCTCGTCCGCAAGCTTGTGCCCCTGTAAACTCTTCCCAGCACCAGCTGGACCCATCAATAAAATCATCGTACTTCCTCCGATACGGCAAAAAATATAGAAGCCATTACCTGTCGTTTCATGCTTGCAGTTTCTCCTTTACTAGCTTTGCTATCATACTACCATCTGCGGTGTTGCCAACCTGCGATTTTACGCGCCCAATAACTTGACCCATCTGTTGTAGGCCTTCTGGTTTTACTTGGGATATCACTTCATCGATAATCGCACCAAGCTCCTCCTCGCTCAGTTGGGCTGGCAAATACGCTTCTATGATTGCTTTCTCGGCCAGCTCTTTGTCTGCCCGCTCCTGCGAACCACCCTGTACATAAAGCTCAGCGCTTTCCTGCCGTTTTTTTGCTTCTTTCGCAAAGAGAGCAATGATTTCATCATCGTGCAATCCATCTTGACGCTTTCCAGTGGCAACTTCCGCATATAAAATAGCGCTTTTCAGTCCGCGCAAGCACTCCAAACGTTCCGCATCGCCAGACAGCATGGCCGCTTTAATATCATCCTGTAACCGTTGCTTTAACATGTCTTGCAACCTCCATATTTCAGCGATAGCTCAGAAAGCAATGCAGTCCGAGGCGATAAGCGCAGCCCACAAACAAACTGCACCGAGACACGGCGCGCGGGCCAGAGCTCATCGCCCAAAACATACATTATCTAAGCTTCCTACCTCTGACCAAGTTTGATCTTTTTGAGCTTCAAAGCCTTCCGCTGGTTGCGAATAATCGCTTTTCTTCGACGTTCGCGCTTACTCAGCGGCTTTTCAAAATATTGACCTGATTTGACGGCAATGACCAGCCCGCTCTGCTGCACGCGGCGATTAAACCGACGCACAAGATTTTCGGCGCTTTCTTTCCCGTCTTTCTTCGTTACTTCTATCATACCCGGAAGAGTATAACAGGGATGGCACCGCGAAACAAGTGAGCAAATCCAAAACTAGCAAAATCGGTCAGTTTTTTGACATATACAGACAGTAGTCACACCGAAAACACAGCAAAAAACAGAGAAAAGCGGCGCGGCGCATGGTTAAATTAGCTGACGTGGCGTTTTTGCTGGGTGCGCTGGCTTTTGAGCACAATACTCTGAAGTTCTTTAAATATAATGAACTGTTTATTGGTGTGGTATATCTTCGTATTACCCTGCTTTTCACTTATGAGAAATCCGGCTTTTTCGAGGCGTTTTAGCTCGCGCTGAATATTGCCAGCATCTTCTTTAATGAGCTTCGCAAGGCCGCGCACGTGCGTTTTGAAATCTGGGTATTTAGCATAAATAACGATGATCTTGCGGCGAACTCGGCTGGTGATGAAAACGTCTAGCATGATTATTACCCTTACCTTTACTATAAGCCTTTTATTGTCGGAACGACAACGTAGTATTTCTATACTACCAACGATTTGCGGGCATTTCAATACTTTTTCTAAAGACTAGCATATGGAATGCGTAAACAAATCGTCTTTCATACGTTCGCCCCGAAGACAGTACCAAAACGTCGTGAAGCAAGAGCACCGTATACTATAATGCTGTATATGAGGTATTACGAAGTACTCGTTGGAGATATGCAGTACCATGGCAAACACGCCCTAACGTACTCTTTCGAAGCAAACCTTCTGCCTGGTTCTGTTGTAAGAATTGCTTTGCGCAATCGTTCGGTGCTTGGAATCGTCTTACGTGAAGTCCCAAAACCAGGTTTTACCGCAAAACCCATTACCGCTCTCGCGCCAGCGCCAGCGCTTCCTAGCCAATCGCTTGAGCTCATTGACTGGCTACGCGCCTATTATCCCGCCCCGTTCGGGACAATCATTCGACAATTCCTTCCCTCGAAAGTTTCCTTCCCGAAGCACAACACAGCACAAAAACAAGAAGGGCAAACGACGCGCTCACCCAATAGCCATCATACGAAGTCACAAACAGCACCAACCCTCACTACAGAACAAACTGCTGCTCTCCGTGCTATTACATCTTCGGGTTACCATCTCCTCCACGGCGTTACTGGTAGCGGCAAAACGAGGGTGTACGTAGAACTTGCGCGACGCGCACTCAAAAGCGGGCGATCGGCCATCATCCTTACGCCAGAGATCGGCCTCACCGCACAGCTTATTGAGGTATTTGCAGTCACTTTTCCGGGTAAGATACACGTCATACACTCGCGCCAGACGGATGCACAGCGCCGCGATGCTTGGTATGAAATACGGCGTACAACAGAACCAATCATTATTATCGGCCCACGTTCAGCACTATTTGCTCCAGCGCAAGACCTGGGACTCATTGTCCTAGACGAATCTCACGATCAGGCGTACAAAAACGAATCAGCCCCGCGTATGCGCACCGAACGGGTTGCAGCAAAACTAGCCCAACTGCACCGTGCTTGCCTCGTCAGCGGATCAGCCACCCCAAGCGTCGAAGAATACTACATCGCTAAAGCAAAAAACAAACCCATCATAGCACTTCGCGAACTCGCCAGGCGTAATCAATCCACGCCACAAACAACCATCGTTGATCTCCGCGATCGCAGCCAGCTAAGTCGAAGTCCTATTCTTTCGACTCCACTCATCACTGCTATGCAGTACGCTTTGGAGCGTGACGAACAAACTCTACTCTTTCTCAACCGCCGAGGCACAGCTGGAGCGGTGCTGTGCGCAACGTGCGGATGGCGGGCGTTATGTGAATACTGCGACCTGAGTTTCACCTATCACGGCGACACACATATCATGCGCTGCCACGTTTGCGGACGAACTCGGCCATTGCCAGCCGCTTGCCCCGACTGCAACGAAGCCGACATAATCCTCAAAACCATCGGAACAAAAGCAGTGGTTCAAGAGGTAGCGCGCCTATTTCCAGAGTCCCGCATAAACCGCTTCGACACCGACACCGCCAAAGCGGAACAATTAGAAAAACAGCTTGAACGCCTCAAGGCCGGCGACACCGACATCATCATCGGCACGCAGATGATTACAAAAGGACTTGATCTCCCCAGACTTGCTGTTGTCGGGGTGCTCAATGCCGACGCCAGCCTACTTATACCCGATTACACCGCCGCCGAACGAACGTTCCAGCTTCTCACGCAAATCACCGGACGCGCCAATCGCGGGCACCGCGACAGCACCAGCATTATTCAAACTTACAACCCTAGTCATGCGGTCATTCGAGCAGCTCTTGAGAAAGATTGGGCAAGCTTTTATGCAAACGAGTTAACTGAGCGACGCACATTTCGTTTTCCGCCCTTTGTATACATGCTCAAGCTCAGTTGTTTGCGAGCTAGCAATGCAGCAGCAGAAAAAAGCGCAGCACATATGTTGCACCGCATACAGACAACTTTCCCCGAAGTTATCGTCGAAGGCCCATCGCCAGCATTTCACCCGCGCGAAAGCGGCAAATACAAATGGCAAATAATTGCGAAAGCGTCTTCTCGTGAACCGTTAGCCGCCATAGCCCGAGATCTACCAAGCGGCTGGTCGCATGACCTCGACCCCGTACATCTGCTCTGACGAGAGTTATACGTCGTTTATAGGCCAGCAAACCAGCAGATTCAAGAGACCGTGAGCCACTTACGACTTGCGCAGCCCCACAGTTGTTCATTTAACCCCTCAAAAGGTATACTAAGACACATGAACAGACAGTTAATCACCCTGCCGCACGCGGATTTACGGCAGCGAAGTAAACAAGTTGGTTTTGTCGGCGAAGCAGTTAAACAGCTAATAGCCGACATGGAGCAAGCAACCCTAGCGTGGGAAGACGGCCGAGCACACGAAGTCGGCGTCGCGCTCGCTGCTGTACAGATAGACGAGCTGTGGCGCGTAGTCATTATCCGGAATAATTTCGAAAACAAAAGCGATCGAACCTTTCAGGTGTTCATCAATCCAAAAATCACGAAATACGAGGGCGAGATCGTCTCTGATTACGAGGGCTGTCTCAGCATAAAAAATGTATACGGTCTTGTGCCGCGACATAGCAAAGTACGCGTCAAGGCTCTGAACAAAAATGGTAAAGAAATTCGCCTTACTGCAGAAGGTTTCTTGGCGCGCGTATTTCAGCACGAAATCGACCACACCAACGGTATCGTGTTCATTGACCACATAAAAGACGACCCGAACGCATTTTTTACCCTGACTAACGAAGGGAAGCTGGAAGCAAAAAACTATGAGCAAGACATCAAAAACAACCCCGACCTCTGGGATTAAACTTGTTTTCTTCGGAAATGAACGGATTGCGACCTCTGTTTTCACCTCATGCCCCACGCTCCAAAAACTGATTGATGCGGGGCATGAGATAGCAGCAGTCGTAACGCAGCAGCACGAAACTGGGGCGTCCCGAAAGCAACGGAAGCTTGAAATAGCCGACCTGGCTGCCCGCCATGAAATACCATTACTTACGCCCGAGCGTCCGAGCGATATACTCGATGAGTTGCAGGCGATGCGAGCAGATATTGGCGTTTTAGTTGCTTACGGCAAAATCATTCCTCAAGAAATTATCGACATCTTTCCTGGTGGAATAGTAAACATACACCCCTCATTACTCCCACGCCATCGTGGGTCTACCCCCATAGAATCAACGATTCTTGCTGGCGAACAAAAAACCGGCGTATCGCTCATGCAACTCGAAAAACGCATGGATGCTGGCAATGTTTACGCCTACAGCGAAGTCGAACTACTGGGCAACGAATCAAAACAAGCGCTTGCCAGTGAGCTACTCGAGCTCGGTAGCGAGATGCTCGTCACACTTATCCCAAGAATCGTTAGCGGCGAAATAGTTAGCCGACCGCAGGATGAGGCAGACGCAACCTATGACGCACTACTCACAAAAAAAGACAGCGAAATAGATCTCTCGAAATCGGCCATACGGCTAGAGCGCGAGATCCGCGCATACCTTGGATGGCCTGGAAGCCGCACGATTATAGCTGGTAAAGAAGTTGCCATTATCGCCGCTCATGTTTCTAAAAACAGATTAGAAAACGTAGACAAAAAATCAATATTTGTCGCCAACAAGCAATTATGCCTTCAGACGGCCGACGGTATCCTTGTCATCGATGAGCTCAAGCCTGCTGGCAAAAATACTATGCCGACCCACGCTTTTCTTGCCGGCTACGGCACCAATATATAAGCCCCGCTTGACTACCCAGTTTCCTTCCAGCTATGCTTGTATGCACTGGGGGTATTAGCTCAGCTGGCTAGAGCGCGGCATTCGCATTGCCGAGGTCGGCGGTTCGACTCCGCCATACTCCACCATCATGAAAATTCAAACCCCCGCATAACAATACTAACGTGCGGGGGTTTACTGATAGCACCTAAAGAGGTTTATAGCTAGGCTCTGCGTCAAGAGGGCCACGAGCGCGAAGCAAGCGCTTGCCGGCGGCGTCAACTACGACCGCCACATCTTTGTAGCCATGGTCTACGTGAAGTTTAATTTCCTTCTGCTCTTGTTCGGTCGGCTCTACGACAGTATAACTTGCTGAGTCCTGCGCTGCCGTCGGCTGAGGTTGCTGCTGAGGCACCTGAGCAACCTGCGGCTGTTGATATGGCTGCGCAACGGTTTGCGCGGCGGCCGGAGACTGAGCAGTAGACGCCTGAGAAGGCGCGCTAGCCAAAAGCTGTGGCGCCATGCTTTTTATTTCGGTCTTTAGCGCTTCAAAAACTTCGTTAACCACCTGCTTGTAGTTAGGTAGGTTCGTCTCTAACCATCGCAATGCTTGCGCTTGGTCTTGGTCGCCGCCAGCCTCAATAAAGCGCTCAAACTCCTCAAGCTGCTTGTCTGACATTTGGTTCGCAAGCTGTATGCCGACATTTCTTTCAAGTGTTTCATATATGTGCTGCAGCATGGCCTTCTTTTGATCTTCTGGTAGGTCACCCAGCCCAAGTTCCGCTAAAAGGTTATTGTCGAGTTTTAACATACGTGTATTATAACGCCCTTTCCTTTGTTTCAACAACGTAAAACTCAAGCATGTCTCCGAGTTGTAGTTCCAAGCGTGACGTCGTTTCAAGATCAAGACCGCCCAGCTCACCCTCTACGAGATCGTTTGCTGGATTTGGTCCACGTTTGAGACCTTTCAGTTCCGCAGCGCCAATCTGCTCCTTACCTCGTTTCACCCGCACCGACGCAGGCACCGTGAGCTTACCGCTCTGCACTTCACCGCCGCAAATGACTTCAGTTTTGGTTGTCTTGAAAACTCCCTTCACTTCCAAAGTCCCTATTTCTCTCTCGGTAACCTCTGGCGCGAGAAGTTTACTGAGTTCACGTTTTGCGTCATCGAGCAACTCATATATAACGCTATAAAGACGTATCGAAACCTTATCGCGATTGGCAAGGCGTTTTATGTTGTTCGCTACGGTTGTATTAAAACCATATATGGTTGCCCCAGCGCTCCGTGCCAAGTGGACGTCATTGTCGTTCACGGCGCCCACGCCAGAGCTTGCAACGCGCACAGCAACTTCGTCCGTACCAATACTCTTGAGGCTATCAGCTACCGAGGTAAGCGAACCCTGCACATCAGCCTTGATGATAACTGGTAACTCCTGTAGCTTATCGCTACGGCTCATAATACGTAAAAGCTCGCTACCACTCATATCGCTACGATTCGCTCCCTGAGCGCGCTCTGCGGCTGTCGCAGCGGCTTGTTCGCGGGCATCTCGTTCACGAGCTACGACTGCAAACTGATCACCAAACTCAGGTAATGATTTAAAACCGCTTATCACGACCGGACAAGACGCCCCAGCCGATGTAATAGCTTTTCCGTCTGTCGACTCAAGGCTACGCACCTTCGCATAGGCACCGCCTGCCACAATAAACTGCCCCGCGCGTAAGATCCCCTCCTCAACAAGCGCGTGTGCAATTGGACCGCGGCCATGCTCGACGTGCGCCTCAATGATAAGTCCGCGCGCTGGAACAGTCGGATCGGCCTTGAGCTCGTTGATATCCGCCACCAGAAGAATAGTGTCGAGTAGAGCTGGAAGTCCGTCGCCTGACTTAGCACTCACTTCCACCATAGGAACATCCCCGCCCCAAGCTTTGTCATCGGCCACTACTCCCTGCTCGGCTAGCTGCCCCATAACCAGTCCAGGGTTTGCGCCTTCCTTGTCCATTTTGTTTATAGCCACGACTATTTTTGTACCAGCATTTTTTGCGTAACGAATTGCCTCTATGGTTTGCGGTTTGACACCGTCATCGGCTGCTACCACTATAATAACAATATCTGTCAGGTCAGCTCCGTGCTGGCGAATAGCTGCAAACGCCTCGTGCCCAGGCGTATCCAAAAACGTTATTGCGCGCTTATTGTGCTCGATTTGATATGCAGAGATATGCTGGGTAATACCACCCGCCTCGCCATGCGCCACTTGAGCGCCTCGAATTGCATCGAGCAAGCTAGTTTTTCCGTGGTCAACATGCCCCATAACCGCAACAACTGGCGGTCGGTTGATTGATTTTTCACTCAAAACAGGCTTTTTGCGCGGCTGAAACTCCGTCTCGGTCGTTTTACGCGTCAGCTCCACGTCAAGGCCCAGTTCGCCCACAATGATTTGTGCCGTGTCAAAATCGAGCCGTTCATTTATGGTTGCAACTATGCCATTTTTAAACAATTCACCAATAAGCCGCGTCGCAGACAACTGTAACACTTCAGCAAGTTCGCCGACGGTGATACTGTCTGGGACCTGTATGGTTGCTGCCACGAGTCTGCTCCTTTGCTGGTTAGTTTATGGTAGAGGGTTCATTTTTTTGGCGGCTACCCCCGAGGTTCACCAAAAAGCTACACACAACGAACGCTCAGTTTACTTAGCCCCTTTCAGGCTGAGTGAAATCTTACGCGCTTCAGTGTCTATATCGAGTACTTTAAACTGCTTCTTCTCGTTGAGCTGGAAAATTTTCTCAGGGTCAACGCCATCGTCATCACCCATTTCGCTAACATGCACCAGCGCTTCCACGCTCGGGCTTAACTGCACAAACGCACCAAACGGCGTGATACGAGTAATCTTTCCTTCAACCTTTTCGCCCTTTTGAAATGCCTTGACTTCCTTAAGCCACGGATCTTCACTCATTTGCTTAAGGCTGAGGCTAAGACGATCTTTATCTATAGCGATAATTTTCGCCTTAAGCGTTTCGCCAACTTTCACGTAGTCGCGAGGGTTTTCCACACGCTCCCAGCTGATCTCGCTAATATGTATCAGCCCCTCTATGCCGTCTACGTTCATAAATGCGCCGAAATCTATCACGCCGGTAACAACACCTTCCACCTCGTCGCCTACCTTAAGTTCAGCAAACCGAGCCTGCATATCGTCCTTAACCGCTTCTTTCTCTGAGAAAATAAGCTTGTTGTCTTTGCGACTAACGTCAAGAATCCTGACGCGAAGCGGCTTGCTGGTTAGCGCATTAAGCTTCTGCAGTATTTCGTCTTTGTCGGCGCCGCTAACGCGCGGATAATGCCCCGCCGCAAGTTGCGAAACTGGTAGAAAACCGCGAATACCTTCGAGCTCTACAAGTAAACCGCCGCGGTTTGCATCGTAAGCCTGCACTTCTATGATCTCGCCAGCTTCAAACACTCGCTGGAGCTCGTCCCAGCCGCGATCTTTCGCAGCACGGCGCATACTGAGGAGCGCGTAGCCATCTTCCATTTCTGGGTCAATGACGCTCACCGTCACTGGTGCGCCTTCCTCGAGTGCTTGGTTATGACCAACTTCGCGGCGCATAACGATCCCGACACCGCGCGGCCCTAGGTCAACCCATACTTGATGCTTGCGCACCGCACTGATGGTCCCCTCTACGACACTACCCGCCTCGAGCTGCTGAAGCTCCGAACTGGCGAGTAAATCGTCCATTGTTACGTTTGTCGTTGATTTTGGCATATACGTTTATGCCTCCTTTATAGATGTATTTCTTCAGGATTTTGGCTACAGCGAGCAAGGCTCACAGCCACCTCAACCTGTAAGATTACCCTCCATTATATCTGTTTTTACTCTGGAGGTAAAGAGTGCGCCATAGCCTTGCGGTTTGCGTGTAAACTATCCTATTCTCGTTCAGGCGCATTTGAACAGCAAATTTGGTGCCGCCTCCACAAGATTGCAGCCGTAATAAGCGCAGCCGCCCCTAAGGCAGCAACTGGAACGACTTCTGGGCAGCGCTGCAACAGTACTCGACTTTCATAATTCACACAAAAAACTATACACCAGTCATTCATGACTTTGCGTCCAGCCGCATGGTACACTAAACGCATACGTAAGAGTAAAGCAAAAAGCGTGGAGGGTTCATCGGTGTACATCTGTATTGATATCGGCGGAACAAAGACTTTGGTGGCAAGCCTTACGGACGATGGCGTCATCGATGAATCCGTCAAGTTCCCAACTCCCGATGTATACGAAGATTTTTTGCCGCGGTTTCGCGAAGCTGTGGAGAGCTTTACTACCGATGATTGGCGCGCTGGAGCAGTCGCTGTACCCGGGGTGGTCGATCGAAAGCGCGGCATCATTTTACGGCTCGGCAACAAAGCAAACTGGCAAAATATTCATATCCTGAGGGACATCGAACGCATCACACACTGCCCCATGCACGTCGAAAACGACGCCAAGCTCGCTGGACTCAGCGAAGCCATGCTGCTCAAAGACCAATACAAACGCGTTCTGTATGTCACCGTAAGCACCGGTATAGGCATTGGTCTTACCGTAAATGGACGAATCGATCCAAACATCGGCGACGGCGGCGGACGTTCTATGCTACTAGCTCACAACGACAAGCTCATGCCGTGGGAAGATTTTGCTTCTGGTAAAGCCATAGTGAAAAAGTATGGCAAAATGGCTTCAGAGATACATGATGACAAAACTTGGGCTGAAATCGCCCGCCAGCTGACGCCAGGGCTACTGGAGCTTATTGCCATATTAAATCCAGAAGTTATCGTCATAGGGGGCGGCGCTGGACACCACCTCGGTAAACGCATACACATCCTCGCCGACGATCTAAAGACATACGAAACACCTATGCTACATATGCCACCGATATTGGCCGCAAAAAGACCCGAAGAAGCCGTTGTCTATGGATGCTACGACTATGCCCGCCAACACCACACCTAAGCCAGACGCCCTGCTTCGACAGCTACAGCGGGATTTTCCGGCGCTAGCTTTCGTAGCATCGTCACGTTTTGCCTGGAGTTCCGAAAACCAGCATATCTCATACGAAAAAGAGCGCCTTAGCGATGTGCGCGGTGTGTGGGCAATATTTCACGAACTCGGTCATGCGCTCTCCGGTCATACCGACTACGAAAGCGACGTACAGTTGCTTCATATGGAGATAGCGGCGTGGGAAAAAGCTCATGAACTCGCAGCGCGCTATCATGCTCCGCTCGACCAAAATTACGTCGAGGATTGCCTCGATAGCTACCGAAACTGGCTGCACGTACGCGCCACCTGCCCCACCTGCTTTGAGCAATCATTACAGACAGATCACCGAACCTACCGCTGTCACAATTGCGGCACAGAGTGGCACGTCACTCGTGCGCGTCTCTGTCGCCCGTATCGCCGCAAGAAGTAGTCTTCATATTCGGCAACACAAAAGAGCTAGGCACGTAGCCTAACTCTTTGTTTATCTAAGCCGTTGTTTCGTAAACTTTTACGTTCTCTTACGCCTTCTTTGTGCGGCGAGAGATACGACCGCCGATTGCGCCGTACACGCGAGCGCGTTCACGACCAGCTTCGCCGGCTGCAAAACCGCCAGTTTTGCCTTTCTTTCCACCTTTGGCACCGATTTTTGCATAAAAATCTGAACCATACTTTTTCTTGTTCGTTGCAGCAGCCGCCTGGCCGCCGATTTTCGTTCCAGCCATAGGAACACCTCCTAAAAATTATGTTGCTTCAAAAGAAAAGGGCCTCGCCTGCCCCTCACGAGCAGATGAAACCCTCTTATCCTTTCGAATTATGCTTATACTATCAAATAAAATTGCTTATGTCAACAATATTGTTTATAAATAATTTAACCTTCTTTATTCAGCTGGACGTTAGCGTAATGGTCATATCCAAACCGTATGTACCTGGGGGCTGCTCGGCTGGTATAGTCTGCGAAAGATCAATACCCTCTATATCCCAATAACAGCCGTTTGCGGCGCTCCCTCCTGCTCTCGCGAGCGTGATGTCGTCTGCAATATCCTGATGAAATGCAGCGGATGTGCCAAGCGAGACGCCATCTGTCGTACAGCCCGCACCTGCCGAAATCGTCGCCGTAGCAAAACCGACACTCAGCATACCTGAGTATGTATCACTGTCTGTTCCATCCGAACAGCCCGGCTGAGCATCTCCGGGATCGTTAAAATCAAAACTGTGCGTTCCGTCCGTCCAAGAGCCAGTACTCCCAGATGTTGCCGCCATACTGAGCGTCCATAACACACCCGCACTGCGATTTGTCACCCGCATGCTTTGCGTTGGCGTACCAAGCGTTCCCGAAGTTTGGTCGCAGGCAAACTTCATCACCCCTGTACCTAGCGCCACGTCCGGATCGCTCACAGCCTGACCGACGTCATCAACAATTTCTACGTTAAATACTCCGTCTGAAGTCGTAATCTGCGGATAGTGCGAGTACGTATTCAGAGGGGTGCCATCTGCATATACCGCACGAAAACAGTAGGAAGAGTTAGCAGGCGCTCCATTATCGACCAAAGAAAAGTCCCACTCGCCGTCTTCCCCTGGCGACAATATTGATTCCGAATTTCGAAAGTTGTTTGAGGCAACGTAGGTTTGCGTTTCTGTGATATTGGTGCCATCAACAGGGTCATTGGTATTTGCGACTAGTGGCGAACCATCGTTTAGTTCATTAAAGTCGCGGTACGCAATTGTACTACTCGCACTGATGTCGCTATACGTACTGGCTGAACATGTGCCGCTCAGCGGCGCATATTGCAGCTTGAACGAGGTATTTTGTCCGACCGTCGCGTCGCTTACACCAAGCAACATACGCAGGCGAAAAGGCCTGCTTGCCGACCGCAGCGTCGCGGGAGTATTTTCATTCGCGAGCGGATCACCAACCTCCGCCTCAATCGAAGCAAACTCAACGACCTGCCAATAATGTGTACCAGATCCATAGATGCTACCACGCCAATATGAAGTCTGTAGGGTATTTGTGTTTGTCAATTCATAAATCCATGAATTCCGCGGAAATGCCGTCCCAGTCCCCCTCGTAGTATTTGTGATAAATGGATATGCTTTCGTTACCGAATCAACAGCAGTCGGAAGCGTAATATCTATATCGTAGCGCGCATTATCTGAAGAGCCGCCATCGTCAGTTACGGAACCGCGATGAACCGTAACGCCACTTACCGGAAATGTTACAACATACCAGCGAATACGGTTGTTATATGAGCCAGTCCCATAACGACTAAACGTGAGCGTTGTCGCATCTGTCAGATCACAACCTACTGCCGTTTGCCGCAGACCGTTACTGTCGGCATCATACGTACAGTAAAGAAACGAATGACCAGTATCGACTGAGCTAATCCCTGCTGTTTGCGAAACGACGCTAGACCCGAGCATTGTTTCGCCAGTCTGAACACTTGCACCTGACAAGTCGGAAAATGTCACAACTTGCCAAGCAATCGTGTCGATTACGCTTGGCGAACTGTGACGGCGCAGCAACACGGTCGAACTGTCCTGTAGCTCACCGGTCGCCAGACCCGTTTGCTGGTTTGCAGCATTCTCGTCATCATAGCTAGAAACAATCACCATCGACTTATCGACGTCTACACTGCTGATCGAAGCTGTATTAGAATTCGCGCCAGATGCAATTGTTGTCACGCCGCGCTGAACACTAAATTCATTCAAAAAACACTCAACCAGCGAATAGCTAATATGTGTTTGCGCATTGGGTGAGGCGCCGCGCGTAAAGGTCAGTGTCGACGCATTCGTAATCTCGCCAGCTACCATGTGGTCGTTACCGCCAGCAATGCTACTTGTACCACTTGCCCTCGTCAACAAATACGCTTGCGCCATGTCTGAAATAGATTTCGATAGCGTAACATCGCTGTTTGTTGAGCCATTTGGGATTGTTGTCGTTCCGCTTTCGGTACGACACCCGCTCCACGGCGTACCCCCAATATCATCTGGATTTTCAAACAAACGATAATCAGCCTGAGTGATAAATGGGTCAACTGCAGGCTCATAGGTAATAACGAGAATGCCCTGTCCACCCGTGCCGCCGCCCGAAACATGCGAGCCAGACATGCCGCCACCACCGCCGCCACCGCCGTAGAACCCGCCATCACCACCGACCGCACTACCACTGCGCGCTGTTCCGTTCGCGCCGCCGCCACCACCGCCGCCGCCTGAAGGGCCTTGTCCGCTACTCCATAAACTTTGGACACTACCATTGCCGCCATCTGCCGTATGAATACCGGTAGAAGTACTTGCGCCACCACCGCCACCACCGTCTACACCGGACTGCGCGTTTGCGGTATTTCGACCAGTACCACCCGCACCGCCGCCTGAGCCAGTCGTACTATGACCACCAGCACCGCCAGTTTGACTACCTGACGAAGGTGTCACGCCAACAGTCGAAGAAGCGCCGTTACTGCCGCCGCCACCGCCGCCACCCTGTCGAGTGTCAGATTGACCGAGACCGCCCGCCCTACCGATGCCAGATGGGCCAGCTGAACCACCGCCACCGCCAGCTGATGCCGTATTACTCGCCGTTGCGCCATCTCCGCCATCTCCGCCACTGTAACCCGCGTCGCTCCCGGTACCGCCCGCACCCCCGGCGCCAGCTGTTTGCTGGGACGCGTTACCACCGTTCTTTGCTTCAATTAAAATAGTACCGCTCCCATTTTTAAGCAAAGCCCCATCGGCCGCAGAACCAGCGCCAGCACTTGGAATATTGATATCGACTGTCGCGTTCGGAGTCAGAGTCACGTTTCTAACCCTGCGGTATTCACCACCTCCGCCTCCGCCGCCGCTACTTGTTGAGCCAAGGGCGGCGGCGCCATTTCCACCAGCGCCAATCGCCTCAATAGTGTTATTCGTATTGTCCCATGCTGGTGGCACCGTCCAAGAGTTCCCTGCCGTTAAGATAACTTGCACTGGAGCCGCCTGCGCTCTCGGGACAAACGGCCACAAAAGCACTTGTTGTAAAACGAGCAAAAAAACAAAACCAAGCGCCCACAGCGCGCGCATGCGAACTACGGTAACGCGCATAAAAAACCCTAAACTATACGCTTGAAATGATGCACTATATTTCATATTTTTCTTTTGGGCGCGAAAGCGTTTTATTATCGTAAGCATTATAACAAATAAGTCGCCCCGCTACACGCTTTCTCGGAGCATAAGCGTAAAAAGCACCGCGAGCACGTCTTATCGGCTCGCCTTGCCGTCCTTTGCTTTAGATTTTGCGGCTTTGCGTTTTCGAATAGTTTTATGTCGTTTCGATGCCCGCTTCGATGTCGCCTCTTCAACGTGCTTTGTGATTTTTTCGGCGCTCTGCGCATCACCGTCCGAGGAGTAGCTCGTTTGGCGCCGCGGCGCCTCCCGCGGCGATTCAAACTCTAATCGCTGTGGCGCTGGCCGTCTTTCGGGTACAGCAGCGTCTTGGTCTGCTTCTATTTTGCTCTGATTATGAGGGGCTGTGTTTGCTAACATAGACTTTACACTAGTATCTTGCGTCGCATCATCAACTAGCCACTGAGCTACTTTTTTATTCCCGTGCGGCGCTGGAGCCGAAGGAACGCGCAACTCCGCACCTTCTTTGAGTATGTATGGTGCTTTAATACGATTCGCCCGCGCAAGCTGTTTCCAGCCAATGCCATACTCTGCCGCGATAGACATGACGGTATCTGTGTCAGCTACGGTATATTTTTGCCACTTTTTGTACACCTTTCGCTGCTGGCGTTTTCTGTGCCGCGAAATCACAAACATCAACAAAAGAACGACCAGTACGCCCAACTCAATAAGTAACGCAAGCGGATCAGGCATCATAATAAAATAACCCGTATCCTGACGTTTTTTCTTTTGATCAGCCGACACTCTGCCTAGACCATAGTTCGGATCGGCGTCATAGCTGACCGATGTATAAGCTTTGTATAAACCACCCCAAAACGGACGCTCAAACTCAAACGCCCAGCTAGTTGTTGCATCTCGTATAACCGGAAAATTCGCTTCCTTGAGAGCCGACTTTCCGCCGAATATGCTTTTCAGTTGTACGCGTGCGGTCACGTCAAGCGATACATTTCCTTCGTTTTTGACTACTGGTGAAACCGTATAATTACCGTTTTCGAGCCTTACAATATCCACGCGTTCATAAGACAGTTTTTTTACAAGCTCACCAGGTACCGTAATGGCTAGACGTATTGCGTTTCGAAACCCCAATAAAACACCCCGTCCGCTCTTTGGGGCAAAATTCCTAGTGTCTTGTGCTGTAATACACCCGCCGTGCTCTCCCGGACCAGCGTCTTTCGGTACAGTTACCGTAAAATTCACCGTTTTGTTCGATTGCGCTGGAACGACTACCTTGTCTTCGGAAAGCTTTACCCAACTACCGACCGCAGCTCGTTCTTCAGTATTTTGTTTACACGAGAAAGAGCCGTCAGACGCAGCAATACTGTCGACAGCGCCCAGCACGACAGTTCTGTCTTCGTCCGTGTAGTTGAATATCTTAACCCCATCCTCCACCGAATCACCGCCATCCAGCGTGTGTATAAATATTCCCTTAGACCGTTCGTTGCCGCTCTGCGGATTGGCCGGTATGATACCAATGGAACCCGATGCCGCCAACAAGGTCGGCGTACAGACAGAGAGCAAGAGAGTCAACGTGAGCACATAACCCATCTTTTGCACGTGTTTTCTCATCGTGCCCTCTACTGTACATGCATTTGTACCGTTTGGCTAGAAACTTCTTATGCCTATTTACTGCGAAACCGCGGTAATAGTCATAGAGAGACTATAGGTACCATCAGCCTGCTCGGCAGGAATCTGCTGACTCAGCGTGTAGCCGGTCAGTTCACCTTCCCAGGCCGTATTGCTGGTGTTGTTCATCAGCGTAACTGGGTTCGTAGCAGTAAAAGCACCGCCAGGAAGTGTATAGTCAGATCCAGAAGACAGAATATTTGCACCGCTCGTCTGAGCAAAAGAGCCGCCACTGATAGTCATTTGACCATTGTCGCAACCAGCTGTCGTACCGGCTGGATCGTTATAGGCATAGGTATGACTGTTACCATCATCCCAAGTATCCACACCAGGGTTAGTTGCGTTGATGTCAAGCTTTACGCCAGACAGAAGCGGGTTGCTAATTTGAACTTTCTCGGTAGGAGTACCGAATGTGGCAGTCTGAGTCTGACATGCAAAGTCAAACGTCGTAGCCGCAAAGGCCACCGATGGGTTGGCGACCGAAGAACCGCTGCCGTCGACAATGTCGTACGTCAGTGACCCCGAGTTAATCACCTGCGAAAGGCTGGTAGTAGTTGCCGCCGAAGCCGCCATTGGAAGCACCAAGACAGCAACACCAAGCACAGCCGCAAATGAACGTAGTTTGTTACGCATATGCGTAGCTCCTTTTGTTTTATGTTTGTATTGTTGTATTTTTGTTTGTAACGCCTCCGCACATGGAGGCATTCACGTCTCTATCTTACCGATTTCGAGAGATCGAAGTCAATAACCAGAAAAATGCTTTTGCTGCTTTATATACTACATTTCGTATCTGTTATTCGATTAATGTTGTAATTATTTCACGCAACAAGTCTAGCTAGTGCGTATTTATTACAACATAAGTACCTTTTACGGTGTTGTAACAACTTCACGCCAGTTGAGAATTTCATATCCTCCCGTCACAGGGTAGCTAGGCGGCGGTGCATAGTATAAGTGATAGTCGTACTCAGTCGTGGTTTGTTTCACGCCGGAAATATAGTAGCCCGTCGCTGGGTCATATGCCGAATCAGCGCAATACCCACCGCGTCTATAGTTCCATGTCCAATATTGTCTCGTTGCAACCGAACCATAGTATAGAAACTCCTGGTTTGGAGCTGTCCAGCCGGGAGTACAACGCCAAGAATTAACTTTATAGGTTGACGGATACCGAACAGAACCACTCTGTGCGAGTGTTGCCGCATCTATCTCGAACGTGAACGCCCCCGTCTGCGGAATGGCGTACGGCGCAATGAAAATATCCCCCTCAGACACAAGCCCGATTGCGTCTTGACCGTTCTTGGTACTGTAAAGTATTTCCCCAACTATATTGATATCTGTCGAATGGGCGTTATTTCCTAGGCGGCCAGACGCAATTGATACTCGGCCAGGAAAACTAGCTGATGTCCTTACCCAAACATTATCTTCAACAAAAATCACCCCTGAAGGCGGCAACGGAACGCCGACCTGTACCACCGAACGTGTCAGCGCTGTCGTGTAATCTGTTTGTCTGTCATTTTCATTGCTCACCCTATAAAGATCGTATGTGCTGTCAGGATTCAGCTGGATATAATACCCTCTCCGAGAGCTAAACGAGCTACTATAGCGCGGAATGTAGGCGTCTGAGCGAGTTGCGGGCGTTAAACTGCACGCATCAGTGTTCATCGCGTAAGCAGCGGTCGCGGCATCGTCGGCAAATGCTACCTTTTTCATCTTACAGAGCGCGCTTGTTACTTGATTAAAATCAATACTCGGCTGAGGATACAGCCAGTTCGATTTATCTCGAGTCGAGCAGTCCGGATCTGTCACCGAGGGAGAACACCAAACGCCATCCTTCACGGTGCCATCACCGCCATAACTGTACGTCGGTACATAACTTGCATTTGCACTGCCTACCGTATCGCTATTTGGACCGTCCATATGGACGCCTTGGTTTGAAAAGACTGGTCCATTGGCAGCTTCTGAGCTCCCGAACCAAAATTCAACATCAGCGAGCAGCCCATAACTCGCAAATGACGACGCACCGATACGCGCCTCCACTGTACGCGAGACACCGCCATTCGTCGTTCCTTTCGAACGAACAGTTGCAACGGTCGAACCGTTACTCTGCGGCTGCACCCAAAGCGTGTACGTTCCTTCTTTGCGCGCGTTTGCGTCGACATAATCGTGCACATACGGACCATACCCAAGCTGCGGATCTGGTGTTGCGGGTGCCGTGTTGCCATCTTTGTAATCAGTTGGATTATGAGCCATGTGCCACAAATAATAGTTCACGCCAGCTTCCGCAATATGCAGTGCCTGCCGCCGCTCAATAATAGCGCCGCTGGACAGTAAATTACCCATCACCACAGTCATAAGCGTGGTTGCAATGACACCCATAACAAGGATAAACGACAGAACCGCCGGAAGCGTAAAACCAGCTTCGACGTAATGTGTTTTTGTTATGGGAACAGCATGTTTCATAGATTATCCTTCTTGTTTCGTAATACTATCTGGATTTGTATAGTCTGCACACCCCCGTCATCAACCCGAGTAAATAAGCTCACCCGCACATTTTTTATCACAGTCAAGTCAGCGACCGGAGTCGACAGTAGCGTTCCATTGGCATTACGATAGGCAAAAAGAGACCCTCCAGGAGCGGCTCCTCCGCTCGGCTGGTAGAAATTATCGATAAGCAATAGAGTCTTTTTGTGCGCCGTGTCGGGCGTTCCGAGGGGTGGATTTGCAGTCATGGGCGTCAAATCGACATACAATCGTTTCACGCCGTCATTCTCTACGATGTAATAGCGAACCTGTGACACAAATTCATCCGACGGATAAAAGTATGCGTAGGCGGTTAATTCGTTATCAGCGGCCGACTCGATACTGGTGGCACCGCGAAGCACATTTGCAATTCTATCCGCTTGAGTGCTCATCTGCCCAAAACTTACCGTCTGCTTTTGTAAACCCAAGTAATTAAAAAGGGTACTTCTAAATGCCACAAGAAACACGACCGAAAGTATGCCAATCAACACAATAACGGCTATAACCTCTACCAAGGTAAAGCCGCTCTCTTTGGCATTCTCACGGCACAACACGAAAGCCTCCTAATGGCGTTACAGGAAGCACCAAGGAACCGCTCCCGTTTTGTACGGTCACCTGCATATCGCCAGCTGTTACGCCACTGAGATCATAGTCACAAGCCAGCTGCGTCGCACTTCCAGTGCAGCCAAGACTCGTATATGTCGTGCCTCCTTGGGTGAGAAATGCACTCGCGCTACCTAAGTTGCTGCCGTCGAAAACTATGCTGACGTTTCGCAAGTCGTCCGCTAAACTAGCGCTGCTCGGGTTCATACTGAAAACACGTGGGAAAGCGCTGTTGGTAGTCAAAATCAGCCTAACCTTCTGAGCATAATCGGTGCCGCCATACAAGAAGCTTGGCGCTGAAGTATCGCTAGACAGCGGAATAGAAACTGGCGCAAGACTGTTCGCGCCACCGTACGGCACCGCCGAAGCCAAATAATAATTTACGCCTCCCGCACTACACCCACCTGCTCCAGCATCCCCACAAAACTCATAACCATTTATGGGCGGCAGATCGTTAAGCGTCGTTATACCATCGGCGCCAGTTACCGGACGAAGATCTGTGGGTGAAAGAGAGTCAAAATAGTACGCGGTATCAGAAGTAGCGGTATATTTTTTATAACCGCCTTTTACCTGAACACTCACATTAGCGAGCGGCGCCCCGGCCGTATCTACGGCCTCAATAATAAGGCTATCCTGATGCATCGGCGCAATAACAAGCGCTAGATATGATGATTGCTGAGAAAGTATTGTTTGACTTGGATACGTTGGCTGCAGCGCCCCAGATGACTGTATGCTCTCAATAGTTGAGTAGCCGCTTTTTTCGACAGTAATAGTGTAATCCTGTTCGCTATCTGGCGGCAGGCCATAAAAAATAGCCGCACCGTTCGTATCGGTGCTGTCGGAAACGCTGACAGTAGGCATGAGCGTTGTGTTCACGACCTTTACGGTGGCGCCCTGAACGGCGTTCCCGCTCGGATCAGTTACGTTAATAAAGAGCGCACCTGTTGTGCTCGCTGTTTCGGCCACCCGAGCAGCTACCTGGCTATCCATAACAGCTAGGCGAGTACCCGAAGCCAAGGATACCTCAACGTGAACAACCTTGTAGTCTGCTGGGTTTGCATCGGCATTATCACCATTACCGCCACTGTTACCAGGTGTCGCATAGTTTCGACAATACAGCTGTTTGAGTTCGGGTGTTGGGTACGGTCCGCAGCCATCATAGGCATCATCAATATATTCAATGTTTGTCTTCGTTTTATATGTCACATTATCAATAACCGTCTCTGTTTCTGCAGGGAGATACGAAGAGGCTATGATGCTACCGCCGCTCACGGCCAGTCTGTCGTATGGGAGCGAACGAAGATACTCCATGTGGTTATTTGCGAGCGCACCGCCAACAGAGCGCTGTTTTGCAAGAACAGCACTGTTCACGAGTGCAGTAAACAAACTAAAAAACCCTAGAGCAATAACCCCAATCACCACCATGGAAACCAGCATTTCCAACAGAGTGAGCCCTTTTTCGGCGCCCCTATTAACCCTTTGTATAGTCACCATATAAGCATAACAGTTTCAGAGAAATACTGGAACGATTACGAAAGAAAAACTAGCATAAAAAGCGAGATATAAAAGCGAATTTCATACTTACCGCACTCGATCTGTTCGTCAAAATAATTTTGACCAAACAAAAACTCCCCTTTCGGGGAGTTTTTGTATAAACGGCACCGTGCTATTTTCCCAGGGCTAGAAGACCCAAGTATTGTAACCGCTGAGAGGCTTGACTGCTGTGTTCGGTATGGGAACAGGTATAACCCTCTCGCTATGGGCACCGAGCTCGAACGGAGTTTAGTGACAAATAGTTTCCAATTCGCAATTTTCAAGAAATTATCGATTGTCAATTGTCAAAACTCCTGCCCAGCTCGACGTCCAAAACGTCGGTGCAAAAGCTAGAAAAGGAACGAGCAATATTTGTCAAACAAACGTTGCTATTGGTATGGTAAAACCACACCAATAACCAGTCAACTTGCACTTTTTTGTAATGAACCAGACCCATCAATGACGAGCTAATCTCTACCCTTTCCCCGACTGGGAAAAGAGCAGCCACGGTTCGGACATAGTCCGAATGCGAATTTACTTCGCGAGCGGCGCTGAGAAAAACCCATGACAATGGGTTTGTCTCATTACATGTAAAAAGTCAATGGGACGATTAGTACGCTTCGGCTAAACACATTACTATGCGTACACCTTGCGCCTATCAACGTGATCGTCTTTCACGGTCCTCATAGGGAAATCTTATCTTGAGGCTAGTTTCGCGCTTAATATGCTTTCAGCGCTTATCTATTCCGCACGATAGCTACTCAGCAATGCCCTTGGTAGAACAACTGATACACCAGCGGTGCGTCCGCCCCGGTCCTCTCGTACTAGGGGTAGATCCTCTCAAATTTCCTTGCGTCCACAGCGGATATAAACCGAACTGTCTCACGACGTTCTGAACCCAGCTCACGTACCTCTTTAACCGGCGAACAGCCGGACCCTTGGGACCTGCTCCAGCCCCAGGATGAGATGAGCCGACATCGAGGTGCCAAACAGCGCCGTCTATGTGAACTATTGGGCGCTATAAGCCTGTTATCCCCGGCGTAACTTTTATCCGAAAGCGCTGCCGATACCACACTCTTGTACAAATGTACTGACAGCGGAAAACTTACTCCGACTTTCGTCCCTGCTCGGCTTGTAGGCCTCACAGTCAAGCTGGCTTCTGCGTATACACTATCACTACGATTTCCATCCGTAGTTAGCCAACCTTTGAACGCCTCCGATACTCTTTAGGAGGCAACCGCCCCAGTTAAACTACCCACCAGACACGGTCCGGGACCCTGAAATTGAAGATCAATTTCAAGGGTCATTTTTCATATGTCATCTTCACTGAGCATTTATTTATCAGGTGCCGTGTGTCATGCGGGGCTTTTGCCCGTACGTCAATGACAAACGTACAATGAAAAATTAGTGCTCAATGATCAATGTCTCATGATCAATGCCCTCTTATTGCTCTGCAATTTGAGGGCCCCGTAAGAACAAGATCATAACAAGGGTGGTATTTCACCGGCGGCTCCACCAAGACTAGCGTCTTAGCTTCAAAGCCTCCCACCTATCCTACACATGTTATAACCCGGCTCAATGCCAAGCTGTAGTAAAGCTGCACGGGGTCTTTTCGTCCTGCTGCGGACAGACGGCATCTTTACCGTCAATGCACTTTCACCGAGCTCTTCGTTGAGACAGTACCCATATCATTACGCCATTCGTGCGGGTCAGAACTTACCTGACAAGGAATTTCGCTACCTTAGGACGGTTATAGTTACCGCCGCCGTTCACTGGGGCTTCAGTTCGCTGCATACACAACTCTCCTTAACCTTCCAGCACTGGGCAGGCGTCAGCCCGTATACATCCACTTTCGTGTTAGCACAGACCTGTGTTTTTGGTAAACAGTTGCATGGGTTCTTTAGCTGCGACCCAGGCTCCTCACTTACGCGACGAGCATTGAGCGTTTAGCATTTTTCTTGAACATTAGTTGACCGAATAACAGCAATCATTTTGGTGCTCACGTGCACTAAATGAAAGATGTAAAACGAAAAACTAATGATCAACGATCAATGAAAAACGACAAATACTTCTCACGCGAGTGAGAAGCCCAGGCAGGCCTTATCCCGAAGTTACGGCCGCTTGTTTGCCGAGTTCCTTAACGAAGAATCACTCGTACGCCTTGGTCTTCTCGACCTGAGCACCTGTGTTGGTTTGCGGTACGGACGGCTTGCGCCACGCGTTACACTGCTTTTCTAGTCAGCACTTTCACCGGAATTCAACCTGATGGTCGTTTCATTTGGAGGCATTTCTCCTCCTTAGACGGATATAACCATGAATCCGCTCCAACTATTATGCCGCGCACATGTAACAAACACATGCCGGTACAGGAATATTAACCTGTTGTCCATCGCCTACGCTACGCGCCTCGGCTTAGGACCGACTAACCCTGGGACGATTACCGTGGCCCAGGAAACCTTGCTCTTTCGGCGGGCAGGATTCTCACCTGCCTTATGGTTACTCATTCCAACATTCTCACTTCCTCACGCTCCACCATACCTCGCGGTACAACTTCAACGCAGAGAGGAACGCTCCTCTACCGCTCGTGCAAAGCACGAGCTCACATCTTCGGTGGTATGCTTAGCCCCGTTACATTTTCCGCGCAGGGTCTCTTGACTAGTGAGCTGTTACGCACTCTTTAAATGAATGGCTGCTTCTAAGCCAACATCCTAGTTGTTTAAGAAACCCCACCTCGTTTCCCACTGAGCATACACTGAGGGACCTTAGATGGTGATCTGGACTGTTTTCCTTTTGAGCGACGAGCTTAGCCCCGCCGTTCTAACTGCTGTAGTTCCACATATGGTATTCGTAGTTTGTCAAGGGTGGGTAATCTTGCGACCCCCAGTCCAAAACAGAGCTCTACCCCCATATGCTACCGTACAACGCTAGCCCTAAAGCTATTTCGAGGAGAACCAGCTATCTCCGGGTTCGATTGGCATTTCACCGCTAACCACAGGTCATCCAAGCCTGTTGCAACAGACCCTGGTTCGGCCCTCCACGCAGTTTTACCTGCGCTTCAGCCTGCCCATGGTTAGGTCACCCGGTTTCGGGTCTATTTAACATGACTATATGCCCTATTCAGACTCGCTTTCGCTTGGCTTACGTCATATGACTTAAGCTTGCCATGTCAAATAACTCGTTGGATCGTTCTACAAAAAGCACGCCGTCACAGAATAAATCTGCTCCGACTCCTTGTACGCACACAATTTCAGGTTCTATTTCACTCCCCTCCCGGGGTTCTTTTAACCTTTCCCTCACGGTACTTGTTCTCTATCGATCATGCAATATATTTAGCCTTGGGGGGTGGACCCCCCGGATTCAGTCAGGGTTTCACGTGTCCCGACCTACTCGACAACCAGAAATGATAAAGTTCGTAACACTTGGCGTACCGGGCTATCACCGTCTATGGCACAGCTTTCCAACTGCTTCTGCTCGCGTTACGAATTTCTGACTTTATGGAAATTGGTGCTAGCATTTCCTGCCTTTTGTAGTCTACCGACCGAAGTCGGTCGTCCTACAAAAGGATATTTCTGTGTCACAACCCCTACTATGCATTAGCCTAGCAGCCGTACCGGCTGTATATCATGATGCTCGCGTACGAGAGAGTCGCGACAAAGAACTAGGAGTAGCGTCGCTACCGATAGTTTCTTTCTCTTTGACCCATATCTCTCGTATATGCTTAGAGCACTAAGCATCGTGAAATACAGCTGGAGCATAATTAGGTTTGGGCTGTTGCGGATTCGCTCGCCACTACTACCGCAATCGTTGTTTACTTTCTCTTCCTCGCCCTACTTAGATGTTTCAGTTCGGGCGGTTACCTGCTCCCTGCCCTATGTGTTCAGACAGGTGTGATTAGACATTACTCTAACCGGGTTTCCCCATTCGGATATCTCCGGATCAAAACATATGTAGCTGTTCCCCGGAGCTTTTCGCAGCTCTTCACGTCCTTCTTCGGTATTGCATGTCAAGGCATCCTTTGTGTGCGCTTGAGTAACTTTTTACGATTGTGAGACCGAAGTCTCACATTGTGCAATTGACTGGTTATTGGTATGTGCTAGACCAAACTTTCGAAGACGAAATGATCGATCAGCGCCGTACCGCTCATAGCAGTACAGACTCTTTTCGAAATATCGGCTTACAATTGATTAACTAGCCCCAATAGCCGTTTGTCTTGAAATATCTGTCCGAAAAAATACAGATATATCATTGCTTTCCCTCCACTGCCAAAGACAAGGAGGGACGTCTTCCTTCATAGCTCCAAAGGAGCGACGAAGGATTCTCTTCTCTAACTTATTAACTTGTTAAGTTGCGACTCAAAGACACCTGCACCTTGCCTCCAGTAAAGTGGAGAAGATGTTTCTCAGAGCTTGAGTTTAAGCCTAAAAGCTTGGCGGTTTAGTCCGTATACGTCCCGCGCGCAAAAGCACAAAGCCTCAACGTCTAAACTCAAGCGTTCCTACTATGCTACTCTTTTTTACAGGGGTAGTCAACCCCCTCGCGTAGTTATTTTTTCAACACCCTCGCCCCTGAAAAATATCAATCCATTTGTAATATATATCACAAAAAATAATTTAAAAATAACAGTCTCGTAACGACCTCACGCTACTTGCTATTGTGAAAAAACTCCCTTTCCAGTAAAATACACCGGTCGAGGGGTGATAGCTCAGTTGGCTAGAGCACCTGCTTTGCAAGCAGGGGGTCCGGGGTTCGAGTCCCCGTCACTCCACCATTATGGGGGCGCAGTGCCTCAAGCACAGCGTCTCCACCATACTTTACCTTTACAAAAGCGACAAACTTGGCAGCCGAAGCACATCACCGCAAGAGCAACTGAGTTTTGTCGAAGCAGTTTAATAAACTGGCTAACTCTGGTTCACGGGCGATTAGCTCAGCTGGTTAGAGCGCGTCACTGATAATGACGAGGTCGGAGGTTCAAGTCCCTCATCGCCCACCAACCAGAGTTAACGAAAAGCATTTTTTATCTGAATACAACAAGGTCGGAGATTTGAATCCTCAGGCGCCAACACGAGCCCGTATGAGTGCTTGTGTTTTTGCGTTTTTTCGAAACCCTATGCTTTATTCTAGGATACGCAGCACCGGTAGCTACAGTTCCTCATATAGCTGAGTGATCTCAGTATTTTTTACATAAACCAAGCCCGCGGTTTTAATATCTTGCGCAACCGTTCGACCAAAATCAGTCATTGCATACACCTTTCTGTCGGCACCAGACTTTGGCGACTCCGCTCGGCTATATGCAATTAAGCCAAGATTTGTCATGCGCTGCAGCACTCTATGCAGGCCACGCTCCGTCAAACTCCAGCCAGCGACGCGCTCAAGCCAGCGATGAAGCTCTCCGGCCCACATAGGATGCGCGCTAAGCGCTAGCAGGATCAAAAACGTCGTCATGCTCTTTTTGTGATTTTCCACCCATCGATCGACAATCTCGTGCGCTAGGTCGGCTTGTTCGTCAAACACTATACCTCCAGATTTTCAAAACCCTTCCGAGACACCGATGCAAGCATGTGAACCAACAACCCGAAGCCCCAAAAAAACGGCATAGCAAATAACACGCCAAACCAACTAGTGCTCAGTTCCAGTATCGGCTTGTTCGGCTGTCCGCTATCAATCAACAAGAAAAAAGCGTGCGCATGGTAGCTAAAATTGACGAGCAAAAAACCAGCACAATGCGCAACCAAACTCCCGAACCTAACTTTGCTAAGGGGTTTTCTGTACGCAATGTTGAAATACGCATAGTACAACGCTGCTGGCACCAGAGCAAACATTGCAACTGCATCTACCTCGTTGTCGCGCAGCGATACAACCATTTGCGCAAACAAGCACAAAACGGCCAACGTGCCAATATACTTCAGTAGCACCTTGCTGAAGTTATTCTCCCTGTTGGTGTTTTTTGTAGTTTTCGGCATATGGCCTCCTGTTTTCCGCGTATGCTATAACGACTAAATAGTATCATAGGTACAGTACCAAAACAACACAAATTAAAATGCCCCCTTTCGTACGAACGTAGTGAACTCATGCTGCTATACTGCCTATATGAACATCGGAATTGCAAAAGCTATAGACGAAGACATACCTGACATACAAGAGATTCTTTCGCACGGCATGCGAAGCAAAATGTACCGCGGCGATCTCGCGTGGGGCGAAGCCGCCACAGATGAAAAACAGCTACAGGCTATCGTTGCGGGCGGCAACATGTACGTTGCGCGTTCCGAAGAAAATATTATTGGCGTATTTATGCTTTTTTGGGATGACCCCATTCGCTGGGGAGCCCAGCCGCCAGATGCTGGTTATCTACACCGATTCGTTGTAGGGCCAGGGCTGCGCGGAAAAAACGTCGGCAGCCAGATCATTGAGCTCATCTGTGCCGAAGTAGCCAAAAACGGTCGCCAGTACTTGCGCCTTACCTGTCCTAGCGACAACGCACAGCTCAAAGCGTACCACCAGAAAAATGGCTTCGCCCGAGCAGACCACAAAGCCCGCCCTGCTCATCTTTCCGAACCCACAGCTTATTTTGAACGCACCGCCTCAAGCACGACCACAAGCAATGAAAAGACGAAAAAACTCAGCCCTCTCGCCAAGCTTCGCCCCTTTCGCTTCGGCCAAAACAGCAAATAACCCCCACGGCAAACCAGCACAGGCAGTTTTCCATCACGCGCCTATTGTTTCTCTTTTTTTCATGCAAAAAGAAGCCCTCTCGCAAGTTTTGGGGCTTCTTCTGTGTATCGGCATGTAGTGTGTGGCCGAGGTAAAAACTGGGTAGTGCAATCAACGTCAGTGATTCGTAATGGTTCAGAAACTGATGGTGTCGACCATTCGAAAATGGTTGCATGAGTTGTCAGTACTGGTTTACAACTCATCGACATCGACCTAGCTCGCTTTCAATTACTATCCAGCTGCTAGTTTCTCCCTAGAAAGGAGGTAATCCATCCGCACGTTCCCGTACGGATACCTTGTTACGACTTAACCCCAATCATCTGGTTTACCTTAGGGCGAGGCAAAGCTCACACGTCAGGTACCCCCGACTTTCATGGTTTGACGGGCGGTGTGTACAAGACCCGGGAACGTATTCACGGTAGTATAGCTGACCTACCGTTACTAGCGATTCCGGCTTCAAGCAGGCGAGTTTCAGCCTGCTATCCGAACTGAGACCGGCTTTGATGGGATTTGCTCCGTCTCGCGACTTGGCTGCCCTTTGTACCGGCCATTGTAGCGTGTTTGTAGCCCCAGACGTAAGGGTAATACTGACCTGACATCATCCCCTCCTTCCTCCCCGTTACCGGGGCGGTCTGGCCTGAGAAATACAACAGACCATAAGGGTTGCGCTCGTTGATGGACTTAACCAAACATCTCACGACACGAGCTGACGACGGCCATGCAACACCTGTCACATGGTTCTAAAAGCACTCTTTCCTTTCGGAAAAATTCCATGGATGTCAAGCCTGGGTAAGGTTCTTCGTTTACCATCGAATTAAACAACACGCTCCACCGCTTGTGCGGGTCCCCGTCAATTCCTTTATGTTTTAGTCTTGCGACCGTACTCCACAGGCGGAATGCTTAACGCGTTAGCTTCGCTACTACGGGGGTCGATACCCATAACAGCTAGCATTCATCGTTTACGGCGTGGACTACCGGGGTATCTAATCCCGTTTGCTCCCCACGCTTTCGTGCCTTAGTGTCAGAAACGAGCCAGTAACCTGCCTACGCCATCGGTGTTCCTCCTTATATCTACGGATTTCACTCCTACACAAGGAATTCCAGTTACCTCTCTCGTCCTCTAGCTCTGCAGTTTCAGTAATGTGTATATGGTTGAGCCACACGCTTTCACTACTGACACACAGTGCCACCTACGCAACTCTTTACGCCCAGTAATTCCGGATAACGCTTGGATCCTCCGTATGACCGCGGCTGCTGGCACGGAGTTAGCCGATCCTTATTCATATGCTACCGTCATATTCGTCACATATAAAAGCAGTTTACAACCCGAAGGCATTCATCCTGCACGCGGCGTTGCTCCATCAGGCTTTCGCCCATTGTGGAAAATTCCCTACTGCTGCCTCCCGTAGGAGTCTGGGCCGTTCTCAGTCCCAGTCTGGCTGATCATCCTCTCAGACCAGCTAACGATCGTCGACTTGGTAGGCCATTACCCTACCAACTATCTAATCGTGCGCAGGCCGTTCCCAAACCGCCGTAGCTTTACTCCGTGGAGCACATGCGGTATTAGACACCATTTCTGGTGCTTATCCCTCAGTTTGGGGTACGTTCCTACGTGTTACTCAGCCGTCCGCCGCTCGCCGCCAGTCCGAAGACCGCGCTGCCGCTCGACTTGCATGTATTAGGCACGCCGCCAGCGTTCATCCTGAGCCAGGATCAAACTCTCCAAAAAAGACAACTCATTGCTTGTACAAGCAATGAAATTGACGTTGATTGTCCCTTTCATAAAAAAGGGACGTTGCACTACTCAATTTTTAACGACCAATTTTGAGAGACACTAAAAATAGACCTCAAAAACACTAGCCACTAACTATACGCACCCAGACCACTAAAGTCAAGGATACATTTGTCTATTTTCGTAGTATTCACCACAACACTTAGTTTACGCCGCCCGTTGCTCCAGCGGAACAGAAATCTCATCGAGCGAACTGATTACGATTGCCCCAACTGGCACTGCAATATCCGCCCCCCTTCTACTTTGCTCTGGGCGTTCAAGTACATAAGGTCGGGTGGTTTCAAAGTCCATGCCGCCAACCGCGTCCCGGCGATCATCAACCAACACAACCATTTCGCACTCCAGCAGCTCAACACCGGGAGGTACATATAAGCCGTTCTCGTTTCTCCAGTTATTAGCAATGTCCTTGCCTTTTTCGTGTGAACGTATGATTCGATGCGGTGTCACAATGTGCGGCCCCAAAAGACCTACCGCGCCAAGCTTACTCAACTGAGTCCTATCTAATCCTGTAGTATGGATAACGAGGTGGTCTATCGGCGAAGCATTTACGCGTTCAATATATCTTTTGGCGTCGGGAAAAAGCAAATCCGGTTCAGCCAGCTCGCTAAAATACTGGTAGACTACCGCGATATTATCTTCCGACATTCCCTGTTCACGCATGTACGTTTCAGCCTGAAAGGTGCGGTTTTCTTCGCGAGACTGCCGATAAGCATCCATCATGCGCTTCGAACCTACATGCGTTTCAATGCCAGGCAAATCTCTCTCCGCAATATCCGCAAGAGCTTCGAGTCCTCGAGCAGGGTCGTAAAGGGTTACGTCAAGATCCGTTGCTCGTAATACCTTTACAGCACATTGTTCCGTCATCATTGAGCTGTAATTATAAAACTATTTTTCACTATTTACAACTATTGCGCGGGTTTTTCTTCGTCTTCTGGGTTAGTTTTGTCGACAAGGGCGAGAGAAACAACTTCATCGCCATCGTTAAGGCGCATTATACGAACGCCTTGGGTCGCACGACCAAGCGCTGGAATATCTTTGAGACCCAGGCGAATCGTTTGACCGTTTTGACTGATGATGATGACTTCTTGATCGTCATTGTCGCTCAATGTGTTCACGCCGACCAACTCGCCAGTCTTTTTATTGACAACCGCAGAACGAATACCCACGCCGCCGCGAGCATGCGGCGTAAACTGAGCAACTTTTGTGCGCTTACCGTAGCCATACTTGCTAATGACGAATATGCTCGATTTTTCGTCTACCACATCCATGCCTATGACGGTATCGTCCGTACGCAGCCGTATACCCCGCACGCCGCGACTTACCCGACCCATTGGCCGCGCGTCGCGTTCATGAAAACGAATCGCCTGACCTTGGCTCGTGCTTATAATGACTTCGTTGTCGCCTGTTGTTTGGCGTATCCATTTCAACTCGTCACCATCGTCAAGGTTGATAGCAATCAAACCCGAGCTACGTACGTTTTTGTACTGTTCAAAAGGTGTTTTCTTTACAACACCTTTTTTGGTACACATAATCAAATTTTCGACCGATTCGCTATCGCTTTTCGATATATTAATCACTGCACTCACTGTTTCTTCTGGCTGTAGCTGCAATAGGTTCACAATGGCTACACCCTTCGCGCTTAAGGAGGCGGCAGGCACTTCGTATGTCTTCAGGCGGAACACCCGACCCTTATTCGTAAAGAACAATAGAAAATCATGCGTAGAAGCATTTACAACATGTTCGATGACATCTTCTTCGCGCGTAGCCATACCACGACGACCTTTTCCACCCCGTCCTTGGCGTTTATATTCCGCCAAAGTGCTCCGTTTTACATAATTTGCTGATGTAAGCGTTACAACTACTTGTTCGTCCGGCACAAGGTCTTCGTCGCTCAGTTTGTTGAGTTCACTTGGCACAATCTTCGTTCGGCGCTCATCGCCGTACTGCTTTTTAAGTTGCTTCAACTCGTTTTTGATAATAGCCAAAATTTTCTTTTCATCGGCCAAAATCGCTTCAAGCTCAGCAATAATCTTCATAAGTTCGGCCAGCTCGTCCTCAATCTTCTTCCGCTCAAGTCCAGCAAGTGTCCTCAGCTGCATAGCCAAAATGGCCTTGGCTTGAATTTCGCTTAGTGCAAATTTTTTGATCAAATTTGCCTGAGCCTCTTCGGTTGTTTCGCTTCCGCGTATAGTAGCAATGACTTCGTCTATGTTGTCGAGCGCTATTTTGAGCCCTTCGAGTACGTGCGCACGTTCTTTTGCCTTCCGTAACTCAAACTCAGTCCTACGACGCACCACTTGCTGACGATGCTTGATGTGTTCGGCTAAAATATCTTGCAGACCAAGCACGCGCGGCTGTATACCATCGATAAGCGCCATCATATTGTAGTGAAAACTTGTTTGAAGCGGCGTCAGTTTATAGAGCTGGTTGAGTAATTTTTTAGGGTACGCGTCTTTCTTTAAGTCGATGACAATACGCACCGACCCACGCGCACTTTCATCGCGCAAATCGCTTATGCCGCTAATTTTCTTTTCCTTCAGTAACTCGGCAATTTTTATCACTAAGTTCTCTTTGTTGAGTGCATAGGGTACCTCGCTGATAACTATCTGGTGTTTCCCCTTCGCCCCTTCGACAACTTCGGCAACACCGCGCACCACAACCCCACCGCGGCCAGTTGCGTACGCTTGCCGGATAGAGGCAGCGCCATAAACAATGCCACCGGTAGGAAAGTCTGGCCCGTGGACAAACTCCAGCAGCTTGTCGAGCGGCGCGTCGGGATGATCTATCTTATACACCGTAGCATCGACAACTTCTCCTAGGTTGTGCGGCGGAATATTCGTCGCCATACCCACAGCTATGCCAAGTTGGCCATTTAAGAGCAGGTTTGGTAGTTTTGCGGGCAGCACTGACGGCTCCTGAGTAGTGCCATCGTAGTTATCGCGAAAATCTACCGTGTCTTTGTCGATATCAGCCAAAAGCTCGTCTGCCAGACGGTGCATTTTTGCCTCGGTATAGCGCATTGCAGCCGGCGGATCGCCGTCCATCGAACCGAAGTTCCCTTGCCCATTCACCAGTAAGTACCGTGTTGCCCATGGCTGAGCAAGGCGCACCATAGAATCATAGATTGATGAGTCGCCGTGCGGATGATACTTACCCATGACCGACCCAACCACATTAGCGCTCTTGCGGTGACGCGCCGAGCTACGCAAGCCCTCTTCATTCATAGAGTACATAATGCGCCGGTGCACGGGCTTCAAACCATCGCGTACATCCGGAAGGGCGCGATCAATGATAACGCTCATAGAATAGCGCAGATAGCTGTCTTCCATGACATTTTCCACCGTGCGACCTTCGAGCACTCGCGAGTGATCTGCCTGGATGATTTCTACTTCGTTGCGATGCTCGAGACGCTCTTCATCTTCAGCATCAAGTGGTGTGTTTTCGGTAATTTGATTGTCCATATTAAATATCCAAGTCCTTCACAAACTTTGCATTTGCCTGAATGAAGTTTTTTCGCAACTCCACCTCCGTACCCATCAACTTGTTGAAGATAGCATCCGCCTTTTCAGCATCCTCAATCTTAACCTGCACAAGCACACGCTTTTTTGGATTCATAGTCGTCTCAAACAGCTGCTCGGCGTCCATCTCGCCCAAGCCCTTGTAGCGCTTCTGCTCAACGAAACCAGCTTGCTTGTAGCGCTCGTCATCAGGATTTATTTTCAAACCCTCTTTTTTGCGCGCCGCAATCAGCTCATCAAGCTTCTGCTCAAGCTCCGCTTCGTCGTAAATAAACACGCTGCTCTTGCGGCCAGGCTTCACCAGCTCAAACAGCGGAGGCTTAGCTAAGTAGACGTGTCCAGCATCAATAACTTCTCTCATGTACCGGAAAAAGAACGTCAGGAGCAGTGTAGAAATGTGGCTGCCGTCCACATCAGCATCGGTCATGATAATAACGCGATCATAACGCAACCCATTTATATCAAACGAATCTCCTATACCTACGCCAAGCGCCTTGATTAAGCTCACAATTTCGTTGTTGGCCAACATCTTGTCCATACGCGCCCGCTCGACGTTGAGCACCTTACCGCGTAGCGGCAAAATAGCCTGCGTCGTACTGTCGCGCCCCGTTTTCGCCGAACCGCCCGCTGAGTCGCCCTCCACTAAATATATCTCCGAGGAAGCCGGGTCTTTACTGCTGCAGTCAGCCAATTTACCAGGCATGCTCGCGCCGTCAAGCACTCCTTTGCGAATAATGTTTTCACGAGCCGCACGAGCCGCCTTACGTGCCCGCGCCGCGAGCAGCGCCTTGCCGACAATCTTCTTCGCAATCGCCGGATGTTCTTCCAGATAGTACGAAAAATATTCGTTCATCACCTGCTCAACATAGCCACGCACTTCGGGGTTACCAAGTTTGTTTTTGGTCTGTCCCTCAAACTGCGGATCGGGCAGCTTTACCAGAATGACTGCCGTTAAGCCTTCACGCGTGTCCTCGCCGCTGAGGTTTTCTTCCTTCTCTTTCAAAAGGTTTTGCTTGCGAGCATAGTCATTGATGACACGGGTAAGTGCAGCGCGAAATCCGGTCAAATGCGAACCGCCGTCTGGATTAAACACATTGTTCGCAAACTGCTTTATAGTTTCACTAAAGCTTTCGGTGTACTGCAAAGCTACTTCTACTTGCGTATCTTCGACAACTTTATCGACATAAAAAATATCTTCGTCAACCGCGTCTTTACCGCGGTTGAGGTTTGCAACATAAGACTTTATGCCCCCCTCGAAATAAAAACTGTACTTTTTGCCGTTCGCATGATTAATAAGCGTAGTTCGTACACCCTTCGTGAGATACGCCGCGTGTCTCAGCCTGTCGAGAATAGTGTCATAGCTAAACGCAGTCGTCTCTTTGAATATTGCTGGATCAGGATAAAACGTAATTTCCGTACCGTGCTTTGCCTTATCGCACGAACCAACTGCCGTGAGCTTACCTTGCGGCACGCCCGTTTCGTACGACTGTTGGTATATTTTTCCTCCGCGGTAAATAGTTGCCGTCAGGCGCACAGAGAGAGCGTTGACTACACTTACGCCAACGCCGTGCAAGCCGCCAGACACTTTATAGCCGCCGCCGCCAAACTTACCGCCAGCGTGTAGAACCGTCAAAACGGTTTCGACAGTGCTTTTGCCCGTTTTCGGGTGCACATCGGTCGGGATACCTCGACCATCGTCAAACACGCGAACGCCGCCGTCTTCAAGCATTTCTACTATCACATGACTCGCATGCCCAGCCAGCGCCTCATCTATACCATTGTCGACAATTTCCCACACCAAGTGGTGCAGGCCTTCGCTGCCAGTGCCGCCAATGTACATACCAGGCCGCTTGCGCACCGGCTCAAGTCCTTCGAGCACCTGAATTTGATCAGCCGAATACTGTTTTCCTTGGCTCACGCTATTTCTATCCCCTCTACGTTTTGGTTATCCACCTTTTGTACTCACCTCTTAGTATACCGTGTTTTTGACGCCCCGACAAGATACGCCACGCTGTTACGAGCACGCTGCTAAAATACCGCTCTTCGATGCCTTTTTTGACATGCGAAGAACAAACCCCTTACCCCGTGAACACGCGATCATAACAATACCCGAGCTCAGCCGATACCGCCAGGAAGCTACTCGTTTAGCGCGCTATTGTTCAAATGAATAGTACCGTCGCTATCTATACTGATAGTATCCGTGCCAGATGCCCCGCTTGTGGTAGCTGCTTGCTCTTGAGAGGGCGCACTTGGAGATGAACCAGACTGTGCCGTTTGTGCCGTCTGCGGGACGGCTTTTTGTTTTGTATCTTTCAACTCCTTTTTCAGCGTGGCAGCGATGTCGTCAACCTCTCGCTGATCAAGCTCAGCACTAGAAACATTACCCGCCTCATATGGCGAAACTGGTCCAGCAGCAGCCTTTTTCGCGCCGGAAGGCTTTTCTGTAGCAGCGTTCGATGCTGGTTTCGCTACTGACGGCTGCATTGGCGGCTGCAGCTGTAGGGGTTGCTGTGAAGGTAGTTGCGGCGACTGCTGCACTGGTGCTTGCGGCGGCATCGACGGGTTTGAAGCTGCCTGAACCGGAGCTGCGGGCTGTCGCGGCGGCATCACTCTCGAATGAAGTGGCGCTGTCTTTTGCTTAGCTAGCCATTCATCCAGAAAAGAACCTGGTTGCGCGGGCGCGGGCGGAGGCGAAGCATAACCCCCCGGAGCAGCACCGCCAGGCGCAGCGCTGGGCGACGCAGGCTGACCAGAGAACGGTCTACGATACGGTGGTTTAGCTGCTGGCTCTTTCGTCGCAAGCCGAGTGAGAATCTCCTTTTCGACAACTGCGCGCGGCTTCCCATACTTCACCGCAGAAAGCTGCTTCAGCGCATCGGCAAGCTCCATGTTCGGATTACCAAGCGGCGGGAGCGTCGCCATACTAAACGGTTGCGTTGGCACGCCGCCTATGAGTGTCCGCACAATAGTGTTTGCGTTGGGTACGCGCAAGAGATCGTCGCCATCGAACTGCGGCTGAAAATACCGGCTTAAGCTTTCGACGTCATTTTGACCTATTCGAAACGACACAATAGTACCGATGTTCCCAAACACCGCATCGCGGATTTCTTCGGTAAGCTGCGTCGTAAACTGGTTGGCCACAATAAGGTTAAGGTGATACTTCCTCGCCTCAGACATGATGGTCGCAAAACTGTCTGTCGAGAAGTTTTGAAACTCGTCAACGTACAGCGCAAAATCGGTGCGTTCGCTTTCTGGAACATTTGAACGGCTCATCGCCGCCGCCTGAAACTTCATCACAAACACCATACCGAGCAGTTTGCTGTTGAGTTCGCCGGTACGCCCTTTACTCAAGTTTACGAGCAGGATTTTCTTGTTGTCCATGATGTCGCGCAGGTCAAATGAGCTTTCTGTCTGACCAATAATATTGCGCATCATTTCGTTACTCAAGAAAGCCCCAAACTTTGCAACAAACCAACTTACCACCTCGCCAGCATCATTCGACCGCTGGCTGGCTGGGTATTCTTTCTGCCAATAGTCGAGAACGTTGGGGTCTTTTACGTGCTGTAGCTTTTGCTTGAGAAACTCCGGATCGCGAAAAAGCTTTGGTATGTCCACGAAGGTACTCCCCTCTGGATCAGCCATCACTGCAAGTGCGCAGTTGCGAAATATGCTTTCGTAACGAGGCCCCATAATGCCCTGATGCTGCGGGTCGTACAGCTTGTACAGCATATTGAGTACTTCTTGAATAATGAAATCTTTCTGGTCAGACGTATGATATTCAAACAAATTGAGCCCCATAGGGTGCGACATGTCTGATGGGCAGAAATAGATAACATCTTCGGTGCGCTCTTTTGGCACCATAGAAAGCAGCTTTTCGGCTGTATCACCGTGCGGATCGACAAAAGCAAAACCATCGCCTCGCATCATATCTTGCAGCGCTAGGTTTTCAAGAAATGTCGATTTACCTGTACCCGTCTGTCCGACAACATACATGTGCCGCTGGCGGTCCATCAGACCGACGCGCACCGGTTTTTTGACGCCGCGAAACACATTGAACCCAAGCAGTAAGCCTTCGTTTGGCATATTTCTTGGCGCATCAACCTGCTTTGACTCCTGCCGCTCAAGCTGCGAAGTCGGAATACTCCGCTGATCTGGAAAGTGAAAAATAGTCGCCAGCTCGATAGAGTTTAAAATGTTCTTTTTCTTATGATATGGGAACACGCGCAACAAAAAGTTCGTCACGAGCCTCGAAGGATCTTGCGCTGGAGTATAGGTAAAACCGTTGCGCCCCGGGGAGTCAAACAACGAAAAACTAGCCATAATGTTGTTGAGGATTGCCTGTGAGCGCTGTGATACGTTCGATGACGCAACAACGCGAACGGCAACCTCAAACCCTGGATAGCGTGTTTTATCCTCTATAGCATCGATGATTGATTGTTCTAGACCCGATATATCTTTTGGTTTATCTTTTTCTTCCTTCGGTTCGGGTGGTTTTACAAAAGCCGTCATTAGGTCTTTTGCAAAAGCACCTGCACTCAGCCCTTTATCTGCTCCCTTTTTCTTCGCCGCCGCAAAATCTGTTGCGCTTTTCCGCCACGAGTCATCAGCCGGCCGAAAAAGTAACTGTATAGCCGCACCATCTTCGTTCTCCAACATAGCAAAAGCATTCAGAATGGACTGAAGAGCGTCGCGCTTCAGGTCCTGATATGTAGCAATTGGATACACGAATTTTTCTTTCAGGTTGAACTGCCCGCCAATCACGGCGTTCATACCGCCAACATGACTAAATATGTTGTACTCTGGCACTGTTTCGAGCCGAGCACTCGGATACGCGCTAACGATGGCCTGCTGCATAACATTGACGAAATCTGCTGGCACTGCCGTGTACAAACGCACAAAGCCTTTCAGCCCCACGATTTCAAACGTAAAATGCCGCTGACCGTGAAAACGATTCTTAAAGCTTTGCTCAATTGTGCTCGAAATAATGTTGTAAATAACTTGCGCTTTAGAAATATTTTCATCCACCAAATCGCGTACATCTCGACCATTCACATCTGTATCTTCACTCGCAGGAGGGAGATGAATGAGCAGCGGCACCATAGAAAGACCGCGCTCATATTTGAGTTTTTGCTGGTTGATCTTTTGTAGACTTAATAACATCGCTTTACACGCCCGCCTTGCTAAATCTTGTAGTGCTCGTCATAACTACCGCACGACATCCTTTGTGTCTATGCCATACTGAGCCTTCAGAAAAGCACTTTTGACCGCATGAATCTGATTAGAACGCTCAAGCGGGTCTGTGGGTGTTTGCAAAATAATCTGCTCAATCTTTCGAGCAGCTTCCTGCTGTAGTAGTTTCGCATCGGCTCCTTGCGCCATATCTGACGAAACCGCCCCCTGAGAAGACGGAGTCTGAGAATCCGCTTCCTGAGGGGGCGGAGTCTGCGCGGGCACGCCCTGAGAAGACGGCAGCTGCGCCGAAGGATCGGGCAGAACTGGAGTTGCTGGTTGCGGTAATTCGTTCATCCTTACTAGTATATACCCTTACCCTATCCTCACAATAGTAGCGCTTATAAACATATCGATTCGCTACTGCCATTCCTCACCCAGGTTGTGCGAGGACTGTCCTCGCACAACCTGGGTAAAGCGATATGGGGACTCGTGGCCAGCTGTTAGTCTTGTTTCAGAGAACGTACCATGTAAAAGTACACGACCGCCCCAAAAAGCACTATCACGAAAAAGTCCCTTGGAGTAAGTTCTCCGAGAGATTCCAACCCCAAACTAAACACAAGGACTATGCTTATGACCGCCCCAAGCAGCGCGGCTCTCTCAGGCCGAACTTTCTTGTCCCTGCCGCGAGCGTAGATTCGAACAAACGCCTGCCATGTCGTGTATACAGCAAAACCAAAAACAACAAACGGGAAAACGAGAAACGCAACCGGCATGCTGTTTGGGTTTGTCAGGCTCATAAAAACCACTAGGCTAAGCCACAGCAAAATTGGGCGGGAAAAAACAATATGGCGAAAAATCATGCTATACATTATTAAAACACGCCCAGCACAGAAATGCCCAGGCGCGTAAAATACACATAGGTCGAGAGGCGATAAATCCGCTCAATGTAAACAAATGATTAGCGCTTACCGCCTTCGACTGACTGACCGCTCTCGCTGCCTTTAGGGCAACTTGAGCGTTATGTGATTGTGTTTTTATTTTGGCTAAGCCTTTCTCATACTACTACATCGCAAACATTTTGTCAATGTGCTTTTGCTTTGGGGTACGGGCAGCCTTTTGACCACTAAAAACATAGGCGTTTTATTATTGACAAATACCCCTCTGACCAGTAGTATAAGGAGTAGCACTGAATAAAAAAAGTGCTCAAAAACAAAAAGACCCAAAGAAAACGACGGCCTCTCGCAAGCCGTCGTTTCATAAATTTAAAACCAAAATCAAACACGAAATTTATATACAACAAACGCAACCCGCTAACCTACGAGCGGGTTGCGTTATTTTTGCGGGGTTGTATAATCCATCAGCAAAGCATGAAGTCTCAAACCATACGCGGGGTGGTAGAAGGCGGCCAGCACGGCCTGGTTGTCGATACCGAATGTCAACTCACAAAAGGCCTCCCTGCTATCATCATTGTCGGCTACGCCACCAAGGCCGTAGACGAGGCCAAAGAGCGTATTCGCAATGCGTTTGCCAGCTCCCATCTCGAGCTACCCATCAAACGAATTACCGTCAACCTCGCGCCAGCCGACATACCTAAAGAAAGCACCGGTTTTGATCTTGCTATCGCGGCAGCGATATTACGTGCATCGGGACAGTGTCGCGGCATACCAAAAAATAGCGCCATCATAGGCGAGCTTGGACTCGAGGGATCGGTTCGCCCTGTTCGCGGTATCATAGGCAAGCTACTGGCGGGCAAGCACCATGGCATATCTACGTTTATCATTCCAGCAGATAATCTTGAGCAAGCCAGCCTAGTGCCAGACATACAGCTCATGCCAGTTTCCTCCCTCACGCAGCTGTACGATTACGTCAACGGGCACACCAAGCCAACTATCATCTCGACAACAAATGATCCGGTCGCACCAGAAGTAGAAACGAGCAAAGCGGAAACACTCTGCCTCGAAGATGTGGTCGGCCAAGCTCTAGGCAAACGCGCCATAGAAATCAGTGCCGGCGGCGGCCACAACGTACTCCTAGGCGGTCCGCCAGGTACCGGCAAAAGCATGCTCGCAGGTATACTACCGAGCCTACTACCGCCCATGACGCGTAGCGAAATGCTGGAGGTTACGCATCTTCATAGTCTTGCGAGCAATGATTTCAATCGCCTTGTTGCAACTCGCCCCTTCCGTTCGCCGCACCACAGCGCAAGCAACGTTGCTATCGTCGGCGGCGGCAACAGCGTACGGCCCGGGGAAATGAGTCTCGCGCACCGAGGAGTACTTCTCTTCGATGAGCTACCCGAATTCGGACGCGTCACAGTCGAGGCGCTGCGCCAACCACTCGAAACACGCGCTATCACCATTGCCCGAGCTAGAGAAACAGCCGAGTACCCTGCCCATTTTATATTCATCGCCACAGCAAACCCCTGTCCATGCGGCCACTACGGCACGAGTAAACCGTGTCGTTGTTTGCCGCACCAAATTGTTCATTACCGTCGGAAACTTTCGGGACCTATTCTCGATCGTATAGACATCTACGTCGACGTACACGAAATAGACAACAGCAAGCTACTCCACAGCGAAAACGGCGAAGGCCCCACGTCCGAGACCGTACGGAATAAAGTTGTCGCTGCACGCGCTCGTCAAGCACAACGCTTCGGAACACACGCCAAACTCAACGCCGACATGACAAACCGAGAGGTCAAAGCCCTCGCACAACTCGAACCCGCAGCAAAAGATATGCTGGACAAAGCGGCCGAAAAATTCGGCCTCTCTGCCCGAGCTTACATGCGAAGCGTCAAATTGGCTCGCACTATCGCCGACCTTGATGACTCAGACACGATAACTTCGGCGCACATTGCCGAAGCGCTACAGTACCGCCCGCACCAATTCCACGATGCTACAGATTTTGCACGCTAGAACCAGCGCCGCATAGAGAAAATATCAACGCCTGCCACAGAGCCTACTTTCCTGCTTCCAGAACTCTGCATTGACCCCTATCTCCACATCTGTTACAATTCCACCCACGAAAGACAGTAAAGGAGATCCAATATCAACGCCACAACCCGCCTGAATGGACAGATTCGGGCACCAGAGGTTCGAGTGATTGACGCCGACGGCAAACAGCTTGGCGTTATGACTTCGCGTGAAGCGTATATGCTCGCCCAAGATCAAGACCTTGACTTGGTAGAGATATCGCCAAACGCCAAACCACCGGTTTGCAAAATAGTTGACTGGGGTAAATTTAACTACCAGAAGACAAAGCAGGCGCAGAAAAATCGCCAGAACAACAAAGTTCTCGACATGAAGCAAATGCGCTTCGGGTTAAAAATAGGCGATCACGATCTGGCGGTCAAAATGAAGAAAGTAACCGGTTTTCTCGAAGCCGGACACAAGGTAAAGATTACGCTTTTCTTCCGTGGCCGTGAGCTCGCTCACAAAGATATAGGTTTCAAACTTGCCGAACGTGTTATAGCCGATTTTGGCGACACTATCGTTGTCGACCAACGACCGCAACTCAGCGGTAAGCAGCTTTCCTTCGTTATCCGCGGCGTCGTATCAAAGGCATCCAAGCCAGAAAACGACCCGACCGATAAACCATCATCAAACTAACGAGTTAAGACAGGAGCAATCATGCCAAAACTCAAGTCTCATAGCGGCACCAAAGACCGTGTACGAGTAACCAAGAACGGACGCGTTCGTGTTCGTCACTCACACGCTAGCCACTTCTTGCAGAAGAAAAGCGGCGCTCGCAAGCGCAAGCTGGCTGGTTTGGAGACATTGAACGCGACCAACAGCAACATAATCCGCAAGAAGTTGGGGGTGTAGCGCCATGCGAGTAAAACGAGGAGTAACGACCCGAGCCAAGCACAACAAAATTCGCAAGGCCACAAAAGGCATGAGCCACCCAAATCGCGTCAGCGTTAAGCGCGGCAAACAGGCTGTCACAAGAAGCCTGCAAAACGCGTACCGCGACCGGCGCAACCGTAAGCGCACATTTCGTTCCCTTTGGAACGTCCGCATAAACGCCGCCGCTCGCGAAAACGGCACCACTTACAGCCGGCTCATCGCTGGTCTTAAAGCAGCGGGCATTGACCTAGACCGCAAAGTTTTGGCCGAGCTCGCCGTAAACGAGCCAAAGGCCTTCGCCGCTGTTGTGAAAGCTGCCAAGCTCGAGAAATAAGTCGGGAAACGCCCACAGAAAACACCTTCAGCTAGCTGGGGGTGTTTTCGCGTAGTACTACGCATAACGACGATGTACTTGCCAGCGTGCGGCATTTCATAGATGAATGGCAAGCAGTTTTCCTGCAAAACATAAAACACCCCCGACAAATCGAGGGTGTTTTCATAACTGTCAGATTGCCGATAAGCCGGGTTCTGTTTCCGACGCATGCCGGATGCTAATCATCTATCTAGCCCGCCGATTGCTCGACGGATCAAGCGGGATCTATTCGCGAGTATCGCGGGAACGTGTATAACTCGCTCCTTGCAGCAGACAGGGTTTACCTCTCTCGCATGTCACCATGCGCGACTACGGTCTCTTACACCGCGCGTTTCACCTTTGCCTCGTGCCCCTCGCAAAAGCGAGACGCACAGGCCGTTTCGTTTCTGTGGCACTTTCCCTAGGGTCACCCCCGGTCGCCGTTAGCGACTGTCACGCCCTATGCTGCCCGGACTTTCCTCTCGCATATGAAAGTGCAAGCGATTAGCTAGCGATCTGACGCAAATGATTATACCATTTCAGCTCGCCAGCGCAGAAAACCTCACCTGTTTACTTAGACTGTTTTTGTGTTTTTTTGTGATTGCGCTGAGACTCATAAGGTTCTAGTTCAGCATCGAGACATTTGTTTACCTCGGCATCGGCGAGTTTGTTGAGTTCGCGCGGAACGTGGTTGAAAACAACCTTTTCAAACTTGGGCAATAGCTGCTGAATGGCATCGTGAATAGGCCAAAGATCTCGATTTTTTACTTTAAAAATCCGTTTCATCTGATTTATGACGAGTAGGCTATCCATATAAACATGCACTTCCTTTGCGTGATATGTTTCGAGAGCTTTCTCTAAACCAAGCCTTAGCGACTGATACTCCGCCTGGTTGTTTGTGGTTATACCAAGATACACACCTTCTTCGTGAAGCACGTTTCCTGCCATATCTAGCAGTACAAAACCACTGGCCGACGGTCCTGGATTGCCCCGCGAACCGCCGTCTGCGTACAGCTGCAGCTCAGAGACGGACGGCGCCTTGCCTTTTTGCTTCTCGCTCGGTTCATGGTTCTGCAAGAGGGCGTCGATGGCCTTTGCTAGTTCCCAGTCTCGCTTGGTTATTGCGTCTTGTTTCTCGTGCGTCGAAAGCCAAAACTCGACCACGCCTCCCTGGTTTTGCCAGCGAGGGTGATGGTTGAGACGGCTCACTACCTGACTGACTTGCTCCATGAACGCCCAGGCCGCGCGAAAATCGGCAAAGACAAACTGTTTATATAACCCACGCTTTGTTTCCGTCCACATATCCCTAACTTTCTTGGTCGGGGTGACAGGACTTGAACCTGCGACCTCACGGCCCCCAGCCGTACGCGCTACCAACTGCGCCACACCCCGATACCTATTACCTTACACTGTGCGACCCTATGTAGTATACATCGGCGGGGCCGCTCGTCCTCACGGTCACCTTCGGCGACCCCGGAATTTCGCGATTGAAAGCACAGTTTTCATCGGAAAGTTCCCTTGCGAACTGCCGCTGGCAGTTCTCACCCCAGCCGTACGCGCTACCAACTGCGCCACACCCCGATACCTATTACCTTACACTGTGCGACCCTATGTAGTATACATCGGCGGGGCCGTTCGTCCTCACGGTCATCTTCGGCGACCCCGGAATTTCGCGATTGAAAGCACAGCTTTCATCGGAAAGTTCCCTTGCGAACTGCCACTGGCAGTTCTCACCCCAGCCATACGCGCTACCAACTGCGCCACACCCGCGTTATCGCAGTACTCGTACAAAAATGCTGGGCGCCAACTTGATTAACCCTGAAAAAAGATTCAAGGTGGGTACCCGCACGCTGCGACCACGGCCCCAGACAAATATTGGGTTCCCATATGATTAGTATTCAGATAATCATATGTTGGCAATTCAACGCCCCATAGGTTCGTCAAACATACCCAGCACTGTATAGTATACCGCACTTTGTTCTTGCCGTTACCCCCGTTAGTAGTGTATAGTTGCGGCATGACCATATTATTCATGCAGACCGGTGGGACTATTGACAAGGACTACCCCGAAAACAACGATAACCATGGCTACGCCTTTTCGGTCGGGGAGCCAAGCTATCTTCGTATTTTAGAGCGCGTCGATCCAGATTTTACCTATAAAATAACAACTGTTGTTAAGAAAGATAGCTTAGACCTAACCGATGAAGACCGCGCAAAAATCAAGCAAGCGCTCCTCACAGCAAAAGAAGAGCGTATCGTTGTCACGCACGGAACCGACACAATCTTGCAAACCGCAAAAGAAATAGCCGACGTCCAAGGCAAGACCATCGTCTTAACTGGGGCTAGACTTCCAGAGAAATTTTACGATTCTGAAGCAGACTTCAATGTCGGTATGGCCGTGGCCGGTGCTCAAGTACTTCCCCACGGTGTATACATTGCCCTGTACGGCATCATCACGCCCTGGGACAAATTTACGAACAAATAATCTCAGAAACTGAACAGCTCATTCTCGCCTCATTCTCACAAAATGATATTGAGGACTTGCTGGTTTAGATTGCCCAGCCAGCTGCCAAAGCCGCCTAGTAAAATGAGCGCCACAATAATCATAAAGCCATAGGGTTCAATCCGCTCCATAAAATCCTGTACCGGCTCCGGCGCGAGCGCATACACAACTCGCGAACCATCAAGCGGCGGAATAGGTATGAGGTTGAAAACAAAAAGCGCCACATTCAGTACCAAAAACATAGACATTGCGTCCAACAAAAAGCCACTCAGATCTGCCGACTTAAGCACAAACGCCGCCACCACCGCGAGCGCTAAGTTCGACAGCGGGCCAGCCGCCGCAATGAGTGCAGCGCCGTATTCGTTGAACTTTACGCGGCCAGGATGAAACGGCACTGGTTTTGCCGCCAGAAAAATAAACTGCCACAACACCCACGTCACCGCTGGCAGAAGCACGGTCATCACAGGGTCAATATGATGCATCGGGTTCAGCGACAACCTTCCCGCGTCACGAGCGGTAGTATCTCCGAGCTTGAAGCCAACATACGCGTGCATATACTCGTGAATGGTCATTGCAACCAAAAGACACATCACAATAAGCGCAAAGTTGTAGACAGAAAAATCACCCATTTCATACAGTATAACATCCGGCGAGCATAACGTTGACTTCAGAGGTGAAAATCTGTACAATAACAGGTCGAATCAAGCAATAACTCGGAGTCCGAAATGCAGAAATGTGATCTTACCGGCAAGGGCAAGCAGTACGGCAGCAATGTCAGCTTCTCCCAGCGCCACACCAAGAAAGTCTGGAAGCCTAACTTACAGACCAAAACCGTCGAAGTCGATGGCAAAAAAGTCAAACTAAAGGTTAGTACGCAAGCTATCCGCACCCTGAAGAAAAAGGGCCTGCTAGCAAAGTAACTCGCTTACCGCGGTAAAACCACCAAACGACTCCAAAGAACACTTAGGAGTCGTTTTCATTGCACCCACGCACACCGGCCGCTGGACGTTTCGGCGCGCTGCCCTCAAATGCACGGATGCACAGAACTCGCCTGAGCTTTACGATTTTTCCAAGACAACGAGCTGCGTCGTATCGGCAGCATCCGACGGTTTGAGCTGAAACTTGGCGGTTGTTTCTTTTGGCTCCATGCCAAATACTTTCAAAGCATCTTGCAGCGGCTGCTGCGGAACTTCATACTTCAGTGCGCTGTCGGCGTAGTGCGTCGGTATAAAAACCTTCGGCTCGATTGCCTTTACAACCCGAAGCGCCCCCTCTGGGTCGAGCGTGTAACCATTGCCGCCGACAGGCACAACCAGCACATCAACCAAGCCAATTTCTTCCAGTTTTGACTCGCTCAGCTTCGGGTATATGTGTCCCGCCACAAGCACTCGCGTGTCACCTATTGTCAGTTTGTACATGGTAGCGGTACGTTCCTGCTCGGTGTCAACATGAGCGCGTGCCTGCATGCCGCGTATATTTATGCCGCTTGTCTCGTACTCGCCCGCCATGTCTATTGTCATTTTGGCGCCTGCAACGGCATCGGGGTGAGCAGCCGTAAAAAGACAGACGTCACCCTCTCTCGTGACAGACTTCGCCCCCAAGCTCGCGAGCGTATCATCACACACAATTCGTACTTGCTTGGTTGTTATAACGACACAATTTGCACCGTAAAATTGAATATCCATACGTCCTCCTAACGTAATAGCCCAGGCTTATCGAGCAAAACTTGTTTTTTCGAATCCTGAACATTTGAAACAAAACGATCTTTTATTTGCGCTCGATAACGAAACTCTTCCAGTGAAAAAACCGTGTAGCGCAGCTCTTTCCCTTCCTGCTCCTCGAGCTCGGTGACATACTTTTGCAGGGCGTTACGATTGACATTGCCCACAATAAGCACATCGACGCCGCTTGTTTCGTCGCGAGTAAACTGACCCATGAGAGCAGCCACCTCGACATTACCTAGTTGTTTCAACTCGGCAGGCTCTTCCAGCTCCATTAGCTCGGACGTCATTTCGACAGATGGCGCAGTCGCCGCCGCTTCGTCCGGCTGCGCACTTGCCTTTGTGGCTGGTTTCGTTTTTCTAGTCTTCCGCGGTTTTATGCCGCCAAATATTTCTTGCAGCGCGAGATAATATGCGTATTTTTGGTTAACCTCATAGTACACTTTGTTGTTGCTGGAGTCGCTGGTGATAATACCTATGTTGAGCAAGTTCGCCAGCTCGCGGCGCACCGAGTTTATTTGCTCGTCTATTTTGCGCGTAATTTCACGCACATAAAACGAGCGGTTCGGATTCTCAAAAAAAAGATGCAGCAGTTTGACGCGCGTTTTTGAACCGAAAAGCTGCTCAATCATTGTTATCCTCCTTACTCACAACTACGTACAGTGTAGCAGGTTTCGGCGTGAACAAAAATGCTATTTGTTCAATAGTGTTGTGGCAATATCTACAGCTTCCTCGGGGTCATACACCCAATGAATACTATTGTTACGCCGAAACCAAGTGCGCTGTTTTTTTGCGAGCTGCATCGTGGCAGCTACTATTCGAGCTGTTGTTTCGGCGAGATTCGCCTCCCCCGCGATGTATGCTCGCCACTCACGATACCCTACCGACTTCATTGGCTCTACGTCCCACCCATAGCGCATACTCAGTTCTTTAACCTCGGCCGCAAGTCCCATAGCAAGCATATTCTCTACCCTGTGCGCGACCCGCCGTTCCAGAGTTTCCCTGTCGGGTGTTAAGCCAAAAATATATGTGTTCGGACGCATATTTGAGCGGCTCGGCGGTACACCTCCGCTCTCAATAAGCCGCACCAGGCGGCGCGGATTGGCCGTATCGACGCGCGACGTATCCAAACCGCGCCGTTTTGCGAGAAAAAGCAGTTCTGCCGCAGTCATTGTATTTAAAACATCTCTTTCACTACTGTTAGATGACGGATTAAATTGATAATCATACAGCACACTGTCGATATATAAACCGCTTCCGCCGACCATAATTGGAAGCTTTCCGCGAGTCGTAATGTCTGCAATAGCCTGCTCGGCATGGCGTTTGAAAGTAGCCGCGCTAAACCCCGTCGCCGCATCTGCCACGTCGAGCACATGATGCGGAATGTCTGCTCGGTCGGCAGCACCTGGCTTTGCCGAGCCTATATCAAAACCTTTGTAGACAGTCACCGAATCGGCGCAAATAATCTCGCCGCCAAACCGACGCGCCAAGACCAAACCAAGCGCACTTTTTCCGCTAGCCGTTTCACCCAGCACAACCACGAGCGGCACATGTGACGAGCGAGAATTGGTTGATGACATTTGCATAGCTCACTCATACTACCGCAAGTGATGCGGCGGACGCCAGAGAAGCGCCTGCACATCGACATACAAAGTGTCCGATACCGCGACGCCTTCGGCGCGTAAATGCGCGGCGTGCGCGGTGCGGCCGCCAGGGTACCCTGACGCCAAACCGCCGCGCACATTGACCACCCGATGCCACGGCAGGTTTGGGTTGCCGTAGTGCGCGACACCACCCACGACACGCGCTGCCCGCGGCTGCCCGCATAGCGCCGCAATCTGCCCATATGTCATCACTCGACCTCGCGGGATTTCCGCCACCATCGTTTCCACTCGTTCCCGAAAACCAAGCTCAACACCCTCGTCAGACATCTTTTCTGCGCCTCGTTTTAATCACCTCGCCGACAGGCAAAACACCCTCAACGTCCGTCGCCCAGATTGACTCCCTCATGCCGCACTCAAACCTTTACGCGCCATCGCCTCGTACATATACTCCTCGAGAAGCAAAGGTGTCGGCAACCAGGTCACCCCCAGTGCGCTTTGCGCTTCTTTGTTCCAAGGATAATCTCCGTACAGTACTACGTGATCGATTTTCGCGCCATCTACATCCAAATCTTGACAAGCAATTACGTGCTTTGGCTCGTCATCTACTATCATATCTGGGAGGCACGGTAAATTACCTGACCGCAGGTGGTGCACAATAGCATCTGCTTTCGTTCTTAAATGCGCCTTAGGATCATTTGTCCAATCGGTAAGCGTATGGAGCACATCAGGAAACCGTGGATAGTGCTGGCGTACCCACGCACGAGTCACTTCCTGAGTATGTGCCGCTCGCGAAGTCAGTACTTTTAGCAAGACATTTTGCGGCAAACCTGCAATAACGCCCTGCATGATTTCATCGGGTGGTATGTGAGGCATGTGTTCGGCGCAAAACTCTCCCCACCGTTCGTTCCCTTCCTCGAGCGTAACTCCCCACATGGCCGGAAAATTTTCCTGATAGTCTGTAAGGCTCAAGCCGCCAGGACCGAGTTTTTTGCGGTCAATCCAAGAATTACTCCAGCCAACGATCTTAAGAGCCGAGTGACCCAGTACGTTGTCTAAGTCGCAAAGAACATGAAGTGCCGGCTGAGTTTCTATACTCATAGTTTGTTATTATAGCGAAGTTTTACTGACACGAGACTTAGCTTCGTTTGCAATGGTTTTGAGCAGCTCTTCGGCTGTGTAGCTCCGCGCGTCATCGTGCACCACGAGATCTTTGCGTATACGCGGTGTGAGTTCGCCGCCGCCAACTTCCTTTTCGCCAATGACGAGCGCGTACGGCACCTTCCATAATTCAGCACTGCGAATTTTCTTTCCCACCGACTCGTTGCTATTATCCGCCGCTATCCGCAGACCGAGCTGTCGCCCCCGCCGCTGAAGCTCCTCGACAAACGCAACCGTGGCCGGTTCTTGGTTTACGCTCAGTAACCGCACCTGCTCTGGAGCGCACCACACCGGAAACTTGCCAGCCGTATGTTCTATATATACACTCAGAAAACGCTCGAGCGAACCCAGCAGCGCACAGTGAAGCATAACTGGCTGTTTCATCTGCCCATCATCGTCGACATACTCCAGCCCAAATCGTTCTGGCTGCACGAAATCCAGCTGCACCGTTGCAACCTGCCACTGGCGACCAATGGCATCGGTTGCCATAAAGTCGATCTTCGGTCCGTAAAATGCCGCCTCCCCTTCCTCGATGTAGTAGTCGAGGTCATTTTCTTTCGCAAGTTCTTCTATTTGCTGCTGCGCACTGTTCCACACCGCCAAATCACCCAAATAGCCTTCGCCGTCATCGCGAAAACTCAGCCGAAAAGCCAAGTTCATACCGAGTACTTTGTACAGATGAGTTGCTGCCGCGACAAGCTCGCTCGCAACCTGCTTTATTTGGTCGTTACGCACAAACGCATGGCTATCGTCTTGCGTAAACGAACGAACACGGCTGAGACCATGCAGTTCGCCGGTTTTTTCGTCGCGATAGTCCCCAGCGTTTTCCATAAACTTTATCGGCATATCGCGGTAGCTCCGCGGCTGAGATGCATAGATTTGAATGTGGTGCGGACAGTTCATGGGGCGCAAGACAAACTCATCGCTTGTTTCCTGGCTTTTTACCAGAAACAGCTCATCGCCAAACTTGTCCCAGTGACCGCTGGCCTTGTACAGCTCATTTTTTGCGATAACGGGCGTCCATATTCGCTGAAACCCTGCATTCTCACGAAGCTCTTGCGTAAAACGACCAAGCTCTTCGCGTAAAACCGTGCCGCGTGGCGTAAAAAGCGGCAAGCCAGAACCAACCAGGTCTGAAAATGTAAATAAATCGAGGTCTTTACCGAGCTTACGGTGGTCGCGTTTCTTTGCTTCTTCGATAGTCTGTAAATACGTCTTCAGCTGCTGCTCGTCAGCAAAAGCCACTCCGTAAACACGCTGCATTTGCGGATTACCTTCTTTGCCTCGCCAGTAAGCACCCGCCACGCGCATCAATTTAAAAGCACCAACTTCGCCAGTATTTGCAACGTGAGGACCACGGCACAAATCAGTAAAATCGCCATTGGTATAAAAAGACGCTTCGTCCAGCGCGCTATCATCGCCCGCAATTGTACCCATTTCGTCCGCGTCTAGGTCTTTGGCGACCGTGGTGCCCGCCCGTTTTAGGTCGTTCAGCAGCTCTAGCTTGTATGGCTGGTTCGCCTGCTTGGCCCAGTCAATCGCCTCGTCGATCGGCTTGGTACTACGGACAAATTCCTGTTTTTCGGCAATGATTCGCCGCATGGTTTTTTCTATCTTGGCAAAATCTTGCTCGCTGATTTTTGTTTCGCCGAGGTCGATATCATAATAAAACCCGTTTTCGACCACCGGTCCGACGCCAAACTTGGCCTCTGGCCAGAGGCGCTGCACGGCCTGCGCCATGACGTGCGCCAGACTGTGGCGCATTGCATATATATCGTCTGGTTTTTGGTTAGCTGCCATACTGTAAACTCCTTCTTACTGTCACGATAATTAAAAACGCGCCATGGTACGTATCTATCGACACATTCCAACTGGCGCACTCGGGTCCGACTAATCACGCGTGATCATAGCGGAGGTTCCACCTGAGGCTTTTACTCTTGCCGCCGCTGTTTTCGTACAGGTCGACCGCCCAAAACGAAGCTCCGTGGTTGGTGAAGCCACATCAACACTAGGGCGTAGTATACACCCGTCGACAAACGAAGGCTATAGGCAGAACTCGCGCAGCGCAATCATGCAACGCATAGTAAAAATCAAAACAAACCATAGAAACAGCTGAAGCTGAAAACAAAAATCGGACGCTCTCGCAAAAAACGACGTCCGACTTCGATCCTCGTGGGGTTAAAACCTCTCGGCAAAACCTCACCTCGCACGCTAGTATACACCGCCTAGCTGCATGTTGCTAGTACCTTTTTGACTTTTTTCTCATGCTACCTGTGGAAAAGTGGATAACTCAACATAACCCGTTTAACATCATAGACGATATAACACCCCACTTAGGCTCATATACATGTCACAAACAATCATGACAACATAACTTGCCCGTTCACCCAAAAAGCAACGAGACCAAAACGACACATCGCGACGTACGGTTTTCGCTTGACTTAAAGCCAACCGCAAACACGCAGACATATAAAGCCCTTCATTGATTCCTGGCTATTTCAGTAGGGCTGCGGTAACCGCTGTCATCTCGGCTTCGACCAGAGATGGCGTACTACGACTCGCCCACAAACCGACACAGCTCGTTCCAGACACCATCGGCGATTTCAATCTCTCCAGATTCCTCGGCTTTCTTTGCTCGTCGATCACCACACTCGCTCGGCATGACAACTTCTTGCCCAGCGATTGGTTTGGCTGATTTGATTTGATCAACCATTTGTCTCGCTCGCTTCATATATTCAGCTTTGCCGGCAAATAGACCTGGGTCGATAGCGAGAATGAACGTGCCGGCGCCGTCCTCTTCGTTAGCACCCGCAACTCCCGCAAGCGAAAATGCGCTGCCCATTAGCTGCACAAAAAGCGACAACCCATAGCCTTTATGTCCCGCAAAAGGTTTGATAGCTCCGCCAACATTTTCGCCCTTACCGTTTTTCATAACTTCGTTTGGGTTCGTAGTGGGATCACCCTCGGCGTTTACGGCAACACCTTCTGGCAACTGCTCACCTTTGAGACGAGCTTCTACCACTCCAAAAAAGGCAATGGCAGCAGTAGCGTTATCAAAAACTACTTCACCGCCATCATAAGGAAAGGCGTATGCAAGCGGGTTAGTCCCAAGCTTCGGCTCAGCTGAACCGACCGGCGCAACTGCGGCAAAGCTGCCATTGCCAACCGTCATAAAGCAAATATAGCCCGCCCTGGAAATACGACGCGCGAAATAACCAACGGCTCCAGATGACGTATGTGTGTGATTGGTACACACTACACCTACGCCATGTTGCTCAGCCAGCGCGACGGCTTTATCGGTGGCTTTTGCGGTCGTAACCATTGAGTGCCCACCCGAGAGCAAGACACCGCATTTGTTTTCTTTTACTACCCTGAACGGCTCAAGATCTTCTGCCCTAGGAATCCCGCCCGTAGCAATCTTGACAATACCTTGGTTGTTACCGCGCATTTCTGCGTACAAAAGCGTGTCGATGATTATCTGGGCGTCTTCGCCCGTATACCCAAGCTGGCGAACACCTTTTGCCACCATCTTTTGCAGGTCGTTTACATTTACCTTCATACTGCCTCCGTTATGATCCGTCAAACTGCTTCGAGTTGGGGCGGAAAATAACTTACTCTTCCCGCCTGCAACAACATGTTACCGCTTATCTGTGCGTCAATACCGCACCCCAGAGCAAGATTTACTAAACCAAGACGGAACAATCCTCTGCAATAAACAAGTCTTACTTTGGTGGGCGATATAGGATTCGAACCTATCACCTCCACAACGTCAATGTGGCGCTCTAGCCAAATGAGCTAATCGCCCTGCTCGCAAACTGGCTTTACGTACTATAGCAGAATGACAGATTTATTTACAAGCTTTGAGCGTGCGGCCTACCCTGTTATTGTGCTTATGTATACAATGTTTTGACTTGACTTGCAATACTCTTTTTGCTAGAATAGGTGGGTTAAACGAGGTGTTTTGGTGAGTACAAAACAACCAAGCTCCCTTGCGAGCTTCCAGTTGTTTTATGAGGAACTCCCGAGCGTAAAGCGCGTTGCATGCGTACGCCGGATCAGGACTGCATAAGCTCGTCCAGCCTTTCATAGGACAATGCCCCAGCCATACCATATGGCTGGGTTTTCTTTTGTGTGGCGGCCGCGTCAAACAAAGATTTTCCCCAACAAAAACCAGTTATCCACTAGCTTTTTCTATAGCGATATGTCAACATGTTGACATGGTTTGCCTATATTGTGGCGGTAAAACGACCGTCACCAACTCACGCCCACAGAAACGCCAGAATCAAACTTGGCGTAGACGGTCATGCATGGCGTGCGGCGCCATCTTCACCACGCGCGAAACCATAGACTATTCGGCAAGTATTGTCGTCAGAAAAAAGCAGCGCCTAGAGCCTTTTGAACGAGATAAGCTTTTCGTCAGTCTCATAGCGTCGGTGAGCCACCGGAGCGATGCGCTCGGCGATGCGGCGGCGCTAACCACTACAATCACACAGCAGCTGCTAAAAACAACTTCGGACGGAAGTATTGATGCAGTTTGCATTACGAAGACCACGCAAGACGTTTTACGACGTTTCGATTCGCTCGCAGCCGCCTACTACAGCGCCCACCATGCCGCAAAATACGCGAAGCTGCGCGGCGCCGCAGACAGCAAAGCCTAAAGCCGCTTACTCGTTGTGCCGTCGGCCGCCGCAGACACAACCGCTTTGTCTGTTACATCAAATTTTGAAATATATTTTCCGAACAGCAGACGCGTTTGCGAGTAAAGTGCCGTAAATGAGTTGAATATAAGCGTGGTAAATGGCAAGTACACCCACTGTAACACCATAAAAATGTTGCGATGGCGTTTGTAGTGTGCCGGTTTTGGCGGAAGCGTTCTGAGCGACAAAAACACCGTCACAACCGCAACGATGATAGCAACGGTTTGAATACGGCTCACAATGAGCGGCAGCTCAAGCGCAGCATAACTTTTTGGGTGAAACAGCACTGGTATAAAGCCGCCAAAAAGCACCAATATTGGCCCCACAGCCCAGGTGACGTGCCCTTCGAGTAGCCGCCATGTTTTCGCAATGAGATCAAACTTCGGCACAGTGTTTTTACGGAAAAAGCCCATATGCACCACATACGCCACGTCTGACGCGCCATATGTCCACCGGCGGTATTGCAAAAACTGCGCTCGCAATGTTTTCCAGTATGTATCCGAGAGCACAGCATCTTGGTAAATAGGCAAATGAAGCGGCAGCGCCCGATAGTTGCCTTCAAACCGAAAATACGACCGCCAAAACTGGTGGCCATCTTCTACAATGGTACGCACGCTCCAAAAGTCCGTTTTCAAAAGCGCAACCATAGGTTGGGCATGAGCAGAAAAATTCCGCAACGCGTGAGAACGAAGCGAAAAAACGAGGTGCGATATGGAGTTACCAGTCGCCAGAACGCGCATGGGCGCCGGTGGGTCCCATATGTTGTTCGAAAACAGCGCCACTGGCTGAAACGACGAGTGAACTGGATCAGGACAGGCAATGTACGCATAGCTCAGCGCCGTAAGATAGTGTTTGTGCGGACGGTTGTCGGCATCGAGCGTCGTGACAAGCACGCGTAGCGGGTCGATGCGCTTTTTCTTGAGGTACTTCTCCAGTTCGCGGCCAGCATAGGTGACATTTGCGCCCTTGCCAATGATTTCGCCCGGGAGGTTCGCTGGATGCTTGACGGCGAAAGCATCCTTAAAACGTGCTTTATACGTTGACATGAGTTCCTTTGCTTGCCGTTCAACGGCATCACCGGCGCGCCCTTCATACGCCAATATGCAAATGACCTGCTTCATATTGTACTCAGACGCAAGGAGAGCCTCTATGGTTGGCGCGAGAACATCTCGCGATTCTTTATATGTTGCAATAATAACAGCATGAACCACCTTGTCTGGATGCATAAGGAGCGGACGATCCTGCGTACCATCGACAGCGTACCGATGCCACCGCGGACGTTTTACGCGTGCAGGTATCGCGCCGAGCGCTAGCTCATTCAGCAGCGTTGGCCATGCAAGTTTTTGATGCTGCTTGAGGGTACGAAACCCCTGCACGGAGCGCAGCGCGCTCGCCATACCGCGCGAAAAGTTGATCAGCACATACACAAACATGAACAAAGCTGCCATTCGTACGTCTATAAAACTCAGAACAAATGGCAGCAAAAGCATCCCCCAGCTCAGCATACCAGGCAATTTTTCGAAAAAACGGTAATGACCCTTTCTGTGCTGCTCAAAGGGTATTTCTATGTCAATCATACGCTAGCGCAACAGCAAAAGTGCATTACTGACAATAATAAGCAACACCAGAAGCGGCATGGTTAGCGCCAGCACCACTAGGGATAATTCGCGCCGGATAGGATACGTCCTGTAGGCAAGCACCAAACCGACTACGAAAAAAACAACTGCCGCCGCTATAAGCCCCATCACATCCCACACCGTCCCTTGCGTGTAGCCGTTGAGGCCAAGCGACGAACGAAACGAAATGATGTAGTTGGACGTCCCTTTGCTCGCATCGAGCTTGAGCGCTACGAACGTAATGGCCGCTAGCATGAGAAATGCATTGATACTCACCAACAGTAAAGACGACCTATCTTGAATAAAATTCTTTCGCACTGACATATACTACAGGTTATTGTACCAAAAACTGCGCGTTCGGTGCAGCATTTTACCACTGACCATGTTTTCGTATACATATGGTAGTTTGATATAATCAGAATCATCTCGGGCGGTTCTCGGGCATGTGCCACCTTAGCTCAGCTGGTAGAGCAGCGCATTCGTAACGCGCAGGTCAGCAGTTCGATCCTGCTAGGTGGCTCCACGAACCATAGCTGTAAGAAAAAGTCCGAGCGTATTGGGCAGCCACAGGTTCGCTCGTACACGGTTTGCGCACTTCTTTGCAGCGCGACAGAGCATATTATCATCACAAAGCTACGCGGGTGTCGTATAACGGCCATTATGTGACCTTCCCAAGGTTGAGACAGGAGTTCGACTCTCCTCACCCGCACCAATTCGGAACATTCAGCGTTTTTGTCGCCCCGTCGGGCGGCTTTTTTTGTTTTATCCCAAGGTGACGGCTCTGTACTCCAAAGCTCGAACCTATTTCGAGAGATAAGCTCCGCCCTGACGCCTGCGCGCGCAAACGCGCGCTCGCGCCCCGACAAAAAACCAAACCCTTTAATCGTCTTTTTTGAGATTCCATCGCCGGTTTTTTGGAAGTCAAGAAGGGTGTTGAGTTGTCGGTTTTTGCGCTGTGGCAAAAAACAGTTGTAAGGGGTACAATTTAGATATAAACCTAGATTAAGCATTGTTTGGCATGGCTTATAAATCCACAGAAAGAAACAGCTCGTCATGGGCACTCTTTCTGTGGTCGCGGCCAGAAACAATTGCGGGCGGCCGAGGGACTACCGCTCGTGGCAAGCTTTTTGGTTCGTACAGTATAAAGTCAGGAGGATTTGATGAAAAAGAAAACGCCCAAAACAAGCCTTACAAAAATTATTATAGCGGCAATCATACCCCTAGGGATAACCAGCGGCAGTTTTTTTGGCTATCAAGCATACCAAAAACACTTGGAAAATAAAATCTATTCGATAAGCGAAGTAGTAAGTTTTCCAGACTTTGACTTTAAGGTCACGAAAGCAGAGTTCAAACCAGTCAATCTTCCTATCGACCAAAAAACCGTTGCAAAATACGGCGCCCTAGACAAGCAAGAGAACTGTGATAATTTCTCGAAAGAAAAACGATACAACTTGCTGGGCGGTGGTTTGGGTTGGTCGAAATATGGACCCTCTGATTATAATATCTGCATTCGAAGAAACAATTCGCGTAATGAGATCAATAGATACTCATCGGAGAATAAGCAACTTGTTGTTGATTATTCAATTACTGCAAAAAACAATGTCAACACATCAAAACTAACCGTATGGCTTGAAGCCGATAGTGGACGTAACCTCGCTTCGCAAGTTGATGCCTTTAACGCCAACCAGTTTTTTGAAGGAGGAACACAAGAGCTTATCGAGCCCATTGGAGACGCGCCTGGTGCATGGTATCCAGATGAATTGCCGCAAAAATATATCCCGCTATTCAAAAGTGATCTAGGCGGAGATATCAACAAAGGGATAACGCGCAAAGGCTACGCATATACTGACATTCGCAATGCCGAGAATAGCGTAGATATCAAGATCATTTATAAAAAAGACGGCAAAGGGCAATCACGCATTATTCGATTAAATAAATAGATATGAACGAGATCGCACAACTGACCACACTCCGCGACCAAATGACAGAAGAATGATTTAGATCATTAAAGGTCGGTGGCAAGGTCCACAATTATGCCTACAAATGGCAAAATAAAGAAATAATCGACAAAAAACTGCAGCTTGGCGAACATACCAAAAAGTCTCTGATACTGTTTGCGATCAGCTTTCCTGTTTCGGCGTCAGAATGAAACCCCTGCATGGTTGAAATCAGAATGCGCAAAGGTAGTTTCAACGGTTTCTCTGACGGAAAAATCATTTCAACCACAAAGACAAAGGCCCAAACCCACCACCTAACAAGTGATCGACCTCAGCGCCTCGCGCACGCGAGTGTGCGCCGTATTCGACCAGAAAACGAACTTACTTCTTTCTTTGTCTTTTACGCGGTTCTGCGATGTGGGCAAAAATGGCGGCGGCCGCTGTCAGGAGACCGCCTACAATAACATGCACACCGAGCGTCTCACTCAAAAGAAGAAATGCAAAAAGCGGGCCAAAGAGTAATTCGCTTGATACTAAAATGCTACCAGTATTGAGGTTGGTGTATTTGAAGCCGACTAAGAATAGGTAGCTTATCGCGAGCATACTGACGCCAAAGACAGCTGCAATTATCCAGTCAGAGGTAGACAGCTCGACAAAAAGAGGCTGCCCCGTAGCAAAAAGCACCGTTGCCGACAGCGCGACACCGGCCGTTGTCTGCACGACAAGCAGACTTAATTTGTCAGTCGTGTTACTTAGTTTTTTCTGAAAGCTAGATGCAATTCCTTGCACGACCCCAGCAAGCAGACCAAAGATAAACCCTACGCCGAGCGTAGACGATCCGAACGGGTCAGTGAAAACAAAAATAGCAAGCAGCACTAGCATAAGCGCAGTTTGCTTGTAGATATGTATACGTTCACCAAAAAATAGTCGCCCCAACACGAATGAAGATACGAGGGTTGCGATGTAGAACGAAAATACCGCAAGTGCGACCGTCGTATAAAAAATCGCAAAAGTAAACAGTATCACCGAAACAGGAAAGCTAATCGCAAAAAGTATCAGAGACTTTTTATCATGTTCGCCAAACTGCAATTTTTTGCGCAGGATAATTACTAGCCCAAAAGCCGCAAGCAGTGCTATCGCAAAACGATACTCCACTACTTGATACGCGTTCATGCTGCCTGAAAGATATTTTGCTATGACGCCCGACAAGCCGAATAGTATACCAACAAGCAGCAGACTTCCCGTGCCAATCAACCTATGAGACGAAGGTGTTTGTTTTGCCATCTTCACTGTTAATTATACCACGTTAACAGCGTGGAAAACGGCTGGAAAATATATAATGACCACATGCACAGAGAAGCGCGCGAATGATACAATGACCGTTATGAGACGAATTCTTTGCTACGGTGACTCAAACACCTGGGGTAACAGCGCATTCAGCCAGGGGCGCATCCCTTTTGAGCGGCAGTGGCCAAACATACTCCAGGCCAAGCTGGGCGATAGCTATCGCATTATCCAAGAAGGCATGCCGGGTCGCATAGCTGGCGACCTCCAGACAGACGAAGCGTGGTACAACGGCCGCGACGTTTTCCGGTCGCTCGTAGTCTCGCACAACCCGCTTGATCTAGTTATCGTTGCGCTTGGCACCAATGACCTCAAAAAATGCTACGGCCGCAGCGCCGAACAGATCGCAGCCGACGTCATGTGGTACGCCAGTGCCCTGCCGACAATCTCAGAGCAAGCCGCGCCACCTCAGCTACTGCTGGTCGCGCCAGTGCGCTTTCATAGCACTCCAGGATATTTTGAAGCGCAGGACCATCTGTACGACGAGGTCGTCGCTCGACTGCAGCACCACCCCGCCGTTCTGCACGCTAGCGACATAGAACTATCGCAGGACGGCGTACACTTTTCGTATGCAGGCCACCAAGCTTTTGCAGACGCAGTAGAACAGCGCGTTCGAGGCCTTTTGCCGCAAAACGACGGCGAGAAAGCGTAAAACATCTAGGCTAGGCTTCCAGTTTTGCAAACATACAGGGCGCGCGACTTGACGGCGCGCAGCAAGTCGGTACAATACAGACCATAACGAAGGGAGTGTGTTTTATGCTAAAAGAATTTAAAACGTTTGTTTTGCGCGGCAATGTTGTCGATCTCGCCGTCGCAGTCGTCATCGGCGCCGCCTTTGGCGCGGTAGTGAGTAGTTTGGTAGTCAATTTCGTCACGCCATTCATTGCGGCACTTGGCGGTTTGCCGAACTTTTCGACACTTAAGTTCACGCTGCGCGACAGTGTCTTCCACTACGGTCTTATCCTCGATGCTATCATTTCATTTTTGAGTATCGCCGCTGTGGTTTTCTTCTTCGTCGTACAGCCCCTCAATAAACTTTTGTCGCACGTGAAGCCCGGCGAAGGGATTGAGGCACCAGCTGAACGCGAGTGCCCTGAGTGCCTGAGCGCTATTCCAGCCGCCGCCAAACGCTGCAAATTCTGCACCGCCGCTAGCGAGCCAGTTAGCCAGCCAGCAGCCGAGCCAGCCAATCAGCCAATACAATAGCTGCGTCACGCCAAAAAAATACCACCAGCCAAATGGTTGGTGGTATTTTTTTGGCGCGCCCGACCGGATTCGAACCGGCGATCTCCTCCGTGACAGGGAGGCGTGATAGGCCTCTTCACTACGGGCGCCCGCTGCGTCGCACAGAGCAAAACAGCAACTAACAGGGGTAAGTTTAGCAACTCATTTGCGAAAAAGCAACTACTCTGGAAGCTTTACGTCTATAAACTTCTTTGGCGGGTTCTTTTTTTCGAGCGGTTGAATGAATTTTTCTATAGATGCAAATGGAATTTTGATGTGAGCCGCTTTGTATTTCCCGTTCTCGTTACTGAGTAGTTTTACGATCTCGAAAGCCGTCGAAGTAACGATGATGTCCGAAACTCCGCCTGGTTGTAGTTTTTCGAGTTCGCGCACCACTTGGATTGGCACTTCTTTACTCTTTATAGTAATAGCAGTGTCGTTATATTGGCCGCCTTTGTCTTTCGTAGCGGCATCTTCAGAATTCTGCGCAGCCAGTGCCGCAAAATCTGCCCCATCTCTCAGCTGCAGTAAAATATTCTGCGCCTTGGCATACGCCTTCGTGTCCAATTTTGACGCAACTTTTTGCGCAAGCAGCTCGTCCTTTAGCTGGCGGCGTAAATCGTTGATCGACCAGCCGAAGAACTTTTGCATAATAACTTCCAGCTCCTCATCGCCCGAACCAAGCTGATTTTGCACGCGCAATATGCGTATTTCATCGTCTATTTCTTGTTCCGAGACGCGTATGTTGTGCTGTGCCGCAAGCTCCTTAACATAGGCATAACCAATCACTTTCTTGAGAGCCTGCGGGCTGTACAGATTAAGCAAGCGTTCGCCCGATTCACCAGAGAAATCTGCTTGTTGCTGCGTTTCGTAGTAATGCATGACGCGTCGAAGTTCAAACAGGTAGTTTTCATACGACACCCAGCGACCACCCGCCTTAGCAACCGGAAACGGCAAAACTTGCGTTACTCTGTAGGTAAAAAGCGAGGTAGACTGGTAGCGGTACAGACTAAGGGTTATGTAGACAAAAAACCCAATTATCGCCGCAATAAGTAGCGCGCTCGAAACAATCACTATTCGGTGCTTCGAGTGCTCAAGCGGGTATTTATACTTTCGAGCACCCTTGAGTACTTCTTCTCTGTGTTCAGTAACTGTTTCGTTAGTGATGCGGGGCACGTTACTGAGCGCGGCTTCAGTTTGCTGCTGGAGCGTTGGTTTGCGAAAACGCTTCGCCACTCGCGGGACAACTGTAGTTTTCTTTTTCGCGCTAGTCGATTGTGCTTTGCGTCGTAATGTTACTTTCTTCATCTATTGTTTACGCCTTGTTTTGCGGTGCGCCCGCCGCTTCCACCCCTTCTTTGCGCAATATCTCCAACAAACGTTTCTGGGTTACTGCTGGATGGTAGATGTAATGTATAACCAAATCACCCACAAATGTTTGCATCATTATAGTACCATACCCCAGCAACGTTTCCTGCAAGCCCTTCACCTCATAGTTCACCATTTGTATTTGGCTCAAGCCCATGTCTACCACGCTGCGGTGAAAAAACCCTTTTTGCGTAATTTGTATAAACCGCTGTGTTGTCATGATAAAAACACTAAAATACCAACTCATCCATGCTGGGAAAAACAACAGCGCGCTCACCACAATACTTGCCAAAAAACTTACATAAAAAAACGTCATACTCGGCGGATTAGCCGGCTGCGTGTACGTCAAAATCAACGTATAGAGCGGCCCAACGAGCAAACCAAACGAACCAAAAATAAGCCCCTTTCGCATAACAATCGGGTGTTTGCGAAACACATAGAGGACTTCTTCATCATCCATTTGGTCTTCAAAGTATTTCGCTTTTCCGTTTTCTGTCGTCTGCACCAGTTTTTCTTTGGACATAAAAGTATCTCCTTGGTATCCCCGAGAGGAATCGAACCTCTATCTGCTCCTTAGGACGGAGTTATTCTATCCGTTGAACTACAGGGACGCTTTGAGTACAAAATGTACTCAAGGATTGTGCTTTTTCCTGCACTTAGGTAAGTTGTGAAAGAAGTTATTTTGCGTCTTTTTTTGGCTGAGTAAACACACTATGGACAGTTTCGTAGTCAAAAAGTTCGCTGTCGCTGAACCAGTGCGATATTTCTTTTTCGGCTTCTTCGAGCGTAGCCGAAGCATGAACGAGGTTTGCAACACCCATACCAACTGATGCTGGTTGACCATAATTGACGTGTGCATAGTCGCCCCGAATAGTTCCTGGCGCGGCCGTTTTTGGCTGCGTGTCGCCCACCATTTTGCGCACAAAATCAACCGCCTCAACGCCCTCAAGCACCATAGCGATTACCGGTCCAACTTGCATAGCCGCGAGCTGGCTTTCGAATATCTCTTTCCCCTTTCGCGTCTTGAGCGCACCAATATCTTCATAGTGACCGTGCAAGTGTTCGTAGTCTGGGTTGACCATTTTCATGGCTATCACCTTGAACCCTGCCCGCTCAAACCGCGTCAAAATTTCGCCAACTATACCGCGCATGACGGCATCAGGCTTAAAAACAACTAGCGTTTGTTCCATGTGTTGCTCCTTGATTACCTACGACCATTGTAGCATGCAGCTCCTCATTACCGATATGCTTGTGCGGCGTTGCGAAAATTCTTTTGGCTTGATACTCCCCTCTAGATACTAGATACTTATAGTTATGCAGTTCAGCAAAGCAAAAACAGATTTTCTAGAATACCTCGAAATCGAGCAAAACCGCTCGCAAAAAACAATACGCAATTACGATCACTACTTAACTCGTCTTGCCGACTATGCTGGCGACATTACTGTGGCAGACATAAATCAAGAACTCGTACGAAAATGGCGTCTATGGCTCAATCGACTTGGCACAAACGTCAGCGACGAACTGCAGAAAGTAACCCTCAACTACCATCTCATTGCGTTACGCAGCTTTTTAAAATTTTGCCACAAACGCGGCATACAGTGCCTGCCACCAGATACCATTGAACTATCTCGCACGAAACGCCCCCAGGTCACGTTTCTAAACGAAGACGAACTCAGCCGTCTGTTTGAGCAGCCAGACGCAAACACTGCCGCTGGCCTACGCGACCGAGCTATTTTAGAACTACTCTTCAGTAGCGGGTTACGCGTCAGTGAATTAGTCAGTCTCGACCGCGATCACATCAACCTCAAACGGCGCGAGTTCATGGTGCGCGGCAAAGGTCAGAAAGACCGCCCTATTTTTATCAGCCCAGAGGCAGCCGAGTGGCTTCAGCAATACCTCGAAAAACGTTCCGACACTGTTAAACCGCTTTTTATTCGCTATGGCGGCCGCAAGACTATTGACCGTAGCGGCAACTATCACCGCCTCACCGCGCGGAGCGTCCAACGGCTTGTCGCTCGTTACGCGCTACTGGCAGGCATTACCAAGCACGTCAGCCCGCACACACTGCGCCACAGCTTTGCCACAAACTTACTCATGAACGGGGCTGATCTACGCAGCGTGCAGGCTATGCTAGGTCATAGCAATATCGCCACTACGCAAATTTACACGCACGTCACCGACCCACATCTCAAAGCCGTCCACGAGAAATTTCACCACAAATAAACCAAGCACAAACACCAGAAGTCGCCACACTCACCCAAACAGACTAAGGACAATGTATGGGGTCGTCTAAGTCGTACTGCACACCCGACGCAGTGAACCGCTTACAGACAGTCGCAGAAGTAGTAGCCCCGCCCAGCGGGATGTTTTCGCTCCCCATGGTATGAAGCGGTACAGTTGCCCTTACTCTCCGCAAGACATCTTGTGCTTTCCCAGTCACATCCACTACTACCTGAGCATCGCTAAATGATAAGTTGGTAGTATTCCTTCGTGCGTCTATGATGACATCTCTCGGCTCACGATATAAACCAGTCACGCGCGCAACATAACGCTGGTGACTCGTCGATCCATCGAGTAGGATAGTGGCAGTACAGCGCCTCGTCGAGGCAGAGCAGGAAGCTGCAACGCGGTTTGCTTTTGTGCTAGCAAACGTGCGCCCAGCGCTATCGCCAAATGTATAGTCGCTAGCGCCGCTGCTGACGGGCTGCAGATAGAATGTTGAGGTGTTGCCAGCGAGCGCGCCAGACGAGGTGTCGCCAACTTGTTTCAACAGATCAACCCTGAGCAGCGAGTATCCGCAGCTTTCCGTTCCCGGTCCGGGCGGAGTCGGGCGGAATACGCCAGGAGTAGAGCAAAGGCTCGGATTGGGATCTTGCCCTGCGCTAACAGCCCAGCTAAACGTCAGTTCCGTTGGCCGCACAGGAGCACCTGTCGAACCATCAACTGGATTAACCGGTACAACACTCGAAGACTGAGTTGTCGGAGAAATATGCAAATCGGGCACTGTCGGATTGACGAGTACACAGGTATACCGAACGAGCGGACTTGCGTTCAGCGTCGTTGCTGGATAGTCCGAGCCAGTGCAAGTCGTTTGCCGAGCAATAGGCTGTCCGGCGGCTTGGTCTGCCCGAATCGCCGTAACTGCCGCATTTATCCCTGATTCGGCAGCGTAAAACGCCTGCGTACTAAGCTGACGATCAAGCGCCTGCCGGCGATTACGGTTCGCAACCTGCGTAAAGCCGATCACTATCAGCGAAATCACAACCATCATCACGATAGTGATCATGAACGATACCAGACCTCGTTCGTCGTTGCTTCTGTCGTTGCTTTTGCTTTGCTTTGTCATCATCATGCTCATACTTATTATACTACGTTCATCTAGCTTGGTACTACTCGTTTTTGAACATTTGCCGTCAAGCGGCTGACGGCACAATATTGATTACCACTCCCCGGCTTGCAGGCGATATCTGGCCGATTCCAGAAGTTCGCAGTCGCATACACCGCCGACGGATCACACCCCTGCGGCAGAGAAGGAGCGCACAACACATCATCATCTCCATAGGCAACAACGACTGACACCTGATACATATTGGGCACGCTACTCACTGGCGCAACAGTTAAGCTTGCTATTCTCATGCGCTTTGCTAGCAGCTGCTTACCGCCGCTCAGCGCTTGATTGACGCAGGTTGCGTCTTGAGAGTCAACATACACCCCTCGCTGCCCGGTGGCACCAGTAAACATCGCACCATTCGTGTCAAACATAAAGACAGACCCGCCCGCGCAAAAGAAGTTGTTTCCGGCCGGCGGCTGCACCGAAGCCGAACCAAATTGTATCGCTTGCGTGATCGTCTCCATAATAGTCCGCGCAACTGTTTGCGTTGCAGACGCATTCACACCTTTGTAGTAACGGTTCGAAAATGAGATCACCCCCACAGTCACTATGGTCAGGATTACCGAAAACACCAACGTAGCTATCATGAGCTCTACAATGGTGAAACCTGATTCCTTGTATGTACGCTGCTGCTTCCTACTCATTGTTCTACCCTATAGTAAACCGTTACTTTCGATTGACCACCGCCCAGCTTGTCCCACGTCGCTTGAACGCGATATGTCCCCGCAGGAGACGTCTGAGGCGAGACAAGCAGCGTATAGCTGACGCTGCTGACAGTTGGCCGACACACACTATTCCCCGCCGCCAGCAAAGCGCCATCAGCTGGTCGAAAACAACCGCTTGTCGTCGGCTTCGGGTCAACAGCACGCAAAAGTTCAATTTGCTGCTCCACAAGCTTCTGCGCATAACCTCGCTCTTGCACTTCCTGAATGGACCGCACGTTTTTATTCGTCAGTGCATACGCAGAGGTCAGAACAAGACTCACAACCCCGATAGCAATGAGAACTTCTACTATAGTATCGCCGCGGCTATCGCCAAACCCCGTGAAAACGTTACGAATCTTCTGCCTTATCATGCGCATGCCACCCCATTTCGTATCTTATAACTTACTGCGAGACCGCCCGATATACTGACAAGGACTGACTGATTTGTCCCGTTGCTACGGTAACACATTTCCACTCCTCTTGTGATAAGGGGGAAGTTTGGCGTTATAGTTGTTTCGCGGTTAATCGCATCGACATCCGGCAAACTGCTTACCCAGTTGCGGAAACCTCTCAGCTCAAGCAACTGCGATCCTCCGGTGCCATACGTCTCTGAACCTTGAAAGTTGGAAAAACTACTCATAAAACTTATAGCGAATTCATTAGTGGACCAAGCACTACCAACGCGGCGCGCTTTGACAAACGTCAAGCCATTCGGTAGTTTCATGTTCTGTTCAGTGTCAGTAAATGCAGTGCTAGGATTGACGGCGCTCGTCGCAATTGCCGTAACCTTTGCCTCCGACGGATTTCTCGTTTCGGTTATACCATCTGCAAGTACTCGGCGCCCTGCGAGCGAAAAGACACTGTAGTTATCTGTATGAGCAGCGCCGCCAACCACAAGCGTCTTACCAATAAATATACAGTTCCTACTGGCGCCTTGTTCATCGGTTCCGCCTAAAAGCTGTAGATTTGGCCTCGTCGGCAGACCAACATTACAACGAAACGAACCGTTTGACGGATAATAGCCCGAAGCTGTTTCGTTGATGATTTGCTGAAACTGTTGCTGTAAGTTTCGTACACCGACATGAAAATCTGTTTTTTGCTGCCGACCATTGATGGCAACGGCAATAATAACAAACAACGTACCCGTAACCGCAAGAACGATGAGTGTCTCAACTATGGTAAACCCTCGGCTGGATGCAGTGCTGCCACCCCTATTCATACGCTTAAGTATACCACAAGCGTTTTTAAGAAAAACTAAAAACTATACATTTGACTAGCTCACCCCTGCATTTACGCAAGCAATGTTCGGCTACTTACCGCAGATACGCTATAGAAACAGCTCCGTATACCACGAGACAATATTTTCGCCATACAACATGACAATAAAACAAGCCGCCAAAAGATACGGACCGAACGGAATGTGCTGCCGTAAGCCCTTGCGCGCCGTAATGAGCTGCGGAACGCTGACGAGCGTACCGAGCAACGACGCTATAAACAACACCAGCATAGCATAAAGAGGACTGCCAGCTATCAAACCAAGCGCCAGCGCCAGTTTAACATCACCGCCGCCAATCCATGTCCCGCGAGAAACCTGAAACAACCCCCAGAAAAGACCATAGAGCAAGCCGGCACCAAGCAGCGGCTGCCACACCGCAGCCCAGCTATGCTGCCACACACCAGAAACAAGCACTTCGCTCGCCGCAACACCGACCAAAGGAAAAACAAGCTTGTTGGGAAGCAGGAACCATTTGGCGTCGTACACCGCGAGAGCTACAAAGAACACAATGTAGCCTAAACTGTAACAAAACCATACCAGGTGCAACCCGTCGAGAGGAAATTGCCAAGACAGATAACACAAAGCAAACAGCACGCCCGTGAGTAGCTCAACGAGCGGATACTGCGCCGAAATAGGCTTTCGGCAGTACTGGCACTTTCCCCTCAAAAGCAGCCAGCTCAGCACTGGTACGAGGTCTTTTGCTGCTAGTTGATGTTCGCACGAAGGGCAAACGCTGCGACCCTTGAAAATAGAGTAGTTTACCGCGCTGCCGCGAGTTTTACGCAAAACCTTATGTTTTTCACCACGTACGAGATGCTTTGATTTTGCCTGAGACGTCGCCTTCTTTGCCGCTTGGCTTTTGCTCTTTACGCCAGTGGACTCCGCTTGCTTATACAAGCGCCAGACGAGCGCATTGATAAAACTGCCGAAAATAACACCGTAAAGAAACAGAATAACCAAAAGCATAGTTGCAGGTATAGTAACACAAAAGACCCGCCAAAAGCGGGTCTTTTGCTCATCTCAAGCGTCAATTAGCTATCGACACATTTGTACTGTGGCTCACCGCTCGAGTTTTCGATGGAATACCACACTGCTGCCGCACGAGCATTTGTAGAGCCATCACACCGCTGGCCGAGGTTAACGACTATCGTACCCAGAGCTGGCTCCTGATCAGTGCCTGTGCTAACCTCTGTACTGCCCTGTACTTTTGCCGTAGTGTCTTCGCCAGCTCCAGATATCGTGACAGTTCCAGTTCCATCAACATCCGTCGGCATTGCACCGTCGTTATTTGATTGGTACTCTGAAATACCGCCCGCTACGGCCGAAGCGTCACTCTTGATAGACGTGTTACGACCATTGCGCTGCAGAGCCGGCACCGCCAAAAGCACGACCAAAATGATCAAGCCAGCGATAGCCAGAACGATAAGGACTTCGACAATGGTGAAGCCGCTTTCTTTGCGTTGTTGTAATTGTTTTTTCATAGTGCAAGTGCCCCTTTGCTTTTTAATTACGCTTACGCTTACAAATATACGGCGGCGTAAGCGTATTTGCAAGCGATAAACAGCGTTTTTCGAAGATTTTGTGATATATATTACAAATCTTTGCTAGCCAGCAAGATTGTCGTTGCCTGCAAGTCCGTAGATCGGCAGCAACACCGCCGCTACGATCATAAACGCCACAATACCGAGCGCGACCATCATGACCGGCTCGATGATAGAGGATATGTTTTCAACTTCAGTGTCGACCTCTTTTTCGTAATAGTCTGCAACTTTCGCCATCATCTGCTCGATAGCCCCTGACTGCTCGCCAATCCTCACCATGTTTGGCACCAGAGGCAAGAAGTTCGGATCATTTTCTATGCTGTCGGCAAGGCTTTTCCCGCCTTTTACTTTATCAGCCGCGCGTGTAATTGCACCAGATATGTGCACATTATTCACGGCCTCAGACGTGATATTGAGCATCTGCAGCAGCGGCACACCGCTCGCAACGAGCGTGGCGCCAGTGCGCGCAAAACGCGCCATGTACACTTTCATGAAAAGCTTACCGATTGGCCATGCTTTCATTTTCAGCTTATCGATAACTTGCTTGCCAGGACCAGTCCGCGCCCAGCGAGTAGTGAAGAATATACCGAAAGCCAGAATAAGCAAGATAACCCACCAAAAACCAATCACAAAATCAGACACCGCCAGCATCATTCTAGTAAGTAAGGGGAGTTCTTGACCCTGCATACCCTCGTATATGTTTTTGACCTGCGGCAGCACTTTCACGACCATAAACCCGACTACCAACACCATAATAACGAGTACGACCACCGGATAAATCATGGCGCCCCTGATTTTGCTGTTCAAATCAGCTTCTTTTTCTTGCTGTATGGCCAATCTGTCAAGCGCTTGGTCAAGCGTACCAGAGGATTCTCCAGCGGCAATCAAGCTAAGGTACACCTGATTAAACACTCGCGGGTGCTTGCCCATGGCGCTAGCGAGCGTACTACCGCCCTCCACATCACCAATAACCTGACTCAATACAACTTTGAGCGGCTTACTGGTCGTTTGACTACTCACGCTTCTGAGCGCTTGCAACAGCGGCAGACCCGCATTTATAAGCGTACTAAGCTGGCGACTAAAGAGCACTCTGTCTTTAGCTCTTACCTTACTCTTAAAGCCAAAACCGCCTTTTTCTCCTGCTAGCACAACGCTCGTTGCCACCAAGCCCTCGGCGCTAATAAGTTTCGCAGCGGCCGATTCGCTGTCGGCCTGCACCGTCGCTTTGACTTGTTTGCCGGTTTGCGGATTTCGTGCAGTGTAGCTGTAGGTAAGCATCAATCCCTCATCAATCTATCTAATTCGTCTATATCTATAGCGTAGTTGCGCGCCTCATCATAGCTAATGGTGCCCGTATGTATGAGCTGCACAAGCTGTTTATCCATGCTCTGCATGCCAAACTCGGCGCCCGTCTGAATAACAGCGTCGAGCTGATGGGTTTTACCTTCGCGAATAATGTTTCGTACCGCTGGCGTAGCGATAAGTATTTCAGCCGCCGCAATCCGCCCCCCGCCAATAGCAGGAATCAGGCGCTGCGAACATATAGCCATAAGAATATTCGAAAGCTGCGCGCGAATTTGTGGCTGCTGGTGCGGCGGGAAAACATCGACCATTCGATCAATACTCTGCGCTGCCGAGTTTGTGTGCAGCGTCGCGAAAACAAGGTGGCCCGTTTCGGCTATGGTAATCGCGCTCGCAATCGTTTCAAGATCGCGCATCTCGCCTATAAGCACAACATCTGGATCTTCGCGCAAACTCGAACGCAGCGCCGCACTAAACGAGTAGGTGTCGTAGTGCACTTCGCGCTGGACAACAATAGACTTTTTACTTTTATGCGTATATTCTATGGGGTCCTCTATGGTAATGATGTGCTTCCCCTGCTCCATATTGATCTTGTGAATAAGCGCTGCCAAGCTCGTTGATTTTCCTGAACCAGTTGGCCCAGTCACGAGCACCAACCCGCGCGGATATTCGGCAAACTTTGAAACCACTGGCGGCAACCCGAGTTGCTCGGCGCTCAACATTTCGTTCGGAATGAGACGCAAGGCAGCAGCGAGATTACCTCGCTCATGAAAGGCGTTGACACGAAACCGACCTAAGTCGCCAAAAGCAAAGCTAAAGTCAAACTCTTTGTCTTTCAATAAAATCTGTTTCTGATCTTCGTCTAAAATGGCAAAAATGAGCGTTTCAACAGTTTCTTCGGTAAGGATATCGGCTCCAGAAACAGGCACGAGTGCACCATCCACCCGAAGCATAGGAGACAGTCCAACCTGCAAGTGTAGATCAGAGGCCTTCTTTTTCACTACCTCTTCCAGAAGTATTTCTATACGCAGTTGACCAGGCATTACTTCACCTCCCTTGAAAGATTTGTGTTTTTTCCTTTTCTCGCTGCTCTGTGTTCTGTTTCGTTGCTCATATTCCCACCTTTTCTTATCTCGTATCCCCTTCAGACTGTTACTAGGCGCTGTCAGCTGACGCGACACGGTTAACTTCCTGCACGGTAGTTTGGCCGGCAAGCGCTTTCAGATAACCGTCTTGGCGCATGCCTACCATACCTTCTTCCGTTGCCTGAGCTTGAATCTCAGAACTTGTTGCTCGTTTTAAGATAAGCTGTTGTATTGCGTCGCTTACCTCAAAAACTTCGTACAACCCCATCCGGCCTTTATAGCCGCCAGGAGCGCTTGGGCTATCTTTACCCTTCGTTAAAGTATAAGCGGTATCACCCGCTAATGGCAAGGTTTCATAGCCAAGATCTTTTGACACTTCTGCAACTTGCGCAGCGTCTTGCGGGAGCAAACTGCCCAGCGTTTCTTTGATAGCAGCTGTTTCGGCAGCGCTCGACTGATACTGTTCCGTGTTTTTCCCTATGCGCCGCACCAAACGCTGACCAATCACCACGTGCACAGTACTGGCTATGAGAAACGGTTCCACACCCATATCGAGCAAACGAGGTAAGATGCCAGCGGCACTATTCGTGTGCAAGGTACTAAACACCAAGTGCCCCGTCAGGCTGGCTTGTACGGCGAGCTCTGCCGTTTCTTTGTCGCGAATTTCCCCCACCATGACAATGTCAGGGTCTTGGCGAAGAATAGAGCGCAAACCACTACTGAAAGTCAGTCCAACATCGGCATTTACCTGAATTTGATTGATGCCGTCCATCTTGTACTCGACCGGATCCTCTAGCGTCACGATGTTGACGCCCTCGTTTTTGACCTCTTGCAAAAGCGCATACAAACTTGTTGATTTTCCTGAACCAGTCGGCCCCGAAGTGAGAATCATCCCGTTTGTTCGCTCCAAGCCCGCCCGAATCGCTCGTAGGCTACGACCTTTGTAGCCCATTTCTTCTAGCTTGAGGCTCGTGCCACTTTTATCAAGCAGACGTATGACCACTTGCTCGCCCCATATCACAGGACTCACCGAAATACGCAGATCAATGTCTTTGCCGCCGACATTTACCGTAAACTCACCGTCCTGCGGTACGCGATGTTCGTCGATTTTGAGGTTAGACAAGATCTTTATACGCGACACAAGAGGCGGTTCGGTCGATTTGGGCAAATTCATGATTTCGCGTAAGATTCCGTCTATCCGGCAGCGAATCTTCAAGCTGTCTTTGAGCGGTTCTATGTGAATATCGCTCGCTCGATTTTTGGCAGCGTATTCCAGTATAGTTGAAAGCGCCTTACTGATTGGTGAGTCTTGCACAATGGTCGTGATGTTTTCTGCCGCTTTTTGCGCTTCTTTTTCGTCTTCTTTGGTTGTGTCGACCTTGATATCCTGCCCCATAGATCCAATGGCGCTCACAAGATTTTCGGATAGCTTTGCCGAATACTGCTGTAGTACTTGGCGAATCCCCTCTTCGCTGGCAGCATAGACCTTAATCGGGCGACCAATGCGATTGCTCAAAAAGTCCACCGCCTGCACGTTCGTTGCGTCAAGCATGGCAACCACAAGCCGTTTCTGCATTTCGCCAAGGGGAACCGCCATGTAACGCTCAGCAATATCACGCGGCAGCATTTCGAGAACTTTTGAGTCTATTTTTGCATCGAGCAAATTCACGTATGGAATTTTGGAAACATGAGCAATGGTCTTAGTAAGCTGCTCATTCGAAACCTTACCGGTCGTTACGAGCAAGCGGAAAAACGGAGCTGAATTATCTTTCGATTGTTTTTTGAGCTCCGCCAAATCCGCCCGCGTAACGACACCGTCAGCAACCAGTTTATCTTCGACTTGCGTCTGCGCAGTAGCTGAGAGCACGCTCATGGGCGCCCCTATTGTTCGGTTGCCTTAAACGGCGTTGGATTCGTGCTATTGAGCTGGCTATTCTGAGTCGGGTTGATGCTTTCCTCGTTGAAGTAGTCTGAGTTGGGTTTTTCGAAATCAGCCGTTATGACATCGACCACCTCAACTTCTTGCTGGCGATTTTCCGGCGTCACAAACAATCTTGTTGACAGTATAAACGATATAATTGCGCTCAATAGCGCAACCGCTACTATGACGGCTATGTCTTTCTGCTTCATTTCACCACCTTTGTTGAAATATTGAGCGATTTCGCAGGCTGAAAATACGTTTGCGCACCAAGCGTCAGAACAAGTTCATCCTTACCGCCCGACAACTCAAGCGACGTGAACTGAATTGGGCGAATCGACTTCTCGAAAGCAGACACAACACCCTGAATAGTTTCATAATTCGATGACACTGAAAGCTCAAACGGAATGGCGATTGGTTCTGGGTCGGTGCTTGTGTCGTTTTCAGCTTGAGCAATCTCTTCGTCCGTGCCGGATATACTTTTTATTTTAACGTTTTCATTCGCCACAAGCGCCTCAAGACTGGTGACAAGAGCTGGAAAATCGTACTGACTCGGCAGGGCGTCGAGCACTATTTTTGCGTTATTGCCATCTTTTGCGCCAACACCGTTCGGATCGCCGCCCAGTACATTAAGCTCTGTATTCGTAAAAGCTTTGTATGCTTTCTTAAGATCCTTGACTGCTTTTTTGTCAGATTTAAGCTGGTCGCGCGCTTTCCGCTTCTCGGTAATAACGCGATTCTGGTAATTTGCCTGGCTGACAAGCGTCCTCGTTGCAAACGCCGAAAAAACAAACAGAAACACGGCAACACTCACGGCAATTACCACTGCAGTGTTAGCTTTATCGATGAGTGTGCGTTTTGACGATAACATATCAGCCATGGTTATTCTCCCGCCTCAAACAGATTAGTTTGGTTCGTTTGCACGCCAGACGGCACAATGAGCTGTACTTCTTTCGTGTCATCAAAAATGTCAGGATTGTATTTCAGGGTAATGGTAAATGTTGCGCCTTTATCGTTACGCCCGAATTCGCTCAGCACAACTTCGCTGAAAGCTTTTGGCGGCTTAGTGCAGTCACCGTTACTGTCGAGAATCATACCGTCAGGAACAATCACCTGCCTGCCTTTGATATTGGGGCAAAGATCCTCCTTGGGGGCCAACTCAGCGTCTTTATCTTTATCTTTGTCTTTGTCGGCGTCTTTGCCTTTGTCTTCGTCTACGTCTGTACCGATCTTATATCCAGTCGCTTTCAGTGTATCGGCATATACACCGACAGCATCAAGCGTGGGCGCTTTGCCGCCTATAGACATCGTGTTTTTTGCATAATCAACCGTGAGCTTTGTCAGAATTGCCTGGTCGGGAGTAACCTGCGTTATGTAGGTAAACAGCCTGCTCGTCGCTGGTTTCTGTTCATGCAGCGAGGTCAAAGCGCCCAGCTGATTTTGAACGGTCAGTATTCTACTCAGGTCTTTTTCGCTCTTCAGCTCTTCGCTGTAGGTTTTGATATCAGCTTGCAGGTCATTCAGACTTTTCTTTTGCGCCACATGCACAAAGAATAACGCAAACAGCAGCACGGCAATCGATATCCCGCCGACAATGAGCGACACAAGCAACATGAGACGCTTCATGCGACGCGCCTTTACGAACTCCAGCTTAATGTCGGGCAAAAGGTTAAACTGAATCATCATTCGTTCCTCTCCGCAAGTCCCACCGCAACACTAAACTGGTTCGAGACCGCTAGTAGTTCGTTCTGCCTATCAGACGCAAACGAAACGTTTCGCCACGCATTGCCTATCTCGACATTGACGCCAAACTTGTTCGCAAGATACAACGGAAAGTCCGGTATGGAAGACGCTCCGCCCGTTACGATCATACGCTCAATGGGTGTTTCGGGATAGCGCGTCTGAAAAAATTTCACTGACTTATCAATTTCACTGACCAGCAGATCTATCGTACCGATAATTGCTTGGTAAACTTGCCCTTCCAGCTTGTCTTTACTCACACCAAACTTGTACACAAACTGCTGTGCCTGTTTCTCGTCTATATTGAGGTTTTGTGTCGCCGTCCGAACAATCGCATCGACACCAGTCGGAATTGATCGAGTCAGACGCGGTGCATCTGCCATAGTGATCACCAAATCAGTACTAAGCTGCCCAATGTCCACAATAAGCTGAGGAGCGGTTGTCCCCGCAGGAACAAGCGAGCGAGTCAGCGCTAGACTATCCGGTTCAAACGCTATTACATTCAGCCCAATCGACTCAATCATATCCAAACGCTGCTCAACATAGCCGTTACTCACGCTACTGAGGAGTACCTCAACCTTCGTTTGGTCTTTTGGCGAATCGCCAATAATGCCCCAGTCTATCTTACTTTCCGCTGGAGGTGTCGGTATAAGCGATTCCGCCTGATACTGAATGGCCTGCCCCATTTCATTCTGCGGAATACGATCAAAGTCAATAACCGTCGTAAAAACGCGGCTGCTTGGCAGACCGACAGCAACATTGCGCGTCGACATCCGCGCCTGAGAAATCAGGTTAGATAAAACCTGAGCAAGCTTCTGCTGGTCAGCTTTGCTGTCGCTTTGCGCGATTTTTACATCGAGCGGAACGTAGGCGTATTTTACCAGACTCCTAGTAGAACCAGAGCCGCGTAGCTCAACGATGCGAACGCCCGTTGTGCCGATATCCAGACCGAAAAAAGATGATACCCCACTCAATACACTCATATTACCTCGATTATAGCATGAGCGCTATGCACTACCGCAAGCCTTTTCCTGCATTTCACAAACAATTATCTCCGACCAGTTATAAAATCGGCGGAAGACTGACGAAAGAATCGTATCTGCCCATCGCATCAGAATCGCTGCTCGTGCCATCAGGCGCCAACCACAACTCCGGCGTATACAAGAACGATTCAGCAGGAGCAACTGGCGTGCCAGCTGAATTCGTATGGTACGTACCGTACGTACGGCCAAGTACAAGCCTATTGGCACTGACCGCGCCGTAAACAGACAGGCTGTTGTTGCACAGGTTATACGCATCGGGTGTAGTAAACGTGATTGGTGTATTGATAGTGTCTGTGCAACTATAGAAGTTTCCGTGCGCACCACTGCCCTGAACGTAGTAGACGCCGTGTATTTCGGTTACATTTCTCCTCACAGAAACATTACCGTTCTGCACAATAACCGTCAGCCGCGGAATAGATGATGGATCCGCAGCGTTGTAGCTGCCATATGTGATGTTGCCGTCTATAAACACGTTACCACCGCCTCGAACTACAATAGTCACCTGACGACCCGTAGACAGTTGGCCATGTAACGTGATATTGCCGCTCGCATAGTACGTACCATCAGCGCCCAGCGTAGCGAGATCTACTACTCCAGAAAGAGTAAAGTCCTGAGGAGGGGCTGTCGGCACTGGAGGCGATACCGCGTAGCCGCCGCCATATCTGTTACCGCTGGCTGTTGTATTCGCAAAGGCAAGACCGCGTCCAGACTGCGCAGCAGTCGATCCAGGAAGTCCGGCGCCAGTTATAAAGTCATCTACATTACCCATTGCCAGTGCTGCCAGCTGCGAACCGCCGCCCATATAATTACCAGCTGGGTCGCCATTTCTGTTCCATGCACGTATATCGCCTCCAGAGAGTATGTCGCCGCCAACTACCTCAAAATATGGACGGAAACCAGCATTGCCAGTTTCAAACGACCCAACGCCAGGACAGGTGACATTCAACAAGCCGCTAAGAGACCACTGAAGCTGATAGGTGCCGGGAACGGACGGAGTAAACGGTATGCCTGGGTCACCGTTCGTACCACTCGGATTTGCCGTCAGTCGCGTTCCTGGTGTCGGAAAGCCAGCGTCGTATCGTACATCCTCATCATAAACCACTCCAGTCGGACCAAGTATGCTTACATGCATCGTTGGATTGTACGCACTAGGTGGTAGCGAAGGATGTCCCGTGTAAGGGCTCCCCCAAGGATAGTCAAGGTCTATTTGCGGCTTCAGGTAGTAGGTCTCGCCAACTCCCATAGTTGCCGGGAAGTTTGAGGGCAGACGGCACGTTGCGTTGTTGCACGGGCCAAGCGTAATCCCAGCCAATCCATTCATACCATCGGGGATTCCGCTTGAATCAACACCTATTGCAAAGATATAGAAATCCATAGCCTGAGCCCCTGCGTAGTCTGCTGGGTTGAAGCTGTAGTTATGACTCGCGTCAGAAGATATTGCAAAAGCATTTCCACTCCACCCCGGCTCCCCGGGCGGAATACCGCCTGCGACATTGTAATACACATGCACGTCCAAGATTGCTCCAGGGCTATCGGGATCAATTACTCTGCCGCTGACGGCACTACAATTCCCGCTTGCTGTTATGGTTGGCGCATGCCGGACAAGACCATCATAAATATCGATGGGATTTGCACAACTTTCCTTAATCACAAAAACTATCTCGCCGCCTTGCTTAAATACAAGAGCTTTTGTTGTTGTCGCTCTATCAAGGTAGTACGTATCGTCGTTCAGCGACGACTGCGCATAAGCCGAGTTTATTGTAAAGGTATAATCCTCCCAGCTGACCATAACGTCTGGCTGCCGGACGAGCATCTCCCAGTCAGCAACAGCAGCGGCATCTGGACGCGGAGCTGGAGCTCCTCGAACGCCACGCATAGTTTGTATGATGAACTGAGCGCCAGTTCGGTTACGCGTAATGTCTCGCGGTTGTACAGTCCCTGGACATCTGTCAGCCCTGCCCACAGTCAAGTTCTGCTTGACGGTTTCGATAAAGAAATCTTTATCTGTCATTGCCGAAGTGAGCGACATAAGAATATTTCCGCTAGCATCGTGGCAATGGATCACTGGACTGTAAGCACCAGCATTGGCACCAGTAAAATATCCTCGACGGAGCGGAGAAAGCTGCGCCGCCGCCTTAGGCGCTGTCGCAAAAAGACCGCCAAGCCACGCTAGCACGAACACCGAACACAAGAGGCCCGTCCCATACACACGTTTCTGCCTTCCCGTCATGCACCCTCCTTTATGCGCGCAATTTCTCGCTTGTATTCTTCGGCTGTAAGGGCATCATTGTCGTTCTTTATCTCGAGAAGACTAAGCGCCTTTTCGTAATACGCGAGAGCCTTTGCCGAATCTCCCTTCCCGACATAGCATACGCCAAGCAGTCGTGCTGTTCTGTGAGATGGCTCCAGCGCATCAGCTTTCATAGCAAAAGCGATTGCGTCATCGTATCTTTTTGTATTTAGCGCGAGGGTTGCTTTTTGAAAATATATAGTAACTTTGTCCGCAGAGTCTTCTGTCTCAGAAAGCACCTCGTCAAACTCGCCCATAGCTTTTTCATAACTTGTGTTTTTTGGATCTGCTGACGCCCGACTATATATGTCTCTGCTGCGGTCGGTAGCGCTAACGTGCTCACGTTCCGAGCCATTCGACGTTTGGCTGCTTGTCAACCACATGGCAAGACAAGCTGCTGCTACCGCGACAACCACTAGTACACCGAGCAAAACAAGCAAACGAGTTTGCTTGCGCTCATTAGGTAAACCGGTCGGAGCTTCTTCGTTTTCTAACCGCTTATGTTTTCCGACGATATTTCGCATAGACATAACTATACCAAAGCGTAAGCGTCATGTGAAGAGCGTTACATTACCGATCTGCCAAGCTAAAACGAAACACCGTATATTTAAGGGTACTAAAGCGACTCAGCGCAGAAAAATACTCCTTCTTTTGCCACCAACTAGCCCAGAAATTGTCACAACTGGTAGCTGTAGTGCTGGTTGCCGGCATTAGTTATGTAACCGCTCAACGTTGGCTAGGCCGATTTTGGAGACGGCTTTCCGATGAAGCAGCGGCTTCACTGGCTCGACAATATCCCCTATATCATCGTCAACCATGGCGCTATTCTGCTACCGCTGTTACAATGTTTGGCATGAGTCTCTCCTTAGCGATTGTCGGGCTACCCAATGTCGGAAAAAGTACGCTGTTCAACGCCCTAACAGATAGCAGCATTCTTGCAGCAAACTACCCCTTTGCCACCATAGAACCAAACACTGGTATCGTCCCCGTGCCAGATGAACGCCTCGCAAAGCTGAGCGAGCTGTATCATGACGCGCCCATCAAGCCCGCCACCGTCACCTTCGTTGATATAGCTGGACTTGTGGCTGGCGCGAGCGAGGGCGAAGGACTCGGCAACCAATTTTTGAGCCACATTCGGACATGCAATGCCATCGTACAAGTTGTGCGTGCATTCGATGACAGCAATGTGACGCACGTAGACGAAACGCATAGCCCAGCCAAAGATATTGACGTTATCAACACCGAACTCGTACTGGCAGACTTGCAGACCACAACGAACCGCCTGCCGCGCTTACAAAAAGAGCTAAAAGCTAACCCAAAACTGCAACCGCAAGTAACGTTTCTCGAAGAAGTAAGAGCCGTCTTAGACGCCGGAAAGCCGCTTTGGCAGGAGGCAAAAATCATGCACCACGAAGCGTGCGGTTGGCTACGCCAAGAACTGCAACTTTTGACGCTCAAACCCATCATATATGTCTTCAACCTCGACGAAGCAAAGCTAGCCGACACGGAAACGCGGTCCCGCTTGGAGTCGCTCGTCTCGCCCGCTGCAGCACTTTTCGTCTGCGCCAAACTCGAAGACGAGTTGCGCGGCTTAGATGAAGCTGAGCGCAGCGAGCTGCTCGAGAGTTATGGCGTCCAGCAAAGCGGCTTAGTACAGCTCATTCACACCGCCTACAAAACACTGGGCTTGCAGAGCTACCTGACAGCCGGAGAAAAAGAAGTGCGCGCCTGGACGATTCCCAGCGGCGCTACCGCACCGCAAGCGGCCGGCGTTATACACGGCGATTTCGAACGCGGCTTTATTGCAGCAGACATCGTGAACTATCAAGACCTCATCGCCGCTGGATCAATCCCTGCCGCCCGAGCAGCTGGTAAAGTTCGCACCGAAGGCAAAACATACATCATGAAACCGGATGATGTTGTTGAATTCAAAAGCAACGTCCGCAAATGACAAAACCGTAAACCGCACCGCGCCAGGAAAACGCCCGCGCAAAAACGCCTCACCCCACCTGACCGATCAAAAAAACAGCCGCTCGCCAGGCAAGACTACGAGAAAATAGCCGCCCCGAGTGCTACATGCGGTTTATTTGCTCGTTGATCTGACGTGCCGCGTCAGCTATTTGCGCCCAAGAACTACCGAACGACATGATGGTAAGCATATACGTTTGACTACCGTACACGATAGCCGCGTCGTGCAGCCTGCCTTCCAAAAACCCAACTTTGTCAGCCACGCTCACACCAACTCCAGCAGGAATACCCTGGCGATATATTTGCCGCCGCATAACATCAAGCAGTCTGCTCCGTTCGGCCGCACCCAGAATATTGCCATACTGAAGTTTGTGTAAAAACAGGGTTTCGTCGTCTGGCGTCGAGAGCATGCGACCGCGAATTGTGCTCGTGTGACTAAGGCCGAGCGCGCGTACCTCGTTTTGTATGTTTGACCAACCTATCTTGTCGCCCAACCATTCAGCACATCGGTTGTCTGAGTTGATAATCATCACATCGAAACACTGGCTAATGTTCTTGCCAGCTGTTGCTGGGTCGTCCCACTTCATAGAGCCGTTTGCAATTCGTTTGAGTAATCCGTACGCCACGTACAGCTTGTAGGTACTTGCCGGATGATACTGCTTGCTTCCGTTTGCACTCACCGCGCTACCGTTACTGAAGCGTACCGATATAGCGTAATTCCCTTTATCTGCGACGATGTCGTTCAAAAGCGCCTGTAAACCCGCTTGCGTTGGCGAATACGACCGCTGGTAGACGACTTTTGGCTGCAGAGCGACAACCACCCCCGTAACCGAACCGTCCCCTGCGAGCAACTGTTTTTTCAGCACATCGGCCGTAGCAGTAAAATTCAGCCCCCGACCAGCGGAACCGATGCTCCGACCGGTTTCCGTACCATCGCTTGTACGCACTGTAGTCACGCCAGGCGCGATGTATATTTTCTTTTGCATTTCCGTCAGATAGCTGCGCATGCGCTCAGTATCGACGGCGATAGTCATGTTCTTTTTGTCTGATTTGTCTTCCGTAATAACCAGCCACGATGCTATGGTTGCCTTAGAAACAGGGTAGGCCGTACCGATCAGATCCAGTGTTATGTTACGCTCAGTAAGTGTTTGCGCTTCCTTGAGTTTACCCGCAACATCTTTGTCGGAACGCGCTGGTTTCACAACTTTTGCCCGTACCCGCACATGAGTACCTTCCGGTTCAAGCGCTGCGTTTTTGAGCGCATTTCGGAGCAACTCAATGGAACACGCCTGACCGTCAGTCGCCGCATCAAGTACAACTGTCCCGTCCCGCACCGCCACGCCAGCATTTTTTGGTGCAACTTTGCATGCTTTCAGTTCTGCTTTAGCGTATTCGTTGAAGCGCTGTTCGTCAAAAGCCAGTAGAACTGGTTGGTTTTTCGTCAGACCTTTTACAAGACCGCTGAAAGGAATAAGGCGCTGCCACCAAGGGTAAGCTTTCAGGTCTGCCAGCACGCGTTTGACGTCAGACTGAAGCCCTGCCGGCGCGATGGTCGTTTTGCGAGACATATCTTTTACCGGACCGTCGATATGCAGTATGAGCGGCACATTGCTGTAGGTATCAATGAGCTTTTGGCTAATCTGCTTTTCTGACTGAGAACCAACGCGCATTCCGTCGAGCCTCGCAAAAGGAAGCGCTCTGTCCGATGGGTACGCAAGCTGCGTGAGGATAACGGCCGTCACGGCACCCAATGCTACGTAGGTAAGCCTTGGGTGTCTTTTTACGTATCGCCGCACCGTCTGCAGCCATGCACAAATTCTACGCCTCATATCACTCATGAAAGTATAGCAGACATATCTGTACTGACTGTATCGCTAATAGAAACTTGGATACCGGCGACGGCGCGTCAGCAGAGGCACCTTGGTATAGGGATTTCTGAGCGGTTTCGCGGGTTGGCGATATGCGTCAAAGTCTGCGGTCGGCTCTGTCGCCTCAGCGTGCGTGAGCTCCATTTGCGGAACCGCTTGGCGCGGGCGCCGTTTGGTAGGTGCAGTTCGCACAGACCCAGACGTCGGCTGTTGCGCAAACTGATTCATGAGGTAGTCGTTATTACGCAGCTCCATAATTCGCTGTTGTATGTAGTTCATGCTCGCGCGCAACTTCCTCATGCTCCAGCTCGTGAATATGAGTGTCCTCATGGGAGTATATATGTGGAAGACTGAAGTAAAGACGCGGGCGCTAAAGTCCACTTCAGCAATCATGTCATAGCGCAAATCTTCTACGGTCAGCGCAAGCGGCTTTTTGTCGACAACCAGCACGCGATAGTTAGTAAGACACAGTAGCGCAAAACCGCCGTCATAGTAGCCGTTAACCGCCTGTAATATTTTTTCCTCGTCCATGAGTATGTTTGTCAGTTCTCGTATTTCACTGCGACCCCATAGCGCATAATCACAACCGATCGCTCGCAATTGTTTCGTAACTTCTTTCATACTAACCATAAGCGTCCCCCTAGAGCCTCCTAGCCTGATGGCTGGTCATTCTCTATTGCGCCTTAGTATATGGAAACTTATTTTCTGCGACAGTTAAGTTCGTCACACCAAACCTGAGATTTATATCACAAATGTTTCACATACCCCTTACTCGCACGTTTTGAACGCTATACTTGCTCCCTTTAAACCACAAAGGCACGAAAGCCGCTGGCAGCACTCTACGATACGTTCTCAAGATAAACATGCTTGCGCTGGTAGGGCCGCGAATGCGGCACGCGCTAGAAGCGCCGCATCAAATCTATTTCGAAATCACTCCCCGATTTTTTGCTACAATAATGCTCATGTATTATTTTCCGAGCCGAGCCGTCGCTGGCGGTCTAATAGCCGATCAGCTCGAACAAAAATATCGCTACCAAGATTGTGCGGTTATCGCATTGAGTGACGGCGCAGTCGTCGTTGGCGCCGAGATTGCCAAGCGTCTGCATTGCGTCATCAGTATGCTCCTGTCGTCGGCAATTCAATTACCGCGAGAACTCGACGTTTTGGCGTCTATCGATAGCTTCGGCAGCGTCGTATACAACGACAAATTCAGTCCTGGTGAGCTGGAAGAGATCAAAACCAACTACTTCAATTACATTGAGCAGCAGAAACTACAGAAGCTCTTTGAAATGAACGAACTACTTGGCCAGGGCGGCGTCATTAGCACTGAGCTACTTCGAAACCGAAACATCATCGTCGTATCAGACGGGCTAAGCAATGGATTTTCTATGCGAGCAGCCTACGAGTTCCTAAAACCCATCAAGACACAGCGTCTTATCATGGTATCGCCTTTTGCAAGCGTGCCCGCCGTAGACCAAATGCACATGCTAGGAGACGAAATCGTTTGTCTGAACGTCATAGAAGACATCATCTCCATAGACCATTACTACGATGACAACAACCTCCCCTCGCATGAAGCCATCGTCCGTATACTAGAAGATATTGTGCTGCACTGGAAGTAATTGCCGAAAAAACGCTATTGCTACTCTATAAAGTTTGCGAGGGCGCTTCTATCACAGAGCGTTATACGCGATTGCTCGTTCGACAAAAAGCCTTTGCGCTCAAGTTCGGAGAGCGTACGGCTTGTGGTTTCGCGAGTTGCGCTGATGGAGCTAGCGATGTCCTGATGGCGCAGCGGAACATCTATCTTCACGCCGTTGCTGACTTCGACGCCAAATCTATCCGCCATATTGAGCAAGAACGAAGCAAGCCGCTCCCGCACCGTACGGTATTCTAGTGTCATAATACGGTCGCCATGCAGCCGGAACATTTCCGCGAGTATGCCCACAACCGGAACGGCAGCTGCAGGGTGCGAGTGTAAATGCTCCAAAAATGTCTCGCGGGTTATGAGCCAGACCGTTGTAGGAGCAAGCGCGGTGTATATAATTTCGCGCTCCCTGTTTGCAACCGCCCACGTCAACCCAAGGAGATCACCAGTCTTGCGTATAATGAGCAGGTTCTCTTCACCGTATTTTGTGATGTCGTATGCTTTGACTAGACCATTTTCAATATAAAACACGCCGGCAGGTGTTCCTCCTGGCCGAACGAGGAATTCGCCTTTTGCGTATTCCTGCTTGGCGCCGGTATGAAATAAACTTACGAGCGCCGCTAACTGTTGTTCATCAGCTAACATGTGCTTATTATCCCACAAGAGCGCTGCTTCCGTCTACAAGAAATCAGCTCGGTTCGTTTGACTTCCGCCTCTTGCTGCACTAAAAGTTTAAAGAAGACAACACATGTGCTGTGCATGAAAACTCAACCACTCGCAAACTTTCGAAGCACATAAAAACGCTCAACGTTACCCTTGCTGCCCGCAACACTAGAATCTTTCTTGTCGATGATCTGAAAACGTTGCTGCGCCCAGCGCTCAAACTGTTTCAATATATCGCGTCGCACTCGATCATTTTTTATGACACCTTTGTGTTTTTGACCGCCATAACCAGCTTCAAACTGCGGCTTTACCATAATGACAAAAAGTGCACTGCAATCCGTCAGCCTCGCAACAGCGGGCAATATTTCGCGAAGACTCACGAAACTCACATCGCACACAACAATGTCGATGTGCTGCGATGTTTTGAAACTGCGAATATCAGTTTTTTCATGCAAAACTATCCGCTCGTCGCCTCGAAGCGACGAGTGCATTTGGTCAGTACCAGCCTCTACCGCAATAACCTTTGCCGCGCCATGCCGAAGCGCATACTGCGTAAAACCGCCTGTACTACTTCCTACGTCTAGCACTGTTTTTTCATGCCAATCTATTTGGAATGCTTCGTCAGCGCTTTTCAGCTTCAGCGCCGCTCGACTTACATATTGCTCTTCTGCGACAAGCGTAATGGCGTCCGTGTCGCCCACGAGTAAACCTGCCTTTTTGACAACCCGACCATTTACCTTCACTTTACCGAGCCGAATGTACGAACCCGCCTGACTCCTACTTGCAACAAGCTTGCGGCATGCGAGCGCACAATCGAGCCGTTGTTTTGCTGCTGCGTGACCGTTCCTTGTTGATGCGCCAAACGTCAAACATCTACTCCTTTACGCGCTCGCGGTATGCTCCGTTGCTTGTGTCTACCGAAATAACATCGCCCTGTTTAATGAAAGCTGGCACTTTGATGGTTATGCCCGTTTCAAGCGTCGCGTCTTTGGTAATATTCGTGCTTGTGTCGCCTTTTACTGCGTTTTCGGTATACGTCACGAGGAGCGGCACGTTTTTAGGCAACTCAACGTTTATAGGAACATCGTTGAAAAACTGCAGCGCAACCATGTCGCCCTCTTTTATATAGCCCGCGCCATCGCCCATAAGCTCATCAGTTATCTCAAACTGTTCAAACGTTTCCTGATTCATGAAATGAAACGTGCTGCCGTCGCGGTACAGATACTGCACGCTTTGCGTACTCACATCTGCCGTTTCGAGCTGTTCATTGCCCTTAAATGTTTTTTCCAACACCTTACCGTCCAGCAGACTTTTTATGCGCACATTTACAATGGAGCCACCGCGACCCATCACCTTTTGATTATATTCCACTACTCGCCACGGCTGCCCGTCCAGCTGAAACACCACCCCTTTTTTCAAGTTCGTAATAGATAACGTTGCCACAATGAACTCTCCTCTCCGTTGACTTGATTTACTCCTAGTATACCACCTCTGTTGCACGTATCGGCCAGTTAGGACACCGTAGGCGTTAGTTGAGCTGCTCGGAAATAGCACTCAAGTTTGCCGAGAGCTCAGCACTATCAACTGGTCCAAATATAGTACCCAACTCCAGCAAGTACTGCTCTGCTGCTGCGATATTGTGCCGCCCAAGTTTCCGCCACTTAATTTGCTCCTCGCGCGTTTCGGCATATTCGTAATCGCGCACATCCAACCAGACCTCGTTGCAAGCCATTTTGAGCTTTTCAACCAACTTCCGTTCTTGCAGGCTGAGTTTTTCTATGTCAGCATCCCGCACAATGCGCTTTATCTGCCGCTCAATATCTTTTGCTTGTGCGCTGAGACTTTTCATGAATGATGTACTGATTTTCCCTGCATGCGCCGATGATCACAGCCCAACCGTAGCGCCAGCCCTAGAATGGTATATCGTCGAGATTAATCGGTTCCTCGCCGACGTCTTCTATGACTACGTCATCCTTCGTTTTAGCCGCGGGGCGCGAGCCGCCAGAATCACCGCGAGAGCCGCCGTTATAGCTTCCGCCGCCATTGCCATTGTCACCGCCATTGCCGCCGCGACCACCGAGAAAAGTAACATCCTGTGCGTTTACTTCCACTTTGCTACGCTTGACGCCGTCCTGCTCCCAACTGCGGCTTTGCAAACGACCGTTTACAAGACACTGGCTGCCTTTGTTTAAGTACTGCGCCACGCGCTCGCCGAGCGGCCCCCAAGCCACGATATCGACGTAGTCAGTCGCTTCCTGCCAGTTACCGTCTGCACCTTTGTAAGCGCGGTTTAGCGCGAGCGAAAAACTGCAGACATTTTGTCCGTTTGGCGTCTGTCTGAGTTCGGGATCTCGCGTGAGATTCCCCATGAGAATAACTTGATTAAAACTACGTGCCATGCGGCATTGCCTCCTTCTACCGAAACTATGTCGGCATTACATTGGTACTATAAAACGTACGCCGCCAGCACGGTTGCGTCAAGTACGTTTTCCCGTCGCGATATACGCGAGAAACGGCAAAACGCACACAGAAGCCGTCTCGCAGCACGGTTTTTTCTCACGGTCGCATACAGCGTGCGCCGCCTAGGCAGTCGCGACAAACGGCAGAAGCGCAATATGCCGCGCTCGCTTAATAGCCGCCGCCAAATGACGCTGCTGGCTTTCAGTTAGACCAGTTTTCTTCCGGCTTTCTATACGGCCATACTGATCAACATAGCGCTGCAACGTTTTGAAGTCTTTGTAGTCAAAATACGCTACGTCTGTTCGGTGTTTAAAAATCTTTGCCATAATTACAATCCTCCAGTCTTTATGAGAAATACATTCGCGATTGACGACGAACAAATGTTTAGTACGTTTGTTGTTGATTGCTTCGCCGCCGCTTTTTATATGTTTGCCGTTACTACTTTTCGTCTTCTTTGTCTTCGCCGTCAGCCCGTTTGGCGGCCTGCTCGGCTTTGCGTGCTTTTTCGGCCTCGGCCTTGGCAATTTTCTTCTGGTCGGGCCGAACAATGAGAAAGCGTATGACTTCGTCGGTTATGTTGAGCGTATACTCAATTTTGCGCACCGCCTCGCCAGGCATGTCGAGCGTATAAAAAACATACACTGCGCTGTCGTGGTTCTGTATTTGATAAGCAAGCTTTTTCTTGCCCCAATTGTCGACATTGGTAATTTTGCCGCCATTACTCGTAAATATTGATTCGACCTTTTTGGTTGCCGTCTCCAGATCAATTTCGAGACCCGGATCAAACAAGATAGCAATCTCGTATTGTTTCACAAGACACTCCTTTGGTTAAAGCCTATGCACCTTTAGTCGTCCTAACTGGCCATAAGCTGAGTTGATAGTACCGCCAATTATAGTGTAATAGCTCTTTCTGGTCAACAAAAAAACCTGCTCGCCGCAGGTCATTACGCATGGTTGTTTTAGAGCCGGAGAGAGGTGGCGACGGTCTGGTGTAGTCTCTCAATACACTAGATGTCGAGCCGTCACCTACCCTCCATATTGGCCTGTTTGTTTTAATATCCATGCTAAACCCCCAACATTCAAAACGCAAGCAATTTGTGTAGTAAAATAGTCTATCCATATCTGTTATTCAAAAACTTACTGTGGCTTTTCACACAACAATAATTACGCGCTGACTCGCCAAAAATGAACACATTTTTTGCACGCAAGACATGCTGCCCAACCATCACGTGAACACAATCGTAGCCAACTCACGATTTATGCATCAGTTGGCGCGATCGGCAGGCTCAACAGGAACGCCATATTCATCCAAGTCGCCACCATCGGCTGCCGCGCCCGCCTCGCCGCCGCCAAATACTTGGTCGAGTGAACTGACAAGCACGTCGCGTGGCCGCGAACCATCTGCCGCACCTATGATACCCTGCTCTTCCATCTCTTCCATCAGCCGAGCTGCTCGGCCATAACCAATCCGCAATCGACGCTGCAGCAAAGATGTAGATGCCTTACGATTTTCTACGACCACGCGCACCGCATCGCGGAACATGTCCTCGTCGGCATTGTCGTGACCGCCGCCCGTCGGCTCCACCAAACCGCCCTTACCGATTTGGACTGGCTGACTGACGACTTCATCATTGTAGTCTGGAGCTTGTTGTTCACGTATAAAATCATTGACCTTGCCGGTTTCCCGTTCGGTTACAAACGCTGCCTGAACACGTTTTGGTGCCGGCATTTCGGCCGTTACGTACAGCATGTCGCCGCGGCCAAGCAACTTTTCGGCTCCCATTTGGTCTATGATAGTGCGGCTATCGACCTGGCTGACTGTCGTAAAGGCGACGCGGGCTGGTACGTTTGCTTTGATGAGTCCGGTTATCACATTGACGCTAGGTCGCTGCGTTGCAAGAATCAAATGGATACCAGCGGCACGAGCTTTTTGCGCCACGCGCACAATGAGCGCCTCGACATCACGGGCGGCCATCATCATAAGGTCGCTCAGTTCGTCTATGACGATAACCACGTATGGCATGCGTTCATCTGGTTTTACTTTGTTGTACTCCTCTATGTTGCGCTTGCCCTCTTCGGCCATAGTGCGAAGCCGGCGTTCCATTTCGGCTACCGCCCACTTCAGTGCCGAGATGCATTTTTCTGGCTCATGAATAACTGGAGTGAGCAAGTGCGGAATATCGTTATATGGCGTCAGTTCGACTTGCTTTGGGTCAACGAGAATGAGCTTGAGATCGCTCGGCGTATTGCGATACAGCAGGCTTGTCAGAATGTCGTTTATCATAACTGATTTACCAGAACCAGTTTGACCAGCAACAAGCAGATGCGGCATACGCGCCAAGTCTGCCACAACCGCATGGCCCACTATATCTTTTCCGATAGCAAAAGTGAGCGGACCAGACGAGCTATTCCATTCGCGCGATTGTAGAATAGAACTCAAGCGCACAGTCGCTCCCTTGACGTTCGGAACTTCTATACCGACCGCTCGTTTTCCTGGAATAGGCGCTTCCATACGAATACTCGTAGCCGCCAAATCGAGCGCCAGGTTGTTTTCAAGCGCAGTAATTTTCGTCAGCTTAACACCGGTAGGCGGTCGCAGCGTATACTGCGTAACACGAGGGCCGATATTTGCCCCCTCCATTTCAACGTCTATGCTAAAGTTTGCGTACGTTTCTTTTATGAGCCGCGCATTCGCCTCCACGTTACCCGCGTCGGCCTTGTCTTGCCGCTGATCAAGCAAATCAAGCCCTGGAAATTTCCAGTCAGGATCACCGGCCGTGGTGAGCGCTTCGTGATTTTCCTCTGCACTCAGTTTTTTGGCAGCAGTATTGCGAAACGTCGTATGGTGCGCTTGCTCTTTTGCGGAGTTTGCCTCGCTATGTTTTACGACCGGCACGCCTTCGTTCAGCTGAAAACCGCCCTCAACCGCTTTGGCTTTCAGTGCTGCCAGCTCGCCTTCGGGTGCTTCGCGCCGACGAAAGAGTTTTCCTACATTCAGCAGTATTTTTGGCGATATGCCGAAGGCGAAGAAAAACGTCAGCAGGCCAAAAACGAAAAACAGTAAGCTTGCCGGAACTTTGTCGAGCGCAGCAAGCATAGTATCTCCCACTGCATTACCAAGATGTCCGCCATTGCCGCCGACCGTTTGCGACGCCATGCCTGGTTCGTCTTCTACGCGTGCAAATGCGGTAAAAAACCACGCCGACATGAGTATAAGAAACATGTACATGCTAAAAACACGGCCGCGCGGCACTCGATGGTCATCGTTCGTGAATTTGTAGTAACCCCAGTACAGTAAACTGATAGGCACCAACCACGCCGCCCAGCCAAACAGCCAGCTCGCCGCCCCAAATAAACCCTTCGGTAGACTGCCGCCCGCATGAAACCCGCCGATGAAAATAAAAACCGCCGACAACACGCACACCACCGCCAACACATACCCCATAACTGGTGACGGCACTTTTTCTACTGGCGCTACCTTCTTTTTCGTTTGCTTTTTCTTTTTTGCCATACTGCTTTTGATTATACAATATTTGATTGTGCTAGCCTAGATCTTCGGGCGGATATGCCGCTGACTGTATCTTTGACGGGTCATAACCAATCTCCGCCTGCCTCTTCTGAATCGCCGCATTTAACCCATCCACGATCTCTATAATGCTACCGTCGCGGGGCATCTCACCAGCAGCGTATTTATTAAGCTCAGACTCTTTATGGCGCAGCAATTCGAGCAACTCCTCGTCCCCTGCAGCCTCTTTTTCAAGCCAGTCACCGCCATTGTCACCGATATTACCTTCTTTTCCTTGAGTCATGACGACTATTATAGCAAAAATTACAACTTAAGTCAATAAGCTTATGCTACTACGAGCTTCCTCTTTGCGCAAGGGCGACTTGTGATTCCGTAACTATGGTACCGCGATACGTATCTACCCTATCGACGGGTGGCCTTAACACAACCGCCACAATAGAATCTTCGCCATTAGCCATTGCCGCCAACACACGATGCCTTCCCTGCCGTACACAAAACCACTCAGCCCCCGAATCATCACGAAACGGAGATAGTTGAATGGGATCATCGCCACTCCGATTTACATACGCTTTTGCCTCAGCATAGTTAGCAGCAAGATCCAGACTATCAACTAAGCTGCCGTCCGAGCAGACTTTTCTATTGGCGCGACTTGAGAGCGTAGCGCCAAATCCAAGACAGCCAATACTGTGCAGTGGAATATCATCGGGCGGACCAGCTGTATAATCAGTAAAAAATACCCTTCGAGTTATGTTGCCGTCCGTAATCTGTCCCGCTACACCAGCCGCGATTACCAACTCATCAGTGCGCGGATTGGCTTCGGGTGTGGTTTTTCTACGTTTGAGCTTAAACATTATTCACTATTAATTATCTGCTGGTTGAGCAGCCGTTCAATACATACGCCAGCGCTGCCGCCTTTATGCGTTCTGAGCCATCCGAGAAAGAGCAGAAAGCACAAACAGCACAAGGATTACCACCGCTGGGACGATCTTCTGTTTCTTCGTAAGAGGCCCTTTCGAAACAAGCCGTATAACGGCCAAAACTATAAGATACAGAATAAACGGAGCAAATATTCGTCCGAGAGCCTCGCCCTGTTCTTCTGCGGTAGCAGCAAAAAATGTTACGTAATTCATGTCAACAATATACCATAGTTGCTAGTCAACGCGAGGATCTTGATTGAGCAAACGTTCGCGCATGGCCTGAAACCGCGCTTGCTGTTCGGCAGCGATTTCTTCTGGTGTTTTTTCCGCCTGCGTTGGTTTTGCTTCGTTTTGCGCCTTTGCGTTTTGTTTTTCAGACTTGCCGCCCACAATATTCACAACTGGTATCACAATAGGACTGCGGCCCGTCTGCTCAAAAAGATAGTGCGTTATGTGGTCTTTGATCTCCGCCTTGAAACGGTCAAGATCCACACGTTTGAACCGCTGGCCAACCGCGCGGCGCAGTTCTACCCGCAGACCATTGATTATTTCTTCCTGTTCACGCATGTATATAAACCCGCGACTAATGATGTCTGGACTGGTAAGCAGGCCGCCTGTCTTTTTGTCTATTGTTAGCACCGCCGCGACAAGTCCTTCTTCGGCCAGCAGTACGCGGTCTTTTACGACCACGTTACTTACGATAGCTCCGGTTTGATCAACCAGAATCGTACCCGACGGCACTTCGCCAATGACTTCCATTTTTTCTGGCGTAAGCGCAATAACCTCTCCATTAAGGACGTTGAGACAGTGTCCACGCGGTATCCCCTGCTCTACCGCAACTTCTATGTGGCGCTGCTTGACGCGGTAAGCACCGTAAATAGGTATGAAAAACTTCGGTTTTGTCATATGGATCATTTCTGCGTACTCGTCGCGACTCGCGTGCCCCGAAACGTGTAGCGGCCCCACGTTATCCAGGTCGTGGTTACGGTGCTCAAAAACATGGACTTGTTTTTTCACAAGGTCGTCTACCATCTGCCCGATGAGCGCGTCATTGCCGCTTTCTGGAATAGGTGTACTCGAAAGAATGACGGTATCTTGCTCTTTCAGTTTTACGTATTTGTGCTCGCCATTTGCCATGCGCTGCAGCGCGCTGCTTGGTTCCCCTTGACTCCCTGTACAGATCACTACGACGTTTTGATCGGTTTGCGTACCTACCGAAGCGATTGGGATAAACGTGCCTTTCGGAATTTTCATAAAACCATGCCGAACTGCCATTTCCAGCGTACTCACCATGCTCCGACCGTCTATCGCAACCTTGCGGCCGTGATGCACAGCAGCATTGACGATCATTTGTATGCGGTTCATGTTGGTACTAAAGACGCCCACAAAAATCCGACCAGGCGCTTGTTTCATGATGTCTATGAAGCTCTGCTCAATAGTACTTTCGCTCGGCGTGCGCCCCATACGCTCAACCGTTGTGCTTTCGCTGAGCAGCGCGAGAACACCTTCATTACCGATTTCTTTGAGTCGCTCCATGTCGGTCCGCTCATGGTCGAGCGGATTTGGATCAAAACGAAAATCCCCAGTGTTGACCACGCGACCGACTGGCGTATCGAGCACCACAATCGTACTACCCGGTATGGAGTGCGTTACCCGTATCAGCTCAACATAAAACTCACCTATCTTAAGACGTTCGTGGGTGTTCTCGTTCATTTCAACCGTCTGAAGTTCGAAGCCTTCGGGCATAGGCAGGCCAAAGTTTTGAAAGATTTCTTCTACGCGGCCTATCGTAAACTTGCTCCCGTAAATAGGCGCCGGAAACTTCGGTACAATGTGCGGCAAACCGCCTATGTGATCAAGGTGGCCATGCGTTATAACATAGGCGCGCAATTTATGGCGAATAGTTTCCATATAGGCCGTATCAGCTATACCGTAGTTAATTCCTGGCAAATCAACGCTCAGGTCGTTACCAGCATCTATGACGACAGCGTCGTTGACATATTCGACCAGTATCATGTTTTTACTTCCGCCGCCGTCCATACCGCCGAGACCAATGATTTTCAGGCGCGGGCTATCATCAATAAAGTTTGCGCGGCGTTTTTCGTCAACCTGAGCAGGCATAAACTGGTTTGCGACTCGCTGTGCATCCATCTGACTCCGCTTCTGCGCCCGAACAGCGGCACCGCGGCTCACTGTGGGTTTTTTTTGCGTAGATGCTGCGCGTTGAGTACCAGGCCCCTGTGCACGACCTTTTTGATTTAACCGGCGCTGAGCAGCATTGCGCTGACCGTTCCGCGGCCGTTTGTTGTTTTTCTCTGGTTGCCTGTTGTTATTTTTTTCCATTATATTCTCCTTTGCTTTCTGCGTTCGTCATCTTCGTGGGGGCGAGATCGCCTGTTTCGCTTTTCGGCGTCCGCACACATAGTTGTTCTCTATAAATCCTTGTCATTAATCTTTTCCAAAATCGCCGGAATCAGCGAAAAATCTTCCATGAGCGTTTCTCTCATCGCTCCGTTATATAAAGCAGCCGCCGGATGATACAAAGGCAAAACGACAAGCTCCATAACATCATCGCCCTGAGCACGCTTATCTCTTTCCTCATGCCCCTTCACTCGAACTCTTTTCGGCTTGCCGTGGTCGCGGCTAATGTGCAGCTCAGGCAAAAACGCCGCGCCGCTGTGCCGCCCCAAAGTTACCACTATCTTTGGCTGAATAATTTCCAGCTGCTCCTGCAAATACGGCATAAATGCCTTCTTTTCCGCTGGTTGCGGGTCGCGATTTCCGGGCGGGCGGTATTTGACAATGTTCGTTATGTAGACATCCGCCCGTTTCATGTTTATCGTTTCGAGCATTTCGTTCAGAAATTTACCGCTTGCGCCCACAAAAGGCAGCCCCTGTTCGTCTTCTTGTTTGCCCGGTGCTTCGCCAATAAACAGCACCTCGGCATTCGCATTACCAGCGCCAAAGACAAGTTGCGTAGCCTGCGCTCTGAGCTCAGGAGTCACCTGCGACGCTTCAATACGCGCCTTGAGCTCATGTAGTTTCTTCTCGTTATCGTCAGATTGATCTTTGGGCATTGATCATTGATCCTTACTTTTTCGTTCGTCATGTGTCGCGTTCGACGTCTTGTGCAAGCTTGTAGCAGCACTTGCGGCACGCTCTATCATGCTGCACCAAAGTTGTTCTGCCTGACTCACATGTTTTTTCATACGCTACCTGAAAAGTGATTGGTTTATGTTCAAAGAGCAATGCTGGGCACGCAACGGTTTATTGCTGCTTCAGCTCCTTCCGAGCGGCCTTCATAGAAAGCTGCAATCGGCCGCGGTCATCTATGGCAACGAGCTTCACCGTGACGAGATCGCCTTCTTTGACAACATCGCTCGGCTTATTAACGCGTTCCTCGCTCATTTCGCTCACGTGCACCAAACCATCTTTGCCTGGCAAAATCTGCACAAACGCACCGAAGTCCAAAACACTCACAACCGGCTTGTCTACGTAAATCTTACCTACTTCTGGCTCTTCGACAATCCCCCCAATCCAGTCTTTGGCTTTTTGGATAGCCGCACCGTCTGGGCTAGCAATCATGACCGTACCATCATCTTTAATGTCTATTTCGGTGCCGGTTTCGGCCGTAATTTTCTGAATAGTCTCGCCGCCCTTACCGATGATATCGCGAATCTTGTCTGGGTTGATGGATATTGACTCAACGCGCGGCGCATACGGACTCATGGTGTCGCGCGGAGCGGAGAGTGTTTCGAGCATGTGCTGCAATATGGCAGCGCGGCCTTCCTTGCCCTGTTCGAGCGCCTTTGCTAGAACCGCAACTGGCAAACCGTGAACCTTCATATCCATTTGGAGCGCGGTAATTCCCTGGCTCGTTCCAGCAACTTTAAAGTCCATGTCGCCAGCAAAGTCTTCCGCGTCAGCAATATCACTCAATATGTACGTGTTGTCACCATCGACCATAAGTCCCATGGCAATACCCGATACAGGCGCTTTCAGCGGCACGCCAGCATCCATAAGCGCTAAGCAACTTGCGCACGTTGCCGCCATAGAAGTTGACCCGTTCTGGCTCATGATTTCAGTAACGCTCCGGATAGCATAAGGAAAATCGGCTTCGTCAGGAAGTACGGCAAAAAGTGCCCGTTCGGCCAAATATCCATGGCCAATCTCACGGCGACCCGGGCTGCCAAGACGGCGCACTTCTCCCACCGTATATCCCGGCGCATTGTAGTGGTGCATGTAACGCCGTTCCATGTTTTTTTCCATTGTATCGACGAGCTGTGCGTATGACAGCGGCGCAAGCGTCACAACATTGAGTCCCTGAGTAACACCGCGTGTAAAGAGACTCGAACCATGTGCTCGCGGCAGCAAGCCGACCTCAGAACTTAACGGGCGGATTTCAGTCAGTTTGCGACCATCTGGTCGAGTACCGTCCTTTACGATGCCAGCCCGAACGTCTTTGTGGAGCGCCATCGTGAGCGCTTCGTCGTATTCGGTGAAATGCGAGGTGTATTCCTCTTCGCCAACTTTCTCGGCAAATTCTTTATGCATTTGCTCGCGAAGTACGCCAATCATCTCGTTGCGTTCAGGATATGGCGCCCGCAGAGCCGCACCAATCTTGCCCTCAACCCACGCATCGACATCTTGCTGCTTGGCATCATCAGGTAGCACCAGTTCGTATGCTTGTGCTTCGACGCCGACTTCCTCGACGAGCTCTTTCTGAAGTGCGAGAGCGGGCTTGATGGCCTCCTCTGCATACGTCAGCGCCGCAACGATTTCCTCCTCGGTTGCTTCGTTTGCCCCCGCTTCCACCATCATAATGCCGCCTTCACGACCAGCGACAACAAGATCAAGTTTGTTTGCGTCGAGTTCTTCGGCGCTCATAAACGCCTGCGGTTCACCCGCTTCGTTCATACCCACGCGCACACCCGCCACAGGCCCATCAAACGGGGCGCCTGTAAGCATAAATGCAGCGCTCATCGCTATCATGGCAACCATATCAGGGCGAAACGACGGATCCATGCTGAGCACGCTCGCAACACCTTGAACCTCATTGCGATAACCCTTGGGCCACAGCGGACGAATCGGACGGTCGATGAGACGGCCAATCAAGATAGCGTCGTCACTTGGACGACCTTCGCGCTTAATAAAGCGGCTACCGCTTATTTTACCTGCAGCATAAAATTTCTCTTCGTAATCAATGCTCAGGGGAAAATAATCCATACCCATGACTGGCTTGCCAAGCATTGCCGTGCCGAGCACAACTGTGTCGCCATAACGTGCAATCACACTAGCGGTCGTGCGGAACCCTACGCGGTTTACCTCAAGCGACAATGTGCGGCCGCAAAATTCCGTTTCCACCACAACGAGATTTTTGCCGTACGGATTGATGGTTTTGGTTGTTTGGCTCATAGTAAAAGCCTCCTTCTTTATGTGTTCGGATGTAAGATCCAACCCTCCGAAAGATATATCTCCCCTGGAGCGCTGATGCCCTACCCCGAACTGTATTATTGCCGAACAGCTGACGTGTCCCGCCGCTTGAGCTTGAGTTTTTCAAGATTCACGCGCGAAAACAGCCATACCCACGGTCTCGTATAGATGCCAAAACTATTCAGCAAAGCAGACGAGCCGAAGATCCTGTTCAACTTGTAAAATTGTGCTAGAATTTCGATTCTAGATTGTAGGGTCTACCACCGTACACCCTACCGTCCAACGTCCAACGTCTAGCGTCTAATGCCTAATTTCTTAATCAACTTCAGATAAGCCTGCCCGTCTTTGCTCGCAATGTACTGTAGCAAGCGCTTACGCTTACCGACGAGCTGCAACAGCCCGCGGCGCGCCATGTAGTCGTGCTTGTTTTGTTTCAGATGCTCAGTAAGCTCCTTGATACGTTCGGTAAAAATACCAACTTGCACCGCAGCACTACCGGTGTCTTTCTTGTCTTTCTGCAAATCTGTCACGATAGCTGTCTTCTTTTCAGCCGAAATCATATAATTCGTTACGTCCTTCCCAATATTTAGAGATTACTGATGGCGTTGGAACTATCCTACCACACCCCACCCCTGATTGCAATAGAAGGTGCTTCGTCCGAATTTTTGGACGCTCTTAGGCGGCGCAAGTACCGACATGCGACCTACCGCCTTCATTCACGCCAGTAGTTATTTCACTAGCCAAGAAAGCTTTCCCGCGAGCCTAGCGCACCAAGTTCAGGAGGAAAAAATTGAAAAATGCTTATGCGGTTAGCGGTACCAGTTGGAGCCGTCGCTCCAGTACTCTTGGCTGTCGTACTGGTTGTTGAGTACATCTGACCCAACGCCTGCAGCGTCGATATACGATCCGCTTGGCGCAACTACTTGCACGCCGTTGGCATTACCGTTCATGCGCTTCACGCGCACATAGGCATTGTTAGCCGGAGCTGGTAACGTAATGGTAATTCCTTGCGCCGTCGCGTCAGCAAACACGTACGTAAACGTGCTCGGCACCGTGTATGTTGCGCTCGTAACATCAACACGAGTAAAAGCAAAGGCTAGCGCACCAGCCCACGCCATATCGCTTCCGTTCCAGCTAAGCACTTGGCCAGTAGCAGGCGCGTTCGCAACAGCAAGCTTTGGCTCGGCAATAGTGCCGTTGGCAATCTTTGCGTTTGTCACTGCCGATGAAGCAAGTTCGGCGTTACCCACAGCTTCTGCAGCAATCTGTGCGTTCGATGCAGTACCGCTCAAGTCTCCGCCCATAGTAGGATCGCCGCTTGGTATGTCATGATAGCCTTTTGCGCCGCTTCCGTCAGTGCCGTAGTATTTGCTGTTTCCTGGGGCAGCCGCGTCATTTACAAGCGAAATAGTACGATCAGCACTCAAATCACCGCCACCAGCGAGCGATGTTACGCCTGTAACCGTTCTACTCGTCGGAACCTTTGTGTTGTCGGCAATGGTGATATTTGCCGTACCATCAAAGCTCACGCCGTTGATAGTACGCGCTGTACTCAGTCGGCTTGCACTCAAAACGTCTTTCGTCGCGTCGGACGTGTTGTCGACATTAGCCAAGCCGACGACGGTTTTGTCGAGCGTCTGCCAGGTTTTGTCGCCGCGCCAATACTGCGCCGTTGTACCGGCAGTAATGGCTGGCTCAAACGCCCCAGAAACCGGTGCCCATCTAACACCCGCCGCCTGAGAACTGTCTGCGGTAAGAACATGGTTATTCGTACCCACCCCAAGGCGTGTCACTGCACCGGCAGCGGTTGCGACAAGCAAATCACCCTTTGCTGTAGCAGTAGAAAGCGCAAGCTTGCCCGCAAGATCCGTCGCTAGGTCAGTGACCGCCGACTGCGGTATGTTTGAAAGCGTATTTGCCGACCCAGAAATCGTTTTGTTCGTTAGAGTTGCCGCCGCGGCATTTTTCGTCGCATCGGACGTGTTGTCGACATTAGCCAAACCAACGACGGTTTTGTCGAGCGTCTGCCAGGTTTTGTCGCCGCGCCAATACTGCGCCGTTGTACCGGCAGTAATGGCCGCCTCATAAGAAAGCGTAGCCCACTCGAGCGCCGTACCGTTCCAGCGAAGAAATTGATTATTTGCCGGACTATTAGACACAGCAAGTTTTGGTTCAGTTACAGCCTCGTTCGCTATATCCGACGCACCGATAGAAATGGCAACGTTATTCCATTTAGCGGTAGTGCTATTGTAGCGAAGCACATTGTCTTGCGTCAGTGCACTGAAGAAAATATCATCAGCATTTTGTATTCCCGTACCAGCACCAGTAAAAGGCATAAGCCAGAGCCCTCGTTTATTTCTAATTGAATACGTTTATGGTAACACAGCAATGTCTGGTGTAAAACAGCAAGGTAAAATCTACTATATTAGACCGTCTATGCGGTACTACATCCCGCCAATAGCGTCACGTCGATCGCCTACGACAACACAAAAAGCAGCTGCGCCGACGGCAAACAGCAAAAAACCACACACCATACATAATGACGTGCCGCCTCTACGACAAATGTCTATACAAAATTCACGCCCACAAGCGAACCATACCACGTCGTGCCGCCGTCGAGCGTTTCAAACACGAGCAAGTCTACCGCATTTGCGGTCGTTGTTAGCGTCGGTGCACCGCCCGACCACTTCACGCCCGCTGGCCACGTTACTGTTCGGCCGCCAGTTGCATCCTGCCGCAAATACAGCGAAAAACTGCACGCTTTTCCGTTCGCAGCGCCGCTGAAAGTAAACGTGGTATTACCCGTGAGGGACACGTCAAACACGTTGCCATTTGCGAGATCGAGCGTAGTCGCACTGGTTGCGCTTTGCGCACTGACTGTCTCCTGTCCCCCTTGTGCGGCGAGTGCTGCAAATCCCACGATCGGCGTGTTGTTCCATTTGGCCGTTACGTTGTTGTACTGTAGAACGTTATCTTGCGCAAGACCGCTGAAAAAAACGTCATCAGCATTACTAATACCCGTACCAGTTCCCGTAAAAGGCATGCCTCGTTCCCCCTTTAACCTCTATACCAGTTTGTGCCGTCGCTAACATACTCCATGCTGTCCCACTGGTTCCCAAGTACATCAGAACCGACACCAGAGCCGTCAATCACCGCTGGTGCCTGAGGTACTATTTGTACGCTATTTGCATTGCCGTTCATTCGCTTCACGCGAACTACTGCCCCGCTTGCAGCAACTGGCAGCGTCACTGTAATGCCTGTCGCCGTAGCATCTGCCAAAACGTAATCGCCGCTCGCTGCGGTCACATTACCAGTTTCCGGTCGAAAGTTCCAAACATATCCGCCCCCAGTAGCATCAGCCGCCCAAGACGCAGCAGTCGGACTCGTTGCTTTGAGTACTTGACCAGCACTCGGCGTACCAGTAACTGCAATACCGTTCACTCTTTCTACGACGGTCGCACCGTTTGGACCAGTGACATCGCCAGCAAGCGTAACCGACCCAGCCGAAGGCGTTGCCCATGTCCCATCACCCCGCAAATATGTCGTATTGTTCGCCGTGCCCGAACCCAATCGAGCCGTGCCGATTGTACCAGAAGTAATGTCCGCTGCAGCGTGCGTATGTGATGCATCAGCCTTTCCTGCTAAGTCAGCGGTAAGGCTTGCGACATCGCCTTCTACAAGAGTAACTGCTCCTGTTTTGCCCGCTACGCTCGTTACCGCTCCGCCAGCTGGCGCTTGCCAGCTTGCTGCTGTACCGCCGGTAGCCGTCAGAACTTGGCCGTTTGTGGGCGTACCTGAAACAGTTACACCGTTCACTCTTTCGACAACAGTAGCCGTGCTAGCGCCAGTCACGTCTCCAGCGAGCGTTAATGTACCACCACCGCCGAGGCCGTTTACCTTTGCCTGCAAGGCAGAGTCGAGTTTTGCTTCAGAGATCGTTGCATCCTGAATGCCCGCAGCCGTCACTGCGCTTGGCGCAAGAGCAGCCGCGCCAACACTATTATTCTTCAATGTTCCGTCAGTATTGTGAATTTGCGACAGAAAATCGTTTAATATAGCACCCCAAGTGCCGTCATCCCCGCCCGGTGTTGGTAATCGCGATGGCATAATTTCGTCCCTCTTTTGCTTTTATGAATATGTAGCTACACGTCTAAAACGTTAGTTGTATCATAAAACGCTTACGTCTACCCTGTCAATAGGAGAGTCGGCGGTAATTTCGAGTAGATACGTCAGAATGTCTTCATGTTGCACCGCCACTGCGTTATGTACCTCAAAACGACCAACACGTGTTCGGCGCAGCTCGGTCATGTACGCCCCCGTTCCTAAGCTGCAGCCAATGTCCTCAACGAGCGATCGCACATACGTGCCGCTACTAACATCACAAACAAAATGCACATGCGGGTATACATACGTTATATCTCGCATGTCGTACACCGTCACTGGTCGAGGATCGAGCGCGACCTCCTTGCCTTTGCGCGCTAAATCGTAGGCTCTCTGACCATTTACTTTAACTGCCGAATACACTGGCGGCGTCTGCATATAGGTACCCACAAACGAGTGGCAAACGGCACGAACCTCGCGCTCACTTGGTTGACGCGAGCCACCGACTTGCTTTACGCCTTCGTTGTCACCTGTTGTGCTTGTTGCGCCTAGCTCGATCGTTACTTCGTACGTTTTGTCGTGCTTGCTCATTGCGCCAGCGCGCTTGGTATATTCTTTACCCACCAAAAGGACGAGTAATCCTGTCGCCAGAGGGTCGAGCGTACCAGTGTGCCCTACTTTGATGTGCTTAGGTTTTTTTCCTGCTGCCGCTGCAACCTGTTTACGTACGTAATTCACCACGTCAAACGAGGTCCAGCCCAAGGGTTTGTCCACAAGCAGTACTCCTTGCATGGAGGTTAGCATAGCACAACAAGGGGTTTACGTATTGGGGAAAATAGGCGGAGGCGGTACCGAAGGCGGAGGCGGCATTCCTGCGTCACTCGCCGGTTTTTCCGCCCCTTGAGAAACAGACACAGGAGACGGCGGTGTTCCGCTGGACGGTTCCGGCAAAGATACGTCGAGCGTTTGATCAGCCACCTCGTTGGATGACTGGGCATCGTCGTCAGAGGAATCAGACGAATGCAATTCGGAGCCGAGCGGCTTCGCGTTGAGTGCAGCAATAGGATCTTGCGGGGTCTCGCTTTTACTCGCAGCAAATGCCGCCTCAACCGCGCTGCGAGCGTCGTCTATACTTGACGCCTCAGACGGCTGGTCAGCGACGTTTTGATCAGCTTCCGCCTCATTCTTTTGCGCAGCGTGCGGGCTATCGACGGCTTTTTCGATGTCAGTGAGTGTTTTCTCCTCGGTATCAATCACTTCGCTTGCAGAATCCGACCCAACAGAAGGCGCATCGGTGCTCGATGCCTTTCGAAGCGCAGATTTCGCTGGCGTACTTGTTGGCTGCTCGGGTGCGATAATTTTCGGTGAAGCCAGCTCTGGCTGCTCGGGCGACGCAGGTACGTCAGGTGCCGATTCCTCGCTAGGCGTGGCCTCATCAGAAGGAGCTAATACCGTGTCATCATGAGATAACATTGGCGTTTCAACTGGCGGAAGCGTCAGCTCCTCAGTCGAAACATCGAGATCCTCCGCCTTAGCGTTCGCCGTTAGACGCCCTGATCGCGACGGCGGCTCAATCATACGCTCTCGAGCTAACAATGGTTCGGTATGCTCTTGCGCGGCGGAACTATCGCCCACCGAGCGAACTTTCCTTATGCGGCTTTTTTCGTCGGCAAGCATAAGTTTGCCGTCTTCATCAACTTGTATTTGGGGTGACCGCGAATCGCCTGATGACTCTTTAGATTCATCCTCTTTGTCCTCGCCAGCTGCCTCCTTTTCTTGCGTTTCGTTACTAGGTACAGGCTCCTCCGATTCACTCGCAGATTGCTGGCGCTGCGCAGCAGTTTCCTCATGGCTAATCTCTAGCGTCCCAGGCTCCTTCGGCGGTTCCGCGGCAATATCCTCCGCTGACGGCTGATCGACCGGCTCTTCTGACTCCACTGGCTCCGCCAGTTCATTTGCAATCAGCTGCTGGTTCGCTCCTGCCGCCATAAGGGCAGCGCTGGAGCTCATGGTATCTGGTGTCGTTCGATCATTACTAAACCGTTCGGTCATAGCGACGATACCAGTAAGTAGGGCCGTTGCTATTTGCGCATCAACTATTTTTTTGTCGAGGACGCCCAAAATATTTGTAACAACTTCACAAAGACTGCTCGCCGTACTCACAACATTCAACGTACCGAGTTCGGTCTGGCCGTCGATAGATATGCTCGAAACAGTAGCATGATGCAAAATCCGCCCATGAGCAGTAATCGCCTCGTCGAGATCGACTTGCGTTTTCACGCCGAGCGCCACCACCACGTCGACGTTGAAATCACCTTGGCTAAATTCGAGATCTTTGTCGGAAATAGAAGTCTTGTACGGAGTAATGAAAATACGCACCACATTAGCCTCCGCCTTGTAGCGAAGCTTGTCTGCTTTAGACCGGTCAAGCGCGATAATGAAATCACGAAGGCTATCGGTGTTGGTTTCAAGTGTTTCTTCTGGTTTCAGAAACTCTATCGTGCTGGGCGTTTTGCCGCTATAAACAGCTGTGGCATGTTTGTTAAGCTTGTTGAGCGCCAAGGTCAAGCCAATCGCCGCCGCCAGCTGGTCCACAGACGGGTCCTTACTAACCGTCACCAAGACGTTTTGAGCATCTTTGAGCCTGGCTATAAGTTGTTTTTGCTGTTCTTCCATGATTGTTTTGCTGGTTTTTTTATTTGAGTAGAATATTCCGCACCTATCATACCACCAAGCACAAGCTTTGTGCAAGGAATATTTTTAATCCAGCGACAGAGATAACAGCAAAGCGAACAAGGCACACCTCCTGCCGCCCACATAATCACAAACCAAGTCCAAAAGCACACCTCATATGCGAAAGATCGGCCAGTTAAATGAGTTGCACAGCACTGTGATTCATGACATTCCCCGCAAGTCGCTGCACTGACAATCGCCAACCTCTTTACATTTTTTTCCCACCCCTGTACAATCACTGCATAGCAAACCATAATTTCGTAAAGAGGTACACATGCCTATCATCAAATCAGCCAAAAAACGCGTAAAAGTTGCTAACAAAGCGGCCGTACGCAACAGCAAAACAAAGCGCAGCCTAAAAACCGCAGTAAAGGCGTTTGGCAAAGCACTGTCAGCGAAAAACAAATCGGACGCCGTCAAAGCACTCGACAAAGTTCAGAGCGAACTAGACAAAGCCGCCAAAAAAAGCGTTATGCACAAAAATAAAGCTGCCCGTAAAAAGGCTCAAGCCGCTCGCGCCGCAAAAGCTGCCGGCGTTCCCGTCGCTAGCAAAAAAACAGCCGCCAAAAAAGCCCCCGCAAAGGCAAAACCCGCAGCAAAAAAGCCTGCCGCGAAAAAACCTGCCGCAAAGAAATAACTACATAGTCATTACTGCGCAAGCTGTAAAAGGTATAGCCGGACCGCTTCGTCAGGGATAATGCCTTCGGTTTTGGTGCGTATATCAAACTCGCGCAGGTGCGTTACAAGCGTTTTGAGACGAGCCAGCGTGATGTTCTGTGCAAGATTTTGGCTTTTGCGCACCACGAAAGGACTAAGTTTTGCTTCGCGCGCAATGTCATCCGCACTGCGACCCCTGGCAGTTTTTACCAACGCCAAAATATGGAGCTGCCATGCCAGCATGGCTATTATCTGCTGCGGTTCTACTTTGAGCGCCCGCTGTTCATCATAAAGCGCCATCGACCGCTGCTGGTCGCCGCGAAACGTTGCCTCAAGCAAATCAAAAATAGAGCTTTGCGGCGTTTTTTCTGTGAGCTGTTCTATAGATTCGCGCGAAATGTGCGCACGATACAGCATGAGTTTGTCGAGCTCGTTCTGCAGAGCCGACTGGTTCATGCCCACTCGTTCTACAAGAAACCGCGCATCGCCGCTGCTAATCGTCCCGCCCTGTTTTTTCACATACGCACACACAAACCGAACCAGCCTATTTGCGTCCAGCGCCGTAAACTCTGTAAATGTGCTGAGCTTTTTGAGTTGTTTATAGTAGCTCAGACGTTTGTCGAGCTTAGGTTCTACAATCACCACATCGTTTGTCTCTGAAACGCTCGCAACAAACGCTTCAAAAAACTCTACGAACTCTTTATTTGCCCCTGGCGTACGCAGCACCACGAGCTTTCGGTCCGCCAGAAACGGCAGGCTTTGCACCGCTTCGCGCATCCGTTCATAGGAAACGACTTCTCCATCCAGACGCTCTACCGCCATCTCGCCATGCGCTGCCGCAAAACCAGCCACAGCTTCCTGCAAAGCCTCTAGCCGCGCCGCCTCATTCTCCCCCGTCAGTGTCGTTATCACGTACAAAGTGTACTACTTTTAGTAGTTTTTGTGGGAAAGTAGTGCATATTACCGAAGCAGTCGACTCAGCAAGCATGCAGCCTTTTTCGCAAGAGCACGGCACAAACAGAAGAAATGACGCTCAGCTTTTTGAGTACGAAAATCTGAGCAAAACTACAGCGAAAACACCTGCACACAAGTCGGGCTACTTGTGTTTTGTCAATTATTATGGTCATGAATAAAAAATTGCGGTGTGCTACACTGGATATACTCATGTCGAGACTCGTGATTGTTTCCAATCGACTGCCTGTCAGTGTGAAAAAAGTGGATGGCAAGCTTGAATTTTATCCTTCAGCCGGAGGACTAGCTACTGGCTTGTCTTCGTATGCCAAAGCCGGCAGCAATGTGTGGGTAGGCTGGCCCGGAATTGCCAGCGACGAACTAACCGATCAAGACCGCGAAGACATCACTCGCACGCTCAAGAAAGACAACTGCCACCCTGTTTTCCTAACCAAAAAGCAGCTAGACGGGTTTTACAACGTGTACAGTAACAGCGTACTCTGGCCGTTATTTCACCATATGAAGGTTGGCTCCGCCGACACCGCCGCAGCATGGCGAATGTACAAAAAGGTTAATCGCCTCTTCGCCGAAGCGACCCTAGAACTAGCCGGCAAAAGAGACCACATGTGGGTACACGACTATCAGCTATTGCTGCTGCCAGAAATGCTGCGGGTCCAGCGAGCCAAAAACCGTATCGGCTTTTTCCTGCATACACCCTTCCCTTCGCCCGAGATTTTCCTGAGCGACCCCCATGCGAGCGAACTAGCCAAGGGCGTGCTGGGCGCCGATGTCGTGGGGTTTCACACCTCGGCCTACACCGATAATTTCCTCGGTGTCTGCCGCGAACTAGAGATTGGCGTCGTCGGCTCACGCAAAGTCGTACTGCCAGAGCGAGTGGTACGCGTCACCGACTTTCCCATTGGCATCAACTACCGCCGTTTTGCCGATGCCAGCCGCTCGCTGGAAGTCGACGTCGAACACCAAAAACTGCGCTGGAAATACCGCGGCCGCAAGGTCATTCTCACTATAGACCGCCTCGACCCGTCCAAGGGCTTGGTTGGCCGGCTAAAGGCCTATCAGACACTGCTCCAGGAAAATCCAAAGCTGCACGGCAAAGTCGTCATGATCATGCAAGCCATGCCGTCGCGCACTGAAATCCCCGCGTATCAAAAACTGCGTAAAGACGTCGAGAAACTGGCAAAAAACATCAACGAAAAGTTTGGCAGCCGCTCGTGGCAGCCGCTTGAAATCATCTTTTCCGCTCTACCATTCGCCGAATACGCTGCGCTGTATCAACGCGCCGATGTAGCTTTCATAGCACCAATACGCGACGGCATGAACCTAGTCGCCAAAGAGTACCTCGCCAGCCACCCAAAAAGCGACGGCATTTTGGTGCTGAGTGAAACAGCTGGCGCCGCGGAAGAGCTGAAAGAAGCCGTACTGGTCAACCCCTACAAGCATCGCAGCCTCGTCGACGGGCTTATGGAAGCACTCAGCGCAAAACCAGCCGGTTTTATCGCACGCACAAAACGCATGCAACGCTACCTAAGGCGCAACACTATCGACAAATGGGCAGACACGTTCATGGATACCCTAGAAAAGCCTATCCCGCGACCGAACTTTCGCATAACACGTGCGCTCGACAGCGAACGCACCGCCGAACTACTAGAAGACTACCAGCGATCTGGCAACCGCCTGATTATGCTTGACTACGACGGCACACTGCAACCCATCGTTTCCAAACCAGAAGACGCCATTCCGTCCAAAGAAACACTGCGCATACTGAAGCGCCTCGCCAAAGACGAGCGCAATCATGTAGCCATCATCAGCGGACGCAGGCGCAAAGATCTCGCTGAATGGCTAGGCGAGCTGCCCATTACGCTCGTCGCCGAACACGGCGGTTTTATCCGGCTAAACGGTCGAAAAAACTGGCAAAAAACCAGCTACCTCTCTCGCGACTGGGAAAAACCCGTCGTGAAACTATTTGAACACTACGCAGCGCTCACGCCAGGCTCGAAAATTGAACAAAAAGAATGGGGCGTGGCGTGGCACTACCGCAATGCGTCGCCGTTTTACGCCAAAAAGCATTTGGTCATTCTCAAAAAACTACTTCGCCCCATAGCTCGCAAAGAAAAGCTCGACATACAGGAAAACAAAATGGTACTAGAGGTACATCATTTGGACGTCAGTAAAGCTCACATCACCCAAGAGTGGCTTTTGGACAGCCAGGACTTCATTATGGCCATCGGCGACGACAAAACCGACGAAGATATGTTTGGCGCTCTGCCCACTGCGGCGTACACCATAAAAGTTGGCCGCGGTCGCTCGGCCGCCAACTACCGTCTAAAAAACCCAGCAGACGTACACACCCTCCTCAACAAACTTAACTTCTGACGTATACTCACCGCCTAGCGCATTACTGCTGTATTCGAAACTGTTGCTTCCAGTCATTAAGATTTCCTGCTGCTTCAGGATGGTGCTTACTAACTATGGCATATGTTGTATCAATTGCAGTATAAACCGCTTCTTGCTGATCTGGACTCAAGCCTGCAATAAGCTGTTTTAGCTCTTCGGGATTATTAAGAGTAATATCAAAAACCGTAGCCATAAGCTCATGAGCACTGTCGCGCGAATGGCCCAATAAGTCTCTGCTTGCAGAATCAGTACGAACGAACTCGCTTTCGTTCAGTCGAGCAAAAAGAGATTCTTTACGAACTGCTTCATCCCAACTATCAAATAGCGCTTCAAAATCAGGGTCATCCAGCGCCGAGTTCGAAGAGCTTGCAGATCCGGAGACATCGCCTGACCGCGCGCTCGAGGCAGCTGAGCTAAAAGTCTGTAGAATTTTTTCATACGTTGCATCTGGATCAGACACGTCCGCTAATGATCCGACGCGCACCATCAGATCTCTAAAGTTTTCGCCAGCACAGTCAGTCCATGTTATATCCCTTGCCGTCAACTGGCTTGAAGCCCGAGAGCTTCCCATGATGTCTGCTAGCTTGTCTTCTTCAACAATCTCTTTCAGTTTTAGGAATACTGCTTTTTCATCCCCATATGTCCGATCTATGAGTCGTTGCAAGACGGCCGGACTAAACTTAAGCGCTTGATTATATTGCGCATAGGCTTCATCTGCAAGCATGCTGCACGCATTTTTCACCATCCCCGCCTCTTCCTCACTCAAGGCCGTTTCACCAAAAGCCGCGTCTACCATAGCATGTGCCAACTCGTGCACAAGGTTTTGGCGCAGCTGTTCTTCGCTGAGCGGATCCGTATTCGAAAGCCGTATGTGCGCTTCCTTAAGCGCGCCCTGAAAATATGGATCATAATCACCACCAATTATGAACCGCACACTCACCAGATCACCTGCCTTGAAGGCGTGAGCTAGCAACGGCGACACGTCATCGACAATTCTCTCTAATTGTGCACGAGATTCCTGAGACACATTGCTACCATCTTCGAATTTAAAAACCACTTTACCGTTTTGAGCGTAGATCTCGGCGAACTGAGCAAGCGGCTCGCTATCAGGCTCGAAAGGATGATAGTATTTTTTCGGGCCCTCGACTGCCGATAAATCGATCTTCCTCGCCGGATCTTTCAGCGGAGGTAACGTAACAACTTCTGGCACAGACAGCCCGGCATTGCGCCTGACAAGCTCCTTCCGTATTGCGTCGTCGACAAGCTCGCCTGCTTCAATTCCTTGAAGTTGCGGGTACGCCTCAGCGTAATACGTACGCTTTGCTGCTTCGGCGGTTGCTTTTGCTGCTTTGCTATCCGTTAGTTCATCATACAGATCCCATCGAATATCACCTGACAAAGAATTCGCGAACTGCGTAGCCTTCGCTCTTAACTCAGGGTCATGTACGTCGGCTATATCTGCCGAAAGAGCTTTTGGGTCATGGGTCTCTGTAATGACCGCATCTGAAACATCAAGCCGATCAAGCGCTTCCGAATATTGGTTTGAGAGACCAGGTTTAACGCTATCTAGTAACTTGCGGGCTTCTTCCTGCTCCATCCCGTCAAATCTGACGCCGGTGAGTGCTTTATATATTGCGGCGCTTTCAAAAATTTCCTTGTACGCGTTGCGTATTTCTGGATTGGATATTTCGTTTGCCGCTTTCTGAAACCGCTGGCGACTCATTTCTTCCTCTTCATATTCTGGTCTGCTAGGAAAGGGTAGCGTTTTTTGTGCGAGCCTAAACTGGATAGTCGCAACAAGCGCCTTATGCCCTAGTCCAGAGGTATCTGCTCCAGTTTCCCTAGCTTCCATTTCGGCTAGAACTACGCTGCCAGCGCTCGTAGCCTCATCTCGTGATAGTTGAAGCCGAGCAATCTGATTAGCAAGTGAGTCGGTTGGTGATTCCGTACTTTCACCGACGTAAAACACACTACCATCAGCCGGCCGCTCCGTAGGATACGGCGACGGCTCAGCACTTACCTCGCCTCCCCCACTACTACATGCACCCAAAGATAGCCCCAGGCACACTGCAGCACCTACCCTAGCTACTGCGCGCGGCACTGGTATTCTTTGCCCGTATCGTGAATTTGCTTCTATCGACATTAGTACCAGTATACTATTATTTTTAGTATTTGTCAAACTTGTTCGGTCGCCAACTACCGTCTAAAAAACCCGGCAGACGTACACACCCTCCTCAACAAACTCTAGGGAACTGGCGCTCAGTCAGCGCTTTTTCTGGCACTGAGGGCAAATGTGGGTACCGCGGCCAGCAACACGCAGCTTAGCAATGGCCGTACCGCAGCGCAAACAAGGTTGGCCAGTACGGCGAAAGACCTTGGCGAAACTGAGATAACTGCCTTTCTCGCCCTCGGCGTTAACGTAGTTTTTGTCTGTACTACCTCCTTTTGCAATCGAAAGCCGCATCACAGATTTGATAGCACTCGCTAGCGCGGTAACCTGCTGTTTTGAAACGTTCTGTACGAGCGTGGAGGGATGGAGCTTAGCAAGCCACAGCGACTCGTCTGCATAGATATTTCCCACGCCCGCCAAGACTGTCTGGTCAAGAATTGCCGCTTTGATAGCAGTGTTTTTGCGGCGTTGCAGCCGTTCATACAGCACGCTTCCTGTAAACGATTTATCGAGCGGCTCTGGGCCGACTTTTTGCATAAAATCAATATTCGGCACCTCGCTGCTCGGATACAACTTCATCCAGCCAAACTTGCGCAAATCATTAAAAAACAACCGCGTTCCGTCAGAAAAATCGAGATGTTCGCGCGTGGTGTTGTCGGGCAACTCTCGCGCAAAACTATCACTCGGGTGTCCCGCACCCCAACGCTCCTTGTGTGATATGACGACAATCTGCCCAGTCATCTTCAGGTGGCACACTAGCGTGTAGCTGCTCGAAAAATCTATCATGAGCACTTTTGCTCTGCGACGTACGGCAGTAACTTTTGCGCCCAGTAAAAAACGCGCAACGTCTGCATGAGCATTTGGAAAGCTTTTGGGGCTTGCGTAGTTATGCGCTTGCACAACTGTCTTTCCGACGATAAGCGTTTTCAGACCACGACGTATTGTCTCAACTTCTGGCAACTCCGGCATTTTCCCATTCTACCTCACGGCATACACTGTACCAAACGCTGCAGCGGTCAGCTCTAAACGATCAGATCATCGCCAAACGCCGTAGCAAAACGCAGCCTTTTCTCGCGTAAAAACTTGCGGCTCGCCGCGAGATACCCGATACTGATACAACATGGACGGAATCGCCGACATACTCAGCAAAAAAAACTTCGACACGCCGCCTGAAGTACGCGCCATAAAAGACTTTGTGCATCGCCAGTACAAACATGACGTTCAGGTAACACTACAGCCGCGCTCTATTGTCATAGCGGCGCACAGTGCTGCACTCATCGGCACGCTGCGGCTCAACGCTCCGGCGCTACAGAAAGCTGCTCAGACAGAAAAAAAACTAATTTTCCGTATACAGTAGCATCTGCTCGAGCTCCGCGCGAAATTGCATAAAATCTGTATACAAAACCGCCTGCATGCCGACCGACTCTGCTGCCTCGCAAAAAACAAGTTTGTCGTCGGTAAACACGCACGCTTCAGGCGCAACACCCAACCGCTCAGCCGTTATGCGGTAGGCTTCTGGATCGGGTTTTGCATAACCTATCTCTGCCGAAGCAACTACCTCGTCGAAATATACTCGCAGCTCATCGTCGGGAAATCGCCTTTCCAGACTACTCCGAGCAACATTACTGAGCATGGCTGTTTTGTAGTGCTGTTTCACGTCGCGAATATATTGCAGCAGACGCACATTGCGCACCTCTCCAGCCTGTATGTACGCCCGAAGCGTCTCCGCCTCCACGCCAAGTATTGCGGCGATTTTTGCGTTTGATTCCTGCGGATCAATCAGACCGCGATTGTTCGCCGCGAGAATATCGCGTACTTCTTGCGCGGCAGCCGCGTCGCTCCGAGCAAGTTTGGCGCGTATTTCTTGGAGCGCGTCGGTAATAACCACGCCGAAACAGTCAAATATAACGGCTTTAATCACAAGCCAAAACTTCCCTTATGTCCCGAATTGTCTGGTCGACAGAAGTATACTGCACAGTGCTCATTCCCAAGGCTGCCGCAGCCGCTAGGTGATGCGGCATATCATCGACCATAACGCACTGCTCTGGAGCCGTACCAAGCTGCTCGCACATCGTCGTAAACATTCGGGGATCGGGCTTAGTAATGCCGACCGAAAACGAACCAATCATCGCATCAAACAACGCCAGTTGTCCGGGCGAAAAAATAGTCTGAAAAACATCATGGCTCGTGTTGCTCAGAAGACCGATTTTGTACAAGGGCTTCAGTTCTTCGGCAATAAACTGCAGCAATGGCTCATTGGCGCGCGTCTGTTCAAACTCACGACGAACAGACGCAGCCGTTTCGCCCGTCTCACGGACGAGCGCCTGCACAAACTCATGCTGCGCCGCCAGACCGGCATCGGCGCGCTGCCCTAGTCTTCTTAGTCTTTCCCATGCTTCTGGCCGGTTTGAAAAATGACGAGCCTTAAAGGCCTGCCAGCCATTGAGGCCAAGCACTCCGTATAGGTCGAAAATGATTGCGTCTTTTTTCATTACCTAATTATTGTACTCGATTCTTTATACGAGCGCCCTGTTTCAAACACGCACGCCAGATACGTTATGGGCGGTTAAAGTCGCGCATAAACTCGTTGTACACCTTCGGTGGAATTTGCCGCTGAAAAAGTACATTAACCGAGTTGGCAATACCCTTGAAGCTCCCCGTCCCGCAGGACGTACGCCAGTAGCGAAACACGTCGGTTCCGCCCTCTCGGAGCAGGTAGACATACCGGTGTTGGAGCGGACATTGCCCGCGCTCATCTTGTTTAATAGTGTCGTCGCCGCGAGAAAAACCGAGCGTATCAAGACCGTTGAGAAAGTTCAGATAGCTTTCTTGGGTGTTTGGGAACACCTCTTGCCTGATGACGTGGTTATCATAGCCTTGCATAAGCTCAATTTTGCTCTGCGAAGCATCTACGCTGATACGCAGACTTCGGTGTTTCTGATTGGCAACGATCCGGCCATCGAACGTATATTGGACTTCCGTACCGGCCCGAGCATAGGAGCTAAGCGGCGCTCTTTCGACAATCGACGTATTATTTCCACCGCTAAACGCCTTGCTGAACAAAAGTATGATCAGCCAAATAAAGCCGAACATAACGGCCAGAAAGATAATGATTCTGATAATCCTTGGACTGTCGCTCACCATAACGCTTTCATTATAGCATAAACCGCCTATTCTTGCAACACCGCTATATCAATCCACTCCCACACCACCTCAAACAAGCTCTTCAAGCGCTATAAGGCTATAGCTCGCCCCAGTTGTCGCCTATAGCGGTGTCTACGGCAAGCTTAACAGGAAGTTCCGGGTAGACGGCTTCCATAGTAGTTTTCAAAATGTCAGCGACGCGCTCGGCGTCTGCTTCTGCACACTCGACGAGTATTGAATCATGGATTTGCAGGAGTTGCTGCGGCACAACAGTCGCCGCGCCGCTTCGCGACCGAGAGAGCGCTTTTTCTGCTTCTTGCAGAGAAATCTCATCAAATTTCTTTTGCACCGCAACCATAGCGAGCTTCATAAGATCTGCTTCGGTTCCCTGAATAGGCATATTCATGGCCGCTCGCTCGGCTGCCTGGCGTACAACAAAGTTGCTCGAGTGAATGTCTGGCATGGGCCGCCGCCGCCCAAGCAGCGTTTCGACATAGCCGTCTTTGCGCGCGCGTTCTTTGAGACTCTCCAAATAACCGAGCAGCGGTGCGCGCAACTCAAAATAATCATCTATAAAGGCCTTTGCCGCCGCAAAAGACATGCCAGTGGCGGCCGCCAAACCGTGCGGACTCATACCATAGAGTACGCCAAAGTTCACCGCCTTTACCGCCGAGCGCATCTGTTTGGTCACATCTTCGGGCGCACGGCCATATATTTGCGCCGCCGTTGCAACATGAATATCCACGCCGCGGTTAAACATTTCGACCATATCGCTATCCCCGCTCATAGCCGCTGCCAGCCGCAGTTCAAACTGACTATAGTCGGCGCTCACCAGTTTTCGCCCTTTTCCCGCCACAAAAGCCGTACGGATATGTTTACCCAAGTCGGTGCGCACTGGTATGTTTTGCAGGTTTGGGTCGGTGCTGCTCAGTCGTCCAGTCTGTGCAATCGTCAAATGAAAGGTGGTATGCACCCGAGAATGGTTGTCGACCATGGTTGGCAGTGTGTCTATGTAAGTGTTTTTTAGTTTCGTCACTTCGCGGTAGCGCGAAATCAGCTCTATGACAGGATGGCTCGCGCGCAACTTTTCTAGCTCGCTCGCGGCAGTGCTGTAACCGGTTTTGCCGCGCTTGATGCCCTGCGTCGGCAGACCTAGTTTCACAAATAACACGTCGGCCAGCTGCGAGGGACTGGCGATATTAAACTCTTGGTCGGCGTAGCCATATATTTCTTGTTCAAGGTCAGATATACTGTCTTCGATTTGTTCAGAAAACTGCGCCAGATAAAGTGTATCGAGCTGTATGCCAGCATACTCCATGCGCGCCAGCACAGAAATAACCGGCATATCGACATGAGATGTCAGATGCTGAATGTCCGGCATGTGCTGTAGGTTTTCGCGTTGCGCGGCAGCCACAGCACGAATGACAGCGGCGATCTCACCGCCCCTACTCAGCAGCTCTTCATCCGTTACATCCTCCAAAGACGACCCGTCATAGCCCAAAATCTCTGCCGCCAAATCCGTCAAAGATTGCGCCCGAATAAGGCTGTTTATGTTAAACGCCGCCACCAAGACATCGTGCGAAACCACTGGCAGTTCCGTCACGCCCAGCGCGAGCATAGTTTTTAGACTAGACTTCACATCATACCCAACCACGCTTGCGGTACCGCTCAAAAGACGAACCACGTTTTCTGAGGACAAACGCGTCAGATCAAGCGCATACGTCAGCTCGTCGCTGGACGAAAGGATCAACACGCGAGGATCGCGACCAGCCGCTCCAGCCGATCGCCCATACACAACAACCTCGCCTTTCGCTGGCAACTTTACGGTAGCCAGCTCCTTTTCGTTCTGAATAAGCGTCGTTTTACACGCCGCAAAATCTCGATTCCCGTCTTTTGAGCCGTGCCCCCGTAAATCCACTTGGAGCGCGTCGGGAACCTGCCGAGCCAATGATCGAAATTCCAATTTTTCTAAAAGCCGCAAAATCTCCGCAGGATTAGCGTGGCGCCCATCCATACGCGCCAAATCCAAAGGCACAGGTGCATCCGTCCATAGCGCCGCAAGTTTCTTACTCATATAGGCGCTGTCTTTGCCCGCTTCAAGTTTTTTGCGCACGCTGTCGCGAACCTGCCAGAGATTTTCATAGACGCCGTCAAGCGTCCCGTAGTCTTGCAGGAGCTGGACAGCTGTTTTTTCACCCACGCCAGGCACGCCTGGAATGTTGTCAGATGCATCGCCTTTGAGCGCCTTGAGATCCAAAAACTGTTCGGGCGCTATACCGTACTTTGCGGTAAATGACTCTGGCGAATACAATTCTATGTCACTCAAACCTCTTTTCAGCCGATACATGCTAGTGTGCGGGCCAACGCACTGGAGCGCATCGAGGTCAGACGTCACAAGCAGTGTTTCTATATCTTTTTGAGCCGCCTTTACCGCCAGCGTCGCCATGATGTCGTCTGCCTCATAATCATCTAGTTCGTACAGCGGCCAACCGAACGCTTTGAGCAAGTCGTGCAGTATAGGAATTTGCTCGTAAAAGTCTGGCGGAGCCGGTTTGCGCCCTGCTTTATACGCTGGATAAATGGCGAGACGAGAGCGTATGTTCGTTTTGGGTTTGTCCCACGCCACCGCAACATAGTCAGGTTTGAGCCGCTTAATAACCTCAAGCGCCATCGTAGCAAAACCAAAAACACCCCCTGTTGGGGTGCCGTCTTTGGTACTGAGGTTGGGCATGGCGTAGTAGCCTCTATAAAAAACTGACTTTCCATCTATCACCGCCAACCGTTTCCGCCCTGCATCAGCCATACCTGTCAGTATACGCTGATTACTAAATAGTGAAAACTAGCGGCAGAAAACCTATAACCCCGAGCTTCCTCAGACTACGTTTTAGGTGAAAGTTCAGACTTATGATACATCCTCAGGACCGAATAAGAACGACCGGAAGCTCGTCTCCTTTTTGAGGACCAATTTGAGCCTCACACCTGAAAAACCCTCCACCAGAGCGGAAGCCCGATACTTCCCAAGCACTAACATCTTTTCTAGGATCCGAGTTTAGTTGGCCCTCCACGTAACATGCGCGCGCCCTGCCTGTTATACCTACAGCCTCCATAACCATAGGTACACACCATTTCCATGGTGTCGTCATCGGTTCCTGGTCTCCAGATACCGCTACTGCGATCCGCCCAATAACACCTGCTTCATCTGGCTGCTCATGCATCTGCACGCCCACTACGCCCTCAGGTAATCGAGCTACTCTGGACATTCCACTTGCTGACCCTAACGCACCAGTCCCTGATTCAGGTGACACCCCAACGAGCGCACCTCTTCCCCAAGCAGACCCTGTGGGTGCCGTGCCCCTCCTGCCAAAATTTGTGAGATGCCCTACTGCTGAAAGTCCCATACACTTTATCCCATTCTTTCTCTTGCATTTAGGTTAATCATATTTCATATTATATACCCATTAGCACACTTGTCAACCCCCTCATCCCCTACGACAATGGCAGCGAGTTTAGTGCCTGGAAGTTCACAGAACACGAACTGGACGCAACTATCTACTTCGCTGGTCCGTACCGCTCTTCACGGCAAGGCAGAAACGAGCACGCCAACGGCTTAGTACGAGACCGCTTCCCAAAGACACAGATTTCAACAAATTACAGACAAAGAACTGCGAGAAGTAGAACGCATCCTTAGCAATCGCTCCCGTGGGCGCTGTAGACGGAGAAGCCCTGCCGAACTAATTAAGCCTTATTTGGGTGTTGCGATTTGAATGTGAGTTCGAGCGCACAACTCAGACAGAGCAGCGAGAACATTGCGATTGCGGCCGTCTAGCTCGGATTGCATATCCAGATAGCCTCGCAGAAATGGATGGTCAAGTGCGAGCTCGCGATCGTTGCGTCCGATTTGGCGGTAGACTTCACTGCGCAGCTGGTCTGGAGCTCCCTCAAGCTGAAGTAAGATATCATGAACGAGTTGCGGGTCTTGCTGGGGATCCAGCAACACATCGGCTGTTCGCTCGCTAATCTCGGCGACCATACGAGTAGTCGGTGCCGGCAATGAAAACTCGTGAGTGGTCGATTTGGGAAATAGCTCCGCTACAGTGAGCGCGTCGATCGCCCACTTTGGCTCTTGAGTCTGTTTGTATGTCTCAAAACGTGATTTTACGAGCTCCTCAATCTCGTCGCTGCCGATGATTAGTTTTGAGTTGCGAGCTAGGTGTGGGAGCGTACCACGTGCGTCAGTTATGCCACCGCACACAAATATAGAGTATTCGCTGCCATCGTCGTCCCCGAAATCATATACGACGAATGGTTGTCGTGAGAGGTGTTCAGCCGAACGCACCAGAGGAGGTTCGTCATAATGAAACTGCATAAAACTATTTTTACATAATTATTTGATAAAGGCAAATTAGGCGTATTCACTCACCCCCTTTGCAATATAAAAGCAGACGCCCTACACTGTAATTTACTACCAGCAACTACGAAGATATGCCCACTCTGGCTTATAGCCCTAACCGCCACATCCAAAACCACAGTTTAGTAGCTCACTCACGTATTTCGGGGAGTATACATCCCCAAAATAGCATGATTTCGGGGACCCACAATCCCGCAAATATTGACATTTCGGGGATTGATTGCTAGTATGTTCGCATGTACATCCAACGTTACCTAGACTTAGAGCAGTCTATACAGCCTGGCAAAGTTCTTATCTTACTGGGTCCGCGCCGTAGCGGCAAAACTACTCTGCTCAAAAACTTTATCTCTCACACAGCGCGCAAGACAGTCACCTACAGAGGCGACGAGCTAAGCGTACAGATTAGCTTTTCTGCGCCAGACTCCAAAGTGCTACAGCCTCTCGTCGGTCACGCCAACGTGCTCGTGATAGATGAAGCTCAGATGATACCAAATGTTGGTCGAAGCCTAAAACTTATTGTCGATACTATGCCTCATCTATCCGTCGTAGCAACTGGTTCTTCCGCTTTCGAGCTAACTGGGCAGCTGGGCGAGCCGTTGACAGGCCGCAAAGAAACACGGCAGCTTCTACCCATAGCCCTGCATGAGCAACTCGGAAACGCCGTAACGCCAGAGTTAGACGTTTCAAGCAAAATACAGGACTACCTACGTTTCGGGATGTATCCGTCGGTTTTAACAACAAAATCACTTGCGCAAAAAGAGAAGTTTCTGGCCGAGCTGGTCGATTCGTACTTGCTAAAAGATATTTTGACATTTCAGGAGATAAAGGGCTCGCGCACTATCCTTCAGCTACTCGTGCTGCTTGCTTATCAAATCGGAAACGAAGTATCGCTGAGCGAGCTCGGATCATCGCTGCAAATCGACCGCAAAACAGTAGAACGCTACCTGGATTTACTCGAAAAATCATTCGTTATCTTTCGCCTGGGTGGCTATAGCCGCAATTTACGCAGCGAAGTTACAAAAAAGGCCAAATACTACTTCTATGACATCGGTATTCGCAATGCCATTATCCATAACCACAACGCGCTTAATCTGCGCAATGACGTTGGTCAGATGTGGGAAAATTTTGCTGTGGTTGAACGCCTAAAGCGCCGCTTATACTGGGGACCATCCGCCAACCAATATTTTTGGCGAACGTGGCAAGGCGCCGAGGTAGACCTCGTAGAGGAACGCGGCGGCAAGTTGTATGGTTATGAATGTAAATGGTCGACAACAAAAAAACACTCTCCTCCTCCCGCGTGGCTTGCAACCTACCCCGACACGGCCGAATGGAGTCTCGTCACCCCCGAAACGGTAACGAGCTTTGCTTTCCCTGAACCATAGCCAGCTTCGCCGCACCCAAAACCGCTCAACTCACGCTCAGCATTTTGTCGAATACACGGCTTTTCCGTTGTGATCGCCGCAAAGATACAGGTTCGGATGCACGGCTACCGAACCCTTGATTGCATGCAGACCTTTCACGCGCAACGCCACCACCGACCCGTCCGTTAGCTCTTGCGAATCGTATTCGCCTATACTCCGTAAGAACTGATCGTATTTGGCCGCTGCCGCCTCGGCGTTTCTTGCTTTGAGCTGCAACACGAGGTCGTCTACGAAAAGCTCTCCGCCAGGCTTCAAAAGACCAAGTGCTATCTTGAGCCCGCGCAACGGGTCAGCAAAATGGAGAAACGTCAGATGCGAAACCGCCACATCAATACTTTCTGTCTCAGGAGCTTTCGGACGCCACGTATCTGGTCGTAAAAAATCCCCAAAGACCCACGTGATCGCAGCGCGCGACAAACGCCCAGCTTCCATTGCCGTTATGCCAAACAAACTTCCCTGTATGCCCTGTGCTTCCAAGCTATCTGCTGCATCAGCCAAAAAAGCACCCGAACCAGCTCCAATATCCAAAATACGCGGGTGTTCAACACTGCGCACACCCTCTAACGTTTGCAGACCGGAAATTGGAGGAAAATAGTATTCATCCGCACTGGGCACTCTGACATACCGCTCATCAATGTGCCGTGCAACCTCGAACCCTTCTCGACAGAGCATCGTTGAATACATTTCTAGTGGAGTCGGCATGAAGGAGATTATATGTCACACACTCATTACCGTGCAATGTTTTTGCACAATCACCGAATAGCGTTTTCAATGCAATATTGTACTGTTCGATCATACACTGGCATAGCGGGTCATAACAGGCTGCGCTTCTATCGTGCACACTATAGCCACAGATCACGAAAGGCTATCGTTGTTGTTATAAACGAGCTAGTACACGATTTTTTTGTATTTACTTGTTTTCATGTCATCATATAAAAATGTACGAGTATGGCATTTCTCTCATTGCCGGCGCAAACGAAGAGCGCGAGTCCTATTTACGCGCTGTTGCCAAGGATTCCAGCGAGAATCTAGATCGGTTAAACGCCTCACTAGACGCTGCGGCTCCAGCGTATAGGAGAATTGGTGATTGGGTTATAGAAAGTATCGCCCCCCAGGTTGGTAGCAACTTTGATGACAGAAGTGTCTTTGTGGCAGTGTACGAAACACTGAATCGTGTCACGCCCGAGCAAACACCCGAAGAGATCAAGCAAAATACCCTGCGCGACTTATACGGAAAAGAAGCCTACATCGTAGGAGTCACGAAAGACAGACGTGGAGACATTTTCGCAGATCATGATCTCTGCCAAAAAGTAGCCGCGGGCGACAAAGATGCCATGGACGCTTTTGTTCAAAAATACCATCGGCTCGGCATGAAAATCGCCAATAAAGTCATCGAGAACCAAAAGGACACCGTGGTAGACCATATGGATCTATACCAGGAGATCATGATACATCTATTACGAAAAGCTGGATCATTTATGCCCGATCGCGGCGCACGCTTCCACCAATACGCAACTCAGGCTCTAACCCAGATAATGTACACAAAATTGCAGGACCTGAGAAACGTAGTACATGTTCCAGCAAAAACGCTGGAGCGAGTGAGCGCAATCAATGCTGCCAACTGGCAACGAACAGCCCAGCAAAGACCCCTGCTCAGCGACGAAGAGATAGCGGAGTGGCTCAAGATACCTGTGTCAGAACCGCGGCGCAGGAGCGACGAAATAACGGTCAAAACTCTTCGGCAAGCAGCACAAATGACGCGATATATGGGCTCGATAGATACAGGGTGGGCGCCCGGAGAAGACACGTCCCCAGGCAATTCCTATCGTGTAGACGAACGGCGTCCACTTGCCCCAGTAACCGCGGCGGAAGAGCCTGAGCAAGACCCCGTGCCCGAAGCAGCCTTTACGGGTTTACGCTCCCAAGCTGTCTTCGACGCGCTAGCGAAACAGCTTAGTCTTTACCATGCAGACATTGTAACAATGCGCTACGGAATTGGCTCTTATAGTGGTGAAAGCTTAACGCAAACACAGATTAGCGAACGGCTTGGTATAAGTGGCAGACGAGTACATACAATTATCAAACAAACTATGGCTAAATTACGCGCAGCAGATCGTCAATCAAACACGCTCGCAGACTGGCTATAAGTCAGCCTAGGCGTCTAGTTATAATCATGCACCTATATTTCCACGCCTGCACAACTACGCCTGTTGCGATACCGCACCGCAGAAGCACAGCCCCAAACCGCCTCACGACGCTAACCAGCCCCGTCTGCTCTCGTCATTCCTTACTCTTTACGCTACACTAGTGGCATGAGTACAAAAATTATTACGTTAGTAGGGATGCCAGGCGCTGGCAAGGGCTTGTGCGTCGAATATCTGGAGAAAAAAGGCTGGCCAAGCGTATATTTCGGCGGGGTCACCTTAGACGAAGTCAAGCGGCGAGGACTAGCAGTCAATGAAGCCAATGAAAAAACCGTTCGCGAGGAACTACGCGCAACCGGAGGCATGGACGTAATCGCCAAGCACATCTTAGCGAAGATTGACGCACTCATTGCACAAGGCGAAACAGTTGTCATAGCAGACGGTCTTTACAGTTGGGCTGAATACAAGTTGTTCAAAAAGCGTTTTGGTGACGACGCTATTATGGTTGCGGTCGTCAGCGCTCGCCAAGTGCGGCACGAGCGGCTCCAGCGCCGCCCCGTTCGCCCACTCACCGACGAAGAAGCCACCGCTCGTGAATACGCCGAAATAGAAAACAGCGACAAAGGCGGCCCTATCGCCAACGCCGACTACACCGTCCTCAACGACGGCTCGCCCGAAACGACCTACGCCCAGCTCGACACCATTCTTGCAAAAGAACACATCAGCTAAACGAACACACTGGGCGTTTACAGCACAATACCGAGCGAATCCGCAAAATCGGCGTAGCTACCGTGCACCATATCTGGCACAATTTCGGCTTTCATAAGCTCTGCTTCAGAAAATCGGGAAGTAATAGCACAGACGTACAGCCCAGCCCGCTTAGCCGCAGCAACACCTTTCGGGTCATCCTCAAAAGCCAGCACGCGGCCTCTATCCGAGTCGGCAAGCGCCAGAGTCTGAAACGCCATCTCAAATGATTCTGGATCCGGCTTTGCCCGCACAAAGTCCTGGCGAGCAATGACTCGCCGCTCTTCAAACACCGTGCTCATACCGCTCGTCTGCAAAAAAGCTTGTACATTATGTTTGTCTGCACCGCTGGCAATAGCAATCTTGGAATCGGTCAGCACATACATCGCCTTCACAAACTCAAGCGCGCGGGGCAAGGGCGCGCCGAACTCCCGCAGCACCGGCTCGTACAGCTCGCGCTTGCGAGCGGCTATTTCTTTCAGAAGGGCGTTGTCGTGATCAACCGCTGGCGAATCAACCAAACCAACCTCATACATAAGCTGCCACACGCTCCCCTCTATGCTGTGTTCAGACGCTCGGGAAATTGCAGCTTTATTTTGTTCATCGCTCACCTCTACCAAACCCGAGATACGATATTTCTGACCAATCTCGCGCACCGCAAGGAGTCGAGCATGTTCGTGAAGATTTTTGCCAAGATGTCCTGCGTAGTTGTCGAGCAGCGTGTCGTCGACATCAAAAATAGCGCCAAGCGGACAAAACGTCAGTTTGCTCAACGTCATAGCGGATTGTTCGCAGCGCGCTTTTCAAGAAACACAAGTAGCACCCCAAAAGCCACCACCAAAATTGCCCAAAAAATCGACCATGCGCGCCGCCAACTGCGAATAGCCTTCGGCTGCGTTGCGGTGTCTAGGCGCCGAAGCACCAGCGATGACGAAATACTGCGGTAAAACCAACCAGTCGCTATCGAAGCCTGCCCGAGCAGTTTTTTCACCTTCTTGAGTGCGAAAAACAAGTTGCCGAAGAGACTAAACGCCGAATGGTAGTCCATAAAAATGAGCCCCGTTTTGTCCTGATACATCATATCTTCGCCAAAGACATAGCCCGGCATGCCTCGCCCAACGGCCGCGCCCTGCAACTGCACCGACTTGCCGCGAAACGGCGACGCGTAAGGGTTGCGCATTTCGTCCAGTACTGTTGTTTGCACTGACGTTTGCGACGGATACCGGTACAAAACCTTAAAGATAAGAATGACTCCAAGCGCCGCAAAACCCACGCCCCAGCTACGTGCCACAATACCCGCCACAATACCGCCGACATACGGCAAGCTCATAACAGCTAGGTCGCTCCAGAGCACACCCCACAACCGGCGCTTGTCCAGCATAACCCGCTCAGCCGCCGCTTCCACGTCATAACTAAAGACTCGCCCGCTCCTACTCGGCAGCTTACTCAACTGCCGCACGCGGCGGCCAGTGAGCGGATGGGTTGAGTTGAGCTCAATGAGCTTCGCCCAGGGGCTATACGCGTCGAACAGCATTGCCTCAGTCACAGCCTGCTTGTCGTTATTCGTTATGTACGAAACACCGCCTGCATGTTTTGCGCCTTTCACATCTACCAAACCCATGTGACGCGTACTATGCAGCAACCGCGTGGTTGAGCCAGTATCTTCCTCGCTCACAATACCATACGCGATTTTTATAAGCGCATTACTCAGGTCTTCCGGCTCTGCTACCTGAGCGCCAAACCGATCCGCCAACAGCTCGCGCGTACGGCTCAAAAATAGCAAAAGATACGACGCAATGACGTAGAGGACATACGCTAGCAAACCAATCGCGGCGAGGCTGTTTTTGCGATCGCCCTTGCTATATGTAAACCAGAAATACATTTCGTACAGCAACTGTACGAGCGTACTCGCCACCATCATGACTATGAAGTCGCGGTTTACGATATGCCCCATCTCGTGCCCGACTACCGCCTTTTGTTCTGGTTCATTGAGATATTTAAAAAGCCCTCGCGTCACAATAAGGCGCGCATTGTAACGGCCGCTACCATAGCAAAACGCAGTTGGGTTGTCGTCTGGTATAACGCCAACTTTTGGATATTTGAAATTGTACTGCGTTGCAACAGAAGTAATCAGTTCGTTCAGATGTGGGTACTGCGCTGCGACTTCTTGCGGTGTCAGAAATTGTACTTTATAGAAAGTCTTGTTGATCCAGTCAGTGACGGCCGGCCCTACGAGCCACATCAAAAAGTTGATGATGACAGTCAACCCCATAGCCAGCCAAATGCTCAAGCTGTTGCTGTACAACAAAACAAGGATAACCACGAAGCACACAAATGAAAAAATCATTCCCAACGTTACTAACGACGCTCCCCAAAGTTTCATGCTCAGCTCCTTATTACTGCGTTTAGTATACCACTAGGTCGCGACTACCTACTTGATGTAGTCGTGCAGCTTCCTCGCGTCTTTGTGCTTCCGCAACTTAGCAAGGGCTTTAGCTTCTATTTGGCGTATTCGTTCGCGGGTAACAGAAAACTCTTGGCCGACTTCTTCAAGCGTATGCTGTTTACCGTCTTCCAGACCAAAACGAAGTTTGAGGATTTTTTGTTCGCGGTCAGTAAGCGCCGACAACATATCCTTAACTTGCTCTTTCAGCAGCTGGCCAGTTGCAGACTCTTCTGGTGTAACCGTGTCTTCGTCTTCGATAAAATCTGCCAAAACTGATTCTTCTTCGTCATCGCGAATAGACGCATCTAGGCTGGAGATATCTTGCTTGATTTTCATGATATGCTCCACCTTTGCCTCGTCTATCTCCATTTCTTTGGCGATTTCGGCGTTGGTCGGTTCGCGGTTGTATTCCTGTGTCAGACGGCGCTGGGTGCGAAGCAGTTTGTTGATAGTTTCGACCATATGCACTGGTATGCGAATGGTCCGAGCTTGGTCAGCAATAGCACGCGTAATCGCTTGGCGAATCCACCACGTTGCATAGGTACTAAACTTAAACCCTTTGTCGGGATCAAATTTTTCTACGGCGCGCAACAACCCTGTGTTTCCTTCCTGTATGAGGTCGAGCAAATCCAGCCCGCGCCCAACATACCGCTTAGCGATAGACACCACAAGACGCATGTTTGCTTCGGCCATTTGGTCTTTGGCGTCCTTGTCGCCCGCAACAACTCGCTGAGCAAGCTCCAGCTCCTCATCTGCCTTTAGGAGCGGTATTTTACCGATCTCGCGTAAGTACAGGCGGACAGAGTCGTCGGCAATGTCATCCAAATAGGTTTGGTCTTCAAGAACAATTTCCTCTTCTTCGTCCGCAAGCCACTCATCGCTCAAGTCTGCAGCAACTGGCTCTTCTGGCGTTACCACCTCTACACCCGCCTCGGCAAGATCGGCATACAACCCATCGAGCAGCTCAACATTGTCGGGTACATCTGGTATAACGGCCAAAACGTCTTTTGCGTCTATTGAGCCAGTTGCCTTTGCCTTTTGCAGCAAATCGGCGCGAACCTGTTCTAGCCTAGCTTTATCATCCTTTTTTGGTGCCACTCGTGTCTCCTTGCTCTGTTCGTAATAGTTGGTCGAGGTTGCGTACTTGCTGTAGTAACGCTGTTGCTTCCTCGTTTGTTGCTGTCTGTAACGCCTTGCTGAGCGTTTGTTTTTGCATCCTCACATACTGATGTATCAGTGTTGCCTGCAAACGGTTTGCTTCTGACCGAAGCTCCAAAGGCTCAACGTCTTGATACAACGTTTCATAAACTAATGACAATATTTTAGCATACTCCGCAATCTGTTGCACCTCGTCTTGGTCGCTCCCGTCGAAATCCGGATGTTCAGCCAAGAACTCAAAGGCGTGCCGCGCGTCATCGTCGCTAAACATGTCGGGATCCAGCGAATAAAGCACAGTGCGCAAGCTGGGCTTCATGAGCGTCAGCGCCATAAGCCGCTCCTCCAGTTTTACCTTGTCTGACATGACCTTCTCGACAGGACTCTGTTGTACGGGAGCAACTCTGCGGCGCAGAGGGGCAACCGAATGTGGTGTTTCATGAAGTTTAGTCGCAAGCGCTTCTTTGCTCACATGCAGCAGCTCCGCTAGGCGCCCGACGTAGTGATCCTGTTCGACCTTATCGGGCAACTGGCGCACCACGCGCAATACAACATCGCTCAGTTCGCGCTTACCAAGGGCAGTTGCGACGTCGAGCGTCGCCGTATAGCGTTTTATGAGCCAGTCCAGCGCATACATAGGCTGTTCAATAATCTGCCGCCAGACTGCTACGTCTTGCCGAATGAGCTCATCTGGATCTTTGCCGCTCGGAATAGTAATGACACTAAGCCGTATCCCGCCAATCTTGCCAGCAATAGGTATAGCGCGCTCGGTCGCTGCCACGCCCGCTTTATCGGCGTCGAAACAGAGTCGAATATCGCCCGTCAGCCGCGACAGGGCTTTGAGGTTTGGCTCAGTCAGTGCCGTTCCAGCCGCCGCAACCACCTGGCGCACCCCCGCTTGATGACTGGATATAACGTCGAGATTACCTTCCGTAAGCACCACGTACGATTGCTTCCGAATAGCTTCTTTCGCAAGATGCAGTCCAAACACATGCCTGCTTTTGTCGTACAGCGGTGTCCCAGGCGTATTTATATACTTTGGCGCGTGCGGATCGTCCGTCAGTAGACGAGCAGTAAACCCCACGACTCTTCCCTGCGGGTCGCAGAGCGGTATCATGAGCCGCCCGCGAAACATGTCCTGCAGTCCGCCGCGGTACGCTCGGCTCGTCAGCCCCGCCAGCTGCACTTCTTGCTCGCTAAAGCCCTTGCCGAGCAGAAAGTCCAGAAGTGCTCGACCAGTGTTTGGCGAATACCCCAGCCGCCACGCCAGCGCCGTTTCCTTACGAAATTCGCGCTGCCTCAGCACATACGCCAGCGCTGCTTTGTGCCGGCCAAACTGCGTCTGATAAAACGTACACGCCAACTCATTGACCTCATACAGCCGCTCCTTTTTGTGCGAGGACTGTCCTCGCACACCGGCTTGGCGGTATTGGTCAAGGTCTACGCCAGCGCGGCGCGCCAATATTTCGAGCGAAGTTTTAAAGTCAACACCTTCCATTTCCTGAATAAAGCTAAAAATATCGCCGCCGCGGCCGCTACTAAAGTCATGCCAAATTTGCTTATCGGGGCTAACCACAAAGCTTGGCGTTTTTTCTGAGGTAAACGGACTAAGCCCTTTCCAGGTTCGCCCAGCACGCTTCAGTTGGACGTACTCGCCTATCACATCCTCTATTGCCAGTCGTTCTCGTACTTCTTCCTTCGCATCCATCCTACAGTAGATAGTAGATGGTAGAGAGGAGATGGGCAAGCATTACCCTTTCTCGCTGCCCGAACAGGCAAAAGGCGCAGCCGCCGCCGCGCCAACATGATAATTCCAAGCATCTCCTCATATGCAATGAATTACGGTCACTAGGCAATTACCTGCGTATCACTTGACTCTTACCTCTGTATTTTCGTAACATAAGCATGATGAACCCAAACGAACCAAACTTTGGACAGTTTCCAGCGCCGCCCCAACCCGATCAAAAATCAGCCGGCAGTACTCAGCAGACGCAAAATCCATACGATTTTATCGTCAATCCAGCCGCCGCACACAAAAAGAGAGCAATATTCAAGGCACAAGGCCCTATGCGTCTACTCGCAATCGTTGGCATCATAAGCGCAGTTTTGCTCATAGTCGGACTGGTGGCAGCGCAGTTTTTGTCTGGCGGCGGCTCAACCGAGTCTTTGGTGAGCATTGCGCAGCAACAGCAAGAGATCATTCGCGTTGCCGAAAACACGCAAAGAACTTCCCAAGATGAAAGCACAAAGGGTTTTGCCTACACCGTAGCTCTCAGTATTGGCTCCAGCCAGCAGCAACTGCAAACATACATCACGAAAAAGGGCACAAAACTTGACTCAAAGATTCTGGCACTCAAACGAAACGCCGACACAGACAAGCTGCTCGATAACGCCAAAGCCACCAGCACCTACGACACGACCGCACAAAAAGTACTTGACGGCTTGCTGAAAGATTACGTCGACGCGCTCAAAGAAGTCTACCAAAAGACGAACAGTAACGAACTCAAGGAAATACTACGCAGCAATTTTAAAGCCGCAAAAACTCTGCTTATTCAGTCCGAAAATATAGCTTCCTAAAGCTCCGAGACCAAGCCAGCCGCTGCGTCAAACGGATATAACCCCTCACGCCACACACACAAGCCGCCAGCCGTTACGCCGCGTCGGTTACTAGCTGGTAGCTGTGGCGTATGAGATTTTGCACCTCTTCCCAGGGGAGCTGTCCAGTGAGCACCAGCGTATTCCAGTGTTTTTTATTGAGATGGTAGCCAGGCATAACCGTTTCGTATTTTTCGCGCAGCACCTCGGCAAGCTGAGGGTCGCATTTTAGACTGAGATTCAACGGCTCCTTGCCCTCGGCGATCAGTGCAAACATCTTCCCCTTAACGCCCCCCACCTTATACACGGCCACCCCCTCGCCGAAGGGGTAGTCGAGCACTGCGTTTGGCATACTCAGCAAATACGTTTCTACTTCCTTGTGCGTCATGTGCGTCATGCTAGTGCGTCCTTTCCGCGTATCGAAAATTCTGAACGAGCCGCTGGTATGTTTGCATTGCTGTTCATAACCTCTCGCACTCCCCCTTAAACCACGCTAGGTAATGCTGCAGTTCGGCTATAGACGCCTGGATATCATCGTGCGCACGGTGCACATCTGCCTTTTCGTAGTTCACGCCGTATCGCCCCTGCATATAAACCTTCCAGGCGCTAACGTCCAGCATGCGGTAGTGGAGCTTTAGATCAAGTTTTGGCCACCAGCGGGCAATAAACTTGCGATCGTTATGGATACTGTTGCCCGCCAGCACAGCAGGCTCGCTACCAAATTGCCGTTCGACGAGCGCAATAAGCTCGGACTCAACCTCGCGAAGTGATTTTGCAACATGCCGATCGCTCGTTTTGCGGATAAATTCATCGCGATTTGCCGGATAGCTCTGCCACCAGGCGTTTTTCTGCATGCGCTCGGTCACAAGCTTGGACGGTTGCCGCACCATCGCCTCATACGTCTCCAGCGTGTTCAGTTCAAAATCTGTCACTTCAGCGGCAACCTCTAAAATAACGTCTTGCTCCGCATCCAAACCCGTCATTTCAAGATCAACCCACAAAAGTCGCGTCGGCACCGCCTTTTTGTCCACTTCAGTCATGATTAAAGTATACAGAGTTCCAAGACAAGAGTTAAGAGAAACTGTCGTAAGAGCCTCTCCACCATCTCTCTTTCGTAACGAAACCTCCAAATTGTCGGCGAAGTATATTGCACATTGCGGAGGAATAATGGTTTTTTATTTCGACAAAATGCGCAAACATGCGCAGCCAATAGTGTGGAAATAGCGGAAGGGTTTAACGGCGGGGCAACAGCAAAGCAACGACAAAGCAAAACAAACGACACCACGCCAGCACATAAGCCAACCCGCGCCAATCAACAACATGTCTACTTTTCTATGCGATAGCATACATAAGTAGATAGTTTACGTATCTGTGTATGGGGCGTGTTGGGTGTGTACATAGGGGGTTTTGGTTTCGTTTTGAGTGTTAATTCGGAACCCGAATTAACACTCAAAACGCAACCCCACCTATAACTTGAAGAGCCACAGGGTTTCTCCGTATCCTGTTGTTTGCAATAGAGCAACTAATACGAGAGG
>PDWJ01000154.1_pt1 | contig 174739 bp, 147 predicted proteins | sample 1430881 | NCBI WGS metagenome assembly PDWJ01 (sample SAMN01162460, study PRJNA174530) | Oral metagenome, whole genome shotgun sequencing project. | biome: Marine environment; feature: Marine mammal; material: Swab sample of the gingival sulcus; isolation source: swab sample of gingival sulcus...
CCGTCAACGTCCTGGAAGGCAAAGTCAGTTGTCTGAAAGGTATAAGCAGTATCTTCGTTGGTTGTGAGGTTGTTATCCTGGGTGGTTGGTGCGTCATTGGTCGGCGTAACATCCACAGTAAAGGTCTTTGCCTCAGACCATGCAGTGCCGTCGGACACGGCAACGTTCATGGTGGCGTAGGCGTCACCATGAGCGTTGTCTGCTGGGGTAAAGACGAGGTTGGCAATCTCTGCTGCGTTGATGGCCTGGTTTACCTGAACCGCAATACCGTTGAGTGTAAGGGTTCCGGCCTGAGGGAGCGTGGTGAACTTGACCTGATTGATCGAATCTTCGTCAACATCCTGAAAGGCAAAGTCAGTTGTCTGAAAGGTATAAGCAGTATCTTCGTTGGTTGTGAGGTTGTTATCCTGAGTGGTTGGTGCGTCATTGATCGGCGTAACATCCACAGTAAAGGTCTTTGCCGCAGACCATGCGGTTCCGTCGGACACGGCAAAGTTCATGGTGGCGTAGGCGTCACCATTGGCATCGTCTTCCGGTGTAAAGACCAGGCTGGTAATATCTGCTGCGTTGATGGCCTGGTTTGCCTGCACCGCAGTACCGTTGAGTGTAAGGGTTCCGGCCTGAGGAAGCGTGGTGAACTTGACCTGATTGATCGAACATGAGCGTTGTCTGCTGGGGTAAAGACGAGGTTGGCAATCTCTGCTGCGTTGATGGCCTGGTTTGCCTGCACCGCAGTACCGTTCAAGGTAAGAGTTCCCGCCTGGGGCAGGGTGGTAAATTTGACCATTGCCAGATCATCGCCGTCGGCATCCTGAAAGCCAAAGTCGCTTTTCGCAAAGGTATACGGGGTATCCTCGTCTGTGGAGCGGGAGGCTTCGGCTGCTGTTGGGGGCGTGTTGGCAGGTTGGGGGGGTGGTGTCGAGGAAGACGGTGACAACAAGGAGTCTTCAACCTGTTGGGACGCGGCTGGCTGGGAGGAGGGCGGTGCCTCGTTGAGAGGAGCTGTTACTTGCTGTTCGGATGGTTGGGCAGGGGGGTCTGCTGTCTCTTGGGACGGCTGGAGAGGATTGGGACGAGAAAGCACCTGTCCCTGCTCTTGCGGGTTCTGTGTGTCCGTATCTTCAGGCTCGGGCTTGGTTTCCAGGGTCTGATCAACCTGGTCACTGACTTCTCCCAGCGTATCTGTACTGTTTTCTCCAGAGGCAGTACTCTCCTGGCCGCTGCCTTCTTCCAGCTCGGCATTGCTACCTTCCTCAGAAGACGCACCCTCCTGGTCGCCAGTAGCGCCTTTGTTCTCGACGTCTTCGTTACTCTCGGTGAGTAAGGAGGAAATAGGGGTGACGGCACGAAGACGTTGCAGTTCTTCTGCTGTGGCAGGTCGCAGTGGCCCCATCGGGGAGCCCTGGGAAAGGGTGGCAAAGGAACCGGTCGTGTTCATAAACCGAATGGTTCCAAAGTTGTCTTGCACTACCATTATATGCCCGGACGCGATTTCGCCAAGATAGGCCCTGTCACCATGTTCATCAGAGATCACCCAGAACTCCGTCCCACGGATACCAATGGTGGCAAGGGGGGACTTGACCTTAAACTCATCAGGATTTTGCACGGCGATCTTGCCGGTGACCGTCCGCAGGGTGCCCTGAGCCATATCCAGGAGGAATCTGGATGCCGTGGCATCCTCCTGATCGTACACATAATCATCTATACGGATACGGCTGTTTTCTGCCTGGGAAAGGACGGTATCGTCCTCAAACTTGATTTCCACCTGCCCGTCATTCTGGGTGATAATGACGGCCCCCTTGGCAATAGTATCCCCCTTGGCCAGGGCTGTGAGCCCGGATTCAGTTTCCAGAAAAACATGCCCAGTGGCAGAGACTATGGTTCCGATGCTGGTATTTGATGCCATGATGGGACTCCTGGGTAGAGGATTGAGGACAAAAGCCTGATCCTGAAAAGAATGAGGGGATGACTCCCCTGAGAGTGAAAAGAGTGTACCGGAGTGAGGCTCCGGTGATGATCAAAAAAGATCCATATCCAGACAACCCATGGCATAATATAAGGCATAGGCCGCCTCATAGGTTTCAATACGGGCCTTCACAGCCTCGCTGGTGGCAGTGATGAAGTTGATCTCTCCTGTAAGAACATCCAGAAGGGAACGGGTGCCAAGGGTGCGTTCTTTGCGTGCCAGGTTAAGAAAGGCCTCACTGATAACGGACTGCTCGTTCAAATAGTCATGGTTTTCTCGTGAGGTGAGCAGATTCTGCCAGGCATTGGCAACATGCTCTTCGGTCAGATCCCTGGCATGGCGCTCCATCTTTTTGAGACGGAGAATATCGGAACGGGTAGCCTGGACAGCGGCAACATCTGCACCCCCCCTGAAGAGATTGTAGCGGAAATCAACGCCAGCACGTCCTTCATAACGGACACCTCGCACACCATCGTCATTCTCACGCCGCTTACCCTCCGCAACAGCATGGATCTGGGGCAGATAGGCAGCCTTGTTCACGGTAAGCGTGTGCTCGGCAATCTGAATCTGGTGTCTGGCCAAAAGAATGTCCGGGTTGGCATCAAGAGCCTTGCTGACTGCCTCTTCAAGGGACAGGGGCAGCTTGGCAAAGGTCTTGATGGGCAGGGTGAGGTCGGTAATGTCCTGATCCGTGGGCATACGCTTGTAAACGGCCTTAAAGCGGTTTTTGGCTCGGTTTAATTCTCCCTTGGCCTTGGCCAGATGGGCTCTGGCTCCAGCCAGTTGGGCTTTGATCTGAAGCACATCCGAGGAAAGCCCAGCCCCTTTTTGCACCAGGGTTTCTTCCATGCCCGTCTGCTGGATGATATTGGTTGCAGACTTGCGTGCATAGTTGAGTTGTTCCCTGGCCTTGACCACCTGTAAAAAGGCCGTGATCCCCTCCAGCAGAACCTCCTGGCGGATTTGCCGGAGTTCTGTCTTTGCGCGTTCCACTTGCTCTCTGGCCCGATCAATGGAGCCAGAAGTTGTGCCAAAATCGGTCACGAGCTGGCTTCCTCGAAGGGTTGCAACATGACGCGTCTCTGAGTTGCTGGAGTGGTCTGGTTTGCGAATTTTCTCGTGTCCGGCCTCGGCCATGAGATCCACCGAAGGATACCAGGCCGCACGGGTCTGATCCAGAATGGCAAGGGCTGCATCACGGTTGGCTTCGGCAGCCTTGATGCGTTCGTGCTGGTTCATAAGTTGGGGAAGAATGTGGCGCAAACCTTGAGCGTGAGCCAGGCCAGAGAATAACATTACCAGAAGGATGGAGATACAAAAGGTCTGTTTCATCGCGGATCCGTAGCTGAGGATAGAGGAATATATGCTTACGTGATACCTCGTACAACGTCCTTGAAGCAGCTTATTGAGAGAAGTTCACGGAAAGCAAGATATTGAGAAATGGTAAACCTAATAAAAATAAATGGTTAGATTTCAATCTCACCCCTGTTACCATTGCTTGTTGTATTGTACAAGAATATTTTAGTCGTTGGAGCAGGAGGGGGTATCAGGGAACATTGGTGTGCAAAAAGCGGAAACCGCCCATATCAGGCGGTTCCCGTGAGTCGTTATTGGCGATGGATAATTGTTCCCACATGCTCACCGTTTAAGGCCTTGGTCAGGTTGCCGGGCACCATGCCGTTGATGATCTGCACCTGTTCAATGACCTCGCTGTTCTGGATGATGTCCAGACAGGGGCGTTCGATTACCAGGTCGTCCTGGTCGAGATCCATGAGGTCTTTGGCCCCAATGGAGGGGATAAAGCGGGCCTTTGGGTTTTTCTTGGGATCATCGCTGTACAGCCCATTTTCGTCTTTCACAAAGATGATATTTTTGGAGCCAATGAGATCGGCTATGAGCACCAATCCCACGTCGGTACGGTGGATGGGAATACGCCCTGTTTTGGGGCGCATGGCAAAATAGTCGTAAGGCGGCATACCGTGCATGACCGGTATAATATGCTCGGCAAAATAGGCCGGCAGCTTCACAATATCGCTGTGGGAGATTTTTACCCCGCCCCAGGGGGAGAGGAGGGTGGCTATCATAAGGGCATTCTGGTCAGAAATGGTGCTGCCGAATTTGGCAATCACGCCGGTGGGCATACCCAGTTCCAGACCAATGGTATAGATATGCCGACTTCTGGTGCCCCCGCCGGTTGTGATGAGCATTTTATGATCTTGCCGGTTCTCTGCTATCTCTCGGATGATCCCGGGCAGGGCCTTAACCCCTCGGTCACACACCGATTGCCCCCCTATCTTCAGCAGGCATACATCTGGGTAAAGCCGCTCCTGAGGAGCCACTTCAAGGGTTTCCAGGAAGGTCTTGCTCACAAGACTTTCTCCCATGAGCCTGCTTTCCACATGCAGACGCTGACCGTCTTTTTCTCGTACAAGTGACATATCTATTCCTCGTGGGTTGCCAGGTGAAACGTCCAAGCCGGAGGATCCGTCCTGGTGTGTCGTGGTCAGGGATGAGCCATTGGCCAGGAGTCATGTGGCCGGTGATGCGGGCGTGGCTGTCCTGGCACCTTGCTGGTTGTCGCCTGAACGCAGCATAACGAGTTCGGCGTTCAGGGCCTGGGCCAGGTGTTCAAGTTCTGACAGACGCAGATGTTCGGCATAGACCCGCAGGTTACAATCGGCCACGGCTACAATACGATACCTTGGTTTTTTTTCCCCTTCGCCGGTTTTCCGGCGTGATCGGTAGAAGATGGTTCCAGACATGAGAGCCTCCTTATGGTGTGTCAAAAGAATGCTCTGATAAACATAAAACGCTGAAAAGGAAAGCTGGTGGTCTGGTTCCAGATTTGTCAGAAGGTCCATGCCGATAGTGGGTCACATTGCAAAGGATAACAGTGGGTTGTTTCGCAGCAGGCTTACTTTGTGCTGTCCAGGATACTCACACCCTGGGCCGGACATTCCACATGCACCTGGTCGCCCACACAGATACCCAATGCCTTAAAGGCATCACAAGGGATGCGGACGTTTATAGGAACAGCCATATCCACAAGGGCCCGGATGTGGGTGCCTTCGCGGGTGAGCTGCATGATGGTGCCGGTGGGCAGCCCGGAAGTGATGCCTCCCGCTACCAAAGAGAGCTGGATGGATGAAGGCGCTATGGCGAGCTTGACGGCACCGTGGATTTCCCGTGGCAGGGGGATGGAGACCTTATCGGCCAGTCGAGCCAGGGGTCTGCCCTCGTGAACATAGCCCTGGGCGCTGAAGATATTTTCGTGGGTAGAGGTGCTTCTGCGGCCGTCAAAGAGAAAGATCGTCTCCTGGGCCAGCCGCGAGATTTGGAACATATCATGGGTGCACAGGATGATGGACATGTTTTTTTCCTGGTGCACGTCAGTAATAATGTTTTCAATGGCGATTTGGTTTTCCACGTCCACGCTGGCTGTTGGCTCGTCAAAAAGAAGTACCTTGGGCGAGCAGGCAAGGGCACGGGCAATGGCCAGTCGCTGGGTCTCGCCGCCCGAGAGATGATAGCCACGTTCTTTGATAAAGGAACGCATACCCACGAGATCAAGACTTTCCTCCACAATACGCCGTCGCTGTCTGGAAGGAAGACCCCGGACTTTGAGACCGTATCCCACGTTGTTGAACACCGAGGTGCTGAACAAAATGGGGTGCTGGTTGACCAGCACCACCTCCCGCCGCAGGGCAAGAAGATCCCGCTCGTGAAAGCTGACAGGCTGATCCTGATACCAGAGGCTGCCGCCCGAAGGGGTGTCCAGAAAGGAGAGCAGGGAGAGCAGGGTGGATTTGCCCGATCCATTGGGGCCGAGCAGGCCGTAGATCATCCCTGCCTCTACGTGCAGATCGTCTATGGCAAGGACGGTGCGTTGACCGTAGACCTTGCGCAGGTTGTGAGCCGTGTAGAGCATCAGGTTTTTCCCCGTCCCTGGACCAGGTTGAGGATGACATTCACCAGCAGGCTGATGGCCATGAGCACCAGCCCCAGGGCCACGGCCAGGACAAATTCGCCCTTGTCATATTCCAAGGCCATTGCCGTTGTCATGGTTCGGGTGAATCCACGGGCATTACCCCCCAGCATCATGCTGATGCCGATTTCTGAGATGACTCGGCCAAAGGCGGCCACCACCGCAGCCATAATACCAAAACGGGCCTCGCCCAGGATGACCAGGGCGGTCTGCACACGGGTGGCCCCCAGGGTCATGGCTGTTTGTCGGTATCTGCCGTCAATACGGCTGATGGCCGACAGGGTAAAAGTGGCTATGACAGGAAGGATGAGAAAGACCTGCCCGATGATAATGGCCTTGGGGGTGTAGAGGAGATCCAGAGCCCCCAGAATACCCCGTCGAGAAATAAAGGCATAGACAAACAGGGCAATGACCACGGTGGGCAGGGCGAGCAAGGTGTTGAGTAGGGTGACTACAGGTCGTTTCCCGCGAAAATCTCTGATGCCCACGGCAAAGCCCAAAGGAATACCCAGGCAGGCAGCAAACAGGGTGGAAGAGATGCTGACCTTGAGAGAAACCCCCACAATTTCGACCAATTGGGGGTCAAGGTCACGCATGAGGAGAAGGGCAGAGGCCAGGCTGTCAGTAAAGAAACTCACGGCAAGCTGGGGCAGAGGGTAACAAGGCGGTTGAAGGGCAAGCCGTCCAAGAGTGAGGGACAACCAGGCAGGCCGGTTGAACCGGCCTGCCTGGAGAGAAGCTAGCGTGCGTCAGGGATGGCGTCAGGATAAAAAAGCTGTTCGCCAAGGAGCTTGTAGTTGGCGATCAGAGCCTGTCCTCTTTGCGAGGTGATCCACTGGGCAAAGGTGGTTGCCAGGTTGTTCTTCACATGGGCGTGCTTGGCCGGGTTGACCGGAATGACACCATAGGGATTGTAGAGCTGGGCATCGCCTTCAACCTGGATGTTCAGATCAAGACCTTCCTTGCGGCCGAGTTTGTATTTCAGATAGGTGCCTCGGTCGGCCAGAATATAGGCCTGTTTTTCTTCGGCATAGGTGAGGGATTTGCCCATACCCTGGCCGATAGACAGATACCAGTCACCCAGTCCCTTGGGATGCGAAAAGCTGACCATTCGCTTTTTGCCCTTTTTCACAATGGACTTGAGAATTTTTTCCATGGGAAGGCCTGTTGCCTTCCAGAGATCCTGTTCCTTGGTATGGGTGCCGCTGTCATCCCCACGGGATACAAACTTGGAGCCGGACAGGGCGATCTTTTTCAGAGCGGCAGCAGCGTCCTTCATTCCGGCAATCCCTGCGGGGTCACTGGCCGGGCCAAGGATGATGAAGTCATTGTGCATCACAGGATAGCGTTTGGTGCCATATCCATCCTTAACAAAGTTTTCTTCCCGTGCCTTGGCATGGACAAAGATCACGTCCACATTACCATCCTTGCCGTCCCTGATGGCGGCACCGGTTCCTTTGGCAATGACCTTGATGGTAATACCTGTATCCTGTTGCAGGGCAGGCAGCAGCACGTCCAAAAGCCCAGAGGCCTGGGTGCTGGTGGTGGTGGACATGGTAAGAACCTTACTTCCGCCCGCATGGACGGTGGTGGTCAGGACAAGGGCTGCCAACAATCCTGCAAGCATGGTTACACAGTGTTTCATGGGACCTCCTTATCGGTCGGTTAGCAGGCTGTTCACAAGGCAGCGTCTGCTTTGTTGCTGCAACACGCTCAACGTTTCACGTACTCCAGGTATGCTCTGACCTTGAACGTGTTGAACTCCTTGCACCTGCTGTTTTGAAAAGCCTGGGGTGCTGAGTTGTTCAACGGCCTGTTAAGGTGTACTCGGCCTTTTCTGGCCGAAATCAAGGAAGGTCTGACATAGTTTTTTTTGTCACGGTTGGTCAATACAGTTATGGCAATAACGACTCAATTGGGCATGATTGTGAGAGATGTTGTGTGCCAGGTAACCTTACCAACCTGTGAGGGTACGTGAGCGTTTGACCTTTTTGAGGCAGCAGGGACGTCTTGCAGAGGATGCCTACAAATCCAGCGTCCCCTGCCATGCCTTGGCGAGGCCGCATATGCGGTTGGTAAACAGGGTTCTGCCTTCCCGAAAAAAGGAGAGTTCCTGGTCAGGCACGGTTTGGCCGATCCAGGCGTAGGTCTGGCCTGTAAAGCAGCGTTCAAACCGTGTTCGATGTTCGGGCTTTACTGTGACCACTAATCGGCTGGCTGATTCGCTGTACAGGAGTTCTTCGGTGGTCAGCCGATCACCCTGACAGGGCATCCTGTCCAGATCGATCTGGGCCCCGATGCGACCGCCAATGGCCATTTCTGCCACAGCCACGCCCAGACCGCCGTCAGAAAGGTCGTGACAGGCCGTGACATAGCCCTGCTGGATGGCTTCAAACAGGGCCAGGTAGCGATTTCTGGCCGGAACAAGATCCACCTGGGGAACCTGACCGCCGGAGATGCCCAAAAGGGAGCAGCATTCGCTCCCGCCCATTTCGGCCCTGGTCAGGCCCAGAAGATAGATGAGTTGATCCGGTTCCTTAAAATCAGATGTCTGGCAGCGGTGGATGTCAGGAATAACGCCTATGACCGAAAACAAGACCGTGGGCGGGATAGAGATTTTGGTGGTTCCATCGGTGTAGTCATTCTTCATGGAATCCTTGCCTGAGATACACGGTACGCCATAGCCCAGGCAAAAATGGGCCAGGGCCTGATTGGCCCGGACTAATTGGGCCAGCTTATACTCGCCGTCCGGAGTCTTTGCTGACTGGACAGGATCGCACCAGCAGAAATTGTCCACACCGGCCATGTGCCGGATATCTGCCCCTACAGCCACGGCATTGCGGATGGCCTCGTCAATGCAATTGGCCATCATCCAATAGGTATCCAGATCACTGTACTTGGGACAGATACCATTGCTGATGACCAGTCCTTTGGAGGAATCAAGTACCGGCCGGATCACACCGGCATCTGACGGCCCGTCTTGTCTGGCTCCCACCAAGGGCTTGATCACACTGCCCCCTTGCACCTCGTGATCATATTGGCGGATGACATATTCTTTGGAACAGATATTGGGCCGTGCAAGCATGGCCCGCAGGAAGGCTGCCCTGTCCCTGGGCGGCTTGATGGTTACCGATCTGGGCAGGTTGGGCCGCTGCCACACGGCAGTAAGCTCCATGCGGGGCGCCCCGTTGTGGAGAAAATCCATGTCCATGTGACAGACAATGGTTTCTCCGTACCGGACGTGAAACATGCCTGTGTCCTGAAAGGTGCCAAGCACTGTGGCCTCGACATCCATCTCCTGGGCCAGGGCAAGAAAGGTGTCGATCTGGTCAGGGGGAACCGCCAGGGTCATGCGTTCCTGGGCCTCGGAGATAAGGATCTCCCAAGGGGCCAGCCCGTCGTATTTGAGGGGGGCCAGGCTGAGATCCATATCACATCCCCCAGAGTCCTGGGCCATTTCGCCTACCGAAGAACTCAAGCCTCCGGCCCCATTGTCGGTGATGGCGTGATACAGACCCAGATCCCTGGCTCGCATGAGAAAATCGTACATCTTGCGCTGGGTGATGGGGTCGCCGATCTGTACGGCTGTTGCAGGAGACCCCTCGTGCAGTTCTTCTGAAGAAAAGGTGGCCCCGTGGATGCCGTCTTTGCCAATGCGGCCGCCGGTCATAACGATGAGGTCACCGGCCAGGGCCTTTTTATCCTGGCTGGGATGGCCCTTAACCTCTTTGGGCATGGTGCCCACAGTTCCGCAGAATACCAGGGGTTTGCCCAGATAGCGTTCATCAAACAGGATGGCCCCGTTGACCGTGGGGATGCCGGATTTGTTGCCGCCATGCTCCACGCCTTCGCGTACCCCTTCCAGCACCCTTCTGGGATGCAGGAGTCTTGGAGGAAGTTGTTGATCATACGAGGGGGGGGCAAAACAGAAGACATCGGTGTTGCACAGGAGGTTGGCCCCCATGCCCGTGCCCATAGGATCACGGTTCACCCCCACAATACCGGTCAAGGCCCCGCCGTAAGGATCCAGGGCCGATGGGCTGTTGTGGGTTTCTACTTTGATGCAGACATTGGTTGTTGCGTCAAAACGAATAACCCCTGCATTGTCCTTGAACACGGACAGGCAAAAATCATCCTTGCCCATGCGTTCACGCAGGGTCTTGGTGCTGCCCTGCACAAAGGTTGTGTACAGGCTGTTAATGGTCGTGCGGGTGTCTTTTTCCGTATCGGTATAGTCGATCAGGGCATTGAAGATTTTGTGCTTGCAATGCTCTGACCATGTCTGGGCCAGGCATTCCAGTTCCGCATCAGTGGGATTGGCCGGAAGGCCCTCTTCCCTGCGCTGTTCCACGGTCTCTATTCTGGTAAAATGGGCCTTGAGCAGACGCATCTCCAGGAGGTTCAGGGCCAGGGTACGGGAACGGCTCAGATCCATGAGTCCTGTATCGTCAAGATCCGCCAGGGGGATAATGGTCACGGTAGCTGATGCCTGACCAGTCACCTGGGCGGCCTGGGGGGGGAAGCCTGGGTTTGCCTGCCAATCAGCCCTGGCGGCTATCTGAAAGCGCTGGATAAGTTCATTAGCCAGGAGGTCTCTGGCAATATGTTCCACCTCGTCCCTCGTGAGGGAACCTTCAATCTGATATTGGGTGGCGGTGTAGACCGCAATGTCCTTTCTGCGCTGCGGGTTCAGATCCAGCACCGTGGCCAGGCTTTCGCGGGCGGTTTTGCCTTCGTTGTCCGTCACACCAGGCCGGAAGCCCACTTCAATAATCCAGTCAGCATCCTGGGCCAGGGGGGTCAGGGAGACCTTGTGCAGGACTGGATCATGCAGGGTGCCACGTTCCATGGTCTGCTGGATTTCATAATGGCTCAGGCCTGAGACGGTATAGACCTTGTGAACACGGACATTATGCACGGAAAGGCCCAGTTGGTCGTTGATCTTGCGGGCGATAGTGTGGCCCTGAACATCGCTGATCGTGTCCAGCAGGCCGACTTCAATACGGGTGAGCATGGATACAAACTCGCTGTCAGTTAGAGGAGACACTCAAACAGGGCATGCACAACATGGCCTGTGAAGGGAACAAAAGGTCAATCACAAGGCCCTTTTGCAAACACGATGCAATTACCGCCTTGAGCTTTTGCCGCATAGTTAGCTGTGTCGGCACGGTGCAGGAAACTTTCTGGTGATTCTTTGGGGGCAAACAGAGCCAGGCCTATACTCAGGGAAAGTTTCCCTGAAAAATGATGGTCAAACGATTCTTTAATGCGTGAGGCCAGCTTGTGCAGGCCTTGCTTGTTGATCTCTGTGGCCAGGATCACAAATTCATCGCCTCCGTATCTGCACGGTATATCCATGCCTTGGCGAGTAGTCTTGCGCAGAACGGAACCGATGTCTTTCAGAACCTTGTCACCAGCCTGGTGGCCGTGCTGGTCGTTGAATCCTTTGAAGCTATCCACGTCAAAAAAGATCATCCCCACGGGTCGGCCTGTTCTGGTGCTTCGTTTGACTTCTCTGGAGAGGGACGCATTGAATTGGTGCCGGTTAAAGACCTTGGTCAAACCGTCAAACACGGCCTGGCGTTTGATCTTTTTTTCCAGTCGACGGATTTGGGAAACATCCCTGCCAACGACCAAATAGTGCAGGGGGGGAGGGGGGAGTTCTGAAATGATCAATTCATACGCCCTCTGGCCGCTTTCTGATTTCAGGATAACCTCTATGGGAGAATGGGTCTGCTCTAATTGTTTGATATTCCATTGGGGTATGGAGGCCTTTTCCGGTTGGGCGATCTGAAAGAGATTGCGGCCCAGCCAGGAGGATGACCCCTGTGGGGAGACATAGGAAATCGTGCCATCCTGGTCCACGGTCAGGACAAGATCCTGCATAGAGGCAACAAGGTTATGCAGAAAGGTCTGTTGTTTGAAGATATCAGCTTCAATGCTGCGAACCTTGGAGATGTCTTCCAGCAGGGCGATATAGCCAGCACCTGTGCCGCCTGCCCGCTGATGGATGCTCAGATAGATACAGGTGTCATTGGTGGAACCAGGGCTGGCAGGGGGGTAAAAGATGTGGGTGTACGAGGATACTGCATCATCCTTCAAAAAGGCCGTAAGTTCGGCATCCTGGGGAAAGCCAAAGGCATTGGTCAGTATCCCTGGCAGAGAACGGCCTTTCAGGGAATCCGGGCTGGGATGGATGGCGGCGAAATGCTCGTTGAACTGTACAACGATACCCGATGCATCCAGCCGTGCCACAGCAATGGGAATGGCATCCAAAGTGTGGGCCTTGGACTCAAGCTGGGCCTGGTTGTGGAGATAGGAAGCAAGATGCTGGCCCACAAAATGGAAATAGAGGTGTAATTCCTGATCCTCGGCCATATCGTTGTACGTCTTTGCCAACCGTAACCACGCAAGGGTGGTGCCTGCATCCTGGATAGGAACCAAAAGACCCTGATGGTGCCAGGGGATGTTGTCCGAGTCTATGGGTGCTGGTTTCTCTCCCTCGCAGGGATCATGATAGAGAAGCCACTGGCCTCCAAACGGGGACTGACAGGCCATGTCCCAATGTCCGATACCCCAGTGCATTTTCATGTGCATGGCTAGTGTCTTTACCAGGGAGTCAAGACCTGCCGGAGCGTGACGTATATCCATGCTCAGGAAATAGAGTTTCTGCATGGATGCGATGGAGTGTTGAAAAAAACGCTCTTTTGCCGGAATCTGGGAGATGTTTAATGCCCCACAGATAGCGGCAAATTCTTCTGCCACGCTGAGACGAAGTTCGGTAAATTCCTCGTCCGTGAGGCCCAATACCTTTTGGGCCAGGGTGAAAAAATGCAGGGCTGGCTCGGGATCGCCCTTGTGGTGTAATTCCACTTCAGCCCAGCGGGTACCCAGAATAACCGCCTGAACAAGGGGAGGATGCGAATCCAGGTGGAGCATGTCATGGTGGGCCAGGATGCCTTGGGTGCAGATATTGGAGAGTTTCCATTGATCCAGGAGTTCCTTGGTGAGCACTTCGTGGGTGGTTCCCCAATGTTGGCGTTCCAGGTCTGCCTGTTTGGGAGAAAAGGTAGCCAGCTCTTTGGGATCCAGGGGGTATTGATCCGTGGAGAGCAGGAGTATCCTGGAAAGATCCTTGAGCAGGGCACAAAGATAGGCCTTGGCCGTGTTCTGGCTATCAAGGTGTGCGGCGCATTTTTCTGCTGCGGTTGCCGCCCAGATCATGGCGTTCCAGGTTAGGGTCAGATCGCCTGCATGAGCAATAGAAGAGGCCACGTTTTTCTGGAATGCGGCAAAGAGGATGAGTTTTACAAGCTCTTTGTTGCCAAGGACAACTGCGGCCCGTTGAATGTCCGCGACCGGTGTGGAGAGCCGGTAAAAGGCTGAATTAGCCAGAGCCAGAACCATGGCCGTGAGAGGCGGATCCATACGAATGATGTCTGCAATGCGTTCAAGATCAGGATCCGGTTGGGTGGCCTCCTGCAAGACTTTGTTCATGACTGGCGGGAACACTGTCTTTTGGCAGAGTCGGAGGGCCTTTACTATGCTGTGATGACGGGTGGAGGTGTCAGGCATGCTACGTACTCCTGTTGAGAATGAACGCAAGGAGTTCCGTTAGGAGATCCCGTTCCGGGGCGTCAGGCAACTGGTGGAGACAACGCCTGGCCTGTTCAAGAAAGGCCGCAGCCTCCTGACGGGTTTTCAGATCCAGCCCTCGTGCCTGGATCTGAGCCGTTATCTCCTCAATATCCTGGGTTGTTATGCTGTTTGTGGTCAGTTTGTCCATCAGTTGGATTTTTCTGGCACCTGCCAGTTCCTCAAGATAGAAAACCAGGGGCAGGGTGAATTTGCCTTCCTTGAGGTCGCCTCCCAGGGGTTTGCCGGAGACCGCTGCTGTTGAGGCATAGTCCAGGGCATCATCCACGATTTGAAAGGCTATACCCAGATTGAGGCCGTACCCACAGGCATGAGCAAGGGTCTGGGGATCGGCGTGGGCCATGATGGCCCCGCATTGGCAGGCCGCCTGGAGAAGGTAGGCGGTTTTGCCGGTGATGATGTCCAGGTACTCGCTTCTGGTGATGGCCGGGTTCCTGAGCAGGGCGATTTCTTTGATTTCACCTGTGGCGGTCTGCATGATGGTTTCTGCCAGGCATTGGGTCAACGCTGGCATCTGATACTGGGCAGCGATTTTATTGGCCAGGGCAAAGAGGATATCGCCGCCAAGGATGGCCTGGCTGGTGCCAAACACCAGATGGGCTGCCTGCTTGCCCCGACGCAGGCTTGCGTTGTCTAAAATATCATCATGGAGCAGGGAAGCGGAATGCAGGAGTTCCACAGCAACGGCTATGGGATAGATGTCTTCCTTGGTATACCCCAATGTCCTGGCCACAAGCAGGGTCAGGACTGGCCTGATCCGCTTGCCTCCATCCTTGAGGATATGCTCTACCAGAGGGAGTACACGGGGATCGAGTTCCTGTGTCACGTTATGCAGGGTCTGGTTGATATGCGGCAATTCCAGGGCCATGTAGTCTTTAAGCGTGTGCATAGATCAAAGGTCGTTGGTTTGGGGCTGATGGGTCAAGGTGCATAACGAGCAGATTATTGCTTGGTGACAAGGGCCTGGAGTCGGCTCAGGGCTGCACGTCCTTGTTCCCCCATGTCCCGTGAGTAGGCGTTGACATAGGCCTGGATATGATTGTCCAGGGTGCTTGGTTCCATCTCCTGGGCAAGGCCGCGCATAAGGGGGTGGATAGATACCCTGTGGGCTGTGGCATGGTCAAGGCTGGAGCGGATTTGGGCCTCAAGGTCAGCGGCTTTAAGAGACAAGGTCGTCAGGCTGCGGTTGCTGGCCATGATCACGCCCAGGGGCAGGGGCAGACCTTCAGTCGTATCCTGCCACCATTTCCCAAGATCAAGGAGCAGGTCAAGCCCATAATCCTGGTAGATCAGGGCTGTTTCGTGGATAAACAGGGCCGCGTCAACCTGGCGGCACTGGAGAGCGTTCATTTCCTGGTCAAAGGGCATGGGAATGGGCTTAAAGGCATGATCCAGGGCGGCCTCAAGGAGAGCGAAGGCTGTGGTCATCATACCTGGAACAGCGATTGTGCCAGGGCGTTTGGTGCCGGGCCGAGCCACCAGCTTGGGGCCGTGCTCCAGGCCAAAGGCCCCGCCGCAGGCCAGGATGGTGTAGTCGGATGTCAGCTTGACAGCCTGCACAGCAGAGACCTTTACCACGTCAAAGCGTTGGTCGTGTGCGGCCTCATTGAGATTTTGGATATCCTGCCAGACAAAGCGGGAGCAGCAGCCGGTCAGGTCAGGAATCAGCCCCAGAACCCAGGAACCAAAGATAAAGGTATCATTGGGGCAGGGGGAGAGGCCAATGGTCAGGGGATGCGTGGTCATGGTAGTTATGGGGTGGTGAATAGTGCCGCAGGAATGTTGCCAAGCCGTTCAAAGGCCAGGTCTAACCGCCAGGTTGAGGGTTCCTTGGGGCCGACCTCATTGGAGATAGCACGGATTTCCAAAAACGGGATGCCGTGGGTGGCGCAGGCCAGGGCCAGGGGAAATCCTTCCATGTTCTCAACACCGCAACGATACACGGTTTGCAGAAAAAGCGCTCGTTCCAAGGTGGAGGTGACCCCAGCCACGGTGATAAAGGAAGCCTGTTCCAGGGACGGGGGAAGGATCACTCCCATACTCCTGGCGTTCTCCTCCGGGTCAATGTTCAGCCTGTCCCAAATGGTTTCTCCGTCTACCTCCCCCAGGGGAAACCCCAGGGCCTTGGCATGGACACATTCCAGATGTCTGAGCCCTATCTCCGGCCAGATCTCACCATTGGCAACAACCCATTCCCCCAGAGGTATATCTCTGAGATCAAAGCTTCCGCCAATACCCAGGTTGATTACCCCTGAGATCTGGGGAACGCTCCCAAGGAGCTTGCCAAGCGTAAAGGCCGCATTGATAGGGCCAACCCCTGTGACGACCTGAAGGCAGGGACGGTGGTGCAAGGTAATCTCAGACCAGGCACCTCTTGGGGTTTCTGCATACGTTGCGCCAAGACAGGCCTTGGCCTCTTTGGGGGTAGCAAAGATAAGAGCAAGCAAGAGATTTCTCCTTGGATAAAAATGGGGGGAACATAGCGATTATAATTGCATGCAATGCTGTCGGGCATCTGGTTATGGTTGTGGGGAAAAGATATTGTTACTGCACACGCACGGCTCCTGCTGGACAAGGAGGCGGCGTGACGGTTAGCTAGACGGCTGTATCGTTGTACGCTGTAACCTTAAACGCTTGTCCGTCTTCCACCTGTTGTTTGGTCGTGTCTGACATGCTGGGTTGTTTATCCATTTGCGAAGGGAAGCCATGCACATTGATTGGTCGTTTTTCTTGAGTGCCCTGGGGTTGGCCTTTGTTCTTGAAGGTACGCCCTATTTTTTGTGGGCTGAAAAAATGCCCGCTGTTCTCAAACTCCTTGCCCAAAGTCCTGCCTCTGGCCTCCGCCGCCTAGGCTTTACCGCCATCCTGGCCGGTCTCCTTCTCGTCTACATTGCCCGAGCGTGATGGCGGTGACTGCATTGCTGGGTCTGGTTTTTCAGCAATATGCAGACAGACAATGCCAGAACTCAGGGGCTGGTACATGATACGCCCAAAGCCAGCCTGGGTAAGCTCCCTCACCAGGGCAGGTGCGTCAGGAAAGGCCTTGATGGTATCGGCCAGATACCTGTAGGCCTCGGAGTCTCTGGAGATCAGCCTTCCCACAAGGGGCAAGATTTTGTCCAGATACACATTGTATATCCCTCCCCAAATCCTTTGCTGGCCCGTGCCAAATTCCAGGATGCTCAACTGGCCGCTCGGCTTGAGAACCCGCAGGATTTCAGCATAGGCATGAGCCCTTGGGGTGATGTTTCTGATTCCAAAAGAGATGGTCACTCGATCCACGCTGTTTGAGGGCAAAGGGATCTGCCTTCCATCACCCAAGACAGCAATGAGGTCGTCCTGGTGATGTGCCGGGAGTTTGTCCCGTCCCCGTGCGAGCATGGATGGGGAAATATCCATCGCAATGACCTGTACCTCGGCATAGCGGCGCAGTATGGCAAGAGCCACGTCCAGAGTACCGGCAGCCAGATCCAGGACCCGTCCCTTGTTGGGAACCCGCAAGGCCCTTACTTGACGCCTGCGCCAATACACATCCTGGCCGATACTCAGGAAATGATTCAAAAAATCATACCAGCGGGCAATGGAATTGAACAGGGATGCAACAGGATGTTTGTCCTCAGACGGGCGTGTCACAGGGGACGTCTCCTAGTCAGTGGAAAGAGGTGGAGAAGAGGGAGCAGCTGGTGTGCCTCCAATCGTATGGAGCACCTCGCCATAGATGGTGGCAAAATGTTCGGCAAAATTGGCGGGAGAGATCCTGCCTACTTCAATAAATTTGACCATGATTTCCTTGGTGACTTGCAGGGCCTGTTGTTCGGCTTTGTCCATATCTCTGCTCCTCTCGTGTCATACTCCAGAAACCGACTTGCAACGAGATACACGAAACATCACGGAAAGATTCGTACTTCTTCCGTGTATTCCGTGGCTAACCCGTTCGATTTCATGAGAATGCTTCGCCTGGCCTGAAAAAAACCGCCCGGCAGGGAAATGGGTTTGACCAACACGGAACAAACAGATGCCGGGCGGTACAAGAGAAATAACCATGCAGCCATCCCCCTTGTGATGCGCACTCTCTATCAGGGAGTGTCTTGTTCGTCGAGTTATGAAGACTGCATCAGGGCAGCGATTTCTTCGCGGATAATCTGGGCTGCGGCTCGTGGGATCTCTGTGGCCAGGTTGGCATGAAGCTCCTTTGTGATGGCTTCCTTGATGTCGTGCAGGCCAGCCTTGGTTATGAGGGAGTCGGCAATCTCATCAAGCCGTGCCTGGTGGTGGGAAGAAGCCTCGTCCAACGCCTGCTTCAAATCATCGACGGTTCCCTCCAGCGCGGTTATAGCAGCCTCCCAGGCGGCTCTGTCTTCCTGGAGATCCCGAAGGATGCTCTGAGTGTCCGGTGGGGCGGGCACATCCTCGGCCGCAGCCTCATTAACCGCCTCCCTGATCATGGTGGCCAGGGTCTCTGCGGAAGGGATCTGCAAACTGGCAAGGTGTTCCTGAACGAGCTGGCTGGTGGTTTCCTGCACCTGTTCTATGATCTGTTCTTTAAGGTTTTCGAGCAGGTTCGAGCCGTGTTCACTTTTCTGGAAAAAGGAGGTGAACATGGCGAACATGGCTGCCTCATCCGGCCCTTGCTGCTGGGCCTCCAGGAGGGCCAAACGCTCTTCCATCCCCTTGATCCAGGCAGGGTCGCCTTGTCCCTGCTGATCATTCGTCTCCCTTGCGGTCTCATCCACCGGTAACGCGGACTCTTCCTTGTCTCTTGGCTCCAAGGCGGCGGCTGTCTCTGTTTCGGTCTCACAAGAAGGTTCCCGGGCGGCAGTCGCTTCTTCCTCCTGATCAGGAGAGGTGAGGGGCTTGGCACCTTGTGTCTTGGCACCTTGTGTCTTGGCATCTTGTGTCTCGGCGTCATCTGCCTGGGCATCCTGTGCCTTGGGATCATCTGCCTGGGGCACCTCTGTTCCGGCAAGGTGTTCATCTGTCTGGGACTCAGGTTCTTTCTCAAGGGAAGCAGGTTGTGTCTCAGCCGCTGGAGGGGTGGTTGCGTCCTCAAGCAGGGCGTTGATTTCCTGGTCGTCATCCGTGGCCGGAGGGATTGTTTCGTCCGCAAGCAGGGCCTCTATCTCGGAATCCATATCTTCAGCATTGCCATCCGTGGACGGGTCTTCGACGAGCAGCTCGGCCAGGTCTTCCTGGGAGGTGGTTTCCTGGTCGTCATCGTCATAGTCCAGGGACGCGAAAAGCTCTTCAAGGTCATCATTGGTTTTTGTGGAGGTATCTGCTGCATCCTTGTCAAGGGAGGCCTCTTCCGTGGCGGTAGAGGAAGCTGTCTCGTCTTTTTGGGGTTCGTCTGTCAGATCGTCGAACAGAGAATCAATATCCAGACCGTCCTCCTGGTCGGCAGCAGGGGTCGGCTCTGGCAGGGGATCGGATCCCTTGAGCAAGGCTTCAAATTCGTCTTCAAGGGCTTTTGGATCAAGAGCCTGTTCTGGCGGAAAATCTCCTGTCTTGGTTGGCGATGCTGGCGGGGCCGCCTGGTCGTCGATGACCTCGGTCAGGTCGATAATATCTTCCTTGTCATGTGTACCCATGAGATTCCTCGTTTGTTTGACCGCTTGCAAAGCGGCAGAATGCATTGGTGAACCTTGATCATTGATGCCAGATGGAGGTGCTAAAAGGTGACTCTGGAAGCTGCCTCAAGGGTTCTGGCAAAATCCTCGTCACTATGGGCAAAGGAGGTAAAGGAACATTCAAAGCCGGATGGGGCCAGGTAAATGCCCTGCTGACGCATCTGCTGATAATAGGTGGTAAAAAGTTCCTGGTCACTCTTTTGGGCCGACCGGAAATCCGTCACCGGCTCTTCGGCAAAGAACAGGGTGAACATGGAGGCCAGCCGATTGAGTTGAACAGGAACCTGTTTGGAACGCATGATGGCGACTAATTCATCGCAAAAGGCCTGGGTTCGTTGGGCCAGAGCCGCGTAATCCTGCTGGGCCAGGGTGCTTAGGGCTGCCTGACCGGCCGCCATAGCCAGGGGATTTCCTGAAAGGGTTCCTGCCTGATAGATCGTACCGGAGGGGGCAATATAATCCATGATGTCCCGTTTGCCGCCATAGGCCCCCACAGGCAGCCCACCGCCAATGATCTTACCTAAACAGGTCAAGTCCGGGGTGATACCAAAAAAGGCCTGGGCCCCGTGAAAGGCCACTCGAAAACCCGTAATCACCTCATCAAACACCAGGAGGGAACCGTGGGCCGTGGTGAGTTCCCGTAACCCTTCAAGAAAGCCCTTCTGGGGGAGCACAAGGCCCATATTACCGGCAACCGGTTCCACAAACACAGCGGCAATGTCCTGGCCGTGGCGTTCAAAAAGCTCGTTGACGCTGCCTACATCATTATAGTGGGCGAGCAGGGTGTGTTGAACCACTTCTTCCGGCACACCCGGGGTGCCTGGGATGCTTTGGGTGGCCACTCCTGACCCGGCACTGGCCAGAAAGGCATCGGCATGGCCGTGGTATCCGCCGTGGAATTTTACCACCTTGTTCTTCCCAGTATAGCCACGGGCCAGACGTAGCGCACTCATGGTAGCTTCCGTGCCAGAGCTCACCATGCGTACCATTTCTATGCCTGGAACCGCATCTACAATGATCTGGGCCAGATTGATTTCGTCACGGCAAGGGGCCCCATAGCTGGTTCCCTTGTCTGCGGCGGCCTGGATGGCCGCATGGACAGCAGGGTGTTTATGTCCCAGCAGCAAGGGGCCCCAGGACATGACATAATCAATAAATTCCTGTCCCTCTTCGACCCAGAGGCGGGAGCCCTGGGCATGAGTGACAAAGAGAGGGTGGGTCTGCACGCTCTGGCAGGCCCGTACCGGACTGTTGACGCCGCCCGGGATGAGGTGTTGGGCGGTTTGGAAAAGGGTGGTGGAATCAGTCACAGATAGTCCTTAGGATGGGAGGTTGGGTGCAGGGGTGATCAAAAATAGCGCATGGAGGTTTTCTTGAGTTCCCTGGTGCTGAACAAAAGATCGTATTGGGTCACTCCTGTTGCTGCCACAAGTTCCGTAACAACCTGGAGGCAATGGTCTCTGGTATGACTATGGATCATGGTGTAGATATTATACGGCCAGTCCATACAATTTTTTCGCGCATAGCAATGAGAGATTTCAGGCCGCTTGGCCATGGTTGTGCCCACAGCCTCAAGATCCATGCCTTCTTCCACATACCAGGCCACCATAGCATTGGAACCGTAACCAGCCTTTTGATGTCTGAGGGTGGCACCGAATCGCCGGATAGAGCCCTGCTGCTTCATGGTCTGGATAAGGGAAAGGATATGTTTTTCATCCACTCCGGTCGTGCGGGCGATGTCCGCAAAAGGGGTCGGAGAAAGGGGGATGGAACCTTGCATATGTTCAAGCACCTTGCGTTCGGCAGGGGTGAAGGACAAAGGAGATGGATGGGTAGTGTTCATACGCTGCAACCAAATGGGTAGTAAGGAAACGAATCACTAGCCTTTTCATACCTGGATCGCAACAAGCAGGCAGGGTAGGCATTGAGAGGGCTGGTTACGTCTGCCTGGGGTCTTCTTGTTGTATGTGATGGATAAGGACGGCTATTTTGCGATCCAGTTCTTCAATAAGCGGATTGATCGTGTCTTCAGGCCCTTGGGTGAAGGCATCTTCAAGACGTGAACAGGTGGCAAAGGCGCTGTCTGCTCCAATATTTCCCATGACACCACGAAGGGTATGGGCAAGAAAACGTCCTTCCTCCAGCTTATTTTCCTGCACGAGAGTGAACAGGGTTTTCCCGGCATTGCCATATTCCTGGATGACAGTTTCAAGGGCCTTTTGAAAGAGTTCTTCCCGATTGGCAAAGCGGGGCAATGCCTCTTCGCGGTTGAGTATCATCTCTTTTTCGGGATCTTCGTGAGGGGGTGATGCAGCCTGTTGAGGGTCTGACAGCCATTTTGTGAAGGGTGTTACCATAAGAGGTTCCTCATCGTACCTGTCTTGCAGGATGCTAGAGTGTCATGGGCCTGAAAGGTTGACCTGTGCAACATCCGGTTACGCCTCATGGATCATTTCTCCGGTATCCCGGCCTTGATCCACCCATCTGATCCAGAAGCAGCAGGCCAATTGGATACCCACGGCAAAGAGAATAGCTATAATGCCCAACAGAACATCAAAAAAAACTGGAGCGGATAATCCGATACGCATCAGCGTGGTGCTCACAGCCAGCCCTGCGTTACGAAAGACGCTGGGAAAAAAGGTAAAATATTGCTGGGCAATCAGGACGATGAAAATATCCGCAAACACCAGGGCCGTGTAGCAGGTGGGGAAAAAATGGATCGGTGCAGTCCCGCACCATGCCGAGACAACATTGGAGATGCCTAATCCTGCAAAGCAGCTCAGCAGCAGAAGGGCCAGGAGTTTTTTCGTGGCAATAAAGCCGTTGAGAAACGAGCGATCCTTAAAACGCTGGAGCGGGCGCCGAAAGGTAAAGTATACCCCCAGGAGGAGAAAAATGGCCAGGGCCCCAAAACCATCCGCCATGATCCTAAGCACCAGATCACCATGATCCTCAAGGGTCAGGACACTTGGAAAATGGGTGAGTTCGTTAAAGGCGTGGCGGAGAAGAATCAGGCAAAAGATCTCAAACTGCTTGCCCACGGCTCTGGTAAAGGATTGGGGCAGTACAAAGATCATTTCAATGATCTCTACAATAAGCACCAGGGTGAAGACAATAGGCACGGCCTGGAAGAGATTGGTGGGAACCACACCGGCCAGAGACTGGGGAAGCCATCCCAGATTATTGGCATGAATAAGGACAAGGGAGAGCAGAAACACAAGGGCCAGAGACCGGCCAAACCAGACATGGATGGCATCGAACCCCTTGTGACAGGCGTCAAACACGCGGGAAGCGTATGTCAAAACAAGCTGCATGACCTTTTCCTTGTGGTTGATCTGTACGTGACCACTGTATGGTGTCTCCCATCAGGATGAAAGGATGTGCGAGAGGGATACCACCTTGGTGACAAACGTCTTATTTGAGATGACACTTGCTACAGGATGTGGGGCCTGCGCTCTTGCGAGCCTTTTTACGTGTTTTGTGACAGCCCTTGTAGCAGGTCTGATGATAGGCTGTCTCGTAATACTTGATATTCTTTTTGGCCTTACCCTTGGCCTTCACCATATCGTGACAGCCGGAGTCCGTACATTTTTTGACAGGACTGGTGCCGTCCCAGGTATGATGACAATCCTGACAGGAGAATTGGGCATGAACGGCATGGGAAAGGGTGACAGGGTTTTTCTTGGTCTTAGCTCCTGCTGGAGCCTTGAGCAGCATGGTTTCTGTTGGTGCGTCAACAGCAAAGGCACATGGGAATGCATACATACAGATCAGGGCCGTGCTGGCCAGGCTGATCAATAATGAGGTTTTCATAACAACCTGCCCTCCAAAAGGCATGATAATAATCTAAATAACTACGAGAAACAACAACGTGTATCCTCTCGCACATAGGGAATGTCTGGGTTCTCTAGTCGTCCGAGGGCACAATGGCAAGAAGGAAGCGAAGCCTTTTTGGAAGGTTTTGAGGTGCTGGGAGCAGGCAGGTGTTGCTATGAGCATGTCAACATCATTGACGCCATACTGTTTTGAAGCTATTTTGTTCACCAACCATGAGGAGGTGTCCTATGTCTGCTGAAGTACAACGAGCTACCATATATTTTGATCCCAACGTACATAAAGCATTACAGATGAAATCCATTGAAACTTCTCGATCCATAACAGATATCGTCAATCAAGCTGTAAGGGCATTGCTTGCCGAAGATGTTGAAGACGTCCTTGCATACGAAGAACGACTCGATGAACCACTTGTCAGCTATGATCAAATGGTAGAGAGATTGAGAAAAGATGGCCAAATATAACATTTTTTTCAAAAAGTCTGTCGAGAAAGATTTCAAAGGGATTCCTCAAAAGTATCTTGTAAAGATTCTTAAAAAAATTGAACTATTACAAGAGAACCCCTGGCCGGAAGGAAGTGAAAAATTAACAGGAAAAGAGTTGTATAGAATACGACAGGGTATGTATCGAATCGTTTACTCGGTTCAGACAAGCGAAGTAACCGTATGGGTTATTAAAGTTGGACACAGGAAAGAAATATATAAAAACATACGCTAACACGTTGTTTCACCGGACGGTTGCCGCCGGTTTGGTTACCCAGCAGGGTATTGACAAATTTCGCTGAATGCCCAACAAGGTCTCATTTGACGGTTTTATATATCCCTGTACCCAAACAACAAGCTTAAGGAGATACGTATGGCAAAGTTTGAATGCCCCTGTGGTTATGTCTATGACCCTGAATTGGGTGATCCTGAAAACAATATCCCTGCAGGAACCGCGTTTGAAGATCTTCCAGAAGATTGGGTCTGTCCCAAATGTGGTGCTGAACAGGAATTTTTTGACGAACTGGACTAACAACCTCGCTGATGACCTGTAACACAGGATATCCTCGTGGTACAACAAGGCAGAGCCTGATGCTCTGCCTTTTTTCATGGCCTTGCAGCAAACTCAGATAGCCGACCACCTGGTTTTTACCCTGTTTGGCAAAGATTGGAATCAGGATATGAGCATAACGATATAATGATAATGGTTCTCAGTATCGACAAGTGTCGCCTTCTCAGGTAGGAGCTTTTCGTCGCAGATGAGGACTGTTTCTGCGGAAATTCAATCAGACATTGTTTCGAGTACCTTTGCAGGGTGCAATCCGTTTGCAAAGGTGAGGCGTATTGTTCCAAGTGTACGTGGAGGCCATGAAATTGTTGAACCTGTTGCAGCACGAGCAGCGGGCAGGTTGGTCTGGCTGTTTCCAACAGCCAGGTGATCAGCAGCTATTTTTACGGATATGGAGGTTTGGATGCAAAAAACTGTTTTATTTGCCTTTAACGGTGATCCCATGTGCTTTGTTCATGTCCTGCTCAACGCTCTGGATATGGCCAAAAAGGGTCACGAAGTGGGTATTGTTATGGAGGGTGCGGCCGTAAAGCTTGTGCCGGAATTGGCTCAAGAGGAGCATCCCTTTCATAAAATGTATGCCAGGGCGTGGGATCAGGGTCTCTTTTTGGGGGCATGTAAGGCCTGTTCAGCCAAGCTTGGGGTTCTTGCCGAGGTCAAGGCAACCGAGATGCCCATGCTTGTGAGCATGGCAGGGCATCCTTCTATGGCAGAGTATATGGAGCAAGGATTTACTGTGATCACCTTTTGAGATTTTTCAAACAACCATGTCCTCGTTTTTGAGCACTATCTACGCGCTGTATGCGGACGGCTTTCGATCTATGGTTCTGGGACGCACCCTGTGGAAGATCATTCTGATCAAGATCGTGGTGCTTTTTGGCGTGATCAAGCTCTTCTTATTTCCTGATTTTTTGGCCACAACCTATACCACGGATCACCAACGGGCCCAGCATGTGCTGTCAACGCTGATCATGGAACCTGTGTCTGACCAGGGATCTCCTGACCGAGGACAAGGGGCTGAAAAACGTGAGCCCTGAGGCTTCTTTCCCACTATCTTCAACCAACAAGAGGTTGCCATTGTGTTAGAACAAATTGATTGGAGTCAGGTCAATTGGGCCAGGGCTCAATTTGCCCTTACGGCCATGTTTCATTGGATCTTTGTCCCCCTCACCCTGGGGTTGTCCTTTTTACTTGCCTTTTTCGAGTCCTTGTATGTGAAAACCGGCAAGGAGGTCTGGAAGCGGGTCACCAAATTCTGGATGTCCCTGTTTGCCATCAATTTTGCTGTAGGCATTGCAACGGGTCTGATCCTGGAGTTCCAGTTTGGGACAAATTGGGCCAACTATTCCTGGATGGTCGGGGACATCTTTGGGGCCCCTCTGGCGGCAGAAGGCATCTTTGCCTTTTTTATTGAAGCTACCTTTTTTGCGGTTATGTTTTTTGGCTGGAACCGTGTTTCCAGGCGATTCCATCTTGTTTCTACCTGGATGGTGGCCATTGGTTCCAACCTCTCGGCCCTGTGGATTCTGGTGGCCAATGGGTGGATGCAATATCCTGTAGGCATGGCCTTTAATCCTGCAACCGCCCGCTTTGAGATGCAGAATTTCTGGGAGGTACTCTTCTCACCCACGGCCATTGGGAAGTTCACCCATGCCACCAGTTCGGGCTTTCTTTTGGGCAGTCTTTTTGTTGTCTGCGTTTCAGCGTGGTTTCTGCTGAGGAAGCAGCACGTGGACGTGGCCAAAAAGAGCATGGCTGTTGCCTCTGTCTTTGGCCTGCTGGCCTCTGTCTTTGTTATCATCACGGGTGATGAGGCCGCCTATACTACGGCCAGGGTTCAGCCCATGAAACTGGCTGCTATGGAAGGTCTGTATAAGGGAGAAACCAATGCCGGTCTTGTGATGCTGGGTATGCTTAATCCTTCCCACAAGCCGGGTCAGGACACGAGTCCTTTTTTCGTGGACATCAAGATTCCCGGACTGCTCTCCTTACTGGCCAATCGTGAACTGGGCACTTTTGTTCCTGGGGTGGACGACATCGTCTATGGCAACAAGGAGCAAGGGATTATGAGTACTGCTGAGAAGATCAAACAGGGCAAGGCAGCCATCAAGGCCCTTACCGCCTTCAAACAGGCCGGGGATAAGGAGGCGGCTCAGGCAGCCCTGAACATATTTACCAGGCACAAGGCATTTCTGGGATATGGCTATCTGACCTCGCCGGAACAGGCCGTACCTCCTGTAGGGCTTACCTTTTACAGCTTCCATATCATGGTCATGCTCGGCACCCTGTTTCCGGTGATTTTTCTGGGGATTCTCTTTTTTCTCTTTAAGAACAATCTGGAGCAGCAAACCTGGTTTTTGCGCTTTGCCGTGTCCTCCCTGTTTTTGGGATACCTGGCCCAGGAGACCGGTTGGATCGTGGCCGAGGTGGGACGTCAGCCCTGGGCCATCCAGGGGCTCTTACCTGTGGGAGTGGCTATTTCTGACCTCACAACCACCACTGTGCAGGTGACCTTTTTTATGTTCCTGATCCTCTTCACCGTGCTGCTTATCGCCGGCACCAGGATCATGACCCGACAAATCGCTCTCGGACCGGAGGAATAACTCATGTTTGGACATCTCGCGCATAGCCAATTGCAAGAACTTTGGTGGATCGTGGTCTCCCTGGTGGGGTCGCTGTTCGTGTTTATGACCTTTGTTCAGGGAGGGCAGAGCCTGCTTGGAACCCTTGCTGCAACAGAACGTCAGAAATCCCTGATCATCAATTCCCTGGGCCGCAAATGGGAGCTGACGTACACCACCCTGGTCCTGTTTGGCGGGGCCTTTTTTGCGGCCTTTCCCCTGTTTTATGCCACCAGCTTTGGTGGGGCCTATTGGGTTTGGGTGGCCATTCTTTTCACCTTTACCTTGCAGGCGGTGAGCTACGAATTTCGTAAAAAAGAGGGAAATCTGCTGGGATCACGCGTGTATGAGATTTTTTTGTTTATCAACGGGACCATCGGTATCCTGCTCATTGGTGCGGCAGTAGGAACCTTTTTTACCGGCTCCCATTTTCAGGTCAGCGATGTTTATTTGAGTTCCTGGAAGCACCCCCTGCGGGGGCTTGAAGCGGCCTTGAATCCCTTTAATCTGGCTATGGGACTTTTGCTGGTGTTTCTCTCTCGCTCTCTTGGTGCCATGTACCTGGTCAATAATATTAACCATAAAGGTGTTGAGGCAAAGGCCCGATCGGCTGCCTTCAGGAACTTTCTCTACCTGACCCCCTTTCTGCTCTATATCCTGTATAATCTGCTGACCATGCAGGGATTCAATCTTGATCCGTCCTCGGGTGTCATCTCGCTGGAAAAAAGCAAATACTTTGCCAACCTTATGGCTATGCCCGCTGTCATGCTCCTGCTCATCACCGGTCTGCTTCTCATTGCCGGAGCCGCTGTGATCACCGGCTATACCAATAAACGTCTGGGTATCTGGCTGGCCGGCCCGGGTACGGTCTTCACCTGCCTGGCCATTTTCTTTCTGGCCGGCTTCAACCATACCTCGTTTTACCCCTCGGTCTATGATCTTCAAAGCAGCCTGACCATCTATAACGCATCAAGCAGTCACTATACCCTCACGGCCATGTCCTATATCGCCCTGGCCGTGCCCTTTGTGCTGGCTTATATTGCCTGGGTGTGGCGGTTGATGGATGCCAAAAAGCTTGATGCCTCGGAGTTTGAAGGAGAAACAGCCAAAGAATTGTATTAACCGTAGAAGGGCGTTTTTGCAGCACGCCCCAGCAAGGAGACGTATATGTCAGCTCTGCTTCTTATCGGATGGGTGATTCTCATTGCTGCCTCGTACAAGGGCGCAGCAATCTTCCTTAAAAAAACAGATTTGCTCTAATCTTCCATCAGGATGGCAGGAGCAATCTGCCGTCTGTTTTGTTTGTAACAATAAGTAAGGGGACATCCTTACCAGAGATGTCCCCTTACTTACCAGCTACTACAACGGTATATCTTCCTGTTTGCATTGCTGTTGCAACACTATGTTTACCCGTCATTTTTGACCAGTCACGTTTTGGTACGTTTTCGACCTGACCAGTACCTGGTCAACATCTCCCAAGAGGCCTCAATCTCACATTATGCCTACTGCTCTTCGTTTCAACCGCCTGGAACTGGCCGGGTCCCTTGGTGATCTGGGAACCCTCCTCCCCCTGGCCGTGGGGATGGTCATGGTTAATGGTCTGTCCTCATCGGGGGTCTTTCTGGCCATTGGTGTGTTTTACGTGGTTGCAGGCCTGTACTATCGGGTCACGGTGCCTGTTCAGCCCATGAAGGTCATTGGCGCGTATGCCATTGCTATGGGATTGACCCCGTCCCAGATCACGGCATCAGGTATGCTTGTGGCCGTGATCCTGCTGATTATCGGGTTGACTGGTGCCGTAAATCTTGTGGGAAGATATGTCCCCAAGGCGGTCATCCGGGGCGTGCAGATGGCTACAGGTACCTTGCTCATTGCCCAGGGTGTCCGGTTTGCCCTGGGTACCACATCCTTCCAGACCATAACCGGAAAGGGTGAACCCTTCCTTATCCTCCAGCATCTGGGCAGTATTCCCATCGGCCTGATCCTGGGAATGGTAGGCATGGGGATCACCTTGTGCTTTCTTAAAGATACGCGCTTTCCCGCAGGCATCCTGGTTATCCTCTTCGGGCTGCTGACAGGACTCTGTTTTGGAACGCATCAAGGGTTTGATCGGCTCCAAGGGGGGGTATATCTTCCCAGCCTTTTTCCTTTTGGCTTCCCCACCCCAGCAGATTGCTCTTTGGCGTTGTTGACCCTGGTGATGCCTCAAATTCCCATGACCCTGGGCAATGCGGTTATAGCCAACGCGGATCTTTCGCAGGAATATTTTGGACCTGGCTCTCGTCGGGTAACGTATAAGGGTCTGTGTATCAGCATGGGGCTGGCCAATCTATTCAGCTTTATGGTGGGCGGTATGCCCCTGTGTCACGGAGCCGGAGGTCTGGCGGCCCACTACCGGTTCGGGGCGCGTACAGCAGGTTCTAATCTGATCATAGGCACCCTGTTCATAAGCCTTGCCCTTTTTCTGGGTACTCATGCCATTGCCCTGATTCATCTTATTCCCTTTGCAGTTCTTGGGGTTCTCCTCGTCTTTGCCGGAAGCCAGCTCGCCATGACCATTATTGATGTTAAGGCATCCAAGGATCTCTTTGTGATTGTGGTCATGTTGGGCATCACCCTTGCCTCCAACCTGGCCGCAGGATTTGGGGTGGGGATTGTCCTGGCATACGTTTTGAAATCACAAAAGACAGCGGTTGTCTGAGACAGGGCCGCGTGTTGGAAAACGCATAATCTTAGGTTGTTTACCAAACATCAGGTGCAGGACACGTTAAGGGTTGAAGCGAGTTTTCTTGAAGAGGGTTTCTTGGAGTGAGCTTGGGGTATGGGAGGATTGGAAGGTTTTTTCCCGTAAAAGAGAGATGCAGCAGGGGATGTTTGTGGGGCGGGCGGATAAACTGCCTGTAAGGTTTTGCTCAGCGTTTATGGTGCAACCAGGCCTGAAACATGAGGATGCCCCATAATTGGTGCCCCCAATTCCGCTGACCCGACAGGTGTTCCTGCCATTTTTGGGCAATAGGCCGGGGGTTCCAGAAACCCTCCTGCTTGAGACGGTTGGGATCCAGCAAGTCTTCAGCCCAGGGTTGCAGCGGCCCCCGCAGCCAGTCAGCCAGGGGGATAGCAAAACCTGCTTTGGGCCGTTCAAAAAGTGATGCCGGAACAAACCGCTCCAAAACTCGCCGCAGGATCCATTTTCCCTCATTCCCCCTGATTTTTAATGACAAAGGCAAACGCCAGGCAAAGGCAAACACTCGGTGATCCAGCATGGGTACACGAGTTTCCAGGGACGTTGCCATAGCCGCCCTGTCAACCTTTGTCAGGATGTCATCCGGTAGGTAAGAGATGGTATCCATAAGCATCATGTTCTGTTCAAACGCGGGAAAATCCGGCCAGCCTTCAGGATCAAGCAAGGCGGAACAAGGCTCTATACCGTCCACAACAAGATCAGACGGGTCACGCCAAGGGGAAATCAGGCGGGTATATATGTCTCTGGGGTGGTCAGCGGTTAGCAGATATGCCAGTTTATGCAGTTTATCGCCTGGGGCTGTATACCGTAGATGTCCGCCAGGCAGCAGAGGGCCAAATGCCCTGAAAAGGCGATCCCACATGACAGGGGAAAGGGTTTGTATGGCTTTGCTCAGCAAGGGACGCAACCGAGAAGGAATACGTTTAAGCGTATGCCATAGATTCATCGTCCAGAAATAGCGGTTGTACCCGCCGAATAATTCATCTCCCCCATCGCCGGAAAGGGCCACTGTTACATGCTGACGGGTCAGCAGCGACAAAAGATGTGTGGGAATCTGGGAGGCATCACCAAAGGGTTCATCGTATATTTCAGGTAGTTCAGGAATAATATCCAGGGCGTCCCGACCTGTCAGATACCATTCTGTATGGTCTGTCCCCAGATGGTGGGCCACGGCCCTGGCATGTTCTGCCTCGTTGTACTCCCCGTGGTGAAAGCCAATAGTAAATGTTTTGATCGGCCTGGAGGATTGGGCCTGCATCAGGGCCACCACCGTGGTTGAATCAATACCTCCTGAGAGAAATGCCCCCAGGGGCACATCCGCCAGCATCTGGCCTTCAAGGCTTTGGTGCAAGACCTTTTCCAGTTCATCCACAGCCTCATGATCATTTCCCTCAAAGGGAGATTCCAAACCCTGCCTGGCCGTCTCCAGGGCGGACCAATACGGCTGTATCCGTCCTCTGTCATGGCGCAGGACATCCTGAGACTGGAAGGTGGCACAACAACCAGACGGAAGTTTCCAGATACGCTCATAACATGTCCACGGGGTCGGAATGTAGTTATGACGTACAAACAGTGTCAGGGCCTGACGGTCAATGGGGTTGTCACAACCAGGAAAGGCACGCAGGGCCTTGAGTTCTGAGGCAAAGACAAGGCCTTTTTTCACCTGGCCGTAGTAAAGGGGCTTTTCCCCAAAACGGTCACGAACCAGGGTCAGGGTACGGGTTTGGCCGTCCCACAAGGCAAAGGCAAACATGCCAACAATGCGGTCAAGGGTGGTGGACAAGCCCCAGGTATCAATGGCTGCCAACAACGTCTCGGTATCGGAATGCCCCCGCCAGGGTATGGAGCCAAGATCACGACGCAATATCAGGTGGTTGTAAATCTCTCCATTCATAACAAGACGAAATCGTCCTGAAGGCGAAGTCATGGGCTGATTACCTGCTGGAGACAGATCAAGAATAGATAAACGGCAATGGGCCAGACCAATGCCAGCGGCATCATCTTGCCAGAAGCCGGTATTATCCGGGCCACGATGGGTTAATCGCTCACTCATTCCGGATAAGGCGTGAGGAGAAATTCTTGTTTGGGGAGAAAAGTAGCCTGCAATGCCGCACATAATGTTGTTGTCAGATGTTGTGAGGGAGCTTTATCCGCACCCTTGTCATATACATTGTTACCAGCATCAGCCGTCTACCTTGTGCCGACCTCACGCACTATCTTCTCATAAAAATCTTCATATTGCCTGACAATCACACCAAGTTCAAAATGCTCTGCAATTCTGGCCCTGGCCTTTTTCCCTAAAGCGGCTTGTTCCTGTGCCGGAAGCGTCAGGATGGCTTCTATCGCTGTCGCAAGGCCCGACATATCCCCCGCAGCAACAATCCGCCCTGTGTCGCCTATAATAAAGGCGCAATCCCCCACATCCGTTGCCACGCAGGGAACCCCGCAAGCCATTGCCTCGCCCAGGACATTGGGAAACGCCTCCCCATAAGATGGAAGGGCATGGATATTCAATGCAGCCATGATTGCGGGTATATCATGCCGTAACCCAAGCAAGTGAACATGGTTGGTCAGCCCCCACCGGGCAAGAGGTTTTGTTAGAACGGCATTGTTCGTGTCTACATCCTGACCAGCCAGGACGAAATGAACCTCTGGAAGACGCTGATGCACGGTTCTCACCGCCTGTAAAAAACCGAGATGATTTTTTTGGGGGTCAAAACGGGCGATAAGACCCACCAAGGGTGTCTGCGCCGATAGACCCAATGCGGATTTGATGCGGACCTTGGCATCCTCATCGGGCTTAAAGCAGGACAGATCAAAACCATTGGGAATAACGTGTGTTTTGTGAGAACAATACCCAAGACGCTCATGAATTTGGCGTGATCGCTCTGAGCAGTAAAGAATATTTTGGGGTAGGCAGCCAGAAAGGGCCGCAGAGATTGTAACCACCAGACGGGTTGTCCAGCGGGTTTTGTCTTTGTCCAGATTGCTGTTGCGGATAGCCCAGATAACAGGAGAGCGACCAGCCAGGCGTGCTGTCATGCCACCCAAGAGGTCTGCATGGTACAGCCAGGTTTGTACGATAGCTGGTTGTTCACGCTGTAAGATACGCCATAAACGCCAGAGGGAGGCACAAGCTGATATACCCCGCCCCATGCCCAGGGGTTCTACTGGAATCCCCATGCTGAGGATACGGGGACCGATTTCCCCCAAGGTTGTTAAGGAAATAACATAGGGAGAAAAACGCTGCCGATCTATCTTGCTTAAGAGTTTATACAGCATCATTTCCGCCCCGCCAGCGGAAAGACCTGTAATGATAAAACAGATTTTCATCACGGGATTCCTCAAACATCAAAATATGCTTCAACGGATTGCTTCACATCAAAATCCCGTATCCTCTGGAGGACATCAAGGAACACGCATTTTTTCTATGATTGTTTCTACCGAGTACTCTTTGCCTCTCATTCTCTTCTCTTAGCAGATTCGACTCGCGTTACAAATGATTCAACTTTGGGGGATGGTTGCCAATGATCTAAAATTTAAAATAGATGAACGGCTGAATGTCGGCGGAATTAAACACAATAATAACCGCCCACAGGATACCGTAACCAAATCCTTTAACTCCCAATGGAAGTTTCATCACAAATTGATCATAGTTGTGTTTCATTGAAGAGAATTGAGCAAACCACGCCCCACTAACAATAAATACAACAGCAAGCATCCCAACAGTGATATTCGTCACAGCCTCAAACGATAACAGCTTGGATACAAGCGTCGATAGTTCTGCAAAGGTTGCCGCTCGAAATGGCAGCCAGCTTAGGGTAAAAAATTGAAACATGATAAAGGCGTGGAGCCAGGATGCGCTTCTTTTTTTATTCACCCCCAAAAAACGTTCCAGACACAGAATACACCCGTGCATCACACCCCATAAAGCGAATGGCCATGCCGCCCCATGCCAAAGGCCACATAACGACATCGTAATCAAAAGGTTTCTATATACACCGCTTCTTTTCTTCGTGCGGCTGCCGCCTAAGGGGAAATACAAATAGTCTCGGAGCCAGGTTGATAAGGTTATATGCCACCTTCTCCAAAAATCACTAAATGTTGCGGCTACATACGGTGCGTTGAAATTCTCCGGCAATGTGAAGCCCATGAGCCTTGCACAACCAATGGCAATATCCGTATAGCCGCTAAAATCAAAATAAATTTGCAATGAAAACGCATAGACACCTATCCATGCAGTCAGGGAGTCCACATCGCCGGGCGTGTTGAAGGCCAGGTCCGCATAATGTGCCAGAAAATCAGCCAGAACGATCTTTTTGAACAGACCTTTGAAAATTCGGTACAAAGACTGATCAAGAGCTTCGCAGTCCAGCTTCGGCGTCATCTTCGTTTGTGGAAGAAAGTCTGAAGCCCGAACAATGGGACCAGCTATAAGCTGGGGAAAATAGGAAATATAGAAGGCAAAATGGAGCAACGATTGCTCGGCCCTGATTTTTTCTCTGTACACATCAATGGTATAGCTCATGGACTGGAAGGTATAAAAAGATATGCCCACTGGAAGCAAAATATTTAAATCAACCCAGTTTGCTTCAATGCCCAGTCCCTGAAGCAGAAAGGCAATGTTCTCAGCAAAAAAATTGAAATACTTAAAATAACCAAGGACACTCAGGTTAGCCACGATTGAAGCTCCAAGCCAACATTGACGCATCGTCGGTGAGGAGGTTTTTTCGATTTTGCGGCCTGCCAGAAAGTCAATCAGTGTCGAGACCACAATGAGCAAAATAAGCCAGTGATTATTGAGGGCGTAGAAGGTGTAGCTAGAAACAAGAAGAAGTCCTGTCCGAAGTCTGGGCAGACGGATAGTCACCCAGCTCAGGATCAGTACAATAATAAAAAAAAGGAGGTATTCAGGAGAATTAAACAGCATTATGGGGTATACTTTGGAGAAGTGGTTGATAGGTACGGAGCCAGTGCTTTGGTGATCATCGGGGTAAACAATGCAATACCCTTTGAATTCAGATGATTGTAGTCGAAGTAGCCAGCATCGGGTATGTTGTCCCATGGAAGGGTTATATATGGGTAACCATTTGCTTCAACGTCCTTTTGTATCGTATTTCGCAGGTGCGTTCTCCATGTCTCGCGGTTTGCTGATGAACCGTATCTGTATGGAGCTTCCTCGATCTCGACCACAAGCAATTTTGTCCCTGCTGACTTAAAGGAGGAAAGAATTTTTTTAAAAAGTTGTATGTACCTGGCATCATAATACTGGGGCGGCACTGAAAGAGGTTTATTTGGGTCAAGCTGCTGTTTGCTGCGGAAAAATTCTTCGTCTAGTTCGATTCGTTCATACCCACCGTTGTTTTTGTGCAAAGCTAATGAACGAATTATCCCTTCAGCCTTAACTGGTTGTACCCGAACTACAGCCGGTCGTTTCGCATATTCTTCATATTGATATGAGGTGGTACAATTGGTTGTAGCGTGTAATAATGAGTTGTCAAAGTTTCGTAATAGTAATTTGCGAACATTAGCCTTTGTAGTAAAAAAATGTAAAAATGAATTATATGTTGTTGTATAATCGGTTGCAGCGTGCAATAATGATATATCAAAGGTTCGAAATAGTAGTTTTCGAATATTAGCCCTCTTACTAAAAAAATGTAATAACGGATTAAATGAAGCAAGATTGTCATATAATGACCAAAATGAAAATCCTATATCAAAATACTCTTTGATGTTAAAAATGCCAATGGGATATTTGTCAAATATTTTGCTCTCTTGAAAATTGTTATGCCCAACAAGTAAAACAACAGTTGTTTTTTTGGGAATTTGCATCGCCAGGTCCCTTACAAGAGGATACTGGGTTGGCAACCAGTTGGTCCAATGAGCCAGATTGAAAGATGTTGTCCCAAGTGTCTTGTCAATTAATTCGGGCTGCACAGCACAATAGGTGCGACTGTCTCCAAGAAACAGGAGATCATATTTTTCCCTGTTATCGATGTAATAAAGATATTTTCCGTATAATTCGCCAGATGGGGATGGGAAAAAATGTGGCGAAAGATAATAGGTTATGAGGCTGATGAGGATAAAGCCAGCTGTGAATGTGCTAATATAGTACAGCCATGCGCGAAATAACGGTTTCATTTGATAGTTCGTGTGTCGTTTACAATCTTCACTCATACAGTCTTCTCTTCGCTTACTACCTTCACATCAAAATCCCGTACCATCCAGGATGCCTGGCTAGTTATGAGCAGACGTTCAAATACTCTAATCAAGAGCAAACTGGTTTGTATAATTCTTTTTCAAATTCATATCCTGTTCTTTCTTATGGAGAATACAATTACCCACGGCAAGCATATCAAGCTCTGTACCCATAAAACAACGAAAGGCATCTTCAGGACTTTCTACAATAGGTTCTCCACGGATATTGAAACTGGTATTTACTATGACAGGGCAATCTGTCATCGCCTTAAAACGGGTCAACAGGGCATGATAGCGGGGATTTGTCTCCTCATGTACCGTCTGCACCCGTGCCGAATAATCCACATGGGTCACAGCCGGGATGGTTGAACGGGGGACATGTAATTTTTCAATACCAAAAAGCTGTTGTTGTTCTTTTGTCATGTGCAGACGCTTGTTTTTCTGCACTTCTGCTACCAACAGCATGTAGGGGCTGTGGCAGGAAAGTTCAAACCAGTCAGCAACATCTTCACGCAGAACAGAAGGGGCAAAAGGACGAAAGGATTCCCTATACTTTACTTTCAGGTTCAACGTCTTTTGCATGACAGGCGAGCGGGCGTCTCCCAGAATGGAGCGATTGCCCAGGGCACGAGGTCCAAATTCCATACGCCCCTGATGCCAGCCCACGGCCTGTCCTTCGGCAAGAGCCTGGGCGCAGCAGGCAATAAGCTGCTCGTCGGAAACAACATGAAATCTGGCACCAACCTTTTTCAGACGTCTCTCAATGTCTTCCTGGCTATATTCTGGGCCAAGGTAGGCACCAGCCATACTGTCCATTGTATCCTTGTTCAGGAACCGTTCTTGCTTTTTCCAGAGATACGCTGCTGTCAGGGCAGCCCCCAATGCTCCGCCAGCATCACCTGCTGCTGGCTGTACCCAGACCGCATCAAAGATTTTTTCCTGCAAGAGTTTCCCATTGGCCACGCAATTCAGGGCAACACCCCCGGCCAGACAGAGGTTTTTTTCTCCTGTTTCATTGCGCACAAAACGGGCCAGCTTGAGGATAATCTCTTCTGTTACCACCTGAATTGATGCCGCAATATCCATTTCCCGCTGCGTAAGGCGTGTTTCCGGCTGGCGGGGCGGGCCTCCAAAAAGTTTTGCGAATTTGGCATTCGTCATACAAAGGGCGGTTGCGTACCCAAAATACTCCATGTTCAGACGAAAACTCCCGTCATCCTTAATATCGATAAGATGGTCCTTGATATGCGAAATATATTTGGGCTGACCGTAAGGGGCCAGACCCATGAGTTTATACTCGCCCGAATTAACCCTGAACCCTGTATAATAGGTAAAGGCTGAATACAGCAGACCTAAAGAATGGGGAAAATGAATTTCCTGAAGAAGCTGGATATCAGAACCTGCACCACGCGCACATGAGGTTGTGGCCCATTCGCCAACCCCATCCAGCGTTAAAATAGCTGCACTTTCAAATGGTGAAGGATAAAAGGCGCTGGCAGCGTGTGACAGATGATGCTCGGAAAAAAGAAGTTTCTTCTTCCAATCTACGGAAGCATCAATGCGTTGGAGTTCATCCAGAATCATACGCTTTTGAAACATTTTCTCCTTAATCCACACCGGAAGTCCTTTGGCAAAAGAGGCAAACCCCTGTGGAGCAAAAGCAAAATAGGTTTCAAGGATACGTTCAAATTTGAGGAAAGGCTTGTCATAAAAAACAACAGCGTCAATATCCTGGCCGGATAATTGAGCGTATCGCATACAAAAACGAAGCGCGTTGCCAGGAAACCCGGAATCATGTTTTTTGCGCGAGAACCGTTCTTCCTGGGCAGCAGCCATAATTTTTTCCGAACCTTGAGAAAGTTCCACAGCTCTTGTAAAAAATCCATAATCACCTCAAAATTGATTGTTGAATTGGTCTGGCGAGACAGTTGATACGTCTCGAACTATCCAGTATGTTTCTTTATCCTTTGCTATTTTTCTATGCAAAACATCCCTTCCTCGTATGCGCATGAAAATACCGACAGGAATAACAATGACAAGATAAATGAATCCTAGTATTAAAGGGCTAAAAATTTTATTTAATATAACTCCGAGAAACATCCATGCTCTATTAAAAGGAGATAGAATATTTGAAAAAAACAAAGATATAAAAAAAAGAAGGAGAGATATGGATGCACACACACACACATAAATATCAATATTATGGGAAATAAAAAGAAAAATAGCTGAAATCAAAAAAATAGCTGAAAAGAGTAGTCCAAAAGATTTGTTACTGGGAGTTTTTATGCCGTTATGTTCCATAAACCCACCTCTATCGCTTTGAGTTATTCTTTTTGCAAAGATGATCACCAATTATTTGGGCTGCCAAGGCATGTCCCTGTTCATTCCAATGGCCATCACCCATCACGGTATTTGGAAAACCATGGAGATAGACCTTGTGCTTAAGGGCATACTCGGAAAAGGGTTGTGCAAGAAAAACCGCGTCCATACCCTCACGCCTTGCCAAGTCGGCCATACGGCGTTCAGGATAAAAAAGGTCAGGTTCACCCAGACGCGCTGCATAGGCTTGTCTTTGTTGTGCGTCAGGTGTGACCTGAATGCCATTAGAAAGGGTGACCAAGAGAAACCCGGCCCCCATCTGCTTTGCTTCAATTTGTATCTCTTTAACCAGAGCTTCCGTAAGGTTCCAGGCTCGCTCCCAGACAGGAGGCGGTGTGGAGAGATACATCGCATCATCAAGACCGATTTCGCGCCCCTTTTGTCCAACATGCGAACCCGCAGGGGCTGTAAGAGGAGCCTCTATAATGTTTTTAACTTTATTAACCAGGTGAAACAAACGGGAATAATTGCTCAGGGCTTGCAACATCCTCCAGGCCCAGCTGGATTTGAGTTTGAACACTGGATGGTCTTTAAATCCGTTATCCAACACCAAGTGACCGTTATGCAGTTCAAAAAAAGGCCGAGGATACTTTCCTCCGGTTTCCTTGCTGTTATCCCGCACATCATTTCCAGACAAAAAAGCACAGATAACAAGATCAGGGGCAAAAAGCCGGGCGTGTTCTCGCAAGGTCAATAACTCCTGACCCGTTGAAAATCCGCTAACACCAAAGTTGAGAACCTCAATTGTTTTGCCCTGGGCAAAGTTGCATTCCTGAAGGAGGCTCTCAAGAAGACGCCAGAAGGTCTTGCTGACATCCACCTGAACAGCCTCTGCATACGAATCCCCAAGCACTGCAATCCGATAGGTATTGGGAGGCTTTTGCAGAGCAACTTCACGATCATCGCGCATCCCATGCTTATTGATACGGACAAAGGCTTCGCCCTCATTTTTATACCAGCCCTTGGCCCCCGGACGAAGAGAAGAAGCTGTATGGATATTGTAACAATAAAAATTTGGATACGAAAATCCTATGAAGCGAAGGATTACCTCTATAAGGATAACTGCTAATACTAAAGATAATAAAACAACAAAAATATTACGTTGCCAATTTTTCATTATATATCCATGTGAAGATGTTGTGTACTCTCATACACTGTTCCGCCAAATTTATGTATTGCTTTACGAACAAAAAAGTCTGTTGATTTTTGTACAAAGAGCAATCCTCAGTATTGCCGAACTCCCAAAACGTCAAGATAGGCGTCAACGGCTTGTTCTGCACTAAAATCACGAACTCGCTGGAGGCCATTGGGATGTACAGGTTCGTCAAGGGTCGCCTCAATGGCTGCGGCCAGAGTCTCCACATCTCCCACAGGCACCAACCGTCCCCACCTGCCATCTTCAAGAATTTCCCGTGATCCGCCGGGGCAATCTGTGGCAACCACAGGGGTGCCACAGGCCATGGCCTGAACAAGGACTCCAGGCAGTCCTTCAAGGCGGGAGGTAAGGGCAAATAAGGCTGCTCTTCGCATATAAGGAAAGGGATTCTCCACAAATCCCGGCATAGCTATATCATCATCTGAAAGCCCCAATGTCCTGGCATGGTTCTCCAGTGCGGAACGCAATCTGCCCTCGCCCAAAAGCATGAGTCGGATCCGTCGCGATGTTCTCACCCGTGCAAAGGCAGAAATAAGCGAGTGTTGATCCTTTTGCTGGCTCAAACGCCCTGCGGAAAGCACAACCGGAGGTTCTCCAGGAGCAAACCAGGGATGTGACAGGGGCTGGGCTGCCAGGTGCTGCATTTCTTCAAGATGAAAAGGATTGTAGATTGGGGTAATAGCCGAAAGTGGTATGGCAGCAAAATGTGACAGGGAATGGGCTGCGCTATGCGATACCGTGATAATGCCATCAGCCCAGGGATAGAAGAGACGGACAAGCAGATAGACCACTTTATGGGTCATCCCTCGGTAAATCATGGCCTCTTCTGAAATAACACTGCGTTCGGAAACAACCACACGGGTGGCAACTCCAGCCAGTTTCCGTGCAAGCAGTGCCACGACATTGGCATAATTTAAGGCGGAAAGCAGGGCGCAGGGCCGCTCCCTGCGCAAATAACGCACAAGACCGGGCAAGCTGGCAGCAGCACCTGATGCATCAAGATTCACAATGGTAACATCGCCGGCAACCTGTTCCAGATACGGCCCTTCAGCTTGTGCCAACACCATATCCACCTGAAGACCTCGGCCAGCAAAGGCGTTGGCCAAAGTTACCATGACTTTTTCCGCCCCTCCTCCGCCAAGGGAAGGGAGGTAGATGGCCAGTTTGTTCGTCTTGTTGGTATATTCTACACCTCTTCCCACACGAACTCCGTCACATTTTTCTCCTCGCTGGAGAAGCCAATGCCGATAAGGATGATCTTTTTCCCGTGCGCCTGATATTTTTCCGCATAGCCCCTTGCCTTGATCTGGGTAAGGGCCTTTTCTCCGGGCATATCTACTTTGAACTCCATGAGATAAAGCGTCTCAGCCAGTTCGATGACCATATCAATGCGGCCCTTGTTGGTGCAGTCTTCCACATGAAGAGGAAGCTGGGCCGAAGACAGCCAGGTAAAGATAACACTGGCATAAAAGCCTTCGTACCTGGCCAGATCGTTGTTGGTGTAGTTGTGGTACGGAATGGCTGCAAACAGAGCGTGGATGGCTGCCTTGAATTGTTCCATATCGCGGTCTTCCAGGGAGAAACACAAATCGCTTTGAATGCCGTTGTGATAGGACGTGTTGGCAAACAGACTCAGCAGGGAATTGGAAAAGGCCGCCGAGACCTCCAGATTGGGAAAGCCTAAGATGTACGAGACAAAGGTTCCCCGTCTGCGAATCTCTTTTATCGTCAAATAGCCTGTTTGAAACAACAGGGTGACCGGAGATATGTTTTCTATATCAAAGGAGGAAAGGAGTTCTTCGCCAGCCTTGAGGCTATTGAGGTTCGGCATGAAGAAACGCTGTTGTCCAAGCAGTTTGACCAGAAAACTGGGCGTACCGCTCTCAAACCAATAGCTCTTAAATTGTTTAGCTCCACGCAAAAATAACAAAATATCAAACGGGTTATAGACATGGTCTCCCAAGAAATAATACCCGTCATACCACTCCTTGACCTTCTCCATGTCCGCGCCTTCCAGATGGTTGGCAAACACTGTTTCCAGGTCGTTTTGGGTATAGCCGCACACTGTGGCAAATTGCGGGGCAAGGGAGATGTCTTCAATATTGTTGATGCCGGAAAAGACCGATACCTTGGAGAATTTGCTCACCCCGGTCAGAAAGGCAAAGCGGATATGGGCATCGTTGCTTTTGATGCTGGAATAGAAATCCCGAAGAGTATCTCTTGCCTCCTGCCGCATCTTTGGAGAATCAATATTATCCAGAATGGGTTTGTCGTATTCGTCAATAAGAATGACAACTTGAGAACCGTATTTTTTAGCAACGTCACGGATAAGCTGGGCAAATCTGAGAGAAGGCTCCTGGCTTTTGGCTGGATTCCTTCTGGTCAACATGTTCCAGAAATGACCGATACTGGATACGAGAGAAGATCGAAGGTCTTCCGTAGAAATACCTAAGTGTTTTTCGTTTTCCATGAGCGTGTTCATGACGCTCCGATGCAGGGATTCCAGATTACGAAAACTACCTTCTGCAAAATTAATACGGATAACAGGATACGTCTTTGACCAGTCATGGGTTTTCTCTGCAGCGAGTCCCGTAAACAAGTCCTTGTTGCCTTCAAAGAGATTGCGCAGGGTATCCAGGAAAAGACTTTTGCCAAACCGTCTGGGACGGGACAAAAAGACGTACTGGTAACGCTCAACGAGATCAACGGCCATGCCCGTTTTATCTACGTACGCATAATTATCCGTACGAATTTTTTGAAAGGTCTGAATACCAATAGGTAATTTTTTCATAGCCAAACCTCCTTTAAGCCTCCAGAAATCCTTCCTGAGACATCAAGCCGCTGCCCCCTAGCCCCAAAAACCATCATATTCCCGACGAGCCAAAACCTAAAACCTAACACCTACCACCTAACACCTACCCCCCATTCTCCTCCCACACGAACTCCGTCACATTTTTCTCCTCGCTGGAGAACCCCATGCCAATAAGGATGATTTTTTTCCCGTGGGCCTGATATTTTTCCACGTAGCCTCTTGCCTTGATTTGAGTCAGGGCCTTTTCTCCCGGCATATCTACTTTGAACTCCATGAGATAAAGCGTCTCTGTCAGTTCTATGACCATATCAATGCGGCCCTTGTTGGTGGCTTCTTCCACTCGAACGGAGGGCAGGGAAGCAGAGAGCCAGGTAAACAAGACACTGGCGTAAAATCCTTCATAACGGGCAATATCGTTATTTGTATAGTTGCGGTAAGGAATGGCCGCGAACAGAGCGTGGATAGATGCTTGCAACTGCTTCATATCACCACTGGTCAAGGCACGAAATATATCTCTTTTGATCTCGAATCGACCGTCTGATGAGGCAAAAAGGTCCAGCAGAGAGTTGCTGAAAGCTGTGGAAACTTCCAGATTGGGAAAACCAAGGGTGTATCCGGTCAAAATGCCTTCTTGCGACACCTTTTTAATTGTCAGATAACCTGTCTGAAACAACAGGGTGACCGGAGATATGTTTTCTATATCAAAGGAGGACAGGAGTTCTTCGCCAGCCTTGAGGCTATTAAGGTTCGGCATGAAAAAATGCTGTTGTCCAAGCAGTTTGACCAGAAAACTGGGCGTACCGCTCTCAAACCAATAGTTCTTAAATTGGTTGCCGTTACGTAAAAATAACAATATATCAAAGGGATTATACACATGGTCTCCCAAGAAATAATACCCGTCATACCACTCCTTGACCTTCTCCATGTCCGCACCTTGCAGATGGTTGGCAAACACTGTTTCCAGGTCGTTTTGGGTATAGCCGCACACTGTGGCAAATTGTGGGGCAAGGGAGATGTCTTCAATATTGTTGATCCCGGAAAAGACCGATACCTTGGAAAATTTGCTCACTCCGGTTAAAAAGGCAAAGCGGATATACTCGTCATTGTCCTTGATGACAGCATAGAACGCCTTGAGTTCTTCTCGTGCCTCCTCCCTTATGTCCGGTTGTTCTATATTATCCAAGATGGGTTTGTCATATTCATCAATTAAAATAACAACCTGCTTCTGATAACGTTGGAACACTTCACGTATCAACCGATCAAAACGATTCGCAGGGAAGTCTTCTTGTCCTGATACACCAAGCTGCTTTTCATTGTGTTCCAGAAGGGTGTGTATTCTGGAACGCAGCTCGGTTGGGGTGCGAACATTGCCCCCTCCGAAAGAAATCTTGATAACAGGATACGTCTTTGACCAGTCATGGGTTTTCTCTGCAGCGAGTCCTGTAAACAAGTCCTTGTTGCCTTCAAAGAGATTGCGCAGGGTATCCAGGAAAAGACTTTTGCCAAATCGTCTGGGACGGGACAAAAAGACATATTTATAGCGGGTTATAAGGTCTACTGCCATGCCTGTCTTATCCACGTAGGCATAGTTATTCTGCCGGATTTCACGAAAGGTCTGAATCCCGATGGGTAATTTTTTCATGGCATCATCTCCTTGCATATTGCGTCTGGCTTTTGTTTCAGGATACATGCTTCAGCAGCCATAGAGCAAAGGTTTAGAGAGGGGTAAAATGCACAAGGTTGTCACAGGCAGCATATCAGGTTTGCCCCTGAAGCCAGGCCTGAAACATAAGAACATCCCAAAGAAGATACTGCCAGTCGAACTCGTTACGCAGATGCTCCTGCCATTTCTGCTGAACAGGTTGCGGGTTGAGATACCCTTGCTCACGCATCAGGTCAGGCCGAAGTAATTCTTCTGCCCATTCGCGAAGCGGCCCCCGCAGCCAGTCCCCAAGGGGAACACCAAAACCCATTTTGGGCCGGTCTACAAGATGCTTGGGCACATACCGGTACAGCACTTCCCGCAACACTTTTTTATGATGCCCTCCCGCACTTTTCAATGTCTGAGGCAGCCCCCAGGCCCATTCCACCACACGATGATCAAGCAAAGGAATACGCGTTTCCAGCGATACGCTCATCGCCGCTCGATCAACCTTTACCAGAATATCATCCGGCAGATAGGCCAAAGCATCAACCAGCATGGCCGTATCAACAGGAGTCTGCGTCCCTGCAGCCAGAGACGCAGAGTCAAGCAATCTATCGTGTCTGAATCCACCGTGGACAAGGCCATCTCCCGGCAGCCAATGCCCCCCTAAGGCGTGGTAGAAGGCAACATCTTCACGAGCATTGAGCAGGTCGAGAAGCATTTCCTTGCGGCGAACAGTATGTGTTTTCTGGCCTACGGGAAAATGGTTGAGAAGCCGGGCAAGCCAGGGCCGTATCCACCCAGGAAGAGGCCGCAAGCGTTTGTACCATTGAGACACCAAGGAGTAGCGCGTATAACCACCAAAAAGTTCGTCTCCACCATCTCCGCTCAGGGAGACGGTTACGTTGTGTCGTGCCAGTTGCGCTACCAGAAATGTTGGTATCTGCGAGGAATCCGCAAAGGGTTCGTCATATATTTCAGGTAATGTGGGGATAACATCCAAAGCCTGTGAAGGAGAAACATATAACTCCGTATGTTCTGTGCCGAGATGTTCTGCGATTTTTTTTGCAAAAACAGCTTCATTGTATGCAGCTTCTGTAAAGCCAATACTAAAGGTTTTGACAGGACGGCTTGACTCTGCCTGCATCAGAGCAACAATGGTTGATGAATCAATACCTCCAGACAAAAAAGCACCAACTGGAACATCAGCAATAATCTGGCCGCGAATGGCCTGGCGCAATAAAGCATCCAGTTCAGACACTGCATCGTGTAAAGAAAGGTTGTTTTGTTGTTGCTGTGAAGCAGCCACAACTTCAGCAAGAGACCAATACGATATGGTCTTCACAATTTTTGATGGCTTGTGAGAGATGACTGCGTACTGTCCTGGTAATATTTTGTGTATATCTGTATAAATAGATTGTTGGCCTGAGATGTAGCCATGACGAAACAAAAGAGGAAGGACGCTTCGGTTGATTTGGCCCTGAAAATCAGGATGCGCACGCAACGCCTTTAATTCAGAGCCAAACAGAAAGGTATGGCCTTGCCAACCATAATACAGTGGTTTTTCTCCCATTCTGTCTCTGGCCAGTACCAGGGATTGTTTGCTGCAATCCCACAAGGCAAGGGCAAACATACCGACTAAGCGTTTCAGGGTCTTTTCCACACCCCAATGGGAGACTGCTGCAAGGATGGTTTCCGTATCCGCATGACCTCGCCAGGCAGGAGCAGCGTCAAGGGATTCCAGTTCGTTACGCAAAGCAGTGTGGTTGTAAATTTCTCCATTAAAGACAAGGACAAACCGCCCACAAGCGGAACGCATAGGCTGATGACCTGCGGGGGAGAGATCAAGTACAGATAATCGCCTGTGTCCCAAGGCCAGGCCCGCAGCCCTGTCAATCCATATCCCGGCATCGTCCGGGCCTCGATGCTGAAGCGTTTGGGCCATGCCAGAGATGACGCCTTCATCAGGTCGGCTGCCAGGTTTCCAGAATCCGCAAATACCACACATGGAACGTATCTCAGTATATCATAATGATTTATATTTTCTATAAAAATTTTTATTAAAAAAAGAATACATAAAAAGTTGTCTCAAACCTAATAATTTATTTTTTATACATAATGGTAATTTTCTATAAAAATATCGTAAAATTTTTATATGATAACTCAAATAATCAGGATTCTCTACACGAGAGTTATTGTTTTGTTTATATATTGCAGCATAATCCGATTGTATCGGATACTTTGAGAATATATCCTTGTTTTTATTTTTTACGGCATGAATCATCATCATAACAGGAGAATGAGAAACTAATCCTACTCTTTTTTTTATATGTTGAGGATCGGTAACCGCGTACTGTTCTGTATGTAAGCTTAGTTCCAGCCCTGGGAAAGAGTGCTTTTCAAGTATAATATTGCAAATAGAAAAACCATTTTCTTGTTGAAATATCCTAAAAAATAATTCGGGGCTAAATTGATAAAAACCGTGTCCCATGTGATTATTTGCTGGTACAATTATAAAAATGTTACCACCTTCTTTTAACATTTTCATACAATTTTCAATTGCAACAGGAAAATTAAATATATGCTCTAGCGATCCGCCATCAATAATAACATCGAATTTTTCATAGTATGCCGAGCTGATTGGATAATTCATGTCATGAATGATGCTTGATTCTTGATAATCAGAATAGTCTATAGAACATACCTCTTTTGCCTCAAAAAATATTTTCAAAAAATTATCTATGTATTTTTCATGTTCTATATCTTCATAACCCGATGATATACGAAGATATTTTCCTAAAAACATTATCTGGTTAGTCGTTAGGCATAGTTCCTGATGACCAATAGTTAGTACTTTATCAAAACATACACCATTTCTTTTTGCTTTAGCCAATAATGCTGCATTACTCCATGTAAGTCCCATTCATTTTTCCTTTCTGCTAAGTGTATCGTCTATTATATATTGTACGTATCCATTTGTTTCTTTAAATAAGGAGTTCTATTCTTGATTGTTTTCCTTATTTTAACTTTTTAGAAGATAAATACTGGAATAAAGTTTCCCATTGTACAGCAACACGCTCCATAGAAAGTCGTTTCCGTACTTCCTTCGCCTGTTCTGCCATTGTTTCTCGCAACGTCGGGTCAAGCATCAATTTTTCCAGAGCCTCTGCCAAAGCAGAAGTATCTTGCTGAGGAACCAATAGGCCGTCAATGCTATGTCGGATAATATCCCTTGGCCCTGTATCACAATCAAAACTCACGGCTGGGAGACCGCTAGCCATAGCTTCCACCAAGGTATTGGGAAAGCCCTCAAATCGGGAACTCATGACGTAGAGTTCTGCCGCTTGATACCACTCCCCAATATTTCCCACCCGACCGGGCAAAACCACGCGTTTTTCAAGGCCAAGGTCCACGACCTGTTGCTCCAGCTTTTTCTTGTCAGGCCCTTCTCCAACAATCACAAGGTCCCAGGCAGAGCATTGTGAGGCAATTTTTGAAAAAGCCGAAATCAAGAGGTCAAAGCCTTTTTGACCTGACAGACGTCCTGCCCCAAGGAGCCAACAACGATCAAGAGGACGGTTGGGTAGGACAAAAGGTTCGTGTTCTGGAAGCGGCCAGGATACGGGATTAGGGATAACAGTTAGCTGTTTCGCCCTTGTTTCTTGAATCATCCAGTCACGGTTCTCTGCGGTAAGCACCACAAGCCCATGCAGAAGACCATAGGTAACAGACCTCAATCTTTCCCAAAAAGGACTCAGAGGGTACTGAGGAGGGTAAACGCGTTCTGAACCCACTGTAACAACATCCGACAACCCCAAAGCAGCTAACCCAAGTTGTATATTGGAGGAAGTCATCAAGGCCAAAGCGATATCCGGGCGAACCTGACGCAAAACCTTTCGCAAGGCCCAAATACGTTGCAGGTTGCTGGTCAGGGCTGTCAAAAAAGATGTGCTTTCCCTTACAAGGTCAAGAGCGATACGTTCAACCCCCGCTGGCAGCTCATAAAAATCAAGTTTTGCCGAGGCTACCGTTACAATGGTTACACGCCAGCCTTTTTGATGCCAGTAGCTTGCCAAATGAGCCACAACCCTCTCCGCTCCACCACAGGAAAGGGAATGAATAAAAAAGAGGATGCTCTTTGTCTCTGATGCGGTACAAGCATCTTTTGGCTTCTGGCCGGTTCGTTTCGGGTGCATAAGGCCACTAGATGGAATAACGTTGAGAATACATAGGTTTAGGAGGACAAGCCGCAGATAGGGTACACCATTATTTTGGGGATGGCTCTATTTATCTAAGCAAAAAACACATATTATATTTTTGTAGCAGAGAAAAAGAAATTTTCTCCACTACCTTTTATACGAAAAAACAAAGATACCTTTTTGATTAAATACATTATCTTCCCTTTGATGTTAAGAGAATCCCAGAGAACAAAACTTTTTCGTTGTATTTTTATCACATCAAATCTATTGTTTAGCGTATTGTATAATTTTTCTTTATCAAACGACTGCTCATGCCCCCAACGATGAAATATTTCCCCACATTTTGGGCATATAACTTCTTGTTGTTCTAATTGTTCATCAGCGGGAACAGTTCCAATAAATTTTCCACCTGAACGTAAAACTCTATATACTTCATCTATTGTATCATATAAACATGTATCTTCAAGATGTTCGAGAACCTCAGTCATAATGATAATATCAAAAAAATTATCTTCATAAGGTATAGACTGGGAGTAACCGCAGACTGCCTTATCTCCTAAGCCAAGTTGCTTCTTTATTGTGTTTATTGTTTCTTGGTCGGGGTCTATACAATATACGTCATTCCTACATGCTAAAATTTTTTCCAGACCGCCATTTCCAACCCCAATATTCAAAACTTTTGAATGTACAGGTACATTTTGAGCAATAAATTGATACCGTTTCACAGAACCTTTGAAAACAGAAACAGACTCTTCTTTATTTTGGTGGTAATGCCAGATTTTTTCCTGATTCATACAGAAATTCCTCTTACTTATCTATAGCGATGAGTAAAATATATGTGTGTAGAGCATACTTTTTGAGAATAGATAGGATAGCAGAAAGAGGGGCAAACAATGTATTCCAACCTTTTTACGCCAAACTAAAGCCTTGCAGGAGTCCCTGTCTCCAACCCCTTAATTAAAAAGCCTCCGCCAGATGATAGGGGTATCATTTGTTCTTTTTTCCCTTGAAGAAAATCATCAATAGCCTTTGTGGCTCCAGGGCATGTGTTAAAACCATAGTCGTCACAAATAATGACTCCTCCTTCATTCATTTTGGGATAAAAAAAAGCAAAGCTGTCTTTTGTTGGCTGATATAGGTCTACATCAATGTGAAGAAAACTCAATGTAATGTTTTCAACTTCAGAAAACCGTTCAGGTATCCAACCCTTGTAAAATTGTATTTTATTGAACGAGCCAAGATTCTCTTTAACTTTCTCAACAGAACATGCTAAACTTCCTTCATACCAATAGTCTCCATCATTGTCACCAGGCTTTGAAACACCTTCAAAAGAGTCAAACATATGGTGTATCCTTTCAAATTTGGATTGTTTATTGCTTTGACAAATGATATAAGAATCAGCACCCTGAAAAACACCACATTCTGCTGTATCTCCAGGGACATTTTCTGTTAATCTCAATAACTTGTATAACATCCACCTTCTGTCAGTATTCATTCCATATCGCTCGTCAAATTGTTCAAGATAATGAGAGAACATTTCATTGTCCCACCAGTCAAGTTGTGGCCACTTAAATCTATATTCAGGCATAACAATTCTTGCTATATTATATAATATTTTGAACCTAAAAAGAGGTTCTCTTCTTATAAAAGATTTCATTAACTGTACATATTTCATAGTAATTCTCCTTTTTTGTATCTATTTCAATTTTATTTTTTATTATTTATAAATAACATTTTTTATTATGCTGAGTAGAAAAACATTATTAACTAAATACAAAATAATAAACGCAGCGGCTATGCCAACAAGTCCATAAAGGGGAACCAGAATGAAATTCGCAAGACATTTTAGCAAAATTCCCAATAATCCTCCCAAAAAGAATACGGTATATGCTTTTTTGCAGGAAAATAAACTTGTAAGAACAATCCCTGAAAGATAAAACGGAAGTTGCAATACCAAAATACGAAAAATAGAGCAGACAGCTTGAGTATCTTCAGGGCCAAAGGCCCCCCGCTCAAAAAGTAAGCGTACGAGAAAGGGAGCTATGGCCCAAAGTACAAGACATCCCACAACCCCCAAACCAAACATGCTCCATGTCCAACGCAAGGCCATAGCTCGTAACGCCTGATTTCCATGATGGGTCTCCACCCTGGAAAAAACAGGCAGGGTCGCTCTGCCAACAGCCGTAGCCCCCAAACCCAAAATCAAGGCCATAATCCGGTTGGCGTATCCCAGAACAGCAAGATCACCTACCTGTAATCGGGCCACAAAAAATTGGTCCATAATACTTGTCAGGCTCATCAAAACTTGACCTGCGGCCATAATGCCTACTCCACCCCACAAACCGGACCAGGCTGGAGAACGTCTTGTGAAAACAGGCAGACGGAGTTCACCTGTTTGTCTTGCTGGCCAGAGAAGACACAGACATTGTACCAGAAACCCCAGAACCGTTCCCCAAACAAGAGGTTGCCAGCCCTGGCTGGAAATCATCAAAAGAGCTATGAGGATGGTCAGGGCTGGCATGGCTTCAAAAAACGTGTTGCGATGAAGACCATGTGACATCAACTGGACAGATAAAAAAGCACTCACAAAACCCAGAGGAATCAAGCAGGTCAGTGGAAAAGCCATGTCTTGCGCAAGGAGCAGGGAATCACCCTTTAATCCAGCCCACCCTGATTGCAACAACAAGGGAAGCCCCACCACCATGACAAACCAGATGACCACGCCCACCCAACACATCAGACCCAAAAATTCCGAGGTGAACCCAGAGACTTCTTCAGGCGAATGCCCACGCATCCTGATGAATAAAGGAATCAGTATCACGCCCAAAATCGAAGCCACAATACTCTGAGGCCACACAGTCAGATTAAAGACAAAGGTATAGGCATCAACAACTTCACCAACCCCATACCGCCAGGCCACAACAATTTCTTTGAGTCCGCCTATGAGTTTCCCCGCAAAGACAAATAAAGAAATCTTCAAAAAATCAACAGCAATCTGTCGATAGTCACTTTGAGGATTTCTCAAATGGTCACGCACTGCATGAAGAGAGAACAGACGCTTCATCCAGATTTACCTAAATGGGTATGGAAAGGTTTGGTTCTCACTATAAAGGTACATTCCTTTCCGTTGAACAATGAACATGGTCCAAACCTTGGGAAGCCAGAAGGCCAGATGAAGATTGGCACAACATTCTTTTACCATTCCTTTTGTCTGGAGAAGATAGATAAGTATAGAGGCATTATCTGATTTCAGATTGTGTGATATGGAACGGAGGCGTTCCTGACGTATAGAAGCCTTTTAGCAAGCCAAAACCTACCACCTACAACCTACCACCTAAAACCTAAAACCTACAACCTAACACCTAAAACCTAAAACCTAAAACCTAACACCTAAAACCTAAAACCTACAACCTAACACCTAAAACCTAAAACCTAAAACCTACAACCTCCCCCCCCCTTCTCCTCCCAGACGAACTCCGTCACATTTTTTTCCTCACTGGAGAACCCAATGCCAATAAGGATGATTTTTTTTCCTTTTACCTGATATTTTTCCGCATAGTCTTTGGCCTTGATTTGGGTCAGGGCTTTTTCTCCCGGCATATCTACTTTGAATTCCATGAGATAAAGCGTCTCAGCCAATTCTATGACCATATCAATACGGCCTTTGTTGGTGCAGTCTTCCACGTTGAGTGGAAGCTGGGCCGAAGACAGCCAGGTAAAGATAACACTGGCATAAAAGCCTTCGTACCGAGCCAGATCGTTTTTGGTGTAGTTGTGGTACGGAATGGCTGCAAACAGGGCGTGGATAGCTGCCTTGAATTGTTCCATATCGCGGTCTTCCAGGGAGAAATACAAATCGCTTTGAATGCCGTTGCGATAGGACGTGTTGGTAAAAAGACTCAGCAGGGAATTGGAAAAGGCCGCCGAGACCTCCAGATTGGGAAAGCCTAAGATGTACGAGACAAAGGTTCCCCGCCTGCGAACCTCTTTTATCGTCAGATAGCCTGTCTGAAATAACAGGGTAACTGGAGATATTTTTTCGATGTCAAAGGAGGAAAGGAGTTCTTCGCCAGCCTTGAGACGATTGAGGTTCGGCATGAAGAAACGCTGTTGTCCAAGCAGCTTGACCAGAAAACTGGGCGTACCGCTCTCAAACCAATAGTTTTTAAATTGGTTGTCGTTACGTAAAAATAATAATATATCAAAGGGATTATACACATGGTCTCCCATAAAATAATACCCATCGTACCATTCCTTGACCTTCTCCATATCCGCGCCTTTCAGATGGTTGGCAAACACTGTTTCCAGGTCGTTTTGGGTATAGCCGCACATTGTGGCAAATTGCGGGGTAAGGGAGATGTCTTCAATATTGTTGATGCCGGAAAAGACCGATACCTTGGAAAATTTGCTCACTCCGGTCAGAAAGGCAAAGCGAATATGGGCATCATTGGCTTTGATGCCAGCGTACAACGCCTTGAGTTCTTCCCTTGCCAGATATGCCATTTCCGGTTGGTCCAGGTTGTCCAGAATAGGTTTGTCATACTCGTCAACCAAGATGACCACTGGGGTGGTATATTTTCCAGAGACTTCCCGAATAAGCTCGGCAAAACGAAGAGCTGGCAAAGAATGTTCACTGCTAACCCCCAAGCGCTTTTCGTTTTTCACAACCGCATGCATCAAGCTTTGATGTAGGGATTCAGAAGTGCGGAAGTTGCCTTCAGAAAATTCAATATGGATAACAGGATACGTCTTTGACCAGTCATGGCTTTTCTCAGCCGCAAGCCCTTTAAACAGCTCCCTCTTTCCTTCAAAGAGATTACGCAGGGTATCCAGGAAAAGACTTTTGCCAAACCGTCTGGGACGGGACAAAAAGACATATTTATAGTTGGTAATCAGGTCTACAGCCATGCCTGTTTTGTCCACGTACAGATAGTTGTTGCACCTGATCTCACGAAAGGTCTGAATCCCAATGGGCAGTTTTTTCATGGCGGCACCTCCGTATATATCTTGTCTGACTTGTGTTGCAGGATATCTGCTTTTGAACCATTGCTGCGCTTCGTTGCTTGTTCAAAAACCCTCAGACTTTCGCACACTCCAAATACGCTTCAAGGAGCCTGTTACCTTGAACGTGTTGAGTTCCTTATCGCTGCTCTTAGGAACAGCCTGGAGGCGCGGTGTTCATCAGGGCAACTATCCCAGCCGTTCCAGCAGAATGCCCAGCATGCGCCGTAATGGTTCTGCTGCACCCCATAAGAGTTGGTCGCCCACGGAAAAAGCCGTTAGAAAGTCAGGCCCCATGCGCATTTTATGGATTCTTCCCACAGGTACCTCCAAGGTTCCTGTGACCCTGGCCGGTGTCAATTCCTGCATGGAGGCTTCTTTGTCGTTAGGGATCACCCTGACCCACTTGTTGTGGGCTGCCAGCAGGGAATGGATATCATCTTCTGGGATGTCCTGCTTCAGCTTGATGGTAAATGCCTGGCTATGGCAGCGCATGGATCCGATGCGCACGCACAATCCGTCAACAGGAATGGGATTACCTGTGCGGTTCAGAATTTTATTGGTCTCTGCGAATCCTTTCCATTCCTCCCTGGTCTGGCCGTTTTCCAGGGGGCGATCAATCCAGGGGATGAGGCTGCCGACTAGGGGGACACCAAAATGATCTGTGGGAAATGCTGGATCACGCATGGTAGAGATAACCTGACGATCCAATTCGGCAATAGCAGCGGAAGGGTCATTCAGGCTGGCCGTACAGGCATTGCCAATGACCCGCATTTGCTCCACTAATTCACGCATAGTGCTGGCACCGGCCCCAGAAGCAGCCTGATAGGTCATGGAGGTCATCCATTCCACCAGGTCATGGGCAAAAAGCCCCCCAAGGGCCATGAGCATGAGGGAGACAGTGCAATTGCCGCCCACAAAATCCTTGATACCTTTCTTCAGGGCCGTATCAATCACCGTTCTATTGACCGGATCCAGCACAATAACACTGGTCTCCGTCATACGCAGGGTAGAGGCTGCATCAATCCAGTAACCGTCCCATCCCTTGCCACGCAGCGCAGGATGACAACGTTCTGTATACCCTCCTCCCTGACAGGAAACCACCACGTCCATCGTGCGTAACAAATCATAGTCATAGGCATCGGCCAGAGGGGGTATATCCATGCCTACATCAGGACCAGCCTGCCCCACCTGTGAGGTGGTGAAAAATACAGGCTCGAACCCGGTAAAATCCTTTTCTTCAAGCATCCTGCCCATAAGGACTGATCCTACCATTCCCCGCCATCCTACAAATCCTATTCTGAGCATTGTTCCTCCTGGTGGTGGCTCTGCCGTATTGTTCGTATCAAGCTGATACAAAAGCGTCTGCTGGGTTGTACTGATGCTGATAAACATGCACGATAACAATTCCCAGATAGAGTTTGGGCATTGTGGTTATACCCTGCAAGAGAGGGCTTGTGAGTAGTCGGAAGCCGCATGTTTTTCAATAGACTCATAGAGGGCGGATCAGCCCCATACCTTGTCCATCCGTTCCATAGCTGTGGCTACCTGCTCGTAACTATTAAAGGCACTGAGACGAATATACCCTTCGCCGCATCTGCCAAACCCTGCCCCTGGTGTGCAGACCACACCTGCCTCATGCAGGAGGAGATCAAAGAGTTCCCATGACCCACGATCACCACTCACCCAGATGTAGGGGGAATGCTCACCGCCCGCACAGGCAAAGCCCAATGCCGTCATCTTCTCCCGGATCAGGGCGGCGTTATTCAGATAGTAATCTGAGAGACTCCGGATTTCCTTTTTGCCCTGGTCGGTATAAATGGCTTGGGCCGCACGCTGAACCGGATAGGAGACGCCATTGAATTTGGTGCTGTGCCTGCGGTTCCATAAGGCGTGTACCTCGTGCTCCTGTCCTTGCTGATCAAAGACCCGGCAGGTCTTGGGCACGACCGTATAGGCACAGCGGGTTCCTGTAAATCCTGCTGTCTTGGAAAAACTGCGAAACTCTATAGCCACCTCTTTCGCCCCATCAAGTTCATAAATGGATTGGGGCAGGGAATCATCTCGTATAAAAGAAACATAGGCGGCATCATAAAGGATAAGGGCTTTGTTGTCCCGAGCATAATCCACCCAGGTCTGCAATGCTTCCCGTGTGATGACTGCTCCGGTAGGGTTGTTGGGAAAACACAGATAGATCATGTCCACCGGGGCAGAAGGCAGAGACGGCACAAATCCATTTGCTGCAGTGCAATCCAGATAAACCACCCCCTGGTAGCGACCGTTTGTAAAGCCTCCCGTCCGCCCTGCCATGACGTTGGTGTCCAGATACACAGGATAGACAGGATCGGGAATGGCAACAACGCTGTCCTGGGCAAAAAGCTCTTGTATGTTCCCAGTATCGCACTTGGCACCGTCGCTGATAAAGATTTCATCCGGTGCGATAGCTGCTCCTCTGGCCGTAAAATCCTCCCTGGCAATGGCCTCTCGCAAAAACGCATAACCCTGTTCCGGCCCATAGCCACGAAAGGTTGCTTGGTGGGCCATCTCGTCAACAGCCTTGTGCATAGCCTCGATACAGACCGTTGGCAGAGGCATGGTTACATCCCCAATACCCAGACGGATAATATCCCGATCAGGGTACTCACGTTGAAAGGCTGCCACGCGCCGAGCAATGTCAGCAAAAAGATATGAGGATTGTAGTTTACTGTAATGTTCATTCATGCGGATCATACTTACCTCCAATATATGTTTTATGGGAACATTATTGTTCTGTGTATATTCTATATTTACCAAATACTCTTCATAATAATAAGAGAACAATATATTTTTTGTATCTTAAAATGCGTTTGTTTTTTACGAAATAAGATTTTTTATAAACGATTCGGTATGCAATAAATTTTACGATATGTTTTTTATGAAAAATATTGTTTCGTAACAACAGCGCTAATGGTTTTTGGCGTACGTTTTATGTTGTAATGTATAATAAATATCAAGCATAATATTATTCACTTTTATCTTATAAAAAACAAGCACAAAAAGAGGTCTTGGTTTTTTGGGTGGACAGGAGGAAAGATCGAACAGATTTTTTCCGCAAAAAAATGATTGACATGGTTTTTTTGAGATAACTACGAATTTGATTCGAGTAATCGTCTCTTTGATCAGCCAATCTTTCAAGGAGTTTGCCTACATGAAAATTCAAGATGATTTCAATATGTTACGTGATTTTATGTACCATTTCATCCCCCTTGTATTGCTGACCATCGTGGTGGTGATCGTGGGCCTGAGTACGCATAAGTATCTGTTTGTGGAACGCATCAAGGGGAGAGAACGCAATGTGGTTGAGCAGGGTCGAAGAACTATTCAGGCAGAGTTGGCCCTTCATGCCAAGGATGCCCTGCTTGTGGTAGAGGTTTTTCAGACGATCTATCGTTTTTGTCCCGATTCCAGTTTGACACGTTCCATGACCAAAGGAGTATTGGAAGGTTTAAGCAACATCCGTCAGGATTACGCTCAAATTTCTTTTCTGGATATTTCTGGAGGGGAAATCGCACGGGTGGATCGACAAATGTATTGTTTGAAAAAGTTTGACGGCAGATACAACCAGCAGGACAGAATTGTCCATACCAACTTTGATAACGTTGTAAGGGCCAGGGCCGGCCAGGTTATTATCTCTTCCTTTGATCTGAACATTGAATACGGCAAGGTTGGACATCCTTTGGGGCCCAGAATCCGTTTTGCCACACCCATTGATGATTTGTCCGGTAAACGGTTGGGGTTTGTGGAGCTTGTTTATTGTGGGAGAAAGTTCATTGAAATGATCAAACAATATATAACCTCTGACCGGGCAGAGACGTATCTTATCAATAATGACGGATACTGGTTGACAGATTTTTCCACAGATCTGGAAAGGGGGTTCATGTTGGGAAGCGAGACCTCTGGCTATCTAAGGCAACAATTTCCCGAATTTTGGGCCTATATTGGGGAGAGGCAAGAGGGCCAGGTGGTTCTTGGCGATCATTTGTTTTCGTTTGTAAGGATGTCTCCGCTTCCTGACTTTTTATATCCACTGAAACGTTCTCCCCAAATCAAGAAACCCGAACAATGGATGCTGTTTTCCAGGGTTCCCCTGCCGGGTCTGACCCAGAATATTATCGTGCTGGATTTGGCTATCGGGGCATTGGTTCTTCTCATCCTGGCGGTTATATCCTGGCTGTGGACAAAGAGCCGTTTCCAGGAACACGAGGCCAAGGCTCGCCTTGTATACTCGGCGACAAGAGACGGGCTTACAGGCCTGTACAATCGGCGTGCTTTTGTCAGTAATGTGGATCAGGAAATAGAGCGTGCCAAGAGATACAGACGGGCTCTGTCGTTTCTCCTCTTTGACATCGACCATTTTAAGAAGATCAATGATCGCTACGGCCATGATGGGGGAGATGAGGTGTTGCGGGCTCTTGCCAAGCATATGAAGGTCACCTGCCGTGAGCAGGATGTGTCCAGTCGCGTGGGCGGAGAAGAGTTCGCCGTACTCCTCCCAGAAACAGACAGCCAACAGGCTATCATTATAGCTGAACGCTTACGGCAATCCGTTGCAGAGTTGAGCATCAAACTTCGTGGAACAGACCCAGTTCATTTTACCATCAGTATTGGCGTGACATCTCTTGATGGAGCCTCCTGTCCCTCGGACGTAACATTTCATCAGATGTACACCAAGGCCGATGCCCTTATGTATCAGGCCAAGGAGCAGGGGCGAAACAGAGTGGTGGTCGGCTAACTGCCTGTTGCACTCCTATCACCTGCTATACGTTGCAGGTGCCAACAGCAATCAAGGTTAAAGCGTGTTTTGACCTTGATTGTTGTGCGTTGTGTACCTGCTATTGCCAACAGCCTGAGAGGTTGCGTTGTTGAACAGCCGACTCAACCTTATAAATCACTGAGCAACCTCAATCCTCTTGCCCGGACAGATAAACGAAATGCCCAGAGAGGAACGGGTGCTGATCATGAGGGCCTGGATAATGGGTTCATTCACAGGTTGGTCAGACGTCCAGGTGACAATAAAGTTGGCCCCTACACCTCCGGCCTTATCCTTTTCCGGGACGATATAATCCATTGATCCCAGGGGAGAAAGATGCTGCTTCTGAGGTACGTAGTGTTTCAGGAGATCCCCCTTGTTGTTGTAGTAGTCGGCCTGGGTGATACAAATCCCGTGTCGGGTATCAATGTTTCTGATACTCAAGATGGCCATCAGCCCCAGGGGTCGGGCCTTGGGACCCGTGTAGATGTTTGAGTAAACCGGTACGTATACCGTACCCTTGGTAAGAAGACCATTTCCGGCCCAGGCCGGATGACTGACAACAAGGGCCAGGCAGAAGCACATGGCCCAGCGCATATACCGTTTGAACATGGTAGCTCCTGGTGTGAAAATCACGGTTTGGTACAGACATCCTCAAATCTTTTTACTGCCTGTTGTGCCAAGCGGACGTCAACCTTTGGAAAGGGTTTTTCAGCGTTGCCCTCACGAGCATTCGCAAGGTCACAGAAGAAATGGAGGTTGAGGTTTTCTGGAGCATGAAGACCGAGGCTGCTCTGTATCGTGCATTCATGGCGTTCAGGGATGCTGCAAAGAAGCAACGCCAGAAGCTCATTGCATAACAATTCGCTACCCGTTTCTTGACAACCACCGCAGTTCCTGTATGGGCTTGTCCCCATACAACGTACCAACTCCAGTTGCAGGGGGTGTAGTTTTGAGAAAAAAAATAGATGAAACGCTTGAAAAAGTGAACGCTTCCCTTGTCAATGCAATTATCGCCGCAATTGGTCTTGTCTGCGTGTTGGCCGCTTTTTTGGTCGGGCAGGAAAAATCTCAAGATATATTGCTCAGTGTTGGGTGCTCATTGATTGCAAGTTCTGTTGTTTCGTTTCTAACCTCAAAATATTTAGTCAGGCTGAACCGTGTTAAGCGCATCATTGAACATTGGGGGCTTGAGGCTATCTATGGAACTCGTCAGGAAATGAATCGCAGCACCGAGATTGCCTTGGAATCTCTTGAAAACAATCTTGATATTATTGCCTGGGGGCTGAAATCTTTTAGGGATGCTAAAGATAAGATAATCAGGGAGAAGGTGAAACGAGGTTTGAAAATCCGTTTCATAACGCTGGCGCCGGACTCTGACTATGTAAGGCAGCGTGAAGTTGATGAGAAAGAATCGCCAGGGCAGATTAAGAACACCATCCTCCACTTGCAGAAATGGATTGAAGAGCTCCAGAAGATAGCTCCAGACCCGAAAAATGTTCAGGTCAAATATTACAACAGCCTGCCGGAAGACTTTTATTTTCGTGTTGATGAGAGCGTCTTTGTTGGCCCGTACCTTTGGGGCATTTCAAGCCAGCAGACAATATCCTATGAGTTCAAGGGTTCTTCCCGTGGCACACTGTATTACAGAGATTATTTTGAACGTCTGTGGAACTCTCCTGAATTTTGTGAGGGGAGGGAAGCGTTGGAGCGTGATTCATGACCATCCCGCCAATATTGTTGCCGGTGCAGTAGGTTCGATCAACGAAGAGCCATAACATCTTGCAGCCAAAGAATAACCGCCCTTTCTGATTTCAGAAGGGGCGGTTATTTTTTGACCGCAAGGGCAGGGTTATATGCGGTTTACCCTTTCTCTCCCTTCCCATACATAGCAAAATAGGCCACAGGAACCACGATTAGCGAAAAGGCTGTTGACGCGAATAAGCCGAAGATAAGGGCCCAGGCCAGGCCGGAAAAGATGGGGTCAAGGGTGATGGGCCAGGCTCCTAAGGCCGTTGTCAGGGCAGTGAGCACAATGGGACGCAGCCGAATGGCCCCGCTTTCCAGGATGGCTTGTTTGAGTTTTGTTCCCTGCCTGACCGCATCCTGGATAAATTCAATAAGCACCAGGGAGTTGCGGATAACAATACCGCCTAAAGCGATCATCCCGATCATGGACGTGGCAGTGAAAAACACCGGATTTGCAAAGCCCCCCACAGGATCGGCCATGATGTGATTCAGGAGCCAGAATCCTGGCATGATGCCCAGCAAAGTCAGGGGAATGGCCGCCATGATAAGAAGCGGCAGCATCATGGAGCCGGTTTGCAGGATGAGCAGGACATAGATGCCCAGCAAGGCCACGGCAAAGGCCAGCCCCATATCCCGAAACACATCAAGGGTGAGTTTCCACTCACCTTCTCCCCGCCAGTTCACACGGATACCCTTGGCCGGAGGATGTTCACGCAGGGTCTTTTGCATATCCAAAACCGCCTCTGCCGGGGCTTGTCCAGCCATTTCCGCTGTCACATAGACCACCCGTTCCAGGTTCTTGTGCATCATCGTCCTGTCTTCAGGGACATGAACAAAGCTGCCCAGTTCCGCCAGAGGGATCATGCTGTCGGTAGCTGTTTTGACGGGTATCTGTCCCAGCTCGGTCTGGTCGGATCGCAGGGAACGGGGCAGGGTCAGGCGAATGCGCAAGGGCTGACGCTCATGCGCCAGATGAACCAGGGCCGGCGAAAGTCCTCGTATGGCAGCCGTGAGGGTCTGGACTACCTGTGAGGTATCCACCCCGTGCAGGGCCGCCTTTTCCTTGTCCACAACAAAATCCAGTTTGTCCCGCAGGGCCTCGGAGGTATCGTCCACATCCACCACAGCTGGTTCCTGCTCCATGATCTCGCGGACATGTCTGGCTCCTTCAAGAAGCTCGTCATAGGTCATGTGCGGGGCCCCGTAGATTTCTGCGGTGATGGTGGAAAACACCGGCGGCCCAGGCGGTGATTCAACGAGCTTTAAGCGCGCACCGTGACGCTTTGCAATGGCGGTAAGCTCCTTGCGGATACGCAGGCCAATGGCGTGACTCTGCTGGGCCCGTTTGTCCTTATTCGCAAGGTTGATACGAATTTCCGCCTGGTGGGGCAGACGCCGCAAGAAATAATGACGAACCATGCCGTTAAAATCCATGGGCGAGGCTATCCCCGTGTAGGAGACATAACTGGTGATCTCAGGAATTGTTGCCAGATATCCTTCCAATGCCCGGATGGTTCGGTCGGTATTCTCAAGCGATGTGCCCTCGTCCATATCCAGAAGGATCTGCAACTCGTTTTTATTGTCAAAGGGAAGCATTTTTAAGGGAACCTGACGAAAGAAAATCAGGGCCAGGGAACCTGCCAGCAGCAGCAGAATAAGTCCCAATACCCCCCAGCGCAGTATGCGGGAAGACAGCAGAGGGGAAACAATGGCCCCATAGGTTCTGCCAATACGGGTGTGGGTAGGGTCTATGGAGGGTGTGCTTCCTGGTGCCGCCCCCTGCTTTTTGAGGAGCACATAAGAGAGCCAGGGCACAATGGTGATGGCGCACAAGGTGGAAAAGGTCACGGTCAGGGGGACATTAGCCGCCATGGGTGCCATGTAGGGTCCCATCATGCCGGTAATGAAAAAGAGGGGCAGAAAACAGGCGATAATGGCCAGGGTGGACATGAGCACCGGCGGCAGCACCTCACGCACAGCAAAGAGGATAGCCTCTCTGGCCCCCAGGGCACCGGCCTTGATATGGCGCTGGATATTTTCCACATTGGTGATGGGATCATCCACCACCAGCCCCAAGGAGAGAATCAGGGCAAACAGGGTGACCCTGTTGATGGTATAGCCAAGCAGGAGGTTCACAAACAGGGCCAGGGAAAAACTGACAGGAACCGCAAGGGCAACGACCAGGGCCTCTCGCCATCCCAGGGTCAGGGCAAGGAGACCCACCACCGTCAAAATGGCAAAAAACAGGTTGGACAAGAGTTCGTTCACCTTGACCTGGGCCGTATGGCCGTAATTGCGGGTAACCTCCACATGCACCCCTGCTGGCAGCACGGTTGCCTCAAGCTCCTTCACCCGTTCAAGAATGTCCTGAGCCACCCGTACCGCATTGGTACCCTTTTTCTTGGCCAAGGCCAGGGTAACGGATGGATAGGGGTGATTGGCACCAACCTTGGCAGTGGATTGCACCAGGGGGTGGGAAGCGGTCAGATTGATCCTGGAGTAGGAACGCGGCTCCTCCGGGCCATCCAGAACCCTGGCCACATCGGCCAGGTACACGGGGCGTCCCTTGTGGACACCAACCACCAATGCCCGAACATCCTTGACAGATTGCAGGAAGGAGTCGCTGGACACGGTCATGGTTCGGCCCATGGTGGTCATGCTCCCTGCTGTCGCGGAAGAGTCAGCACCTTGCAGCCGGGAAACAACCTCCATGGGAGAGATGCCAAGACCGCTTAATTTCTGGGGAAGCAATTCCACACGGATCTCCCGCTGGCGGCCTCCGGTAATAGAGGTTTCTGAGATATCAGGGATTTCTGAAAGCCGTGTCAGCACCTCTTCGCCAATGCGGCGAAGCTGGGCATCGTCGTATCTGTCCGAGTACAGGGTGAGGCAGACAATGGGGACATCATCAATCTCCACGGGTTTGACAACCCATCCTGAAAGGCCCGGCGGGGCCTCAGATTGGTGGGAGATGATCTGATTATGCAGCTTGATCAGGGAATCCTCCCGATCCTCGCCAACAAAAAATCGTACCGTGACCACAGCAGAATCCCGCTGGCAGACAGAATAGACATCTTCTACCCCATCCACCTGCCAGAGGAGTTTTTCCAGAGGCGTTGCCACGAGCTGTTCCACTTCCTGCACGCTTGCCCCGGGGAAATGGACAAAAATATCCGCCATAGGCACTACGATTTGGGGTTCTTCCTCGCGCGGGGTGATCAGCACCGCAGCAATGCCCAATGCCAGGGCAAAGATGAGGAACATGATGGACAACCGTGCCTGAAGAAAGGTTCGCACAATGGCCGGTATCATCCCTTCCGAGGGGCGGATCTCATTCATGGCCGCCTCCCAGGCCGATTGCATCGCCAGGGGCCAGGCCGGAAAGGATCTCGATCCGGTCGCCATAGGTCGGCCCTGTGGTCACAAAAACCCGTTCCCAATGATCCTTTGAACGCACCAAGACGGTTTCAAGCTGCCCCACCCGTTTAAGGGCCTGCCGAGGAACAAGCATGGCCTGACGCTGGCCCACAGGAATGCGCAGTCGGCCAAACATGCCCGGATAGATGCCCGTGACCTTGGGCAAGGCAGCCTTGACCATAAAGGTACGGGTGCGAGGGTCTGCTGTGGGCACGATCTCCTCAATGACCCCTTCAAGAGGTTGTTCCTGGGATGCAATGTCCACAGGCAGGGTCTGGCCCAGCGAGACCTTGCCAATAAGTCCTTCACGTACAATGGCCTCAATGCGCAGCCGTTTGCCTGCGTGAATGGTCAGCAAGGGCTGGCCCTGGACTGCCAGCGTACCAGGGTCGGCCAGACGTCTGGCCACGGCACCATTGGCCGGTGCCTTGATCGTGGTGTAGCCCAGGTTAATTTTCGCCTCTTCAAGCATTTTCTGGGAGCGTTTTCTGTCAGCCTTGGCAGCTTGTACGCCTTGCCTGGCCTGCTCCAGTCCGGCCTTGGCCTGAAGAAACTCCGACTGGGCGGCTTCCAGATCCTGAGATGAGATGGTTTTGGAGGCAAACATCTCCTGCATTCTCTTGTACCTGGCTAAAGCCTGGTCATGTTTGGCCCTGGCCGCCTCAACGGCCTGGTTGGCCTGAGACTGCATGGCCCTGGCCGCAGCCAGGCCCTGACGCGCCTGATCCATACGGGATCGGAACTGACGGCTGTCCAGAACGATCAAGGTATCGCCCTGCTTCACCTGGTCGCCTGGGCGAACCTTAACGGACATAATCCGGGCCGTGACCTGGGCGGAAATATCCGCCTCTGTCCTGGCCTCAATAGTGCCCACTCCGGTGTACCAGAGGGGAAGGCGTTCTGGCTGAACCGTCAGGGTGGTTGCCGGAGTCAAGGTCGATGGAGCAGCGGGCAGGGTACCTGGTTGAATCCTGCCAGGCGTGAACATGCCGGTCTGATACAGGAGAAGGCCGGTCAAGGCAGCAAGGCCGAGAACAAGCAGTACGGGACGGATACGTGATTGCATGGGCATAGGAACTCCTGGGAAAAACAGGGAAGAGGGTAAGGTGTTGGGTGATTGACAGGAATTATAACGATCTGCCTCCTGGTACAGGCTGGTTCTTTGTGGGAAAAAAGATGCGGTGGATGGCATTGACCGTGGTCTCCACATGCTCACTGGGGACAAGAAAGTACAGGGCAGCCCTGGATGGGCCAAAGGAGATCATCTCAATGCACACCTGGGCCTTGGCCACCGCCCCAAAGCACCTTGCTGCAATGCCTTTGCTCTCGAACAGGCCGTCACCCACCAGGGCGATGAGGGCTGCGTTATCAACGGTTTCAATACGCTGATAGGGGCGTGGCGTCACAGCTTGCAGGGCCTTGTATCCGGCGTCAAGATCGTCCTTGGCGAGCAGCAGGCTGATACAGGTCTGGGAAGTCACAACGGATTTGATATTGATACCTGCCTCGGCAACGCTATTGGCCACAAGTCCAAGGATGCCTGGTCTGGCACCAACACCAGAGGCATGAACTTTGAGAATCCCAATATCCGTGGTGTAGGCCACGCTTTTAACTCCCAGAGGGCATTGGGGGCTCTCGGTGGTGATGATACTGCCCTCTTGCTCCGGGTGCAGGGTATTTTTAATGGTGATGGGGATATGCTTCCCACGCACGGGCTCAATGGTTCTGGGATGCAGGATAGCTGCTCCGAAATAGGCCAGTTCTGCTGCTTCCTCATACGATAAAACAGGGATAAGGGCAGCGTCCTGGACGATCCTGGGATCAGCACTCAGAAATCCGTCCACATCCTTCCAGATATCCAGGGCTTCTGCTCCCAGGGCAGCCGCAACCACAGCAGCGGAATAATCGCTTCCGCCCCGTCCAAAGGTGGTGATGTCTCCTTCCTCACTCACCCCAAAAAAACCAGGCACAAAAACCACTGTATCGGGTTCTATGACAGGGAGAAGATGCTGCTGAAAATGTTGTGAGGTTACGGGCAGATTGGCAGTGGCGTCACCAAATTTGCCGTCCGTGATCATCCCGATCGTGTGGGGCAGCCTGTAGGTCGCCCTGCATCCCCGACATTCCAGGGCAAAGGCAAGCAGGGCCGCTGAAAAGCGTTCGCCAAAACTACTGATGATGTCCCGCATCCTGGGAGAAATTTCCCTGGTAAAGTTCAGCCCGTAGTACAACCGCTCCAATTGGCTCAAGGCCTTGGTCAGGTCTTTGGCAAAGGCCTGCTGCTTGTCTTTACAGGCAATGAGATGCCTGGCCACAAGCATGTGCTTGCTTTTGATCCTGCGGATGATGGAGGGAATATGTTCTTCGTCTTCCAGGGCCAGGGACATGCCCTGGATAAGGTAGTCGGTGATCCCGTTAAGGGCAGAGACAACAATAACCTGCCCCTTGCCGTGGATGGCAATGAGGTCAAGAATTTTTGCAATGGTTTCTTTGCCGTGGAGACAGCCGCCTCCGATTTTGATGACGTGCATGGGGGGAGTTTTAGGTTTTAGGTTGTGGGTTGGAGGTTATTGCGTAGCTGCTTGACCTTGGCCCGTAAAAAATCCGCTACAATACCACCGGCATCGGCATCGTTTGTGTGCTTGAGGCCGTAGGCCTTGAGGTCATCTTCCATTTGCTGCTCCATGCGTTCGGACTCCAGAAACATGATGTAGATGAGGACAAGGGTGGCACAGTTTTCTTCACTTCCATTGCAGAGAAATTCCAGCTGATTGTGGGGAACGGTTTCCAGAAGCCGGTCGATAAACAGGGACACCCATTTGGCATACAGATCTGGGAGGATAGATGGGACAAGGGTTGCCAGATGGCCGGACGTGCTGTCATCCACATTGGGCATGGTCAGGGAGAGATAATCCTGCAAGGCCTCGCGGCGGCGATCCTGATCCTCATCAAGACGGGCCATGATGGTCTGGGAGATATGGTCTCGCATGGCGGTAGGAGAAAGGGGCATGGGTTGTCCTTAGTCGTTTGCAGGCTGCCCCACAGGGATTGGCAGAGAGACGGTCAGGTATGGCGTGCTACTTCCTGATCACATTTCTTGGCTTACTGCCCTCCTGGGGGCCGATAATACCATCCTGTTCCATTTGTTCAATAAATCGGGCGGCCTTGTTAAAACCGATGCGGAGCCTGCGCTGGATAAGCGAGATAGATGCCTTGCCATGATCCATGACAAAGGCCACAGCCTCGCCGTATTTGGGATCGTCGGCAATGTCATTGCCTGTTCCTTGCGGGCCTGCCTCAGCTTCCTGCTCCTGCTTCCATTGGGAAAAATCCAGATCAAAATCCTGTTGCCCCCTGGCAGCCCAGAAGTCTACCACCGAGGCGATTTCGTCATCATCCACAAAGGCCCCGTGAATACGGGTCAGGCTGCCCCCGCTTTTTTTGAAGAGCATGTCGCCTCGGCCCAGCAGGTATTCCGCACCTACTCCGTCCAGGATGGTGCGGGAATCGTGTTTAGAACTCACCTGAAAGGCGATTCTGGACGGGAAATTGGCCTTGATCAGGCCCGTGACGACATCCACAGACGGACGCTGGGTGGCCAGGATAAGGTGAATGCCCGCAGCCCTGGCAAGCTGGGCCAGGCGGACAATGGATACCTCCACCTCCTTGCCTGCCGTGAGCATGAGGTCGGCCAACTCGTCCACAATGATCACCAAATAGGGATAGGGGGTCAACCCCTGCAATGCTTCGGGCCGAACCTGGCCCATAGATTGGAGTTTCTGATTATAGCTGGTGATATGACGCACACCCACCCTGGCCATCGCGTCGTAGCGTTGCTCCATCTCGTACACTGCCCATTCCAGGGCATTTTTGGCCAAAGACATATCCGTGACCACCGGATGAACCAGGTGAGGCAGAGGGGCGTACACGGCCAGCTCAATGCGCTTGGGGTCAATGAGCAGCATTTTCACGTCTTCCGGGCCAGAGGTGTAGAGGATGCTCAGGATGAGGGTGTTCAAACAAACGGATTTACCCGCACCTGTGGCACCGGCCACCAGTAAATGGGGCATGGTGGCCAGGTCTGCCTGACGGGGCTGCCCCTGAATATCCTTGCCCAGGGCCAGGGGAATCCGGGCCTTGGTTTTCGTAAAGGTGGAGGAGGAGAGCACTTCCTGCAAATACACGGTCTGACGTTGCCGGTTGGGAATTTCAATGCCCACGGTATCCTTGCCCGGAAGAGGGGCCACAATGCGCACAGCCATTGCCTTGAGGGCCAGAGAGAGGTCATTGCTCAGACCTGAAATTTTGCTGATTTTAACCCCAGGCGCAGGCTTGAACTCAATCATGGTGATCACCGGGCCGGGCTGGATACGCTGCACCTCACCCTGGATGGAAAAATCGGCCAGGCATTCTTTGAGGCGTCTGGACAGTTCTTCGAGCTCGCTTTTGGGAATAGTGGGTTGAGAGGCAGGAACCGGATTGAGGAGGTTCAGGCCGGGCAATGAGGCCTGGGCAGCGTCAGGAGCAGGCTGTGACCGAGCCGGTTGTGAGACGGCTTCACGGGAAGGAGGTTGGGTGGACTGAGGCGAGGAGGTCTCCCGGTCCTCGGTGTCGTGTGAGGGCTGAGGAGAAGGCGATGACGCCTGCTTTTTGGGAGATCTGGCCGCAGCCTTGTGTCGGCGCACACGACGTTCCTGGTATTTATACCAGAGATCCAGAAAACGGGCACGTGATCGCTTGCACACAGATGTCCAGGAAAATCCCAGAAAGATCTGGATGCTGATGATGCTGAAAAAACCCAGAACTAAGATGGTGCCATAATATTTGAGATAGGCGGTACACAGGGTAAAGAGGATGCTGCCCAGAAATCCGCCGCCAGCAATACCCACTAGCTGGATCTGCTCACGTGCCCAGGGAAAGGAGAGCCAGACAAGGGTGAGGATAACGCATTGCACAAACCCCACCACGCGTACCCAGGAGGGGCAAAGGGCTGGAAAGGCCAGAATGATGCTCCATCCCGCGCATATCAGGGGCAGGGCAAGGGCCCCCAAGCCAACGATGTCCACCAGAAGACCGGCGGTATAGGCGCCAATCACACCGGCCTGGTTGGCAATGGCGATTCCCTGGCCTGCCTGATGGTTGAAACTGGGGTCAGACGGCGAAAAGGTGAACAGACTCAGGCCGAGAAAAATGGCCATAAAGGCCAGGGCCAGAGCCAAAAATTCGCGGGGAAACGAGGAATGTCGCTGGATCATGGGGAGATGAGAGAAAAAGGTAACGGGCTCTTAGTTTTCTCGGCCCTGGTAATCACCGCTTCGTGTATCCACCTTGATCCTGTCGCCTTCGTTGATGAACAGGGGGACATTGACGGTGAGTCCTGTTTCCAGTGTGGCCGGTTTGGAGGCCCCGCTGACAGTATCGCCTTTGAGTCCGGGGTCTGTGCTGGTTACCTTCAGAACAACGGATAAGGGAATCTCCATGTCAATGGGGCGGCCTTGGTAGTTCATGACCCTGATGGTCTGGCCATCCTTGATATAGCCGCCCTTGCCTGCCAGGACGTCTTCTTCCACAGCGATCTGTTCATAGGTGGTGAGATCCATGAAGACATAGGACGTACCGTCATGATAGAGATACTGCATTTCTTTGGTTTCAACGTCTGGCTCAGGAAATTTGGTGCCGGCCCGGAAGTTTTTTTCGACTACAGAACCTGTGAGTAAGTTGCGCCATTTGGTGCGCATAAAGGCCCCGCCCTTGCCAGGCTTGAAATGCTGGAAATCAAGGATCTCGCAGGGGTCGCCGTCAATTTCGATTTTTTTGCCTTTTTTGAAGTCGGTTGTTGCAATCATGGAGCACTCCTTAAAGAAGGGTCGCGGTTGTATGGGGGGGAGGGGGGTTGGTTTTAGGTTTTAGGTGTTAGGTGTTAGGTTTTAGGTGTTAGGTTTTAGGTTTTAGGTGTTAGGTTTTAGGTTCTTGTTGCGGGAAGGGGGAAAAGTTATTTCGTGTGTTCTTTAAGATAATGAAACAGGGCCTGAACTCCGTAGGCATAGCCCATTACGCCCAAACCCGCAATGACACCGATACACGAGGGGGCGATGAGGCTGGTGCGGCGCAAGGGGTTGGAGCGTGCATCAACATGGCTGATATGGATCTCAATACAGGGAATTTCAATCCAGGCCAGACAGTCGGCAAGGGCCAGGCTGGTATGCGTGTAGGCTCCGGCGTTGAGGACAATGCCAGCGGTTTTGTCCTGCCACGCCTGTTCCAATCGGTCGATGAGACCACCTTCACTATTGGACTGGAATTGGGAAAGTTCTATCAGGTCGGCCTTGTCTCCCATAAGCGTGGTAAGCATGAGCGGAAGATCGTTTAAGGATTGCGTGCCGTAGATATGGGGCTGACGCTGGCCCAGGTATTTCAGGTTGGGGCCGTTCAGGATCAGGATGGGCAGAGGGTAGTTCATGGCTGAATCTCGGATGGACAGGGCTGTGAGGAGGTGCCGCTAGTGGTCAAAGAGCTTCCAGAACAAGGCAAGTGGCCCCTTGAAGCGAGCCTGCCTTCTGGTTTCCAGCTTGTCGATTCTGGCCCTGACTCGTTGGGCATAGGAGGTACGATCAAGCGTGGTGCCTCCGGCAGGAAGATGGGGAATGGTGCAGGGGTCGGGGTCTTCCAGTTCCCGAAGGATCGTAAGAGACGGGCTGTAATACTCCACAAGCAGGGCAAAGACCTCCTTGTCGTGGAGCCATCGGTCAGGGATCGTATCCGGGTTCATGTCCAGCAAATCCGCCAGAACCCCGCGTGGATGGGCAAAGCGCGCCGCCATGAGAGCTCCGTGGTCTTAACTGAGGAAGGTCACAAGCCAGTGACCAAGAGACAGCGCACCGACAAGAAAAGGAAAGCATGTCACATAGAAAAAGAAGCGGCTCACATCGCTCAATACCTTCATATTATCTCCTTTTCTGGCTGGTGAATAAGCACCATCTTGAGTCGAAAGGGTTACAACCGGCCTGATTGCAGGTCGTCTCAGCCTTGCCTCTGGATAATGGCCTTGGCTGGAATGAGTCCCGTGGCACTGGCCGCCACAATATTGCCTGCAACCCCAGGGCCGTCACCAGCAACAAACAGGCCCTGGATGGCGGTTTCCAGTTCCTTACTGGTTGCTACCTGAGTGGCAAAGAACTTGATTTCCGGGGCGTAGAGAAGGGTTTCGTTGTTGGCAATACCCGGGACAGCAAGATTGAGTTTCTCCAAGCCTTCCACGATATTGGTCAGAATCCTTTCCGGAAGGGCCATGGCCAGATCACCGCATACCACGTTGGTCAGGGTGGGCTCGACATAGCTTTTTCGGATCCGTGACCAGGTGGAGCGGCGGCCACGCTTGAGATCACCAAACCGCTGCAGCAGCGGTTTAGACCCGCCAATAAGGGTGGCCAGCTTGCCTATGGATTCTCCATAGGCCTGGTTGTCCGTAACAGGATCATTGAGAACCACCTTGGACAGAAAGGCAAAATTGGTGTTGTCGGATTTCTTGTCCATATAGGCATGGCCGTTGACACAGACAAAATCCTGATAGTTTTCCAGAGCCACGTAGCCACCCTGATTGGTGCAGAAGGTACGGGTCTGGTCATCGTATTTCTGGGTCTGGATAAAAAAGGTGGGGTCGTAGATGATGTCGCAGAGATCCTGCATGATCTCCTTATGAACCTCCACGCGAACCCCTACCTCAATGCCCCGCTGGTACAGGGGAAGTTTGTACCGGTTGGCAAGGGCTCCCATCCATTCTGCTCCCACACGGCCAGGGGCCAGGATAACATATGGGGCCGTATAGGTGCCTCGGTTGGTGACTACCCCCTGAACCACTCCCTTTTCTACCACAATATCTTTGGCCGTTTCAGAGGTATGGATAACAATATTTTCGCCCAGAGCATCGACCATTTTGGCCATGTGATACGGTAATTTGTCACTGCCCAGGTGTTTCTGCTTGATGAGGAGTAAGTCCACCCCGTGCTTGCGGGATTTTCGCCTGATGGCCTCGGCTGCCTTCCTGTCCGTGGGATAGACCTGACCGTCCATATCATAGGTGTTGAAGATGGTCTCGGTCTCGTTGATAAGGGCCTGGGCCTGAGAAACCGACATAAATTGGGTCAGGTCTGTTTTGCCCAGCTTGTGGATAAAATTGAGCTTGCCGTCAGAAAAGAGTCCAGCCCCGCCAATACCTGAAAGGATGTTGCAGGGCCTGCACTTGATACATTCGCCGTGCTCCTCGCCGCTTATAGGACAGCTGCGTTTGAGGGAGGGCTTGCCCTTTTCAATGAGTACAACCCGTAAATCCGAATGCGTGGAAAAATAATGGGCCGCAAACAGTCCGGCTGGGCCGCCGCCGACAATGATGACGTCAAAGGTTTGTTGCTTGGGCGTTGAAGAGGGCATGACCTAGGTGGGGGTACAAGGGATGAAGAGTCTGCAAACAGCATGGCTTTCATAAACAGGAGGATGGCAGGTAGGCAAATGCTTTTTTCAGGGCCATGCTGCCCTTGGCAGGACGAGAGAGTTATTCCCTGTTATAGGGCTCAAGCACTTCGTTTAAGGGGATGCTATGCTCTGTGATGGTTCCCTGGTCGATAACATAGCGGAACATCTTCCAATCAATAAGGTCGATGAAATCCACCTGACCATTGGCCGCTGTACCAAGGATGTCCTGAATCTCTTGCAGATAGGGTTCGTGGTCAATATAGACCCCCTCATATTCGAAATCCAGGGCATCTTCCTGGTCAAAGCAGTCAAAATCCATGAACAGGTTGTGCAGGGCTTCAAGAGCGTCTTGGGGGACGTTGCGGAGGTGGCCGTAAAAGCGGATATGTGCGGTCATAGGTATATGGAGACAAACTTGCCAGGCTGCCTGATACGGATGCAGCAGCCGGATTGTGAGAGGAAATCAATGCCTTGCCGATGATTTGGGATGAGAGAGGAAGCGCGTATAGAGCAAATCCTTTGAACCCATGCAGGGCCGCACATACGGGGCTTTGCTGTTCTGGTCAAGAAAGATGGCCAGATTGGAGATGGTTGCCAGGGAGCTTGGCTGATGAGGCAGTGAGTTGAGCAATATGTATCTGGTGGATGCCCATAAAAAAGGACCGGAAAACCGGTCCTTTTTTATGGGCGATATGTATATTTTCCGTTTTCTAGCAGCAGGAGCCGCTGCATCCAGAGCAGCCGGAACCATCATCCATCTTCATACCTGATGAAACGGAAAAACCCTGGTGGTGATTAAACTCCACCTTGATGGGTGCGGCAGTAGTCATAAGTGCCTTGTCTACCACAAAGGTAAAATCGCCAAAAGCATAGGAGTCATCAGTTTCTTTTTGCTCATCCAGAGCAAGTGCCAGGCGCGGCCCGCCTCAGCCAGCAGCCATGTAAACGCGAATGGGCATGATCTCCTGGTTTTCAAACTGTCGCTCAAGCTGTTCCTGAGCGGCCTTGGTTAAATCAAACATAGTGTTCCTCCTGTTCGTGAGTAGTTGGCTGATTGGTAAATGCCTGCATCGGATTTGTCAAATAGCCGGTATATATACTGTGGAAAACCTAAGATCAGCTTAGGGTTCTTACTCAAGGAGCAACCAATTCTGCTCCTTTTCCAGCAAGGCTTCAGCATCTTCCTTGCTAAGCGGCTTACTCAAGAAGAATCCCTGAACCTTTTCACAGCCCATGTCCCGCAGAAGATCCAATTGGCCCTGGGTCTCGACCCCTTCGGCAATGATCTTTTTCTCCAGGGAGTGCCCCAGATTCAGAATCGCCTTGGCAATGATCTGGCTTGTAGGGTTGGTATCCAGATCTTTGACAAAGGAGCGGTCAACTTTGAGGGTATCTACGGGCAGCCTTTGGAGGTAGGCCAGGGAGGAATATCCAGTGCCAAAGTCGTCCACCGCAAGGTGGAGCCCTAGCTTTTTCAGCTTATTAAGAACCAGCAGAGAGAGACTGGGGTGCTTCATAAAAGTGGATTCGGTGAGCTCTACGTTGATGGCGTGGGGAGGTATGGCATGCTGTTCCAGGATGTCCTGAATATTTTCCACAAGGTGGTCTTGATCTAATTGCTCGGCTGAGACGTTCACTGTCATGATCAGTTCTGGATCATGTGCATAGTGCGTTCGCCAATGGGAGAGGGTGGCACATGCCTTTTCAAACATCTGAAGGCCAAGCTCACGGATGAGTCCGGTGTTTTCGGCAATGGGGATGAAGACATCTGGGCCAATAAAGCCCTTGTGAGGATGGTTCCACCTGGCAAGAGCCTCAAATCCTGCCAGACGCAGGGGGGATGTGGTAAAGATGGGCTGAAAGGCAATGCCTATATCTTTTTGCTCAAGGGTGGTGTGGAGATCCCTCTCAAGGTTCATGCTCTCCACAGCCTGTTTATGCATCTGCTGATTGAAGATGCGGAATTGTCCAGAGCCATTTTTTTTGGCCTCATACATGGCAATATCCACATCCCGGAGAATGTGCTCTGAGTTCTTATAATTGGCTGCATCAGTGACAATGCCTATAGATGCGCTGGTGTGTGCAGTTGTTTGATCGATAAAAAAGGGCTGGGAGATACCTCCGAGTATACGTTGAGCAATGGCCGTGATCTCACGAGGTGAATGAAAGCCTTCTAAGAGGATAAAAAATTCGTCACCTCCCAGACGGGCAAGGGTATCCACCGAGCGAAGCATGAGAGAAAGACGTTGGGATAATTGAATCAAAAGGCGGTCACCAATGGCGTGCCCCATGGCTTCGTTGATTTTTTTGAATTGGTCCAGGTCAATCATCATGACCACGAAATTGAACGTATCTTCACGTTTGGCCCTGAGCAGACATTGATCAAGCCGGTCAATGAATAAGGAACGGTTGGGTAAATCTGTTAGAGAATCATGGAGGGCGGAAAACGTGATCTGATCCTCGTTTTGTTTGCGTTCCAGGGCCAAAGCGAGTTGCTCGGCAACGCCTACAAGGAGATCAAGATCTTTTTCCCCAAAACCATTGGCGTTATGATAGTCCTGTACACAGAGAACTCCATAGGAATCCCTGCCCATAACAATGGGTACACCCAGCCAAACCTTGGGTTTGGTCCCCTTGCAATATTTCATCAAGGGATCGCTGTGGGTGATACAAATTGGCGTTGTATGTTTGAGAACCCAGGTCACGAGGCAGGGGTCATCTTTGCTGGTCGCTACCATACTATCGTAGCTTGATCCAGCCTCGTATTCGTCAACACAATACGGGTACTTAATGTGTGATCCATCTGAGTCTTTAAGGGCCACAAAGAAATTGTCCGCACCGATGAGTTCTTTCAGGGTCAGATGAATCTCGCGAAACAGGTATTCCACCTTACGTACCCTGTTGGCAGTTGTTGAAATACGCAGGACAGCCTCAAAGAGCAGTTCATTTTGTTTCCGGTCAGAGATGTCGGTGTGTGATCCGATCATCCGGTAGAGTTTGTCGTTGGCATCCCAAACGCCCATACCGCGTCCTTCAATCCAACGGTAGGAGCCGTCTTTGCATTGAGCACGATATTCGACAGCAAAACTGGGGTTATCTTGGGTTATATTGCTATTGGTAGCTATGACCCTGTCATAATCATCCGGATGGATCGCCTGCTTCCATGCTTCTACTGAAGAAGGCATCTCATCCTCAGCGTAGCCAAGGATATTTTTCCAGCGCTTGGATAGGTAGACCTCGTTTCTCGTCATATCCCAATCCCATAAGCCTGCGCGGGTGGCCTGCATCGCAAGGGTGAGCTGATCCTGACTCCGTTTGAGTTCTTCCGTGGCTTCCTTAAAAGAAGTAATGTCCCGAAGGCACTCAATACCTACCAGAATATTGCCGGAGTGGTCTTTAAGCCAGGTGGCTGTAGACCAGATATGGACACCCTTTCCCTGATGAAACTCCTGAATAAAGGTTTCTGCCGTGATGACGTCATCCTGACGGGAGATGTGATAATAATCCTTGCGTATATCTTCGTCTGTGGAATCAAGAGCGTCTAACAGACACAGGCGTTCGTAGCCAAGGGTTCTGGTCACAAAATCGGATGAGCCAAGAACCGCCTCTTTGTTCACACCGGAAAGGACCTCCATAGCCTTGTTCCACTGTACGACACGCTTGTTCTTATCCACCAGCACAATGGCGTCGGGAAAAAATTCAAGGATGTCCATAAAGTTCCGCCACGAGGTCTTAATGGAGTGATTGGTTCGGATTTGATAAACAATGGTGGCCGACATGAGCGCCAGGGCAAGAATAAAAAAGGTGATCAGGTAGCGGTGCGCACGTGAATGGAGGTGTTCAGCAAGTATTTCCGTGGCGGACAGGGTAACAATGAGTCGTGGTTGTCCAGGAGCCGGAACTGCCGAGTGCCAGGAGGTGAGGGTGCTCTTGCAAGGTACGTCTGAGGATGTAAAGAGGGCACAATGCCCGGTTCCCTGTTCCTGGTTAAGTATACGGCGGATTATCTCCTGAGTATGAGGGTGGTTGGCGTGGGGGTTGCCAAGTAGGGAATGCCCTGTGAGTTCGGGGCGGGAGCTGGAAAGAATGGTGCCGTTTTGACTAAGCAGGCAGAACGTCCCTGTCTGTTGTGAGCCCAGGGGCAGGATATATTGGCGTATGAGACGGCCCAGATCCATGACAAGAACAAGGGCCGCAGCCTCCCCTTCCAGCGAACAGGGAATACAGATGTTGGCTGTTTGCAGGGATGTGGATGCCTCATACGTCAGGAAGGGGGTATCCGTTGTATTGCCAACGGAGAAGGATGGCTGTACCTGTCTTTTCGGCGGCTTCTGATCAGCGTTGCGGGAAAAGAGTGTCTGAATGTGACCCTTTCCCGCATCAAGGGTGATAAAGAGCAGATCAGGAGAGTTCCTGGCAAGCGTGGTCAGCTGAGATTGGAAAGCAGGCACGTCGATGTCTTTATTGGCCAGGCGTGTCAAAGGAACCTGTACCAGAGGAAGTATGTGATCCATCCAACATCCACACTCCCTGGCCAGAGCCTGGACAGATAACTGGGTTTGTGTCTGTTGCTGGTGGGTAAAGCAATTCTCCTGCTTGTCGATAGTTCTTTTGTCCAGATGGTGGAAAAGTGCGGTAAGAAGGCCCAGGGAAACAACAAATGTAAACAGGGGCCAGGCAGCGATTTTGCCAGAGAAACCTTTGGGGAAGGTGCTGTGCGAGGATGTAGGATTTTTCGACATAATCTGAGGTGGTTAATGTATATTTTCTGGCACAAATCAAGCTCTCTTCGCTCTCCCCTACGCAAAAAAAAAGGGTTTGTCACCATTCGAGTGGTGAGTAAAATAGTATGGCTGTGATACGTATGTGAGTGAAGTATGCTTTGTATTTGGTATGTAAAATAATCGTAAGCGTTAATTATTTATTAGTAGTAATATGTTGTATTTTGTGAAGTAACTAATTTAAAAAAGATATGCTGTTTTGTGATATATTCTTTTCTTTTTCGTTTTGTGTAGTGTTTGTTTTTTGCGAAGTGTGTTAAAATATTTAGGAAACATCATTTTTTAGATTTTTTTGTTTTGCTTGTGTACCCCCCCCCCCCTGATGTTTTCTTGACACGTTATTTTTTGTGGCATATAATTCTACTTTTAATAGAGTTTTTCGTGTTGTCTTGTGACTTGAGAAAGTGGTAGATGTAGTAAGGATTTCAGTAATATGGGAGAGAGAGGTATGTGATGTTTGGAAAATTGGTGGGAGGTATAGCTGGTATAGTAGCTAGTTGTTGCCTGGCAATAGTTGCCTATGCTGGCGACTATGTTGGCACAAAGGTATGTGCTGATTGCCATGAAGAGGAATATGCGAGGTTTGTAAAATACTCCAAAAAGGCTCATTCTTGGAATGGTATCAAAAAGATGCTGCCCAAACTCAATGCAGAAGAACAGCAAACCTGTTTTGAATGTCATACAACAGGTTATCAAAAAGGTGGCTTTGTGTCCTATGACAAGACACCGCAGTTTGCAGACGTAGGGTGTGAAACATGTCACGGGCCTGGCAAGGGTCATGTAGAAAGTGAGGGCGACACTGAACTGATCCTTCGTACACCAGCAATTAGCTCCTGCAATAAATGTCATAATTCTCAACGGATCAAAAATTTCAATTATAAACCTTTGATTCACAGCGGTGCGCATTAATATCGGCTTGTTCAATAGCTTGGATAGTATAACGTATTGGATCCTCGTTCTTACAAAAGTTTTCGTGCGATAATATTTGTGTCTTAGCATGGTTTTACATGTATAACATTTTTTCAGGAACATTTTCTATGAATAGACTCAAAACATCCCTCAATGCCAAAATAAGTCTGCTTGTTGCCGGTCTCTCGTTTCTCGGTTTTGCTGCTGTGGTGAGTATTGCCATTTCTTTGCAATACTCCAGCATGTTCCAGCAGCTTGGGGACGGTCTGAACCGTTCGACCCAATTAGTCCTGCATGCCATTGAACGGCCTATGGTTGTTGGTGACGATGAAGGCACGCGTAGTGAAATCGAAAATGTCTCCAGACAATTTCCCGACATCAGGCTGTTTCTCACAGATTTTAAGGGTAATGTAACCTACAGCAGTGATCCCAGGGCCGTGCGCAAGGATTTCAAGGGCTATTACCCCAAGCCGCAGGTGGCAGATTTTGCCCTCAAGGCCCTTGAACAACCTATGGCTGAGACAAAGCTGACCCAGGTGGACGACAAGGCCCTGTTTGTCTGCTCCATTTCCATCAAAAATGCCCCCTCCTGCTATCATTGCCACGGCTCCTCCAAGCCGATTCTGGGAACCCTGGTCTTTGTTCAGGATGTCACGAAGCAGCAGGGTGTTATTTACAACCAGGTTGCGGAGATCATTGCTGTCAGTATTATTGGTTTTATCGTGCTGCTGGCCCTGCTCATCTGGTGTATCAAACGGGAGGTTATCAAGCCCATTGCCGCTATTGTTGGCATCTCCCACAAAATAGCCCAGGGGGATTTTTCCGTACATTTTGCAAAGACTTCCGAGGACGAATTGGGCATTCTTTCCAAAAACCTGGAAACAATGGTGGGGACTCTCAAGAAGCAGCTTGGTTTCTCTGGGGGTATTCTCAACGGGATGACCGTACCCTGTTATGTTGCGGACACTGACGAACGTATCACCTTTGTGAACAAGCCTGTTTTAGAGCTTATGGGACTGGACGGAGACCCTGACGACTATGTGGGCGTCCCTGTTGCCACACTCCTTTACGATAATCCCGAGTATCCCACCCTGGTAGGCAAGGTTATGCGGGAGAGAAAGGGAATCTCCCAGGCAGAGTGCAAGGATATCCATAACCGCAAGGGGCAGAACATACAGGGGCTGGTGGATGTGGCTCCTCTCTATGACCTGGATCACAAACTCATCGGTGCCTTTACCCTGGTAACCGACCTTTCAGAAATCTATGCCCACCAACAGCTTGTTGAGAAACAAAATGCCCTGATTACCGACGTAGCCAGGGATGCTTCTGACCTTTCAGGGAACGTGGCCTTGGCAGCTGAAGAACTGAATGCACAGGTGGCTCAGGCCAGCCAGGGCGCAGACGAACAGCAAAAGAAGATCACGGAAATAGCAACCGCTATGGAAGAGATGAATCTCACGGTCATGGAAGTCGCTCAGAACGCCTCGAAATCTGCCACAGATGCCGAGGAAGCCAAAGAAAAGGCCTCGGTTGGCATGGAGGTGGTGAGCGAGGCCTTGGGAGCCATTGGCACGATCCAGAAGCGGGTGTATCAGCTCAAGGGTCATATGGATGCCCTGGGAACCAGATCGGATGAAATCGGCAGCATCCTTGGCGTGATTAATGAAATAGCGGATCAGACCAATTTGCTGGCCTTAAACGCAGCCATTGAGGCCGCCCGTGCCGGTGAAGCCGGACGAGGATTTGCTGTGGTGGCCGACGAAGTTCGCAAGCTGGCCGAAAAGACTATGGCCGCAACCAACGAAGTAGGGTCGGTACTCCAGAGTATTCAGGCCGGAACCAAAATCAGCCTGGGAGAAATGGATCAGGCCAAGGAAGAGGTTGCCCAGACCGCAAAGCTCGGCAAACAGGCCGATGCCTCCCTGGAGCAGATTGTCGGTCTGGTGGACGCCCTGGCCGATCAGATTCGGGCCATTGCCACGGCGGCCCAGGAGCAATCCGCAGCTTCTGAAGAGATTTCCCAGTCCACCGAACGTGTCAATACGATTACCCTGGGGACGGCTCAGATTATGCAGGATGCGTCCAGCGCCGTGGCCAGTCTCTCTGGGCTGGCAGATGACCTCAACGCCATCATCGAGAGGATGCAGCGATAAGAGAGACCCTGCTTACCAGACCGCCCTGAAAAGCACCCTTCTTGTTCCCTGGAATCGTGTATCGTGATTCCAGGGAATTTTTGTATGCTTTCCTGTTTCCTGGGTGAGGGCCTTGGAAAGGTCGTGGGCCATGTATTCCAGGTCGATTTTTGGAGCATTACACTATACCACGGAACCCCTTGCAGCAGACTCTTTCTCATAATGATGGTTGAGGAGTCCATTCATGACAACGACATGCAGAGCCTTTCTCAGCAATCGCCTGGAGGATGTGGTGGAGCTTTTGGCCCATAATCTCAGGCAGCCCCTGGCCGACCCCTTTGAACCAGAGTGTGTGATTGTTCAGAGTCAGGGGATGGCACGGTATCTTTCCCTGGAGCTGGCCCGGCGATGGGGGATTTGTGCCAACATACGCTTTCAATTTCCTGTGGTGTTTTTCTACCAGCTCTTCCGCATCCTCCTTGAGGATACGCCCGAAGATTATGCCTTTGCCAAGGAACGCATGGCCTGGGAACTCATGGAGATACTGCCGGAATATGCCAGGCAGCCTCAAGGACAATGGATTGCGGGCTATCTCAGGGAGGATGAGACCCTTACAACCTGGCAGCTTGCTGAAAAGATAGCCTATCATTTTGACCAGTACCTCATCTTCCGACCAGACATGATACAGGCATGGGAACAGGGCAAAACCGTCTTGCCGGGAAATGACCACGAACCCTGGCAGGCCGCCCTGTGGCGGGAACTGGCCGCGCGTCTGGGAAAAGAGGGACATCGGGCCGCGTTGACCCGGCGGTTTCTGGAGAGGTTAGCCGCTGTCAGGACATTGCCCAGGGGATTTCCCCAACGCATTGCCGTGTTCGGCATATCCAGTCTGCCTCCTCTCTACCTGGATATTCTTGCGGCCCTGGGAAGGCATCTTCCTGTGAGTCTGTATCTGCTCACACCCTGCCGCGAGTATTGGGCAGATATTGTTTCCCCAAAGGAAAAGGCCCGCCTGGAGGCGGTCAGGGGGGAGCAGGCAGGGGAGGGTCTGACCTTGCTGGAAACAGGGAATGATTTGCTTGCCTCTCTGGGGCGGCTGGGACGGGATTTTCAAGACCTCCTTCTTGCCAGAGGACTCCTGGAACAGGATACCCCCTTGTTTACAGAACCGGGCCGAACCACCCTGTTGCAAGAGATACAAGGCGACATCCTCAATATGACCAATCCGCCCCTGGAAGGCCGGGGAGAGTTTCAGCCGGACGATTCCGTGTGTATAGCCTCCTGCCATACTCCCATGCGGGAAGTAGAGGTCTTGCACGATTATCTCCTGCATCAGCTGGAGATGCGGCCAGAGCTTATGCCGGAAGACATTGTGGTCATGTGTCCGCATATTGGGGCCTACGCACCCTCTATTCAGGCGGTGTTTGGGAGCCATGAGGGCGAGGCCGCTTCGCTTCCCTTTCACATAGCGGACCAGACACGGGAACAGGAAGACCCGGCCATCAAGGGTTTTTTTCAGATTCTGGGTCTGGCAGATTCCCGCTTTGAGGTCTCTGCTGTTCTGGCCCTGCTGGATATGCCCTTGTTGCGGGAACGTGCCGGACTTTCTGCGCGGGAGGTGGAGCGTGTTCGCTTATGGGTGACGCAAGCGGGCATCCATTGGGGGATTGACGGAGCCTTCAAACAGGCATTGGGACTGCCTGGCTATGAGGAACATACCTGGGTGGCCGGGATGGAGCGGATGCTCCTTGGCGTGATGATGCCGCAGGAAGTCTGGAAGGCAGAGGAAGGAAGCCGGGGCAGCGGAACAACGTGCCTTGTTCCTTTTGACCGTATCGAAGGCAAGGACGCCCTGGTTCTTGGTCGGTTTCTGGCCTTGTTACAGACCCTGTTCCGGCATGTGCGGGGGCTGGAACAGGCCCGAACCGCCGAGGCGTGGCAGCGCGACCTCACCGGGCTTGTACGCGATGTCATGCAGCCGGAAGAAGGGCAGGGACAGCCCCTGACCAGCAGCCAGGCCGAGGGGGTGACAGACCTTGTGACCGGCATTGAAGAGGTGTTTGCCCAGGCCACAGCCAGCGGATTTACAGGCGAGCTTGATTTTCCTGCGGTGCGGTATCTCCTCACCCAGGCCCTGGCCGAGGCGGCCTCCAGGGAGCGTTTTTTATCCGGCGGAGTCACCTTTTGTACCTTGCAGCCCATGCGGAGTATTCCCTTTTCCCTGGTCTGTCTGATGGGACTTTCTGATGGGGCCTTTCCGCGTCAGGAGCGTTCCCCCGGATTTGACCTTCTTCGTGCGGCCCCTCGTCCGGGGGACAGGTCGCTGCGCATGGATGACAGGTATCTTTTTCTGGAAGCCCTGATTTCAGCCCGTGATGCCATGTATTTTTCCTACCTGGGCCAGGATAGAACAGATAATACCCCTCTGCCGCCCAGCGTTCTTCTCAGCGAGTTCATGGATTATCTTGACCGCTCGTATCCCATGAAGCAGGGCCGACTTGCCGACATGCTGACCACAAGACATCGGCTGCAAGGTTTTCATCCCAGGTATTTTGAGGCGGGTTCGCCCCTCACAAGCTATGTGCGGGAGAATTTCCACGGTGCCATGAAATTGCGGGAACCCCAGACAACCTGGCCCTTTATCCAGGGGAAGCTGGCTGAACAGGAAGAAGGTGTCCGGGAACTCAGTCTGGATGTCTTGCTGGCCTTCTGGAACAATCCCGCCCGATTTCTGCTCCGCAACCGGCTGGGCATCACCCTGTCTGCGGCAGAAGAAGGGATGCAGGACGTGGAGCCTCTGGAAGGTCTTGATGCCCTTGAACGCTATCTGCTGGGGCAGCAGCTCCTGCGTGGAGACACAAAAACCCGGGAAGATGCCTATCTCTGGGCTCAGGGCATGCACGTCCTGCCAGCGGGCATGGTGGGTAAACAGCGGTTTGATGCCCTTTGGCAGGAGGTTTTTTCCCTCCGGGCCAGCATGGAATCTGTGACGGGTGGTGCTGCCAGGCTGGAGCCTTTGACCGGAACCATTGCCTGCGTGCATCATCCCCTTTATGCCGTTCTCAAGGAGGTATTTCCTGAAGGCCAGGTCGTGGCCCGATTTGCCAGGGCCAAGGGCAAGGATTTTCTGAACGCCTGGATACAGCATCTGGCCCTCCAACTCCTTGCTCCACAAGGGATGAGCCGCACGACCTGGCTTATTGCCAAAGACGGGCGGTGGCGGTTTGATGCCCTGGAAGGGGCCCAGGCAGTGCTCGACGACTTGCTCGCCCTGTTTGATACAGGCCAGAACCAATGTCTGCCTTTTTTCCCGGAATCTTCCCTGGTGTTTGCAAGAACCAGGGAAAAACATCTGGCCCAGGCCCGCACCAAGGCGCGGCAGCAATGGGAGGGTTCCGGCTATACAGTCGGCGAAGGGGAAGATGCCTCATTCAGCCTGTGCTACCGGGATGTTGACCCGCTTGATGAGGTGTTTGAAGAGGTGGCGGCCCGTGTGTTTGACCCGCTTTTACACGCCATGAATAAGGAAGGATGAGCAAGATGCCCCTTGCACGAAGACAGGCAAAGAGACTGCATATCTCCACGGTTCCTCTGGAAAAGACCAACCTTGTTGAGGCCAGTGCCGGGACAGGAAAGACCTATGCCATTGCCGCCCTGTACCTGCGTTTGCTGCTTGAAAAAGGACTGAGTGTGCAGCAGATTCTGGTGGTCACGTACACCAAGGCTGCCACAGCAGAACTGCGAGACCGGATTCGGGGGCGTATTCGGGAGACACTCCTGGCCTTGCAGACAGGGGAATACGGGGAGGAACCCTTTGTGCAGGAGCTTCTGGCTCAGATAGACCAGGCAGGGGAAAGGGAACAGGCCATCCACAAACTCACTCTGGCCCTGCAGGAATTTGACGAGGCCGCCATCTTCACCATGCACGGCTTCTGCCAGCGGGTACTTACGGAACACGCCTTTGAAAGCCATGAGACCTTTGATGCCGAAATCCTCACGGATGAAGGGGCCTTGATACAGAGTATTGCCGAGGACTATTGGCGGACGCATTGTTCTGGCCTGTCATCCCTTTATACCGATTTTCTGCTCAGTCATCCTGCCAGCTATTCCCTGAACCTGCTCTGCCGTCTGGCCCAAACATGCACGAATCATCATGATATTGTGGTGGAACCCAAGGCTCATGACCTGCAATCCCAGGACATGGAGCAGGCAAAGGTGAGGTCAGACGAACTGGAAGCCACATACACCACAATCTTTCAGGAAGCCCAGACTCTCTGGAAACAGGATGCCAGCAAAGTGCGGGACATCCTTTGGAACCGCCCGCCCTTGAACAAGAGAACCTATAATGACAAGGCCGTTGCCGGTCTGCTTGCTGCCCTTGAGTCCCTGTTGACGGCAAACCATGCCTCGTTGACGCTGCCAAAAAAGTTCCATCTGGTAACAACCTCGCACATGCAGACTGCCTGTATAAAAAACAGCACACCGCCCACCCATGCGTTGTTTGATGTCTGCCAGCGTCTGCAGGAAACCCATACCCAGCTTGTTGCGACGTTCCATAACCAGGTGACCCTGCTCAAGGCAGGGTTTCCCGCCTACCTGACCCGTCAACTGGCCGAGCGTAAGCACAAGGGCAATGTCTATGGGTATGGCGATATGCTTGTTCGTGTGAGAAATGCCTTGTGTGACAGCACAAGCCGCCTCAGAAACGTTCTTTGCTCTACCTATACCGCAGCCCTTATTGATGAATTTCAGGATACTGACCCCATCCAATACCATATCTTTTCCACCCTGTTTCAGACCCCCAGGCATATCCTGTTTCTTATCGGCGACCCCAAACAGGCTATTTATGGGTTTCGGGGGGCGGATATCTTTACCTATATGCAGGCCGCCAACAAGGTGGATGCTGCCTACACCCTGGACACCAACTGGCGTTCAGAACCCCATCTGCTGCAAGCCGTTAATCACTTGCTCGGTCGTTTGTCCCATCCTTTTATCTTTGAACAGATACCTTTTGAACCTGTGCAGCCAGCCCCGGAACCCAGGGCGTCTCTCACCCTGCACCAGGGAATCAGGGCGTTTTTTGACAACGAGTTTCCAGACCGGCCCGACCTTGCCGCCTCCTGCACACAGGCAGGCAACAGCCCTCTGCATCTCTGGTTTTTGTCTCAGGAGAGTCTGGCCCCCACGAGCAAAAAGGGCATTCCCAAAGAACGGGCAGCCCGTTGTCTGGCCCAGGGGATTGCGGCCGAGGCATCACGCCTTGTACGCATGGGACAGGAGGGCCTTGCAACCCTGGGCAAGGACAAGGTGCCTGTGGAACCCCGTCATCTGGCCGTGCTGGTACGCACCAACAACCAGGCGGTTATGGTGCAGCAGGCCCTTCGTGCCTGTCATCTTCCCTGTGTTATTGCCGGGAGCGGCAATGTTTTTCATACCCAGGAAGCCGTGGAGCTTCTCCGTGTCATGGAGGGTATTGCCAGGTGCGGGACACCATCCAGGGTCAAGGCGGCTTTGACAACGCGGTTGCTGGGGCTTGACGGCTCTGGTCTGCTTGCTCTGGAACAGGACGAAGAACAATGGGACAGGATGCTCACCAATATGGTGACCATGCGTGAGCAATGGGTTCAGCACGGGTGTATGGGAGTTTTTTCAGCCATGATCAGCCGCTGGAAGGTGCGTTCCCGTCTGCTTGGCATGGTAAACGGAGAACGCAGGCTCACTAATATCCTGCATCTTGTGGAACTCCTGCATACTGCCGAACAGCAGCAGGGCCTGGATTTATCTGGTCTGCTCGTGTGGTTTACCACACAATGCCAGCAAACCGGTCAGCAGCACGAAGAACACCAGCTTCGTCTGGAAAGCGACGAAAAGGCTGTGCAGATTGTTACCATCCACAAAAGCAAGGGGCTGGAATATCCCATCGTGTTCTGCCCGTTTTTGTTTGATGGGGTAGGCAAGATGTCGCATGTTATGGTTCACGACCCCATCACGCACACAAACGTGCTGGATATGAACGATCCGCTGCCGCCAGAGCGCAGGGAACAAGCCTTGCGGGAAATCCTGGCCGAGAACATGCGCCTTGCCTATGTGGCCCTTACACGGGCCAAATCCAGGTGCTATCTTGCGTGCGGGGTTGTGGGTTCGTCAGAGTTGTCCGCCATGAGCTATCTTTTTGGCAAAGGTTCCCTGGATGGGGGGGATGGTATCCAACAGCTTGCAGCGGCCTGGAAAGATACAGACAATGAGGAGATGTGGCACATCCTCAAACGCCTGGAAGATGAGGGGGAGGGATGTGCGGTGTATCCCATGCCTGACCAGGCAGGGAAACTTCTGTCCCTTGGGGATGCAGAACAGCAGCCGCACCTTGAGCTGCCAGCCTTGACACGAAGCATCCATCAGGATTGCGGGATTTCCAGCTTTTCCTCGCTGGTTCGGGGCAGGGAATATCGGGCTGGATATGATGAATCACTACCTGCGGCAAGGGAGGTGTTCCCAGACCCATCAGACAGCCTGGCCGGGGAAAAAGGCAGCATAGCCCAGGAAGATTCTTTGTTTGCCTTTCCCAAAGGGCCGGGGCCGGGGAGTATGCTGCATGAAATTCTGGAACATCTTGCATGTGTCTGTGAAGATTCAGAAGACTCCGCACGCTTGATTCGGGAAAAACTTAAGCGTTACGGCATGGACGAGACCTGGCTGCCTGTCCTGCTGGAGGCGATGAGGCAGATAACAGGGACAGACCTTGGGTACGGCTTTACCTTGCGTGATGTCGGCGAAACCCTGCAGGAAATGGAATTTTATTATCCCCTCAAGGAGATACGCTCGCACGGTCTGGCCCAGTTCTACCGCGAATGGGGACAAACCCTGCCCGCATCTTTTCCAGCCAGCATGCAAGGTCTTCGCTTTGCCCCCAGGCAGGGCTTTATGCTGGGATTTATTGATTTGGTCTTTCGTCATGACAACAGGTGGTATCTTGTTGACTGGAAATCCAACCACCTGGGCAATAGCCTGGCAGCGTACCATAAAGACAAGCTGACCCAGGCCATGTCGGACAATCTGTATTTTTTCCAGTCCCATATCTACACCATAGCCCTGAACGCCTATCTGAAAACACGTCTGCCCCATGCCTACAATTACCAGGAGCATTTTGGCGGCATCCTGTATCTGTTTCTCCGAGGAATGAACAGGGAATGCGGCCCGGAATACGGCATCTATGCAGAAAAACCCGATGTCGCATTTATTGATGCGTTGTCAGGCTATATTATGGGGTAATGTTGGTTGAAGAAGACAACGCCATGAAATGGAAGAGGACTACAATATTTGAATGGGTAGGCTGTGAATGTAAGCATTATGATGAGGTTTGCTTGTTATTTCGCAAAAAATAACCCTGATTACTGCATTTTATGTATATATATCCAAGGTGAGTTAAGTGGGGAAGAAGTAATGAGACCATCTCACCATTATTTTACTCCGACTTCATATTTCATAAAAGTCGCTTCCACTTCTTCATTGGGGGCAAATTTCCCAGCGTCAACGGTTTCAATCGCTTCTTGCACAGCACTCACAAACCAATCTTGATAACCCAAAAAGTTATCAACGGCTTTATTTAAGACCCAATTCCGACTACGTCCCATTGCTGAAGCCAAAGAATCTATCTGCTGCATTTTCTTTTTTTCTATACGCAAGCTGGTTGCCATCGTTGTCATATCTCCTCCTTGCATTGTTTGGCTGACTCCACGTGAATACTTTTTTGTCCACAACCACACAAGAAGAAAATCCTCGTCTGCCCCATGTCTTCAAGGTGCTGTTTTGAACAGCCTGAACGGGTAGTTTTTCAACAATCAGCCACAGGACACTCTTTGTCATGCCTTTTTCCTTTCCTGAATCCATACGTCGTCTGGAACAAACCGGCCTGTTTTCTCCCATAGACCTGCATCTTGCCTCCTTTGTCTGCCGATTAGACCACAAAGAAGCTCCTGTATTGGCCCTGAGTGTGGCCCTGCTCAGTCGCCATGTGGGGCAGGGACATATCTGTCTGGATACAGGACGCCTTGACCCCTTGTGCGTCAACGTTCTGCACGCCCACGATATTGCTGTGCCGCCAGCCCCTGCCTGGCAGCACCAGCTCATGACTGTTTCTGTAGTAGGCGGCCCTGGTGCAGCCTGCCCATTGATTCTTGATGGCTCCCGTTTGTATATGAAGCGGTATTTTGACTACGAAACCACCGTGGCTGACCACCTGAGCCGCCTGGCCTCAGACAGGGCTTCAGGAAAACTGACAGATAGTGACCGACGTTGTTTGAGAAAAGGGCTTGCGAGCTATTTCCCTGACACAGCAGAAGGCGGTTTCTGGCAAAAGGTGGCCGGATTTGCCGCTGTTACCAGAAGGCTGTGTGTTATCTCCGGCGGCCCTGGAACCGGCAAAACAACCACGGTAGCTAAAATCCTCGCCCTTATCCTTGAACAGGAAGAGAAACCTTGCCGCATTGTGCTGGCAGCACCCACAGGCAAGGCCGCAGCCCGCCTGGGCGAATCCCTGCAAGGCATGGGAGACAAGCTCCATCTTCCTGACAACCTGGCCAGCCACATGCCCACCTCTGCCGCAACCCTGCAACGCCTTTTGGGATGGATTCCCGACAGTCCAGTGTTCCGGCATAACGAGAACAATCCTCTTGATTTGGACATCCTTGTCCTGGACGAGGTTTCCATGGTGGATTTGCCTCTTATGGCCAAAACCCTGCAAGCCCTTCCCCAACATGCCCGCCTTATCCTGCTGGGTGACAAGGACCAGCTTGCATCCGTAGAGGCCGGGGCTGTGCTGGGCGATATATGCGGACGCAAGGCTCTAAATGTCTTTTCTCCCGCCTTTGTTCAGGAATATGTCACAACCGTTGGAACCTGGGATACCCCCTCCCAGAACCTACCAGAGCAATTGCCGGAACAAACGCCCCATCAGGCCAGGGGTTCAGGGCTTCTGGATTCAGTGGTATCTCTGACAAAAAGCTATCGGTTTGGCGAGGAGAGCGGCATCAAACGCCTGAGCCTTGCCATTCGGGATGGCGAAGGGGCCAAGGCCCTGGCAATCCTTGAGGCCCAATTACCGGATATTGCCTGGATTCCCATCCGCAGCTCAGACGACCCTTCTTCGGTTCTTTCCAGCATCATCCAGCAAGGCTTTGTACCTGCCTTTGCAACAGATGATGTGGGTGAGCGCTATCAACGTCTGCAAACCTTCAGAATCCTGTCTCCTCTTCGGGACGGTCTATGGGGAACCGCGAATCTCAACGCCCTGGTGAGGAAAACCCTGGAAACCCAGGGCTGTATGGAACGAACCAGCCTCTGGCCCCAGGGACTGCTGGTGATGGTGTCTGTCAATGAGTACGGGGTGCGATTGTATAATGGCGATGTGGGCCTTGTTGCTTCCAGCGAGGAAGGCCGTCCCCGTGTGTATTTCCCGGACATGGAACATGGAGGCATGCGTTCTTTGGCTCCGGTTCGTCTGCCGCCTCACGAACCAGCCTTTGCCATGACGGTCCACAAAAGCCAGGGTTCTGAATTTGACCATGTCGTGTTTGTACTTCCAGAGGCAGACAGCCCGCTTTTAAGCAGGGAGCTTGTATACACCGCCATTACCCGCGCCCGCAACAAGGTAACGCTTGTGGGGCATGGGGCAAGTTTTGTGCGAGCCGTGGGGCGGAGGATTCAGCGGAGTTCAGGGCTTGGGGAGAGGTTGGAGAGGATGAGGGGGGGGTGAGGTTCCTCGCTCTTTCATTTCGGTAAAGAGTTGAGAACTATGCTCCTGGATGACGACAGCCTCCAGCATGTGTATTTTTTGGGGCCTGTTTGGGAAGGATGAATCCTTGAACAATTTTTAAGAATACGTTAGCAGACTGCTCGAAAAAAAACGTCAGCGGCATTGTTGGTGCAAGCAGGTTTCGCTTTGTGTGAACCGTAACCCGTTTTTATACCTGCATATTTTTATGCATTGCATCTGACCTTGTGCGTTGCGTCATCGTCTTTTGGAGTGGTGCGTTGTACCTACCTTTGGGAAAATTTTCTTTCACCTCAACCAAGAAGAGTGCTCATGGACCCCTCATTGCTTGTGCCGACCACTGACCCCATTTCCATTCCCTGGTTTTGGTTTGAGGCCTTGGGAATCTTGACCTTTGTGCTGCATCTCCTGTTGATGAACGCCATGTTTGGAGGCAGTATCATTGCCCTTTTTTCCAGAGGAAAAGATAAGCAAGGCTGGCATCCTGTAGCCAAGGCCCTGTCTACCAAGCTCCCGACAATGGTTGCCCTTACAGTGAACCTGGGGGTGGCCCCTTTGCTTTTTGTACAGGTTATTTACGGCCACCTCCTGTACTCAAGCACGGTTCTTATGGCAGCGTATTGGCTTTCCATTATCCTGCTGGTCATTACAGCCTATTATCTTTTGTACTACTATGACTTCAAATATGATGGCCTGGCGGGTAAACGTACTCTTGTTATGGGCCTGGCTGTGATTCTTCTGGTGGGAGTTGCCTTTATCTTCAGTAATGCCATGACCTTGATGCTCGTGCCGGACGCCTGGCAAGGATATTTCTCTAACCCGTCAGGAACCCTGCTGAATCTCTCTGACCCCACTCTTATTCCCAGGTATCTTCATTTTGTGATCGCGGCCATTGCTGTGGGCGGTCTGTTTGTGGCCTTGCTGGGCTACCTGCAATCCCGAAAGGGAGAAGATGGTGAACCCTTTGTCCGCATTGGTCTCAAATGGTTTAACACCATGACCCTCGTCCAATTTGTGGTGGGTACATGGTTTCTTATCAGCCTGAAACGTGAGGTGATGCTCGCCTTTATGGGGGGGAATGGAGTATATACTACGGTCTTTCTCCTGTCCCTGCTCCTGACGCTGGCCTCGTTACATGCCGGATTCACTCGCCGGGTTCCCCTGGCCGTGGGGATCATTGTTGTCACCATTGTCTTGATGGCCCTGATGCGAGCCATGATTCGCTGGGAATACCTGGCACCCTATTTTCATCCTTCCAGCCTTACCCTGAAGCCGGAATACTCACCTTTTGTTCTGTTTGTTGTTTCGTTGGTCATCGGCCTTGGAGTCGTGGCCTATATGCTTAATCTCTATGTGCGTTCGGGTAAGGAGGGCTGATTCATGGAATATCCTATCTGGCAGATGACAACGCTGGCTGGCGGTTTCTGGATTGCCTTCATTGCGGTAGTCCATGTCTATGTATCTCATTTTGCTGTGGGCGGGGGACTTTTTCTGGCCCTCACCGAGCATAAGGCCCGACGGGAAGAATCTCCCGCGATGCTGGCCTATGTGAAAAAACACACCAAATTTTTTCTGCTTGTGAGCATGGTCTTTGGCGGCCTGACCGGGGTAGGCATCTGGTTTACCATTGCCCTGCTCAGTCCCCAGGCCACCTCAAGCCTTATCCATACCTTTGTTTTTGGCTGGGCCACAGAATGGGTCTGTTTTCTGGGCGAAATCGTGGCGTTACTCGTGTATTTCTATGCCTTTGACCGGATGCGGGCGCGTGACCACCTTATTGTGGGGTGGTTGTATTTTATCTTTGCCTGGCTTTCCCTGTTTATCATTACCGGCATCATTGATTTTATGCTGACCCCTGGCCAATGGCTTGTGACCGGAAATTTTTGGGACGGATTTTTCAACCCCACCTTTTGGCCGTCTTTGCTGTTCAGAACCTTTATTGCCTGTGTCTTTGCAGGGTTGTTCGGTTTCATCACAGCCACGCGCATTGAGGATGCCGCCATCCGCTTGTCTGTGGTGCGCTCGTGTTCACGGTGGACGCTTGTACCTTTTGCAGGGCTTATCCTGTCGGGCTGGTGGTATGTGGTCACTCTTCCCGAACTTCCCTATGAAATGGTCGTCTTCAAGATGCAGAAACTTGGCCTGTTCGTGCCTGGGCTGCTGATCCTCGGCGGGGTCATCATGGTTGGCGGGTTGATAATGGCCATCAGGATGCCCTCTGGTATCCAGCGGCCTGCCGCCGTTGTGCTGCTGGTTATTGGCCTTGGCTATATGGGCTGTTTTGAGTTTTCACGGGAGGCGGCCAGAAAGCCGTATCTGATAAGCGGGTACATGTATGCAAACTCTATCCCGGTCTCCAGGGTGGAAGAACTCAATAGAACAGGGGTACTGCCTGCTGCCAAATGGTCGTCGGTGGATCAGATAACCCCTGAGAATGAGATGCAGGCCGGGCATGATCTCTTTCAAATCGAATGCGCTTCCTGCCATTCCATTGGCGGGCCTATGAACAATATCTTGCCCCTTACGGAAAAGTTCACGGTTTTTGGCATGGATTCCCAGCTGAATGGACAGGGAAAGCTCGTCAGATATATGCCTCCCTTTATAGGTACCCGAAAGGAGAGGTGGGCCCTTGCCAGGTATGTGGTCGACGGGCTGCATAAGGGCAATATCCATTTGAGTGAAGGCCCGTTTCAAAAGCCTGAGCAGCTGCCGACCCCGGTTCCTGCCAAGACTAATGATGAATACGTCCTGCTGGCCTGGAACAATCTGGGCATGCATTGTCTTTCTGACAGCGATCCTTACTGGATACTCCTGCCCCCTGCGAATGACCTCTTTGCCCAGCTTGTCCGGCGGGGTGATTCACCCGAGGTGATCACTGAAGGGGTGGAGCTTTTCTATGAGGTAGAGCCAGGTTTTGAAAATCCTGCAGGCCAGGTTCAGTTCTGGGATTTTGCCCAGTCCTTATTCGGACTCAAGGAACCTTTGCCCGTCAATGTGGGGGTCTCTGGCAACAAGGTCACAGGTGTGATGAAGCTGACCCATGCGGAAAATGCCTTTGAGGCCAGCCTCGTCCCGGTTGTTCCCTATCCTGCTAACGGTTCTTTTAATCCCTATCCTCTTTTCACGGTGACGGCTAAGGACAAGGAAACAGGTGAGGTGCTGGCCACCACGAAATGTGTGGCCCCCACTTCTACGGAAATGGGCTGTAAAAATTGTCATGGCGGGACGTGGCGAGTGGCAGGTGTTGCTGGGTTCACGGATGAGACCTCTGCGGACATCCTTGCTGTGCATGACAGGATCAATAACACTACCTTGCTTGAGGATGCCCTGGCTGGAAAGCCACGGCTTTGCCAAAGCTGTCATAAAGATCCTGTACTGGGGGCTAAGGGTACGTCTGGATTGATCAGCTTTCCTGCGGCTATTCATGGCTGGCATGCCAACTACCTGACAGAACGGGATGAAAAGGCCTGCTACCGATGCCATCCTTCCAAAAATACCGGGGCAACCGGGTGTTTGCGGGGTGTTCACGCCGGGGTTGGTTTAACCTGTATCAATTGTCATGGAACCCTGGAAGATCATGCCTTGAGCCTTTTGAAGTATGAGGAGCAACGCGGGATCAAGAGTGCGACACGCCTGATGGAGAACCTGAAGCCTCGTGTGGCATCCTCCAAAGCGGTTATCAATCCCAGGAATCCGTGGATGGCTGAACCCGATTGTCTGAATTGTCATGTGGATTTTGAGCTTCCAGAGTCCAAACAGGTGTCTTCCTTTAATACCTGGACTTCTGGCCCGGAAGAGCTTTTCAGAATGCGCACCTGCGATATGGGCATCATGTGCGAGGCATGTCACGGTTCTACCCATGCCAACTATCCGGCAACCAATATCTATGGGAAAAATCGGGACAACATCCCGCCCTTACAATACCAGGGGAATAATCTGCCCATTGGTGCCAACGGCAATTGCAAGGTCTGCCATACCGAATCTATGGAGGATTCGGACGGTCATCATCCAGGCATGACTTCTGCCTTCAAAAACATGAGCCTCATCTCAACACGGTAAACGCGACATTTTCGTCTCGGCCAGAGGGAACCCTGCTGGCCGAGACGAAAGAAAGACATACAACGTCAAAAGGCCCTGTGTGCTGGGTACAGCACACAGGGCCTTTTGACGTTGAAACGCAGAGCAGAAAACCATGCAACCCACTCAAAGCATAGCCCACGGAAAGGCTTGGTTCTCCCTGGGAACACACAGAAGAATCAAGAAACTTTCCGTGTGTTCCGTGGGCCTTATCACGAACCGGTTTGTGGTGTCTTACACGCTATGTTGTGCCCCAAGTCCTTGTCGGGCCAGTTCACCAATGGTCACGGACTGGAGCTTACGATCCATGTACACGAGAATCTCCCGTGTATCCTTGAGGAACCTGGCAATGGCGGCTTTGGCATTCATATCATTGATATACCCCAGGGCCCTTATGGCCAGACCGATGATTTCAGGATCATCTTCACGTTCGATCTGCCTCACAAGTAACGGAAGGGCCTTGGGAGCCAGGTCAGGTCGTTTTTCAAGCAATCGTCCAATACCCCAAAAGGCCCCTCTTCGGAGGGGCATGTGTTCAAGAAAGCTATCCGGCTTGCCATCTCTGTCAAAGATATAGTGCATAAGTACCGGATAGAACTCCCCGGCGAGCCTGGGTTCGTTGGCCATAATTTCTCCCATGGCCTCTGGGGCACCCCAGCCAATACCTCCAGACTCATCGTTCAGGTTCCAGATGAACCGGCGCATGACCACCCTGGCACGTTCCGGGGCCTGATCCATCAGGGTGACCATGACTGGCCCAAATCCTGTAATAGCGTGCCAGCGAATGAGAGGATCGCTGTTACACAGGGCCGAGAATAAGGGGCCAATAACCTTTTCCGGTGGGTAGAAGTCAAGTTCTGCAAGCCGGTCTTCCCACGTCTCACTTGCAAGGATGTCAAAAACCGCTTGCTTGACCGCGCGTCCTGAAAGGGCCTTGGCAGGGCTTGGTGGTGTTCTAGTCATGGGCAGCGAGTTGTTCCTTGATGGCCTTGCTCATACTGCGTCCAAGCTCGCGGCAGGCCGCCAGATCTTCGTGAGTGGGACGGTTTCTGGCACGAACACCTTCGCCGATCATGGTGATCTTGGCCGACTCCATATATTCGGTGATCTGTTTCACGGCCTCTCCACTCCAGCCAAAGGAGCCAAACGCCGCACCCAGACGACCCACAGGCCTAAGGCCCTTCATATAGGTCAGAAAATTCGCTACCATCGGGAGGATGCCATTATTATGGGTGGAAGAACCACAGATCACAGCCGTGGCATCGGCCAGTTCACCCATGACCTGACTATGGTGGAAGGCCTTGAGGTGCATAAGTTTATAGGTGGTGCCTTCGTCGTTTAAGCCCTCGCCAATGGCCTTGGCCATTTGTTCTGTACTATGCCACATGGTATCGTAGACAATAACCGCCTTGTTTGTGGTAACCTGACGGCTGTATTGGTCATAGGCCTTGAGGATCTTGTCCACATGGGATCGCCATACAATCCCATGATCCGGGGCGATCATGTCGATGTCCCAACCGGTCTTCTCCAGATTGGCAAAGACCTTACGGACTTGGGGTGAGTAGGGCAGGACGATATTGGCATAATAAAAGCTGGTCTCGTCCATAAGGGCGTTGAGATCCACCTCATCATCAAAGCGTTCCAAACTCGCAAGATTTTGCCCAAAGGCATCTTGTGAGATAAGGAGTTTATCTTCCGGGATATAGGAAAACATGGAGTCTGGCCAATGCACCATACGGGTTTCCAGGAATTTGACCGTTTTGTTGCCAAGAGAGATGGAATCCTTATTACCCACCACCTCATAGGGCCAATCGTTCTGGTGGTAGAGTTCCAGGAGTGCCTTTTTGCCCATTTTGGAACAGAAAAGTTTTTCCGGTTTCACCTGCTCCATGATCCAGGGCAGGGCCCCGGAATGATCCGGTTCCATGTGATTGGCCACAATGTAGTCAATGTCCTCAAGCTTCACCAGAGAACGTATCTGATGGTAAAGATCCATCTTAAATGGTTCTTTGACCGTATCAAACAGGGTTATCTTGTCGTCGATCACCAGGTAGGCGTTATAGGTGGTACCTTTGGGGGCCGTGGAATAACCGTGAAAATCATGATCATTCCAGTCGATGGCTCCGACCCAATATACATTGTCTTTGAGTTGTACGACAGCCATAAAAACTCCGAGGGGTTGAATGTTGGTGGGCAGCGGCCCCTTGTTGACTGTATCAGGGGGCAGGACTCAATCGGTACGAGGCCCAAGCCCCCTTGTGCCTGCCTTGTTGTGAATGCCGCAGGTCAGATGGGTAGGGGCCGGTTGCAGATAATCCCCGAAAGCCTGTTCAACAGGATTCCGGGGATTGTTTGTCAGGCTGGGCAGAAAACATTTTCTACCGTTCGTGATGCCTTATCAGGCTTGAAGGGTAAACACCTCTTTGCCAGCCCCACATACGGGACAAGTCCAGTCGTGAGGGAGATCGGCAAAGGCGGTTCCTGATGGAATATTCTCAGCAGGATCTCCTTCTGCCGGGTCATAGGTGTAGCCACAAACAGTGCAGAGATATTTTTCCATACTCCTACGGTCTCCTTAGGTAGGGGGGAATGTTGAGAGAGGTATCTTACCCTTCAGAACCCGGACCGGCAAGGGGGCGGAAGGCCTTTTTCGAGGCTCCGCAAATGGGGCATTTCCAGTCGTCTGGGAGGTCTTCAAACTTGGTTCCCTTGGGAACCTTGCCCTTGCGATCCCCCCTGTCGGGATCATACACATAGCCGCAATTCACGGTCTGACATCGGTACATTTCTTCGGGATTGGCCATGATTCACCTCGCATGTTGTATATGGTTATGGTAAAAAAGTTGTTGAAGATGCTCCAGAAGTTGAGCAGGTCGGCGGTCGTTTATGGTGAAAGCCTTGACGCTCAAGGGCCTGTTGTCATTGAAGGTTTGCAGGATAGTCACCATACAGAGTACGCCCCATATGAGAGAGATAGTAAAGGGAGGCTGACAGGCACAACGTTTTGTATGGGACAAGGGAGGTCTGGCTACAGAGTCAGCACGAGTTCTTCGTGCTTGTCGGCCCCTTGACGACAACGACAGGCTGGGCAGATGCCGTAAAAAAAAGTGGTGTGGTCAAGGATGGTAAAAGGCGAATCCATACATGTCGTATCTATGGGTGTCTCTGTGACATTGAACACATCGCCTACGGCCCCGCAATGGACACAGGCGACATGGTGGTGGGGCATGGTTCTTCCGTCGAATCGTTTTTGGCCTCCTGGCGCCCGTATAATCTGAATATGTCCGTCAGCACGGAGTACTTCAAGATTTCGATAGACTGTTCCCAGACTGATTTTGGGAAGCTGCTCACGAACCATATCATACATTTCATCTGCTGTGGGATGAGAAGTGACGGCACGTAATGTTTCCAGAATGATTTTACGCTGCTTGGTCAAACGACGCGGGGGAGTGGGTGTGTCCATACAGGCTACCTTAGTAAATGTTATCAATAATCATTACTTTTAGCATATATGGCACAAAGTCAAGATATTTTTCTGTAGCCAAGAGGGATGGGCGAAGTGTTCCCGTCGTTTGGAGAGGTACGTTGTTCTCCCCGGCCATGATTTTTTCCTTATTGTACAACGCAAGCGTTTAACGGCGAATGAAACGGGTTGGATGAAACGGCTTGGATGAAACGGCTTGTCCCAGACGTTACAACCAATCTTCTATTGTTAAGTTCTGGACCCTTTTAAATTCTTTCGTATTATGAGTAACCAGCGTTGAATGAGAGCTGAGAGCAATCCCTGCAATAAGAATATCATAGGCTCCAATTGGTGTACCAATTTTTTCTAATTCTGCTCGAATGGAAGCAGTAACTTTGGCCTCTTTTGAAGTAAATGAAAACACTTCAATGTATGCAAGTAATGAATTAAGTTGCTGTTTTCTTTTTTGAGGATTGTTTGATTTTGCTATTCCAACTTCAAGTTCGTAAAGAACAACTGAAGGTATTGCAATTTCTTGAGGAGATTTTGATAATAAATTTTCTCCAACATTGCCAATACCTTTGAAAAAATAAATAATAGTATTTGTGTCTAATAAGTACAATTTCAAAAATCCTCTCTTTTGGAATCCTCTCGTATACATTCACGTATTGTCTCAAGTGTTGGAAAATCGTCTTTCCAACTTCCAGCTAAACCAATAATCTCTGGAGGCCATTGTGTCGTTACTTTTTCTTCTATAAGTTTAGCTACCCACTTGCTAATTGATAAGTGACTAGAGTTGGCAGCTTTTTTCAACTTATTCTCAATGGTTGAATCAAGATAGATTGTTACTTGTGCCATAATATCTCCATATGCTGACGAATAATATACGTGAGAATATACTTGCTGCCAAGACAGGATGTCAATACTTTGACCTGAATAACCACAGAGCGCAGGGCATACAAGGAAGCTTAAAAGATTGCTGGTTCAAAATGTTCATCGTTAATAAGAGTCATCAACTCCCCGTGCTGGGCCATGACAAAAAGACCTTTTTTGCAGGCGTATCTCCCGGCACCTTCAGGGATAACCATAGCTGCCATAGCCCCCATAACCTTTTTGTCGGCGTATTCAGGAAAATATTTCTTGAATTTTGCCAGACGCTTGAGGTGGTCATTGACATCATCAGTCTTGAGTTTGCTTTTGCACTCAATCAGGACAATTTCCTTGCCGTTTCTGACCATGATGTCGATTTCTATACCGCCGTCCTTGTCAGAAACACTTGTACCGCTGGTTGTCATGGTGACATCTATGCCACGTTCCTGAAACAGTTTCACAACTCCTGGCTTGACCATTGCCTCCACAAACTGCCCCAGGCGACCGCCTAGTTCGCCTATCTGTTTGTTGACCGCTTGAATTTTCAGGTCAGTTTCATGAAATCTTCTGTCGATCCGCCGGTCGGTTTCTTTCATCTGCCGATCAGTCTCTTTCATCCGCTGATCCGTTTCTCTGTACAAATCTCGAATTTCCTGAAAAAAGCCTTTGATCTCCTGGACTGTTGCCTGATCCATGATTGTTCCTCCTGGTATGCTGTCTCCGGTGCCATGAATCCACCATACATGGATAACAAAGTCTAGCCATTGAAGGAAGTCCTGAACCGCCATGACAAAGCATAAAAATAGTAGATAACGTGTCATGACAGATAGCTCGTATCCAAACAGCCTGGATAAGCCAGGTGAAAGAAGTCGGGTCAGGGGATATTGTCTTTTCAGATGATTACGACTACCAAGCTACCCCGCTCATCACCTGTTGGAGGTTGTTGTTCCACAAGGTTTACCCGTGTGTGTCGAAAAGGTGTTTTGAGACATTCACCTCACTTCAAGGAGGGATCACATTGAGTTCTCAGTTACGAACCGGAGTTCTTTTGGCGGCCCTGACGGCCTTGATCGTGTTGTTTGGTCGTCTCCTGGGGGGACAAACAGGCATGGTGTTCGCCTTTATGCTGGCAATGGTTATGAATGTGGGCAGTTATTGGTATTCAGACACGATTGTTTTGTCCATGTATAAGGCTGTGGATCTGCATCCGGCGGATGCTCCCATGATCCATCATATTGTGGAAGAACTCTCGCAACGGGCGGGGTTGCCCAAACCTCGTGTGGTTCTGATTCCAGAAGCAACGCCCAATGCCTTTGCCACGGGCCGTAATCCCGAGCATGCTGTTGTGGCCGTGACCCAGGGGCTTTTACACATCCTCTCTCCCGACGAAATCAAGGGCGTTCTGGCCCACGAAATGGGTCATGTGAAAAATCGGGATATTCTTATCCAATCTGTGGCAGCCACCTTGGCCGGGGTGATCATGATTGTGGCCAATATGGTTAAGTGGGCTACCTTATTCGGGTTTGCTGCCAGCGATGATGAAGACGGAGCCAATCCTTTGTTTGCCTTTGTTATGGCCTTGCTCGCCCCCATTGCGGCATCCCTTATCCAGATGGCCATTTCCCGATCCAGAGAATTTCTGGCCGATGCAACTGGGGCCCAATTGGCTGGAAATCCTCATAGTCTTGCCGATGCCCTGGAAAAGCTTGAGCTTTCCAGCAGGCAGGTGCCCCTGCAACAGGGGAGTCCTGCTACGGAACACCTCTTTATTGTTAATCCTTTTGCAGGCATGTCTGTGGCCAGGCTGTTCAGCACACACCCTCCTACTGCCGAGCGTGTACGACGGTTGAGGAATATGGCCTGATCAGGCGTCGTTTTTGCCTGGAGAGGAATGCGGTTGTCTCAAGGGTGCCGCGGGTGGCATGGTTGTGTCACGTTGAAGCGGTGAGATGTCGGGGCCAGGTTTCAGTAGGTCCGCTTTAACCATGGAATTACGTGCACCTTGCTTCTGATGGGCTTACGTTTTGGGTTTGTGGGCCGTCCGTGGGAGTATTGTTGGATGATAATCAGGTTGAACAATCCGTTTGTTTCTGTGGTCGAGAAAAGCCTTGACATTATGCCTGCCAGAAAACAAGAAGGCGGCTCCTTTAAAAAAATGCACATCTCCTGGATGTAGATTACGCAATCTCTTGATGTGATATTTTTTTTTCAAAAATCAAAAAAAATGTCTAAAGACAGCTTGTTTTGTTTTTAGAAAAATGTTAGAAATATTTATCTTTGTTGGTTGTTAAAAACCTGTCCTGTCCTGTCCTGTCCTGTCCTGTCCTGTCCTGTCCTGTCCTGTCCTGTCCTGTCCTGTCCTGTCCTGTCCTGTCCTGACAGGCCTGGCCTTTGTTTTTTTGGGGGGGGTGCCTTGCACCTGCTTTGGTATTTTTAGCGATTTTTTTGGGTCTGTTTCTGCATTTGTTCAATAAACATATGCAAAAACAGTGTATTTTTTTAATTTTAGCCTTGTCAAGGGAAGATATTGTGAAAAAGATTCTCATGCTACTAGCCTTGTTATGTGTGTCAAGCTATGTGTTTGCACAAGATGAAAGTCCTGAAGGGCCTGGAATGATGGAAATGGGGCTTATCGTCGTAGAAGGTGCTCAGGTTGAAAAAACAGATCCAAGACGTATTGATAAGGGTGCTGATGATCTCACCAGAGAATTAGTCGGCGACATGCATGATTTGTTGAGAAATGAAATCGGTGTGACTGTCAATGAAGGTGGAAGAGGTGGCTCGAATGGTTTCTCTATGCGCGGTGTTGACGCCGACCGTGTTGCCATTACAGTTGATGATCTTCCCCAGGCGGAAAGTGCTATTGATTTTATTTATAGCGGCTACGGCTATATGAGTGCTAATAGAAATACGACAGAGCTGGAAAACCTTTCCAGGGTTTCTGTTGCTAAAGGAGCAGATTCTTTCAAGGTTGGAAGCGGAGCCGTTGGCGGGGCGGTGATGTTTAAGACCAAAGAAGTTGCGGATTTTGTGCGTCCTGGAGAAAAGGTTGGGATGCTTCTCAAAACAGGGTATGCCTCGAAAAATGACGAATGGAGGCATATCATTGGTGGAGGCTTCAGGCTTCCCACGCTTGAGGGGCTGGTACAATATACCTACAGGTATGGGCATGAGATGAAAAACTATGGGAAATATCCTGAAGATGTAACCGGCAGGAAACGTTGTGCCCCAGACCCTGTCAATGCGAAGACAGAATCGATCCTGGCAAAATTGGGGTATAATTTTTGGGGTGAGCATTGGATTCGGGGTTTTTTTGAAAACAGGGAGCAGGACAGGCATGTAGATGAAAAATCCTGGAGCCTTACCTCTAAAATGGATCAGAGAGCTGTTAATGAATTTGCTCCTTACAAACGCTATGGTGCCACCTATGAGTGGATACCTACGCAAACTATGGTGGAAGACCTTACGTTTACCTATGCCCATCAAGATATTGATCAACATACCCATTCGGTAATCTCCCAGAAATCCTGGCTTGGTGTTCCTCGGCCCCCGGCCCTCAAAGATCGGCGTATTGAACAGAATCTTGATTCCTATGCCTTGGATATGACGACAAAGCATCTCATGTTTTGGGATACTGAACATGCCTTTACTTTTGGTGCACAGTATAGAGAAACTGATTTTAAGAATAAGGTACACGATGTAGATCTTTTTCGCGGTTCATCAAGTACGAAATCTTATATTACACCTGTCGAAACAAAATATTATAATATACGTTTGCAAGATACTATATTTTGGACATATAAGCTTGAGACGGTTTTGGGAGTGCGCTATGACCATTATAGACATAGATCTATACGAGGTGAGATGGTTAATGTAGCATATAATGCTACTATGGTTCCAACAGGGTCAAAGACCTTTGCTCACCCAACGGGTTTTGCGAATATTACCTATAAAATTACAGATAATGTTGCTGTGCAATATAAAGTAGGAACAGCTTTTCGTTCCCCAACAGCCTTGGAAATGTATTTTAAGTTTGGTGTGAAGGAAGACGACGCCAACCAGGTTCACCCCAACCCTGAATTGAAACCAGAAAAGGCGTTGAATCAGGAAGTTGCTGTTATGTTTGAGGGAGCATTGGGTTCGGCAACCCTGACAGGATTTTACACAGACTATACTGATTTTATTGCAGACAGGCAGTTCACTGCAATTGTCCCGAATTCATATTTTGACCCTACGCTGCCCCCAAGTAACACAAATCCTAAAAATGTAGTGACGAACAACTTCAAGTTTGTAAATATTGATAAGGCAAAGGTGTATGGGGCTGAATTTTCAGGGATGATGAATCTCAACGAACTCCTTGGCATTATTCCTTTTGGCACATCTCTTACCATGTCCATGAATTGGCAGGAAGGGGATACCAGCCTGGGAGATGGGATGCGGCCTCTTCAGCCTTTCAAGGCTGTGGCAGGCCTTTCGTATGATAGTCCTGAGGAAACCTGGGGAATCCATTTTACCTCCCGCTATCTTGGAGCCAAAAAACGCAAGGATACCCTTCAGACGACCTTTGGATGGAATGGAGCTGTGCAAGAGGAAAGCAGATTCATCAACAAAGAAGTCGTTCTTTCTGATTTGAGGGGATATTTCAGGTTTTTTGATAGATTGACCTTGAGTTGGGGTATCAACAATCTTTTTAACAAGAGGTACTATACATGGGATAAATTGCGGAGTGTTCCGGAATTTGGAACAACAGGTATGGTTGGGTTAAATGGTGAAGGATTGGAAAAGTATCTGGAACCTGGTAGGAATTACAGCGTTGCCCTGGAATATAAATTCTAAGCAGGGCAATCTGGTAATCATACTCTTTATGTAAGGAGGTATTTATGAACATGTTGTTGTCTAAAGGACTCCGTACTGGTGTGATGGGGGGGCTTCTATGCCTTTTCTATCTCATCCTTGCGTCTTTTGTGTTTGCAGACGATGCCGGGTCTGCTGTCACCTTCAAATGGCCGGATGGTTTCAAACTGCATAATGGTACTGTCCGATTTCAGGTGCAATCGACACCTGCTGTTGGTTCTGATGGGACTATCTACGTAGGAGCCGTTAAAGTACCTCAGCTGTTTCAGTCTGAGGATAAAGTAACTGAGGCACGGCTCTATGCTATTAATCCAGAGGGTTCGTTTAAGTGGGGTAATGGGGGGTATATTGTCCTTCCTGGCTTGCCTTCCTCCTCTGCTGGGGATTTGATGGTTGTGTCGCCATCTGTTGCTCAGGATGGTACTATCTATATTGCTGCCTCCAATGCTACAACGACCGACAATTCCAGCCCGTCTGCAGGCTCGGTGGTTAAACTCTATGCCGTGAATCCTGACGGCACTCTGAAGTGGGCGAATGGTGTCCTTCTGGAAGGAGCCAACGGGATTACGGCCTATGCCGATCCTCTTTCATCGGAGTATGGGGGGCCAGGATATGCGTCGGCCATTGATGCTGACGGCAACGTGTATCTTACTGCCTACGAACATCTTGATGTCGAGGAGGAGACGACCCGTGCCTGGTTATATTCCTTTACACCAGAGGGTGGACAGAGGTGGAAAAAGGCCCTGGATGGTTCTTCCTATCCTGGCTTGTCGCCAACCCTGGATCAAGATGGCATCGTGTATGTTGGGGGGTATAACTCAACTACTGTCACCAACGCGACAGGTGGGGTGACTGGATACAACGGAAAGGTATGGCTCTATGCCTTTAATAATGACGGAACCCAGAAGTATAAAACGCTTTTGCCTGGTGGTGCCAATGAGCTGCGTTCTTCTCCCGCTCTTGGTAAGGACGCCGTCTATATCACTGCCCTTAAAAAAGGCAGGGGGACGAAGACCGAAGATCTTGGAGAAGGGGTCATGTATTCCTCCTCGGTCGATACAGCTCAAGTCTACCTCTATGCAGTCAAAGCAGGCGACGGTACTCTCAAGTGGGCGGATGGTTTTCTTTTGTCTCAAGACAATGTGGACGGGGTTGTGGAATGGGATAGCTATGATGAGTATTCTACCCCAATCATTGATGCAGCGGGAGATATCTATATTGCCTTGTCAAGGAACCAGATTCCCTCTTCAAGGCTGTATGCCGTCAAGGATATGAGTACTTTTGGTGATGCGAAGTGGGAGAATCCCTGCACATTTGTCAACGCAACCTTTGTATCGTCTCCGACCATTAGCCGTGATGGTGATATCTATGTCGGTGCCAACGATGGAGAATGGGACAAGGTATATGTCATTAACAAGGAGAACGGCAATGAGGAAGAGGTTCAACGACTGCCTAAGAATGCCACATTGCATGCTGGAAGCCGTTCGCCTGTCCTTGTAAGATCATCCATGTTTATAGGCAGTGATGGAACCTTGTATGTCGGAGCCTTTGATAACGACCTCCAATATAATAAAATCTTTCACCTCTGGGGTGTTGAAGGTGTCGCCACGGGGCTGGCTAATGCTACATGGCCCAGAATTTTTGGGACGAATGCCAATGCTGGCAACATGACTCCTTTAAGTGGTGGTACTGAACCTGGCGGTGACGAGCCGGGCGAAGAACCTGGTGGTGAAGAACCTAGTGGCGACGAGCCTGATGGTGACGAGCCCGGTGCTACGACACCTGACACCGACGATATTACCTGGACACTTACTGGGCCGATAGGGGTTGATGTGCCTGGTGGTGAGTATGTTGAGGCATTGTCTGCTCCTGCCGTTGGTTCGGATGGAACATTGTACATAACCGCTACCAATGCGACCTCAAGTTTTGGCAAGAAGGACAAAATCCTTCTTACGGCCATCAAGCCGGACGACGGAAGTGTGCCCTGGACTGCTGAATTAGGTGGTTTGGGCGAGTACGGTATTCAGGTTTCTTCTCCTGTTATTGCCAGTGATGGTTCTCTCTACTTTGTCGGTCAGAATGGCTCGCAGGTCAATGTATATGGCGTTGACAGCGAAGGTTCGCCCTTGGCGCAATGGGGAGCAGAAGGGGTGACTTTGCCAGGGCTCGTTCGGATTGTTGATTTCAGTACGAGTTATAATATGCCCACAGCGCCTGGCTTTTTTGCTCCAACTCTGAGCTCTGGTGGTCTGACTCTCTATGTGGCAGGCTATAAAAAGGCCGCAGTTGAAGGTGATCCCGACGAGGCATGGATGTATGCCATTGATGTGATCACCGGCACGGTCAAATGGGACAAAGCCATGGAAGGAGCCAGTTATGTAGGCTTCTCTCCTGCGGTTGATTCTGCTGATACTGTTTATGTGGCAGCCTATAATGCAACGGCAGAGATCAAGGATGGCTACGACACCGTTGGATACAATGGCAAAGCGTGGCTGTATTCTTTTGATGCGTTGGGAGAGGCTACCGCTCTTGAGCTTACTGACGGAACCGCTGGAGCAACAGAGGTACGTTCTTCTCCGGTCATCGGACCTGATGGAACTGTTTATGTTCTAGGTCATAAAAAGACTGCCATACCTGTGATAAAGTCCTGGGGAACTTCTTATAAGGAAAGTGCAGAGACTTATTTGTATGCTGTTAAACCGGATTTGAGCGGTTTCAAGTGGTCTCACCCTGCACCTGTGGGTAATGGAACCGTCTATCCCGGCCTGGCCTTTGGAAACGGCAATATCTACGTAGCGTGTGGCGGGAGTTTTGATTATAACGACTTCGCCAAATTGTACGCTGTGAAGGTTGAGGATGGTTCTCTTGTGTGGGCAGAGCCTGCTGATCTGGGTGGCAAGCAAGGTGTTTCTTCCCCAGTCGTTGACAGCAAGGGAGCCATTTATGTGGCAACCACGGAACATCTGTACGTCATACAGAGTAACGGGAGTGAGCTTGAGCGTATGGAGCCCCCCAATGCCACAGAGGTTACGGACAACAGATTGCTGAATTCGTCTCCTCTGGCCACGGGTTCTAACGATACCCTGTATGTGGTGACCAAACAGACGGACGCGAGTTATGTAGACCATGTCAGAATATACGGCATTCAACGTGGTTCTGGTACAGGCGACGAACCTGGCGGTGACGAACCTGGTGGGGATGAACCCGGGGGTGACGACAATGTATGGGCCAATGGAATCATGCTGCCTGGTGAGGGCGATGTTGAAATAGATGCCTTCCTGTCGGCAGTTGGTGCTGACGGCACGGTGTATTTCACAACCACGAATGGTACCTGGTCGTCGAGTGACTCCAGATTGTATGGTGTCAAGAAAGACGGCAGCATGAAGTGGGCCGAAGGTGTTGTGATTCCTGGTGTTAAATGGCTGAGTTCTTCTCCTGCCGTTGGATCAGATGGCACTGTGTATGTGGGCGGTGTTGCCAAACGCAAGACCCACAAGAAGGACGAAAATGGAACAGCCATGTTCAACGAAGATGGCTCTCCTGTTCTCGTTGATGTGGACCAGGCGACCTTGTATGCCATTACCTCTGATGGTTCCATGAAGTGGAGCACAGGCGTTGAACTGACAGGTGCCAAGTCTGTTGGCTATGCACCTGCCATTGGAGCGGACGGGACCATCTATGTGGGAGGTTTTACGCATAAGGAAGTACAAGTTGGTGAAGATCCCATAACAGGTGTGCCTGAATACCAGGATCAAAGTAAGGCGTGGCTCTATGCTGTTGCTCCTGAGGGCACGCTGAAATGGCATCAGGCATTGGAACATGCTGGTGCTATAGACTCTGCTCCGGCAATTGACAGCAGCGGCAACGTCTATATCGGAGCCTACAGGCCTCTTGAGAAGATTAATGGCCGTACCAAGTTTGGCAAAGATATTAAAGAGGACATCAGCGAAGCCTGGATGTACGCCTTTGGGCCTGACGGGACCAAGAAGTGGCAGACCGAGCTGGACGAGGTTGGTCATATCTATTCTTCTCCTGCCATCGGCACGAATGGAAAGGTTTATATTGCAGGCCAGAAGCGGGCCTATAAGAACTACCTGGATGATGACAAGTATGCCCTGAAGTATGGCAAGGAAGCCTGGTTGTATGCCCTGGCCTCTGATGGAAGCATTGTCTGGAAAAAGGAACTGTCGTATGATCCTCCTGCGGACAAGACCCTTGATATTGCAGAAAGGGCCTTCCCAGCCATTGTGCATATCTATTCTGCTCCAGTCGTTGGTACAGATGGAACCATCTATCTGGGCCATACCTGGCAGGAAAATGCTACCAACTTCAAGTCCAGGGGCTATTTGCAGGCCTTTACTTCAGAAGGTGTATCCAAGTGGCAGACACGGCTCGAAGGCACTGCCTTTTCCCCTGCCCCCATTATCGCTGCTGATGGTGTCATCTATATGGGCAGCAACACCAAAGGCGTTTACGCTATTGGACTCGATGGTGAGATTCTGTGGTCCAAAGGGACACAGGATATACCAGATGGTGAGAACCACTATGAAATAACCCCAATGGTTTCTTCCCTTGCTTTGACAGAAGGTATGATCTTTGCTGCGGGTCAATCAATACACACTGGTACCTATACCGACGGTGTCTTCCTGTTCGGTCTGCCAACCAACTCTACCGGTCTGGCCGATTCTCCTTGGCCTAAGATGTTGAAGGATAACGCCAACACAGGTGCTTCAACAACCACTGGTGGCGGTGACGAACCTGGCGGTGACAGCAGTGTCTGGGCTAATGGAATCATGCTGCCTGGTGAGGGCAATGTTGAAATAAATGCCTTCCCTCCAGCTATTGGTGCTGACGGCACGGTGTATTTCGCAACCACAAATGGTACCTGGTTGTCGAGCGACTCCAGACTCTATGCTGTCAAGAAGGACGGCAGCATGAAGTGGGCAGAAGGTATTGTGATTCCTGGTGTTAAATGGCTGAGTTCTGCTCCTGCCATTGGATCAGACGGAACCGTGTATGTGGGCGGTGTCACCAAGCGCAAAACCCACAAGAAGGACGAAAATGGAACAGCCATGTTCAACGAAGATGGCTCTCCTGTTCTCGTTGATGTGGACCAGGCGACCTTGTATGCCCTTGCCTCTGATGGTTCCATGAAGTGGAGCGCAGGCGTTGACCTGACAGGCGCCAAGTCTGTTGGCTATGCACCTGCCATTGGAACGGACGGTACCATCTATGTGGGAGGCTACAGCCATATCGAAGTGAAAGTTGGTGAAGATCCCATAACAGGTGTGCCTGAATACCAGGATCAAAGTAAGGCATGGCTCTATGCTGTTGCTCCTGAGGGTACGCTGAAATGGCATAAGCCATTGGAACATGCTGGTGCTATAGACTCTGCTCCGGCAATTGACAGCAGCGGCAACGTCTATATCGGAGCCTACAGGCCTCTTGTGAAGATTAATGGCCAGACCAAGTTCCACAAAGATATAAAAGAGGACATCAGCGAAGCCTGGATGTACGCCTTTGGGCCTGACGGGGCCAGGAAGTGGCAGACCAGGCTGGACGAGGTTGGCCATCTCTATTCCTCACCTGCCATTGGCACGAATGGAGTCATCTACCTTGCAGGCCAGAAACGGGCCTACAAGAACTATCTGAATTATGACAGAACTGCCCTGAAGTATGGCAAGGAAGCCTGGCTGTATGCCCTGGCCTCTGATGGAAGCATCACTTGGAAAAAGGAGCTGGCGTATGCTCCTCCTGTGGACAAGACCCTTGATATTGCAGAAAGGGCCTTCCCAGCTATTGTGAATATCTATTCTGCTCCGGTCGTTGGTGCAGATGGAACCATCTATCTGGGTCATACTTGGCGGCAAAATGCTACCGACTTCAATACCAGGGGCTATGTACAGGCCTTTACTCCAGAAGGTGTGTCCAAGTGGCAGACAGCGCTCGAAGGCACTGCCTTTTCTCCTGCCCCCATTATCGCTGCTGATGGTATCGTCTATATGGGCAGCAACACCAAAGGCATTTATGCTATTGGAAACGGGGGTGAGATTTTGTGGTCGGAAGGGCCGCAAAATATACCAGATGGTGAGAACACATATCAGATAACCCCTGTGGTTTCTTCTCTTGCTGTGACAAACGGCATGCTCTTCGCTGCTGGTCAATCACTCCACACTGGTACCTATACCGACGGTGTCTTCCTGTTCGGTCTGCCAACTAACTCCACTGGCCTGGCGGATTCTCCTTGGCCTAAGATGTTGAAGGATAACGCTAACACAGGTGCTTCAACAACCACTGGTGGCGGTGATGAACCCGGTGGTGACGAGCCTGGTGGGGATACTCCTGTGACCTTGCCTGTTATGGCGCATGCTGCTCAGGCAACGGGAGTAACGGTTACCCTTAATCCAGACGAAACAAATGCTGCGAAGAGGACTAAAGGTTACCTGAAGACCACCTATGGCCTTGAAAGGTTCCATCCCAGCACGGATGTTATTACCTATGAAGCTGGAGTTGAGCCCACTGGGTCTGTTGCGGTGTTCCGGTTTAACGCAACCACGGTTCAGGGCAGTGTCTCTGGCCTGACCTTGGTACATTGCAACGATAACCCAAAATCCTCCAAGGCCTTTGTGTATGCGGATGCCCCTGTAACCAATGCCGCAGGTACGTGGTGGATGGAAAACGAGCAGGGTTCTTATCTGCCTGCAACCACCGTTCTTACCCTGGGAGTGAAGTACTTTGTGTGCTTTACTTCCAAGGACAGCTCCCTTGACTGGGATAATGATGCAGTGGACGGCACCCTGGCAGGTCAGGTTGTCTTGGGAGTGCAGGCTGAGGAGCCAAAGGTTGTTGCAGAACCTGTTGAAGGCCAGGCAACACCGCCTGCAACGATAACGTCTTCTTCTGTTGAAGAAAAGACAAAGGAAGCCTTGCAGGCAGCGTATACAGAACCAGAGGGGAAGCCGCTCTCTACGTTGAAGCAAATCACTCCTCTTGTTTCCTTTAATGCTACGGTTACTTCAGTAGGAAAGGTAGGTGTGTTCTCAATACCTTTCAATACACTGAATGCAACCCAGGCTAAGGATCTCCTGGTGATAAAGTTTAATGATACCACCAAGAAGGTGCTTACCTATAAGAAAGGAGATTATGCTGCCAAGGCCGTCTCCAATGAAGGGGGCAAATGGTGGGTAGCAAAGACAGACGGAACCTATCTCCCTGGTAATACGCCTATCAGCTATGCCACATCCTATAAGTTGTATTTTACCGTACAAGATGGCGGTAAGTTTGATGAGGATGGCACGAAAAACGGTAAGATTGTTGATCCTGTTGCCGTGGGATTGCCTGCTGTTCCTGCTGGCGGTGCTGTTGTTCCTGGCGGAACCACCTCTAATAGCGGTGGCAGCGGAGGTTGCTCGCTGAACCCCGGAGCCACCCTTGGCCTGGAATGGCTGCTGTTTGCCTTCCCTGCCCTTCCCTGGATGCGGCGGAGAATGAGCAAGTAGGCAGGTATGTTCTGAAAAACCCTATACCCTGAACAATATTGCCCTGGATACAGAACGCTGTGTATCCGGGGCAATATTTTTGGATGATGGTTGCAATTTGAATGCGGCAGCTGATTCTTGAAAAAGTTCCCTCTCCACGCTATTCAGCGAGAGATCACAACGTGCCGCAACCCTTTGTCGGTACAATGAGGTGCTTACCAGGTGCCAAGCCTGAGAAGCTGTACGTGAAAGCTCAAGATAACAATAAGTTCATGAAAAACAACTTTTCACAAGCCCATTACTCATCAAAACAAATTGACACACCAACATTTTTTAGTTCTCTGAAACAATATCCAGCTATATGCCCTTGCAAGCCTTCTGGATGGCGGGTTTGACACCCCAAGGCTTCTTGATTTGGGGGTGTATCTTTCTTGGGAAGGATGGTGGTTGGGTTTTGGGTGTTAGGTGGCAGGTAACTCTGGGGGGCTTCTATGAAAAAATTACCCATCGGGATTCAGACCTTTCGTGAGATAATTGCAAAGAATTATGTGTATGTGGACAAAACCGGTATTGCTGCCGATCTGGTTGATCGCTACAAATATGTGTTTTTGTCTCGGCCAAGGCGTTTTGGCAAAAGTCTGTTTCTGGATACATTGCGTAACCTGTTTGAAGGCAACAGGGAACTCTTTGAAGGGCTTGCCGCATATAAGGCATACGATTGGGAACAGAAATATCCGGTTATCAATATTTCCTTTGCCGGGGGGAATTTTCGTACCCTGGAAATGTTGCGTCTCACTATATTGGAAGAACTGCGGGATAACGAGAAGCGTCTTGGTGTTTCCTGCGATATCGAAGCTGTTTCATCCAGATTCTCGCGTATCATCAAGGCCGCTCATGAGGCGTATGGCCAACCCGTTGTCATCCTTATTGACGAGTATGACAAACCCATTCTGGACAATATAGACCAGCCGGAAATGGCCCTTGAAGCACGGGAAGAGCTCAAGGCGTTTTATTCTGTTATCAAACGCAATGACGAGTATATTCGCTTTGCCTTTTTAACAGGAGTAACAAAATTTTCCAGAGTCTCGGTGTTTTCCGGTATAAATAATATTGTTGATATATCCCTTAACCCCTCATTTGCCACTATCTGCGGCTATACCCAGCACGATTTGGAAACCGTGTTTGCCAAATACCTTGAGGGCACTGATATGGGGCAGGTGAAAAGGTGGTATGACGGGTATTATTTCATGGGCGATCATGTGTATAATCCCTATGATATCCTGCTTTTTCTGGACAACAATATGGAGTTTAAAAACTATTGGTTTGAGACGGGCACACCATCTTTTCTGGTAAAGGTTTTGCAACGGCAGCGTTTTTTCCTGCCAGACTTGGATAAGGTAATAGCAGGTGAAGAATTGTTGATGTCCTTTGATGTGGATCATATCTCTCCCATAACCCTGCTCTTCCAGGCAGGATATTTGACTATCAAGGCAGTATGTTCGGGAGAGGAAGGGACGGAATATACCCTGGGTTTTCCCAATCTTGAAGTTTCCAGAGCATTTACTAACTCTCTTCTGGATATTTTTGCTCGGCCTGAAGACAAATTCCGTGTGCGAAAAGAATTGGCGCGTTCCCTGCGAACCCGTGATATGGCTGCGTTCAAACAAGCCATTCATGCCGTGTTTGCAGCCATTCCTTACCATAATTACACCAATAACGAAATTGCCCGGTACGAAGGCTTTTATGCCAGTGTGATGTTTACCTGGCTTTGTGCATCTCTTGTTGCCCTCAGGGTGGAAGACTGCACTAACAAGGGGCGTATTGATATGAGTGTAGAGATGGATGAGCTCATCTACCTCATTGAGTTTAAGGTTGATATGCCCGGAGAAAAAGCTCTTGGTCAGATAAAGGCCAAAGGATATCCAGAAAAATATCAGACCACTGGCAAAGAGATTATTCTTATAGGTATCGGATTTTCCAGCGAAGAAAGAAACGTGACCGAGTTTGTGTGGGAAGGGCAGGGGGTTAGGTGGTAGGTTCCCTCTCCACGCTATTCACCGGGAGATCACAACGTGCCGCAACCCATTGTCGGCACAACGAGGTGCATCCCAGGTGCCAAACCTCGGATGCTGTACGTCATTCTCCACAACCATTTCTCCAAAAATCATTCGACAAGATCATGAGCATATCTACACGAGGGATACAGACCGTATCATGGATTATCTGTTGTCTGGCTGCATTTGTACTGCTGGCAGGATGTTCTACAGGTAAACAACGAACAGACGTTGCAATGCCTTCCTTAAAGGATGACTTCAATCAGGCATTACGGTTTATTCAGAACAAAAAATATCTCCAGGCTATTGATATGCTGGATGCTATGCTTCGTAACAATCCAGCAAACAGTGCAGCCTTGTATAACAGAGGATATTGTTTCCAGCAGCAAAACAAATATCTTGCCGCCATAGCCGACTATACATCCGCTCTGCACTATGATCCTGCTATGAAACAGGCGTCTTGTAATAAGGGCTCTGCTCTTTTTGCTTTGGGTCAGGAGGATGAAGCACGTCGTGTATGGGAAGCATTGCTCAAAGACTTTCCTGACTATGCTCCAGCCTGCTGCAATCTTGGGAATTATTATTTGCAGAAAAAGCAGTATGAAAGGGCGGCCAGGGAATTTTCCAGGGCCATTCAGGGTGATCCCTCCATGACCACCGCCCTGGTGAACCGAGGCACGGCCTATACGGCTATGGGGAAGCACGAACAAGCTGTTCAGGATTTTACCGCCGCCCTGCGCCTCAAGGCTGCAGATGCTCAGGTCTATTTCAACCGTGCTGTGGCCAGGGAAGAGATGACCGAGTATGACGAGGCTGTTTCCGACTATACCAGTGCTGTGGAATACGACCCGGATTTTGCGGCAGCCTATTATAATCGGGGTATTTTGTATATGAGGCTTGGAGGAAAACGCCTTGGATGTGCGGACTTGAGTCAGGCCTGTACCCTGGGCTTATGTGATCGGTATCGTCAGTCCCAGAAGATGGGCGAATGCCCTCTGGATTGATAGCAACCGATACAAGGAGCATGTATTCATGTCCCTATTCGGACAACTACAAGGTGGCATACGCTTGAGGGCCATAGATACCGCTTCCTGGGTGGGTGTACAGGGGCTGGCGAGGCTGTTGACAGCATCTTCTGTAACCCATCTGGTTAACGTGTTGGTGATCACCGTAGCTATCTCTCTGCTCATGGCTAACGCTCTCAAACGCTATGAACACAGGCTGGAAGATGCTGTGCTGACAGATCATCTCATCCAGACTGACTCCAGGGATGTGGCATCAGGGAAGGGGGATGTTGCGGGAGCGGCTTCTTTGCAAGGGCTTGCAGCGTATGCGGCCATTGCAAAGCGTGATCTTTTTGCAACGGTCAAACAGAAGGCCGTTGACAAGCCTGAGCAAGAAGACGTGAAGATTGAGCAGATGCCCCTGGCATCCCTCAAGTTGCAACTCATGGGAACTGTTTCCTCTGCGGATTCGGCCATGCGTACTGCGATTATTGCCGATGCCAATGGACGTAACGAGAAGATCTATCGGGAGGGCGATCAGGTCAGAACGGCCAGGATCAGAAAGATCCTTCGCTATGCCGTTGTGCTGAACTCTGGAGGCAAGGATGAAGTGCTGCGCATGGAGATGGGAGCCAACAGCCAACCCGTCAAATCAGCCAGGGCTTCCCTGAGCAGGAAGCCCCAGGCCCAGATGGTTACTCTGGATTCTCGGATGGTCAAAAAGGCCCTTCGCAATATTCCTGCCTTGCTGCAATCGGCCAGGTTCCAACGCTATAGATCCGGGGGAATCAATGGATTTCGCCTGAGAACGATGCTGCGGGACAGTGCCTTTGCCCGTTTGGGGCTTCGCAGTAATGATATTGTTCTTGGGGTTAATGGTGAGCCTCTTACCCACATGAATCAGGCCGACAGCTTGTATCGTCAATTGGAGCAGGGTGAGGATATTCGCCTGAACATCCAGAGAAATGGCCGCCAGCAGGATATTTTTGTGCGCTTGCGCTGATTGCCGCACACGTCGTTGTTACGCAACAGCAGTGAGGTTGACGGCAGAGACCTCGGCAACGCATTGGCTGTTGCACTATTTAAAACGTCAGGCTGTTCACACGAGCAGGTGTGCTGCCTGGGAACTCACATGGGAAAAGCGAGTCGTTCTATGCGTTTGTCAGCTGTATCAGGTGGATCGTGTTGGCTTATTGGATACCTTGCGGCCCTTGTTCTGGGCGTGGTGATGTGCTGTGATGCCGCACCGGCTGGGGCTGGTGTCAAGGATTCCAAGTATATCACCATGGATTTTGACCAGGTTGATATCCGTGTTTTTATCAAGTTTATCAGTGAGATCACGGGCAAAAATTTTGTGGTGGATCGCCGAGTCAAGGGGAAGGTGACCGTGCTTTCTCCTACCAAGATCAATGTGGACGAAGCTTACAAGGTGTTTGAGTCTGTACTTGAAATTCATGGACTCACAGCGGTTCCTGCCGGAGAGGTGACAAAAATTGTTCCCTCTATTACAGCTCGTCAGAAAAATGTGACCCTTCGGCGGACACCCAGACAGCTGGCTCGGCCAGGCGATACCTTTGTGACCCAGATCATCCCCCTTGCCCATGCCTCTGCCAATGAACTGCGCAAGATTATGCTTCCATTGGTTTCCAAAGAGGGCATTCTCATTGCGTATCCCCCCACAGAAACCCTTATTCTCACCGAATATCTTTCCAATATTCAGCGGTTGCTTGGCATTATAAACGAGTTGGACGTTCCCATGGAGGATGCCCAGATTACGGTTATTCGTCTTAAGTACGCAGACGCTGGCGATATGGTCGGCCATGTGGCCAAGATCGTTCAGGCAGCGAACAAGGGCAAGAAGCCTTCTGGAAACGTCCGCATTGTAGCGGATAAACGGCTGAACGCTGTTGTGGTTTTGGCGGGTGCCCGAGCAATGGCCCAGGTTATCCGTATCCTGGACAGCCTGGATCATCCTACCCCTGTGGGAGAAGATGCGATCCGAGTTGTGCATCTGGAAAATGCTGACGCTGAAGAATTGTCCAAGGTGCTCACCGGGCTGGGGGGCAAGGAGGGAAAAAAAGGCAAGGGGCCGGTTCTTTCTTCGGATGTCAAGATTGTGGCGGACAAGGCGACCAACAGCCTGATTATTTCGGCCAAACCCGACGAATTTATTGCCTTAAACCGAGTGCTTCAAGACCTGGATAAGCCCAGAAAACAGGTGCATGTGGAGGCCGCTATTATGGAAGTCTCTATGGACAATGCCCTGAATTTTGGCGTGGCCTGGCAGGGAGGCAACAAAATGGGGGCGTCAGGAAGTGAGACCCTGCTTATGGGAGCCGCCAATACCATCCCTGTTTCTACCCAGGGAAATAAAGGCATACCAACCCCTATTGTCAATGGTATCCCCCTTTCCACAGGCCAAACCTTTTCATTGGGGGTGTTGTCGCTGCCCTTTACCTATGCGGGCAAGGATTATTTCAGCCTGGGAGCCTTTTTGCAGGCTTCTCAGTCTGACAGCAATATCAATGTCATATCCCATCCCCAATTGACGACCCTGGAAAATGAGGAGGCCAAGGTCATTGTTGCCGAGAACCGGCCCTATCAGACCAGTACAAGTTCTGCCAGCACTTCGTCTACGGACTATTCCAACTATGAATATAAGGATGTCGGGGTGACAATGAAAGTGACGCCCCAGATTAACGATCGAGGGTCGGTGCGTCTCAAAATCTATCAGCAGGTGAGCCGTGTGCATCTTGCCAGTGCAACAACTCGAACCTTAACGCCCATAACCCGCAAGCGTGAGGCCGAAACAACCGTTGAGGTTAAGGATGGCGAGACTATCGTGATAGCAGGACTTATCGAAGACAGCTCCCAGGATACGGTTTCAAGGGTGCCTGGTCTGGGTGATATTCCTGGCCTGGGCTGGCTGTTTAAGACCCGCTCCAAGGCCGTGACTAAAAAAAACCTGTTTATCTTTCTCACCCCGCATGTGGTCAATACGGCCAGGGATTCCAGACGGATCCTGTTTGACAAGCTCCAGCGGATTGAATCTGTCCGCTATAATGCTCGTGGAAGGATTGAGCCTTTTACCAAGCCGTTGTATGTTGTTGGGCCGGTGGTTACCCCGTGATGACAGCCATGACAGTACAGGAGTATTTCGTCCGCAAGGGAGAGATCACTCCCCAGGACATAGCCGATGCTCAGGCGGTTCAAGAGGAACAGGGTGGGAATCTGGCCCATATTTTGGTCGATCAGGACAAGATTTCTGAAGAGGCCTTGCTTGCTTGTTGGTCGGAGATGTTAGGCATGGAAGTTATCACCGATCTTGCCTCCTGTGAGTTGGATGGTGACCTGGTCAGCACCCTGCCTATCCAATATGCGAGAAAGCATTTGCTCCTTCCTTATATGCGTCACCAGGATGAAGTGGTGGTGGCCCTCCATGATCCTGTCAGCAGCGAAGACGTGCTGGGTGACCTGCATGTCCTGTTTGCTCCATTGAGGGTGCGGCCTGTTCTGGCGTCCGCAAAGGAAATTGTAACGGCCATCAACAGGGTCTATGGCCAGGCCGAGGGGGCTGGGGCCAGCGAGATCATTCAAGACCTGGATCAGAATGAAGACGATCTGCTCACGGGCCTTGAAGATGAAGCCGGAGCGGATCTCCTGGATGAGACAAGCGAGGCCCCGATTATCAAATTGGTCAACCACATCCTGGCCCAGGCCGTGAAAGGACGGGCCAGCGATATTCATATCGAACCCTATCATCATGAACTCAAGGTTCGGTTTCGTCTTGACGGGGTGTTGTACAACAAACTCTCCCTGTCCAGAAAGTTACACTCATCCGTGGTCTCTCGTATCAAAATCATGGCCAGGCTGAACATTGCGGAAAAACGCCTGCCCCAGGATGGACGTATTGAAATCCGCATTGGCGATCGTCAGGTAGACCTTCGGGTATCCACCATCCCAACAGCCTTTGGTGAGCGGGTGGTGATGCGTCTTTTGGAAAAGGGGATCAGGCTGCTCTCTTTGGAAGAAATCGGTCTGCCTTCCGCCATGCTCCAAGAGATGTACCGGCTGGTACGGCTCTCCCACGGGATCGTCCTGGTCACAGGCCCTACCGGTAGCGGGAAGACAACTACCTTGTACGCAGCCCTGAATCATATCAACGCTCCTGATAAAAATATCCTCACTATCGAAGATCCTATTGAATACCAGCTTGACGGCATCGGCCAGATGCAGGTTGCCTCCAAAATTGATCTGAGTTTCGCGCGGGGACTTCGGGCCATGGTCAGACAAGACCCTGATGTCATCCTGGTGGGGGAAATCCGTGATCTTGAAACCGCAGAGATCGCTATTCAGGCCGCATTGACGGGTCATCTGGTTTTTTCCACCCTGCATACCAATGACGCTGCTTCGGCCGTAACTCGGCTTATTGATATGGGTATTGAGCCTTTTCTGGTTTCGTCGTCGGTCAGGGCCATTATTGCCCAGCGTCTGGTGCGCACGATCTGCCCCCATTGCCGCCAACCCTATACCCCAAAGAACAGCCAATTGCGCGAATGGGGCCTGGAAATCCTGCCTGGGGAGACGGTTTTGTACAAGGCCAAAGGATGTTCCCAATGCTTAGACACAGGATACAAGGGCAGGACAGGGGTGTATGAATTTCTTCCTATGGATGAGGAGCTCGCCTCATTGATTCTTCAGACATCGGATGCCAACCAGATCCGAATCGCTGCGGTGAACAAGGGAATGAGATCCTTGCGTCAAAGTGGGATGGATCTGGCAGCCAGGGGGGAAACCACTGTGAGTGAAATCGTGCGGATAACCCAGGTATAACTCTTCATTAGAACCAGGTTGCTATGGCGGTTTTTGAATACAGGGCCTTTGACGGCAAAGGGAAATCCCGCAAGGGGATTGTCGATGCAGACAGCATACGTCTGGCCGGGCACAAATTGCGGGGGCAGGGCCTCTATCCCTCCACCATCAAGGAGGTGAAGACGCCGCGTGCTCAGGGTGCAGCGCCTTCCCAGGGGGTTCGGTTCTTTGTTTCCAGGATTTCCAGAACCCAGCTTGCCTCCTCCATCCGTCAGATGTCAACGCTCCTGGGAGCAGGGCTGCCCCTGGTGACCTCCATCAACGGGGTTATTCAACAAATGAAACCAGGGCCGTTGCGCCTGGTACTGACCCAAATCAAGGAGCGGGTGAACGAAGGGAGCAGCCTGGCTGATGCCCTGGAAGAACACGCCTCGGTTTTCCCCCCCACCTTTTCTGCCCTGGTGAGGGCAGGAGAGACCTCAGGCACCCTGGAACTTGTCATGGAACAATTGGCGGATTTTGAGGAAAGGAAACTGGCCCTGAGCCGCAAGATTCAGACAAGCCTTGCCTATCCCATCCTTATGCTCATCACGGGTCTTGCCGTGGTTTTTTTCCTGCTCACCTATGTGATTCCCCGAGTGACCCAGATATTTCTTGATTATGGTCAGATGCTGCCTCGGCCTACTCTGATTCTTATTGCCATCAGTTCGTTCTTACAGACCTATTGGCCGGTATTGCTGGGCGGTGTCCTTATCCTGGGTCTTGGCCTGCGTCTCTATGCGCGGACAACCACTGGCCGGGCCAGGTTCCACGCCCTGAAACTCAAACTGCCTGTTGTTGGGCCTATTCTCCACTATGCGGCCATCTCCCGATTTGCCAGAACCTTTGCCACCTTGCTTAACAATGATGTGGCATTGCTGACAGCCATGCAGGTTGTCCGCAACGTGGTGGATAACGACGTCATGGCCTCGGCCATTGACGCCAGCCGTAGGGAGATCAGTGAAGGAGAGAGCATTGCCGCCCCCCTGTCTCGCAAAGGTATCTTTCCTGAAACCGTTATCCAGATGATCGCTGCCGGAGAACAGAGCGGTCACCTGGATACCATGCTCTTCAAAATCGCTGAGACCGCTGAAATGGAGGTTGCCACCCGCCTCGGCGTGGCCACTTCCCTGCTGGAACCCTTGATGATTCTGGGCCTTGGCCTGGTTGTGGGGTTCGTCGTGCTGGCGGTGCTGCTGCCTATTTTTGAGATGAGTCATTTGGTACGGTAAGAGATGTTTCGTATGTCTCAGTCGGTCGTTTCATTGGAAGAAGATGGTTATTGAGCCAATTATTTCAGGAGATATGAGTATGCAATACAATCAAATAAATATACCATATTCACAAAATTTATTAGATGTACTTCATTTGAACAGGAAAGATTTTGAAGATGAAGCAAAAATGGCTATGGCTGCCAAGTTATTTGAATTAAAACGTATTTCTTCAGGGGTAGCAGCAAATCTTGTAGGAGTATCGAGAGTTCATTTTTTATTAAATCTGCACAGATTGAACGTGGCTATGATTGATCTTGAAGAAGACGAATTGGTAATGGATATTGAAAATGCCTAAAACAAACAAGATTGTGATAAATACTGGGCCAACTTTGGCTTTAATCGCTGGGATTGGTAATTTAAGTATATTACAATCCATGTATGAAGAAGTTGTAGTCCCCTATGAAGTGTGTGAAGAACTTTTCACACCCCAATCTTCAGCAACCCCTAACCCCCAACCCCTAAAACCTAACCCCTAACACCTAAAACCTAACACCTAAAACCTAACACCTAAAACCTAACCCCTAAAACCTAAAACCTCCAACCCCCATGTATCTTTCCTACTTTGGTCTCCAGCAAAGCCCTTTCAGAACAGCACCTGACCCGGACTCTTTTTTTGCCTCTCGCTTGCACCGCAGGGCTGTTGACCGAGTGGTACATTCCATTCGGGAAAGGGCGGGCTTGATTCTTGTCCTTGGCGAGATTGGACAGGGGAAGACAACCGTGTGTCGGTATATTCAGACCAGGTATGAGAATGAATTTGTCATGGGGTATCTGGGTAACCCTTTTTTGCATGTCCAGGCATTTGAACAGCAGATCCTCCACGAGTTTGGTTTGTCCAGCCAATCAGGAGGGGCTGGAGAGAGTATTCGGCTCCTGACGGGCTTTTTACGGGAACAGGATGCTAAGGGACGGGTGGTTGTCTTGTTTCTGGATGAGGCCCATCTTTTGCGGCCTGATGTGTTGGAATTTTTGCTCATTATCACCAATATCCAGCATCAGGGCAGACATCTTTTGCAAATGGTACTGGCGGGTCAGAACGAGTTTCAGGAGATATTGTGCCAACCACGCTTTTCTTCTCTGAATCAGCGGCTGGGCAACCGGATTATGGTTGCTGATTTGGGCAGGGATGATGTGGCAGCTTATATTCGTTTTCGCTGGGACCAGGCTGGGGGTGCTGGGAAGGATGTGTTTTCCCAGAGGGCTGTTGCCAAAATCTGGGAAGTTACACGGGGGAATCCCCGACTTATCAATCAGGTGTGCGAGGCCCTTCTTCAAAACGGGTATGAACGGCGTGCGGCAAGCATTCATCGCCAGGATGTGGTCAAACTCTGCAAACATGCTGCGTTTAAGCCCATCCTGCATTCGGTAAGCAAGCAGGCAGCCTTTCCGCTGCGCCGGTTCCTTGTTGCGGGAACGCTCGCCCTTGTCCTTGTGGGAGGCGGTGCTGTACTGCTCTTGGATAAGCGGCCCATGCTGCCCGGGATCTCTTTTTTCTTTGATGCACACCAGCCTGCGGCCACGGTTTCCAGCAGCCATAACAAAGTCAGCAAGGCCGAAACCAGCAAGGCTGGAACCAGCACGGCCGGAACCAGCACGGCCGGAGCCAGCACGGCTGGAGCCAACAAGTCTGGAGCCACCAGCGTTAAGACCAGCGATGCAGGGGAAGAACCGCCTCACCAAAGGGCTTTGTCTCCTCAGGCGACCCGTCAGGAAGGGCCAGCCTCTGGAAACACGCAGGAGATACAGGCCCAGGCCGCCGAACCCAAAGGGCCCGCAGCCACGCCTCCGGTATTGCTAGCCCACGACAAGGAATCAGAAGAGGCCAGGGCCGTAACGCCCCAGGCCCAGTCCGAAGACCACAGGGCTGCACACGGCACATGGCATGAAGAGGAGAGCATTCAGGAACCCGCTTTGCCAGAGGCCCCTGGGGTTGAGGTGAATGCCATTGTTTGGGATGCCCTGCCTCGTTTTCGGTTGGCCGTTGTGAACGAACACATTGTCAAGCAAGGGGATCAGATCAAAGGTGGATACACCCTTGAGGCCATTTTACCGGAGAGTATCCGCTTGTCACGAGATGGAAGGATATTTGGCAACAGGGTGCACCATAACGAGAGAACAGGAGTCCAGGAGGGGAGAGATGAAGAAAACAGATAGAGGCGAGAAGAACATTGCGATATGCCAGAGGGGATTCACCCTTATTGAGATTATGGTGGTTATCGTTATTCTTGGTATCTTGGCAGGCCTTATTGTTCCAAGGCTTATGGATGAGCCGGACAAGGCCAAGGTCGTCAAGGCCAGGATGCAGATTGAAAGCCTGATCACTGCGGTGAAAAAGTATAAACTTGATTCAGGAGCTTATCCAACAACCGAGCAAGGACTGGCTGCCCTGGTTGAAAAACCCTCTGTGGGCAAGGTGTCTGCCCACTACCCTGCCAGGGGCTATATTGCCAAAATTCCCAAAGATCCGTGGGGAAATGATTATATCTACATCTCGCCTGGTGAGCATGATGAGGTGGAGATTATCTCCTATGGGGCTGATAGCGAGGAAGGCGGAGACGGGATCCATGCGGATATCAGAAGCTGGGAACTGGAATAAAGGATTTACCCTGATAGAACTCGTCATGGTTCTGTTTATTGTGGGCCTGAGTCTGGGTATGCTGCTTCCGGGCATGGACAGGTTATTTGCCGGGGATGCCCTGAAAACTACGGTGAACCGAGTCCTGAGCGGGGCACGTCAGGTGAGAAGTCAGGCCATGCTCGACGCACAGCCCTGGGTGCTCATCATCGACACCATGAGTGATGGAACAACCGATATCTCCGCCAAGCTGGCCGTTTTGGATCGCGAAGCACGAACCCTGCTCCTTCGACCTGATACCGGAACCAGGTTCAGGGATGTGGCCCTTGTCCGTACCGGTGAGGTCGTGAAAGATGGATTGGTTTCCCTGACGTTTCTCCCCAATGGACTGGCAGAACCAGCCTTGATTCATTGTCTGGCCAGGGACGGTCGTGTCCAGACCATTTCGCTTAAATCCTTTAATCCTCGACCTGTGGTTGTTGCAGGCGACAAGCACCTTGCTGAAAAGCCTCTGGATAAAGGCTGAGCGGTTCCTGCATACCTTATGTCTCATGTACTACAATTCGTTGTTACCAACCCATACCAGGACATCTTCCTTTTCTGGCCGCAGATTACAGCAGGGGCTTACCCTTATGGAGGTGCTGGTAGCCCTCATCATCCTTGCTGTGGGATTATTAGCCCTTCTTCGAGGAAGTGGTGCCAATCAGGACGCCCTTATCGCCTCAAGGGAGATGACCCAGGTCGGGATGCTTGGTCATAATCTCATGGAAGAAATCGCTGCTGTGGGGCTGGCCAGGTGGCATGACGGCCAGGGACGATTTGAGCCGCCCCATGACAGATATGTCTGGGAATTTGAAACGGTATCAACCCAGATGCCAACCATGAAAAAGGGTGTCCTGACGATTCGGCATGCCGCTTATCAGCAGCCTGTGCTGGTTATGGAAGAACTTTTTTCTGAAAAGGGGCCATGAGATGGTCGGGGAGCACCAACGCGCTGGAAGTGAGGGCTTTACCCTTCTGGAGATTCTCATTGCCTTAACCATTACGGCCACGGTGATGAGTGTGGTGTTTGGGGTCTATGCCTCCTGCCTGGAAGTAGCGGGTGATATTGAGACCTCCTCCCAGACGGATCAGATGATGCGCATGGTCATGTCTCGCATTTCCAGGGATATAAGTTCGTATGCCCCGGTAACCACTGCTGATTTCAAGGCCTTTCGGGGAAAAGAGAAGGTAGGAAGGCCAACCAATGCCACGGCCTCAGCCAATGGGACACAGGCAGCTCCTCAGGAGGTTGCCATGTTTGTGGGCAAGGCCTGGGAGGACGCTGTAGACGAGGAAGATGGGGTTGAGATCATGTCGTTTCCTACCCGTGGAACCCTGGATTGGGTGGGTACACCATGGCCTGGGCGGATCAATCTGGTTTCGTATGTCCTTGTGCCAGAACGTGATCAGCAGAACCCTGGGACATATATCCTGCTTCGGCGTGAACAGCCCTTTGCCGGATTATATGCTGACCAGGACACCCAGGAGGTGGAGTTAGCGGACGGGCTTTTGCGGGTCGAAGACGCTGGCCCCTTGTATCTGGATAAGGAAGGTGAGTCGTTCCGGAAGTGGGATGGTGCTGTGCGGCAGCAGAACAAGCAAAGCCTTGTACCTGCAATGGTTCGGTGGAATATATGGGTGCAAAGGGGAGGACGGCCTACCATGTACACCATAGCTGTGCATCCCCTGACTCAGGGGGTACATCCATGATGGATCGTTGTGCCCATGCTGAACAGGGCAGTGTGCTTTTTGTGATCCTTATTCTTCTTTCTGTTCTTACCGTGGTTGTTCTTCAGGGAATGCGTACCATGCAGGTACATACTGCCGGAGCCACCATGTACCGCAACGGGGTTGCGGCCGAGCGGCTGGCCCTGTCTGGTATTCCCCTGGCCCAGGCATTGCTCTGCCAGGATGTGGTGGCAGACACCCAGGAGGAGCATGGTGCAGATACCCTGCTTGAGGATTGGGCTCTGTCGTCTTTGCCTCAAGATATGGAGCCAGCGTTCACAAGCGGCCAGATAGAGCTTGAGATTGTTGATGAACAGGCAAAGTATCCGGTGAACCGTCTGGCTGGAGAGGGCGATAAAGAGGCAGTCAAGGTGGTGCGGGGTATTATCGAAGCCATGCTCCGTGCATCAGGAATGGATGAGGACAAGTCGTTTATCCTTGCCCAATATGTCACCTGGAGCTTGAAAGATTGGATGGACAGGGATCGAACAACCACTATCCCGATAGAGTTTCAGGGTGGTCAGGCCGTGAATGTGGAAACGCTTCCAGCGTGCCGCAACGCTCCATTAACACAGCCAGACGAAATCCTGATAGTGCTAGGCTGTCTTGGCCTTCCCCAGGCTCTCACAACCTTTTTGTATGAAGGTGATGGCAACACGATCCCAGGACTTCGGGATCTTTTGACGATCATTCCTCCCTCTGGAGTGAATATCAACACAGCGCACCCCCTGGTGCTTCAGGCCCTTGCCAGGGATATTGATAAAGACGCGGCCCTGCCATTGGCCAGGGCCATGGACACCTTTCGTCGGGATCCGTGGAACAAGGAGCAATTGGTTCGTTCTGACTGGTACCGTGAACTGGCGGTCGAAGGTTCTGGGTTTGTTACCTTTACGGGTACTGTGACCACAACCTCCTGGTTTACCCTCCGGTCAACAGGACGGGTAGGTGCCATAACACGCACGGCGTGCGCCCTGCTGCATCGCACGCAACAACCACAACCTTCCCAATCCTTTGCCGACCAGGTTGCGTTGGTATGGGTCAGTCTCTAAGAAGGGAATAAGCAATGGCTGAAACAATTCTCGGTATTGACGTGGGTTCTTCCCTCATCAAACTGGTGCAGATCGAACGGTCGCTGCAGGGGGCTGTGATACGGCGTCATGCCCTTATCCCAGTACCTTCCCCTGCCGGTTCTTCAGAGACACCAACCACAGAGGATACGGCTCCTGAACCGCAGGATGCTTATGTCCTTGCAGCTCGTGCCATTGCCCAGGCCGTGACCAGGTACAATCTCCAAAGTGATCGGATCGTTCTGGGCCTTTCCCTGAGGCAGGTTTTTGTCCGGCATGTTCATCTGCCCTTTACCAGTTCCTCCAAGATCTCCCAGATTCTCGACTTTGAACTGGAAGGGATGCTTCCCGTCCCTGTCGGGGATTTGGTTTCTGTCTTCACCAAAGAGGGCAGAACCAGGAGCGGTGAACAAAAGATTCTGACAGGCTCCATGAGCAAGGAAGAACTTGCTGCCATTATTGCCGCATTCCGGGATCAAGGGTTGCATATTGAGGTCATTGATCTTTCTGGACATGGCCTGCTGGCCTTGCTGCAAGAATCAGGTGAACCGCTGCCTGACCCCTTGGTTGTTGTGGATGCAGGGCACTCTGGAACACAGGTATTTCTTGTGAGTCAGGGACGTCTCCAGGGGCATGGGTTTATGGCCGTGCCCCTTCCCGCAAGCTCCGAGGAACCATCGGATGCTGCTCTTCTTGATCCTGACGAGGAAAGGGAGGATGGCCCTGACAGGCTGGCATCTGAGATGCTGGCATCCGAGGTGCTGGCATCTGAGATGCTGGCATCGGAATCAAGGTCGCGGGATACGGCAGCGTGGGTTAGCCGTGTGAAATCCCTCATCACTCAGAGCGTGATGCGCTGGTCAGATGGGCAGCCAGCAGGGACAAAGCCGCAGCAGATCGTTCTCTGTGGAGGAGGATGTTATGTGCAGGGTCTCGGCCCTGCCCTGGAGCTTGCCGTACATATTCCGGTGCAGACCATCGGCGAACTGAAGCAGGCATTTTTCAAGCAGGGACTGGAAGACAGCAGCCTGGGTTCCCTGGTGCACCATGCGGCAGGTCTGGCATTGCGTCTTGGGTCACAGGACAGGGGCTTTAATTTTCGGAGCCGAGAGTTTGCCCCCCAAACCACATTCAGGGATCGCCGCAAACGAGTCATCCATCTTGGTGTGTGCGCGGCCCTGATTGTCGGAGTCTATCTGTTTACCCTGGCAAGTGATGTCCGGCAGAACAAAAAACGTCTGGCCATGTTCAACAAACAGATACGCAGCCGTGTGACAGAGGTGCTGCCGCATGTGCGCAAGGGCATGCGTCCTGCCCAATATGTGAGCATTCTCAAGGATAAATTAGCAGTGCTTGAGGGGGATACCGCCCGTCAGGATGGCCCTGGGGCCTCATCTGTGGAGATTTTGCAGGCTGTGAGTACCCTGGTGGATACCTCTTTTGCCGTGGTGCTGGATCTGCTCACCCTTGATAAAGCAAAGGTTCGCATCGCCGGTCAGGCCGATGGATTTGCCACTGTGGAAAATATGAAACGGCGTTTGCAGGGCTCACCCCTTTTTACCGAGGCGGTTATTAAGGGCGTTAAGAGTATGGGTAAGGATGGTAAGGTTCAATTCACCCTGGAATTGGGCATCAACTGATTTGTGCTGTGCGGTGACCAGGTTCGCTTCAACCAGAAGGAACTGCCGTCAGACAGGCAGGCCGGTCATCCCCTGGCAGCAGGTTATGGCCCGCACATGCTTGTTGCTACCTTTATGAGATGATTATGTTTGAACACATCAGTCCAAAAACCAGAAGGATTGTCCTCTCTCTGGCCCTGAGTCTTGTGGGGGCCATGGCCATCTATCAATGGGTCGTTGTGCCCTTGCAGCTTGAGCAGACCAGGATCAGGAGCCGTATCGAACAGGCAAGCGGCTATCTGCATGAGATCACGGTCTTGGGAGAGCGTTACCTGCGTCAGACCAGGGCCTTGCAGGCCAGGGGTAAGACTGTATGCAAGCGGTCTGACACCTTTACCCTTTTTGCCTTTGTCGAGTCATTGGCAGCCAAAGACGGCCTTCGCGACAAGATTGTTTTTATGCGTCCTGCCCAGAAAACTCTTGCTGGAGACCGCATCGAAGAATTAGTGGAAATGCGTTTGACTGGAGTGGATCTGGAGATGTTGGTTCCCTATTTGTTCCATCTTGAAACCGCTCCAGAACAGGTTCGCGTGAAGCGTTTATCCATACGATCCAGGCCGCGCAATCAGAACCTTTTGGATGTGGATATTGTCCTTTCGGCCGTGTCGTAAATCCCTTGGCAGGTACAGACAGGTGTTTGTTGGAGGTATGCAATATGCCCTTTTGGTTGTTGGAGAATGATGGGGTTGCCGCCAGGCATGTTTCCGGTTTTGTTTCAGGAGATGGAGCATGAAGATGGGCCGGATACCATGTTTGTTCGCGTACATGCTGTACGCCGTACTGGTGGCAGGTGTCTGTTTGTGGGTGTATTTTCCTTATACCGCCTATGTAAATGCCCATATTGCCGAACAGGAAGGAACCTCGTTTCGAGTAAGCGTGACCCAGGCAGAACCCCTTCTTCCCCTGGGACTCGAAGCCCAGGCGTTGCATCTTGCCTGGCTGAAGGGGGCATATATCCCCCCTGTGAAGGTGGAGGATGTTCAATGTCGGGTTGCTCCCCTGTCGTTGTTCCGCCAGACATGGGATGCGTCTGTCCGGGGACGTCTTTTTGGGGGCAAGGTGGAGGTGGCAGGGACAATGGCTCCCATGAAAAAGCCCCGTCAATACGATGGCCGCCTGGTGCTGGAGGGTATGAGGTTGGAGGATATACTGGCCTGGGTGGAACAACTGGAACGAGTCTCCGGGAGTCTTTCCGGCGATCTTGTGTTTCAGGGTTCTCTTGCCAGTCCCTTGCAGGGAACGGGTAATGCAACCCTTGCTCTGGAAGGGGTCGGCTTTGGCATGGAGATGCCTTTGTCTGGGAGCGTTGCTGTGGCAGAAGGCAAGGGAAGCCTTGCTGTCCGGCTGGAAAAGGGGCGGGTTGAGATCCTTGCCTGTGACTTTGCGTGCAAGGGTATGAAGGGAACAGCATCCGGCAGCATCACATTACGCCAGCCCCTTGGTACAAGTACGTTGGATCTCCAACTTGCTGTTACTCCTGATGCTGCCGTTACCCAGCAATTTCCCGCAGCGGCCTTGGTCATGCAACCGAACACCACCTATAACGTGCACCTCAACGGGATGATGAACAGGCCCAGGATCAGGTTCACTGGATAAGGCTATGCAGGGAGCCTGGCCGACAGGCTGGTGCGCGGTGCACGGACACACACAGGAAGGCATGTCTTGAAAGATTCGGCCAGGCGATCGGAAGAAGGGCTGCATCCTTTTGGCGGGGGATGGGTATTTGTTCGGGATCCCCTGTTCTATCTGACAGCCCTGGCAGGGGCCCTGGCCTGGCTTGTGCCAGAACAATCCCAGGGCATGGCCTGGACGATGCTCCTTAGCAAGGCTGCCCTTGAGGAATGTGCCTTCAGATATGGGCTTCAGGGATGGTTACGGGATTATGCCTGGTGCAGGTACATCCCTCTTCCTGGAATCAGTATGGCCAATGTGCTCACCAGCCTTGTCTTTACAGGAGCACACTTTATTTCCCATCCCCCAGTATGGGCCGCAGCCGTGTTTGTCCCTTCGCTGATATTTGGCTGGGCCTGGGATCGCTACCGCAATATCATGGCCCCGATACTGCTTCACTTTTTCTATAATTGGTGTCTGTTCAACAGGCTGCTTGGGTGATAGAGGGAGTGGCTTGGGTGGGTGTTCAGATCTCGTCTGGACGCCTCCCGTCTTAATAGATCTTGCGCTTGGAAAACCCCTTGCCAATAACGTTCAAGGTGTTTTCGAAAATGACAAAGGCATTGGGATCTACAGAAAAGACGATCTCCTCAAGATTCTTCATCTGCATGGTGTTGATCACCGTGAGAATGATTGTTCGGGGGGTGTGAGAGTAGGCCCCACACCCATACAAAAGGGTTGCTCCCCGACGGAGACGATTATTTACCAGTTTTACAATGTCGTCGGGCTGCGATGCAATAATGAGAACCATCTTGCGCTGGTTGGACAGGGTGAGGATATAGTCTGTGACCTGGGCCGAAATGAACACGGCGGTCAGGGAATAAAGAACCTTGTCTGTTTCCAGAGTGGCAAAGGCCGCTGCAAAGACCAGGGCTGTGGCAGCAAAACTCACCTGGCCAATGCGAAGGCCAAATTTCTGATTCAGCCAGATGGCGATGATGTCTGTCCCTCCTGATGAGCCCAGAGACCGGAAACAGATACCCATGCCCACACCCACCACGCATCCAAAGGCAAGGGCAGCCAGGAAACTATCGCGTATCGGAATGGTGAGATGCACGACCTCCAGGAGCACGGACACCATGAGGGCACCGTACAGGCTGTACCAAAAAAATCTTCGGCTGATGCTCACATACCCCAAGGCAAAGACCGGGATATTGAAAAGAAACAGCCACACCCCTGGCGTGATCACGGGAAACAGATAATACAGCAAAATACCAAGCCCTGAAAATCCTCCTGTCACCATGCCGTGAGGAATGGCGATGCCATTGATGGCAAGGGCCATCAAGAAGGCTCCAAGGGAGAGGAGAAAGAGATTCCAGGGAATGGAATAGGTGATGTCCCTATAGGTCTGGGCAGGGTTGGTGGGCATGGGCGTGTCTGTCATGGCTGTCCTGTACCTGGAAATGTCATGTGACTGAACAAGGGGCCAAGGGGTTCAACAAGTGGGCGGTTGCTCTCACCAACCCCTGGCAGTTGTCAAGTCTCTTTCTTCACGGCAATCATCCAATCTCCACGAGCAATCAGCCATCAATAATCCCCTACAACCCCATGTCCTGGTTAATCAGAACAACCTTCACCCTCTTGGGAGGAAAGGCCTTTTCCGTGATAGTCCAGGTATTACAGATACGGTCAGGACTCGCACAATCATGGCATACAGAGGTCTTGGCACACGGGGTTTTCTTGGCCAGCCGGATGGCATTGGCCGGGGCTGCATAGCTTTTGATCCGGCTGATGGCTTCATCCAGGTTGGCAACGATTTTGTTTCGGCCTGTGAGCACGACCACATTTTGGGGGCCAAAGGTGAGGGCTCCCACTCGATTGCCGATCATGTCCAGGTTCACCAGTTTCCCGTCCAGGGTAAGGGCATTGGTTCCTGTAAAAAAAAGATCAGTGAGCAGGGCCTGACGTCGGCGTTCCCAGGAGGCCTTCAGGGAAAGACCTGGGGCATAGGTATCCACAATGTCGAGGCCATGCCGATCCTTAAGCAGCTCATACAGACCTGTATCTTTAAAGGTCATGGACCCGCCCCAGGACAGGGTTTTTGCCCCTGTCTGGGGCAGGATGGTCTCCAGTACCAGGGCCTGAGCCTCTTGGACGGTTTGGACGATAAAGGCATCAAAGTTATTTTTTACCAGGGCCTTGGCTGCATCCTGGATGCGCGGCTCCCAGAAGGTATTAATGGGGTTGGGCATGGGTACTCCGTTTTGGTTGCTGTCAGACCTCATCCCACTGAGGAACAGGATGTTTGTGAGGTGAGGCCGGTTGTGACGTGTCAATGTGTTCAGGACTCTATCCAGATGATGGCGGCCTGTCTGCCACAGACCGTGTTCCGCCGGTAGGAAAAAAACCATGGTTTCATGCTGTAGGTACACAAATCCAGACCAAAGATATGTTCTGGAAGAAGCCCTGCTCTAAGCAATTGGTCTCTGGTCATTTGCCAAAGGTTTATTGTTTGCGTTCTGGAATCAAAATACCTGGTAAACTCATGGCCCCATTCTGTGTGGAATTGCGTAAATTCACTGTTGGCTGGCCCCAGACTGGGGCCTCGAACCGCCATAATGTCTGCCGGTTTGAGGCCGTAGGCATGACAAAAAGCAGCCACGGCCTTGCCAGGGAAATGCTGCCGATTCCCCCTCCAGCCGCAGTGAATAGCCGCAATATAGGCCCCGGAGACATGGGCCATGAGGATGGGCTGACAATCCGCTGTCTTGATGACCAGGCCCACGTTCTGCTCACAGGTGGCCAGTCCATCACCCGACGCGTTGAGTTCCAAAAGGGCGTCATCCTGGGGATCTATGTGTATGTCACAGCCGTGAACCTGTTTGAGTTCGCACCACCGTGAAACACCACAGACCTCACGCAGGGCCTGGCGATTGGCATGAACCCTTGCTGGGTCGTCACCCACTTCCAGGGAGATATTGTTGCCGCGAAAAGGTGCCAGGCTCGTTCCCCCCTTGCGGGTAGTAAAGACGCAGCGAATTCTGGGACAATAGGGAAAGGTAAAGGGGATGCAGGTGGCCATGAAATCTTCCTGAGGTTGTGGTGCCATTCATCCGGGATATGACGTGGACGTGGGCATGGCAGACCGTGTATGCCTGATAATTTCATCTTGCGTAACAACCGTATGAACGCGTATATCCCAGGGGTCGTGAGGGAGATGATTCCTGACCTGGCAGGCAAAGGCCAGGCCGATACGCAGGGTCGTGGGCATGGGATGGGCCGCAAAAAAACGATCATAATAGCCGCCTCCATAGCCGATGCGAAACCCCTGGCGGTCAAAGCCCACACCAGGGACAAGGACCATATCAGGGCAGGGATCATCTTGCAGGGGGCAGAGGCGGCGGTCGGGTTCTGGAATCTTGTAGGCACCTTCTATGAGCTGGCTGGCATGGGTGACCTGCAATACATCCATGCGGCCAGGTTCGTCCTTGCGGCAGCATGGCGCAAGGAGAGTGCGTCCCTGTGCCAGGCATTGGTTGAACAAGGGCCAGGTGTCCACCTCACCCCTGATCGGGAGATAGACAAGGATACTGGCCGCCTCATCCCAGGCAGTCAACCCTTTGAGTCTGGTAAGGATAATGCTGCTTGCCTTTGCCCTGGCCTCTCTGGACATGGCCATACGTTGTGCCAGGAGGCGGGTTCGGCTGCTTGATTTGTTCATGACAGGTGATCCAGAATTGAGCCTGGGTTGGAATGGGACTGCCTGTATCCAATGACCGACAACCAGAAGGTGAACCTCATGGAGCGTGAAGCACTATGGATCGCCTTGGGCGATATCCACGAAAATCTCAGTTATTTGTCCGGTATTGATGAGCTTGAACGGGCTGAACATGTTCTTATATCAGGCGATCTTACCAATTGTGGGGACAGAAGAAAAGCCGCAGGGATGCTTGAGACCATCAGGGCCAGAAACCCCAGGATTCTGGCCCAAATCGGGAACATGGATTTATCGGATGTGGATCTGTTTTTCACGGAACAGGCCATAAATACCCATGCCAGGGCTGTGGATCTGGGAAGGGGCGTCTGGCTCATCGGGCTGGGTTACTCCCTGCACACCCCCTTTCGCACCCCGTCTGAGCAGGGAGAAGATACCTTTAAAAAATGGTTGCAACGTGGGCATGCGGCCTGTGGCACGTATGAGCATCTTATCCTCATGTCTCACAATCCACCTCTTGATACGCATACAGACAGGATTCATTCCGGCATACATGTGGGCAGCCGGTCGGTGCGGGAATTTATCGAAACCGTCCAGCCCGATGTCTGTATTACCGGACATATCCATGAATCACGGGGTATGGATCGCATTGGCAAGACCGTTATTGTCAATCCGGGTGATTTTGCGTCGGGTGGCTATGCCGCTATCAGCAAGAGTGGCCGAAACATACAGGTAAGCCTGGAACAGGCATCCTTATAATCAGCAACGGGAGGGCTATGAAACTCTATTCATGGAATGTAAATGGGGTCAGGGCAGCCATCAAAAAGGGATTCTGGGATTGGTTCCACCAGGCCGATGCCGATGTGGTGGGTATCCAGGAAACCAAGGCCCTGATGGAGCAGCTCACCCCGGAAGACCAGGCACCCCAAGGCTACGAAGCAGTCTGGCATTCTGCTAAGGTCAAAAAGGGCTATTCAGGTACGGCCTGCCTGTATCGCAAAACACCCCTTTCCGTGTGTACCGGATTCCCGGATGGCTCGTTTAAGGGGGAAGGGCGGCTTATTCTTCTTGAGTATCCCGATTTCTATCTGTTCAACATCTATTTCCCCAACGGCCAGTCCAGTGAGGAGCGCCTGGATTTTAAGATGGGCTATTACGACGCCTTTCTGGACTATGCCCAGGAACTCAGGAAAACCAAGCCCATTGTGGTATGTGGTGATTTTAATACCGCCCACAAGGAAATTGATCTGAAAAATCCCAAGGCCAATGCCAAGCGTTCCGGTTTCCTGCCCAGTGAGCGGGCCTGGATCGACCGGTTTATCGACCACGGTTATGTGGATACCTTCCGTATGTTCAACCAGGAACCAGGCCAGTATTCTTGGTGGAGTTACCGCTTTAACGCCCGGAAGAACAATGCTGGGTGGCGGATCGACTATTTTTTTGTGTCAGAAGAATTGCGAGACCAGGTCGCCAAGGCCTGGATTGAACCTCAGGTCATGGGATCAGATCATTGCCCCATTGGTTTGGAACTCAATATATGAGGGGGAAGGAATGGGAAGTGATTTGTTTGGTACAGGCAAACAGGCAAGGGGGGGGTATGCCAAAGCAGGATACATGAGAGCTGGGTTCGGCCCAGAGAACACAGAAAAAATCATCTTTGAGACGCATCCATCTGTCTCAATTCCGTCTGTTTCGGTGAGTTTTTTTGCATGATTGCTATCCAAAGAGGAGGAAAAAATATGTCTGCAGCCAAAAAATTTACACTACTCTCAAGTATCATTGGAGTCATCTTTCTCGGTATGATGGGAGCGTTGTGGGAGCTTTTGCGTGCCAATGACTATGAGGTCAGGGCCTACGAGAACCAGTATGAATCTTATTTACTGGCCGATGAATTGCGTCAGAGTTCCGATGATCTGACCCGTCTTGTGCGCACCTTTACCGAGACCAGAGACCAACAATTTCTGGATCAATATCAGGCCATTCTCGACATTCGGAATGGGAAGAAGGCCCGTCCCAAGGATTACCATAGATGCTATTGGGATTTTGTGGCTGGAGGGCGGGAAAAACCCCGGCCCGATACCATGAAGAAGAGTCTTCTTGATTTGATGAAAGAGGCTGGGTTTTCCGAGCAGGAATTTGTCATGCTTCGTGAGGCCAATAAGCGTTCCAACAACCTTGTGAAGGCTGAAACCGTAGCCATAGATATGATACGCGGCCTTTCTCCAGATCAGGAGGGGGTCGAGGATGTCGTTAACCGTGCCAGGGATCTGACCCATAACAAGCAATACCACAGGGAAAAGGCCTATATCATGGAGGCCATCGACGATTTTTATGTCCTGCTGGAAAAGCGGGTAAAGGGTCAGATCGCTTCGGCCCACCACACCAGGCAGATATGGGTATGGATTTGTGTGGGTCTTTTTGTGGTGATGCTTGTTGTGGCTGCTGTTTTTGTGCTGTTTTTTTCCTCTATTTTGAAACAACTTGGTGAAGACCCAGGCTATCTCTACGACGCATCCAAAGAGATTGCCTCGGGCAACCTTGATTTTGCCTTTCGGGGGGGGGGCGAAAAAAGGGGTGTGTATGCGGTTTTGTGTGAGATGGTTACTTCTATGAAGGCGAAGATTAAGGAGGCGGAGACCAAGACGCTTGAGGCAGCCGATGAATCCAAACGGGCTCAGAAGGCGACCCTCAAGGCCACGGACGCCCAAGAGGCAGAGCAGACCAAAAATGATGGACTCCTGGCTGCGGCAAGCCGTCTGAGCGAGATTTCAGGGCAGGTTTCTTCGGCCTCGGAAGAGCTTTCCGCTCAGATCGAACAGGCCAGTTCAGGGGCAGGGATTCAGCGGGGACATGTCCAGGAGACCGCCACTGCTATGGAAGAAATGAATGCCACCGTACTTGAGGTGGCCAGAAATGCCTCCAGTGCGGCCGAAGGCGGTGATATGGTCAAGGCCAAGGCCCTGGAAGGCCAGGGGGTTGTCCATGAATCCGTTGCCGCCATTACCCAGGTGCGGGATCGTTCCTACACCATGAAAGAAGAAATGCAGGTTTTGGGGAAACAGGCAGAGGACATTGGCACGATTATGAATGTGATCTCGGATATTGCCGATCAGACTAATCTGCTGGCCCTTAACGCGGCTATTGAGGCGGCCAGGGCCGGTGAGGCCGGACGAGGATTTGCCGTGGTAGCAGACGAGGTACGCAAGCTGGCTGAAAAAACCATGAACGCCACCAAAGAGGTGGGTGCAGCCATTGGCACCATCCAGTCAGGAACCCGTGCTGCCATGCAGGGGATGGAGACCGTGGCAGATGCGGTTGAACAGGCCACAGAACTTGCCTCCCGCTCAGGGGAATCCCTCGGAGATATTGTCTCCCTGGTAGGGAATGCCAGTGACCAGGTGCGTTCCATTGCCACGGCCTCGGAAGAACAATCCGCTGCCTCAGAGGAAATCAATCATTCGATAGAACGCATCAATCGTATCTCAGCAGAAACCGCAGAGGCTATGGAGCAATCCGCCCAGGCGGTTGCCGATCTGGCCCGTTTGACCCATAATCTGAACACCCTGGTCCAGGATCTGCAAAATGTGTCCTCCCAGGATGCAGCAGATGTATAGCAGTATCTTTCTTGCTATTGCGTAAGAATATATCCAGGAATACGACAGCTTTTTGTAGGAAACACAAAAGGTTGTCGTATTTTTTTTGGTAAATAACCATGTGGTTTAACCAAGTGGTTGACATTGGTTGTGCTCTTCTCTACATAACGTCTCAGCAAGAGGTTCGGTATCAACAGCTCGTATCTATGTGGAGAACAGGACGTGGAAAAGAGAAAGAGTGGGGCCAAAGAGAAGCTTATCGCAACTGGGATGCGGCTTCTTATTGAGGATCAGGGAGAGAAATTCAGCAACCGGATGCTGGCTAAGGCGGCAGATGTGCATCATGCCAACATCAACTATCATTTTAGAAATCGGGAAGGTTTGAACAGGGCCATTCTGGAAACTGTGTTGGAAAAATGGAATGCCTGTTTTGCGCATATCCTGGAAGAAACAGGCCAGGCTGTTGATCAGGCCGACAGGTCAGAGATGGAGCCCGTTGTTCGGAAATTTCTTGCCGAGGTGCTGTCTATCCTGACAAGTGAAAAAAGTTCGCGTTTTCTGGCCGTCCTGTTTAATGGCAAGCTGGAACAACCAGAGCAAACATTCAGAAAAATGTTCGCCAAGGTTTTGCAGCCCTTTTATCAGCTTGCCAATAAGATTGTCGCTAAAAGTAAAGGCATATCTGAAGATGATATAGCATGTATTATTCATGGTCAGATTATTGTCGCTCAATGTATGACATTTTTTAGGGGACGTGTCTTGCTGTTGCAAGATACGCATATTGAATTAGAAAAAGATGTCGTGAAACAAGTTCTTATTCAGACGGTGTCTGATTCAGTTATCGCAAGTCTTGGATTAGATCGGTAATCTATAAACAAGGAAGGTACAGGCTATGCAACATCCACATGACAAGAATCATGGAACAGGTATGTCTCATCCTCATGCAAAGGGTCACGAAGCAGGTATGCAGCATCCCCACGAAAGGAATCAGGGGAAAGTGAACCGTATCAAGTTCAGTATGAACAATAATGAAAAGACCTTTTTTGCGGAAGAAGGGGTCAATCCCTTAACCTCTGCCTTTAAGCAAAAAACAACTATCCATCCTGGCATGGGGGGTATCCCTGTGCCCAAAGAAGAACAGGCTCCTCTCTTTGAAGACTTGCTGAATCGGGAGCGCAAGGGAACGACGGCTGCCTATATCCATATCCCGTTTTGTGAAACCCATTGCCTGTATTGTGGTTTTTATCTGGCCGCCTACCATAAGGACAAGAGTACCGCGTACACGGATTCCCTTATTGAGGAACTCAAACAGGGTAGTGAAAAGCGGTTTATCAATTCAGCCCCTATTCATACCGTCTATTTTGGGGGAGGAACGCCAACAGCACTTAAACCCCAGGATCTTCTTCGTCTTCTTCAAGCCGTTCGCACCTACCTTCCCCTGACAAACGATTGCGAAATTACCATTGAAGGCCGCATCCTTCATTTTGATAAGGACAAAATGGCGGCCTGCATTGACGGGGGGGCCAACCGATTTTCCCTTGGTGTCCAGTCCTTTAACACAGAGATTCGCACGACCCTGGGACGTTCATGCAACCGCGATGAGATCATCGAATGTTTGCAAAATTTAAAGAGTTTTGATAATTCTTCTGTTGTTATTGATCTTATCTATGGTTTGCCTGGACAAACTCTTGAAACCTGGGTGGCCGATCTGGACACCTTCCTCTCCCTGGGACTTGATGGTGTTGATTTATACCAGCTCAATGTCTTTTCCGGGGGCAGACTCGACCGAGCCATACAGGAAGGCAAAATCCCACCGGCTGCGGACATTCCCCTCCAGTCAGCATTTTATCGCGCAGGCGTCGAACATATGGCCAAAAACCATGTGCGTCGTTTGTCCATGACGCATTGGGGAGCAAGCTTCAGAGAACGTAACCTCTATAATACCTTGATGGGAGCACGGGGCCAATGTCTGCCCTTTGGTACTGGGGCCGGTGGTTCCCTGGACGGTCATTTTTGCTTTCAGGATCGGGACTACAAGACCTATATGAAGCGGGTTGCCCAGGGAGAAAAACCCCTGGCCATGCTCATGCGTCCCCGACCCAATGCCGTTGTGGCCAACGGACTCTCCCGTCAACTGGAGCTGGGGTATATGAACCTGAAGCACACCAGTGAGGAGGCAGGACACGATGTGTCCAAGCTCTTTGCCCCCTTGCTTGAGCAATGGGAACGAGCCGGACTCCTCACTCAGAGTGGTGACTGGATCGACCTGACCCTTGCCGGTCAATTCTGGCAGGTAAATATCACGCAGGCCTTGATTGACTGGTACAACATTCAAACCCAAGCGGAGAAAAAAGATGCGTAAATCGTTTTTGGTGACCCTGGGGGGTGCCTTGGGCCTTATGTTTGTGGGACTTTGTTCTGGCCCTGCATGGGCAGAGCCGACACAGACCAATCTCTCTGGCATTGTTGTCACCGCGACACGAACAGAACGGGAACTGGTGCAGGTACCTTCTTCTGTCTCGGTGGTGGACAGCGATATGATGAAGGCCCAGCCTCAGGCCAGTCTGGCCGAGCTGCTGCAGGATATTCCCAATGTGGAGGTCCAGGATCAGGGTGTTCCTGGTATGAAAAAGATCACTCTGCGGGGGGATTCTGCTGCCCGTGCCCTGATCCTCATTGACGGGCAAAAGATCGGCAGCCAGAAATCAATGGACGGCATTCCTTTTATGATTGACCCCAACGAGGTGGAACGTATTGAAGTTATCAAGGGCCCTGCCTCGGTGCTGTATGGTTCTGAGGCCGTTGGCGGTGTTGTCAATATTATCACAAAAAAAGGGGGAGAACGTCCCGTACAGGCTGATGTTTTTGGAACCTATCATTCTGCCTTTGGGGGCATCACCTCTGGTGGCTCTGTGTACGGATCCGTGAATAACATTGAGTACCGTTTTTCCGGTGCCTATACGGATGCTGGTGATCTTGATACGCCTTCTGGCCACATTGATGATACCTCCTTTTTGAACAGGGATCTCTCTGCCTACCTCGGATATACCTGGGATGACGGCTCTCTTGGCCTCAAAGGAGAAAGTTTTTGGAGCAACAGTAATTCACCTGTTTTGCCGGTAGAGGCCACCATGCCTCGTATGCCAACGGTCCCGGCACAAATGCAATTGGATCTCCCCGAATGGAAACGGGATAAGGTAGGGCTCTTTTTTGAACATCGCAATATAACCCCCTGGTTTGCCAAGGTTGCAGCCAATGCCTTTTATCAGAAGACCAATAAGGAATTCGACAATGGTCTGCTGATCCTGATCAATAACCCCTTTGCTCCATTTAACAAGATAGAAATGGATCTGAGCACCACCAATAAAGAGACAAGCCTTGGGGGTGAGCTTCAGCTGGATTGGACGCCCACGGATTCCCTGTATCTGGTTACAGGTATTGCCTACACGCGGGACGACATGGAGGCGGATGAAATCTCGAGCAGAAAGCTCTATCGGCGTGTGCCGCCGCCTCCCTTTATTCCCAGTTCATCGAAAAATCACTATGAAGGCAATCAGGATAACCTGTCCCTTTTTGCCCAGGCAGAATGGAGTGTTACCAACGACGTGATACTCACGGCAGGTATTCGGGAGACCTTTATCAAGACGGAGCTTGAGGAAACAACTGATCCTGTTACAAAACCCACAGGCTCAGAATCAAGCAGCCATCCCGTGGGCAGTGTAGGATTGGTGTATTCCGGCCTCACGGACTGGACCTTCCGTGCCTTGTTTGCCCAGGGCTACCGTGCTCCTAATGTGCAGCAGCTCTTTTTGGGAACCAATCATGGGGGCGTTCAAACCTTTGCCAACCCTGATTTGGAAGAAGAAACCTCTAATGACCTGGAATTGGGTGTCCGCTACAATAACGGCCAGGCCGCTTTAGACGTGACCCTGTTTGGAAGCAAGGCCAGGGATTATATCACTCCCAATGGCAAAGATGCCGCAGGGAGAAAGCTCTTTGACAACGCAGATAAGGCAACCACCTATGGGGCAGAGCTGGAGATTTCCTACTTGTTTGAAGAACTGGGCCTGACTCCCTATGTGAGCGGTGCCTATACTCGCAGGAAGTTTGACTTCAAGAATCCCATGGGTGTCGACGACACGACCTGGAAGACAGGAACCCCCATCCTTACCGGTCGGGCTGGCTTGCGGTATGAGCGTGCTATCATGACGGATCTGACCTTTACCTCTGACCTGTATGGTCGCTTTGCTTCCAAGACCGAAGACGATTTTAGCGAAGTCCTTGGCAACGAGAAGAAGGCTGGCTGGGGCACCTGTAACCTGGCCCTGGGTCTGCTCTATGGGGAAGAACAAGACTACCGTCTTTCTGTGAACCTCAACAATATCTTTGACAAAGAATATATAGAATCTGCATCTGAACTGGAAAGTCCTGGCTTCCATGCCATTGTACGACTGGATGTCAGCTTCTAACATTAATGTTGCAATGTGGCGGGCTTCAACCCGCCACATTGTATTTGGAATGCCTATGAATACCACTTCCTGGCAGGTCGGCGATCTCGTTGTTGTGGGCGTATTCACCGCTCTGATCAAAGCAAGCACCATGATTGTCACCTTTGCTGGCGGTGGCATGAATCCCCTGGCCCTCCTGTTGAAAAATTGTCTGTTTACTACCTTGCTTATTGTCCTGCTTTACAAGGTAAGCAAGTTTGGCGTCATCCTGCTCTTTACTCTTGTGAGTGCCATTGTCTCCCTGCTCCTCATGGGCAGCGGCATCACTTTGATGCCAGCCATTCTCCTGGCCGGACTTGTTGCCGAGGGACTTGTGTTTCTCTGCGGGGGGTATACCAAACCCCTGGCCCTGCTCCTGGGTGTGGCTGTCTACGATCTGCTCAGTAAGGGGTTTGCCCTGGGCTTGTCCTGGCTGGTCATGCGGGAGCAGCCAGAATTGCTGCTTACTGTTTCCTTTATGATTGCTATTGGTTATGTCGGCTCCCTGGTTGGGCTTGGCGGCGGCATGGCCTTTGTTCGGGAGTTGCGCCATGCAGGCATCATTCATAACTAATACGGCCCCCCTTCGTTCGTTTCCAGACAGACTGCACGTTCAGACAAAGATCATTATCTGCTTTTTTTGTTCCCTGTCGGCCATTATTTTATCCGGCATACAGCCCATGCTGGTCATGGTGGCGGCAAGCGTTGGCTACGCCCTGAGTACCGGCAAGATCAAAGGTGTCCTCATTGCCTATGCAGCAATGCTCTTTATGCTGACCACCTCTGTCCTTTTTGTCCTTCTGACCGCTTTGTTTTTGCCTGAATTTGCCGAAATCAAGCCTGAGAGGATCATCATGCCCTTTTTGCGCATGATCCTTATGACTAATGCCGTGCTAGTTTTGGCTCTGACCTCTCGCATCCAATTGGTCCTTTCCTCACTCAAGAGCCTGCGGCTTCCGGGATTTATCTCTATCCCGGCCTCGGTCATGATTCGCTTTATACCAACCTTTCTCAATGATTTCAGTCAAATCCGGCAAACGCTCAGGATTCGTGGCTATGCCATAGGCCCCAGAGCTTTTCTCCTGCACCCCATTACCACGAGCCGCCTGCTCATCGCCCCCCTGGTTTTTCGGGCCTTGCGTTCGGCAGACAGCCTGGCCGTGGCCGCAGAGCTCAAGGGCATTAACACCAAAAACAAGATCACCCTCTGGCAGAACGAGCCCATGCACAAACGGGATTATTGGACCCTGGCCCTATTTACCGGCCTCCTTGGTCTCGCATTCTGGATGCAGGCACAACAGGGTTTCAGCATGGGCGGACACTAATATGATCAGTATACGCAACCTTACTTACACCTATCCCTTTCAGAACCAGGCAGCTGTCACGAGCATCAATCTGGAGGTACGGGCTGGTGAGGCCGTTCTGCTTACCGGAGCCAGCGGTTGTGGCAAGTCAACCATCACCCGCCTGGTCAACGGCCTCATTCCCCATTACTACCAAGGCAACCTGGAAGGAGAGGTGCGTATCAAGGGGGAAGATACCACCACCCGCTCCATACGTGACCTTGCCCAGGACATCGGCACCTTGTTTCAAGACCCGGAAAGTCAGTTTTTTGCCATCAATGTCCAGGATGAAATCGCTATGGCCAGCGAATGGAGGGGCCTGCCCGCAGCAACCATCAAGGATACCCTTGAGCGGGTCAGTGCTCAATTTGGCATAGACACGATTTTGGATCATTCCACCCTGCACCTCTCCGAAGGGCAGAAGCAAAAGGTGGCCCTGGCGGCCATCAGTTCTCTGGGGCCGGATATCCTGGTGCTGGATGAGCCCAGTGCCAATCTTGATCCCCAGTCCACGGACGCCCTGGCAGCATTGCTGGCGACCTATAAGGAACAGGGCAAGGCCATCCTTATTGTGGATCACCGCCTGTACTGGTTACGGGATGTGGTGGATCGGGTGCTGGTCATCCATGAAGGAAAGGTGGTAGAGCAGGGAGCTTTTGGTCTGCTTGATGACCGTGGCCTGCAAGAGCGCTACGGCCTGCGCCGTACCGATGTGACAGACACCCGCGAGACCCTGCCCCCATTGTCCCCGGAAAGAGACCCGCTTGTGGCCATGCGTGGGGTGCATTTCGCTTATACACATGCGGCACCCATTTTTCAGGATATGGATCTTGCCCTGCCTGCCGGAGCCATTATCGGGCTCATCGGCCCTAATGGGATTGGCAAGACCACTTTTGCCCAGCTTATCACCGGCCTTCTCAAGGCCGAAAGCGGCGAATTCTGGCTGCGCAGCAGGCCCACCTCACCTCAGAAGCTGCTGCGTTCTGCAAGTATTGTTTTGCAAAACAGCGATCATCAATTGCACATGCAAACGGTTGTGCAGGAGATCATGACCAGTGCCCAGGCCGTCCGGCAGATCACCGAGGCAGAGGCCCGTGGGTTACTGGAGCAGTATAACCTGGCCCACCTGGCAGACCGGCATCCCCAGTCCCTTTCCGGAGGGGAAAAACAACGTCTGGTCATAGCCTGCGGTGAGGCCAAGACCCCGGATATCTTTATCCTGGATGAGCCCACCAGCGGTCTTGATGGTGCCAATATGCGCATTATTGCCCGCAATGCCCGAAAAAATGCCGAACGGGGTGCGTGTGTATTGCTTATCAGCCACGATCTGGAGCTCTTGCAGGATATCTGTGACATGCGTTTGAATTTTCCTCTTTCATCCATACCATCCAAGGAGAACCCATGAACCAAGCAGAACTTGCCCAAACCGTTCAGGAACGTGTGGCAAAAAACCCCAGTGTGATGACCGGGGCTCTGGCCCAGGAATTAGGGGTCAAAGAAGTTGAGATCATCCGCAACCTGCCTCAAGAGATGCGGGTTGAGGTACCGGCCAGTGAATTTGTTGCCGTTTGGGAGGAAATGGTCACCTGGGAAAAGATCACCTTTCTCAACATTTCATCCGGCTGCATCCTGGAGGTGCAGGCGAAACTCCCCAAGGGTGCCTTTGGGCACGGCTATTTCAACATGCATGATGCCGACTCACCCATTGGCGGACATATCATGCACGACAAGATCGGTTCTATCTGGCTTGTTTCCAAGCCTTTTTTCAAATTGGAAAGTCATTGTGTGCTGGTGTTTGATACCCCCGGCGATCTGATGTTTGGTGTTTTTCTGGGTCGCGATGACAAGAAACACTTGCTGGAAGACGTCAAAAAGGGCTTTTTGCGCCTGCGCGAAACCTATCTCAACCACAAGGAATAACCATGAAACAAGCTATTATTTATGCGTCAAAAACGGGCAACACCAAAAAGGTTGCCGAGGCTATCCATTCGGTATGTCCCGCAGACACGGCGATTCTCCCTGTGGAAGAAGCACCCGAACCTGATACCCTGGATCTTCTTATCCTGGGCTATTGGGTGGATCGGGGTACGGCCAATGCCAAAATGAAAAAGTATATGGAACGGGTGAAGGGGAAAAAGGTGGCCATCTTCGGCACCCTTGGAGCCTATCCTGATTCAGACCATGCCAAGGATGTTGTCAACAATGTCCGGGGCCTTTTGGCCGATAATGACATCCTGGGCAGCTTTCTCTGTCAGGGCAAGGTTGATCCGGCCCTGACGGAACGCATGAAAAAAATTCCCGGCCATGAGATGACCGAAGAACGGAAGGCCAGGCTGGCCGAGGCTGCCAAGCATCCCAATGAAGATGACTTTGCCAACGCCCGTAAGGCCTTTACCGAGATTCTGGCCCAGTTGGGAGACGGACAGGCATGAGAAAGATGACCCCTGAAGAAAACCAGGCCGTGATAGATCATCTGGCCTGGGCGTCTATCTGTACGGTTTCTCCTGAGGGCTGTCCCTATGCCATTGAGGCCACGCCCTTCAGACTGGAGCCTGATTGTATCGGGTTTATGATCAATCCCCGCGGCACCACCCAGAAGAATCTGCTGGGCCGGCCGGATGTGCTGGTCAAATACACCTATGCCAGCCCTGATCTTACAGATTGGGCAGGTGTTTCCTGCTTTGGCACGGCGTCCTTTTGTGAGGATCAAGAGCGCATTGCCCTGGGCTGGAAATTGCTGGGTGAGGTTTTGGGTACGGATTATTCCAAGGCAGCCGAACGTTTTGCCACAGGCAAAATGGCCTCGCCTCTCTGTGAAATCAGGGTGACAGAGATAACAGGCCGGTGCAGTGCACGGCCCAAGGAGATCATGCCCTTTCCCTGGTAAGCCGTAGCAACGCATGGCCCACGGAACACACGGAATACCACGGAAAGATTCTCACCTTTTTCCGTGGTATTCCGTGGGATAACCAAGACCTTTCTGTGGGTCTCATTGCCCTTACATACCAACAACAAAGCCCTGTTCATCAGATGATGAACAGGGCATTTTGTGTGGTGGCGTCCCCAAGGGGATTTGAACCCCTGTACCCAGAATGAAAATCTGGTGTCCTGGACCGGGCTAGACGATGGGGACAACCTGTGGCTGGGCGACAAGGATTTGAACCTTGATTGACGGAGTCAGAGTCCGCTGTCCTGCCGTTGAACGATCGCCCAGCAGAAGAGAGCCGTTTCTAGGGGAGGGGGGTAGTTCTTGTCAAGCGTTTTTTTGACGATCTGTCGAAGGAAGCACGGGGCCGTGTCCAACGACTCCGTGCTTCCTTGTTGAGAGCTCACATGAGAAGCAATGTGGCCTATAGAGAAACAAGATTTTTTTAATCAATAACGACGTAAACTAATGTCTGGTTCAAGACCTGATATGCAATCTCTCCAAACGTAATGGGGCCAAAAAAGGAACCTGTTTTTTTATTTTCCAATTCACCATAAAGATAATTGAGTATGCAGTTACAAGAGAAAACAATATTTTTGTCATCAGATAAAATTTTATTAAACTTATCTACATAATTTTCTACAGGTTTTGCTATCTTATAGTCCACATTGTCAAAAACAGGAGCATAAAATTTGACCTTTTTTTCAGCCTCCATGAATGAAACATTCACTAATGCACCAAAAAAATCTGCAACCAGGGGAAGTTTCATATCAATATTGTTTTCCTTGAGATAGGCCGCAAAATGTTGCTTTTCACCGTTAATAAAGCAATCTTCACATTCAAAATCACTTTTTTCAAACGTAATAACGTCGCCATCGCCCTGCTCAAAGATGTTCTTGATTTTGATTTCAGCGGTTTTACCATTTTTAAGGATGGTTTGCATGACAATGGCCTTGTCTTCAAGAACTTCACCTGTCTGGCCATTAAAAACCTTGGCAGAATGTGGCTGATCCAGGTCAAAACCTGTAACCCAACCTATGATTTTTTTCTCAAACAGGCCGGGCATTTCAAGGGCTTCCTTGGCGTATGTCTTGTGGATTTCTGAAAAGGCTGGGATGAGCAAAAAGGTGATACCGTTATCGCTGGAGTTTTCTACCAGCGTATGCAGATCAGAAACTCCATAGGTTTCAATACGTGTAAAGCCCACATCTTCAGGAAGTTCCGTTACAAAAATTTTGTCAAAATTTTTCTCTCCACCTTCCTTATCCATAAAATAGGGGGTAGAGCCTCCGATCCAATTGCCCTTGGGAAGAGTTTGCAACACTTCCTGGCTTCCCGCGCAGAGCAGGGGTTTCCCGCTTTCAATACGTTGTTGTACTTCTGAAGTTGTTAATAACATACCATCATCTCCTTGTTATGATAATGAGTAAGAGAAGGGGGATTAGCCTCTTTTAATAGTAGCGAGGTCTTCTTGAAGTATTCCTGCATATTTTTCACAAAAGGTATTGGCTTCCTGAATGCTTGCGGCCAATGTTGAAGGATCTTTACGAAAATTCCTTGATAATCTTCCAATCAGCATGGAAAAAGAGCAGTTTTTGAAGGTATACTTTTTTTCTCCACCGAACACTTTTTTCCAGTCACTTTCGACGAGAGATGCTCCCATAGCAATATTCTCCTGTAGGTTACAAGATAAGGATCCCAGCTGGTTCGTGTGGGTAACCAGGATGACGCAGAACAGCGGGATAGCTTTTCAGCGGATTATCCACATGACATAGCAAAGAATGCCAATAAAGGGCCTGTCACAGACACGAATGTACTTTGAAGTACATAAGATATGCATACTGTTTGGGGTGAAAAAAAATGTCAACAAGAAGATTGTGGCCTGTCGGCAGCAGATGATATGACCGAACTATGCAGCATATGAATTGATCGATTATGATGATTTCATAAGGCAGGTAACATCGTATGAGGCCGACACAATCCAATCATGAGGTCATTTGCATGTGTTTTTTTGACGATCCTCAGTCTTGGTGGTGCCTTGGGTAAAGAAACGGACATAGGTCCTATAGGCCCTGGCAACGGGGGAGGCATCATCGGGCAGGGTTCCAGGGGTGCCCAGACGGGTCGGCCTTGGGGGAGCAGGTCGGGGCGACGGGGTGGTGACCAGGGTCTTGTTTAAGGGAGACCGGCCCTGAAGCAATGCAATGTGGATATGCCTGAACATGGGCTTGCCCAGAAACCCATTGACCTTGGCGAGAATTTGGTCGGAAAAGCAGGTAAATTCCTGAATCACAATGGCGTCTTCAGCCCCCAGGAGCAAGGTATCTCCACTACGGCCCAGGGGGCAGATCAAGGCGGCCATGTCCGGGCCGAACAACCTGTCCCAATGCTCCCAGAGGCGGACCAGGGTAAAGTTTTCAGCCTTGTCCTGGCTGCGTACAAAGCGCTGCAGCACGGCTGCAAGGGGGGTGGCGGTGGCGGTACGAGAGCGTGACATAGACGGGAACCATGACTGAACGTATCGAGGTGAGGGTGCATGACCTTGTACCACCTCGACATGCTCAGCGACGTCTGATCGCCCTGGACGGATGGTCACAGGTTGTAGATTTCCTCACCCGTTAGGATGCGGATGCCATGTTCTTTAAGGATCTCAACAGCTCTGTCTGTGCGGTCAAATCGGAAGATCAGGACGGCATTGTGGCCGTCTTGATGGACAAAGGCGTACATATATTCCACATTCACCTGTTCCTTGCCCAGGATGTCCAGGATATGATGGAGTCCGCCTGGCTGATCCTTGATTTCTGCGGCCACCACCAGGGTACGGCCAACAGTAAAACCGTTGTCTTTAAGGGCCTGCCGGGCCTTTTGGTGATCAGTGACAATGAGCCGCAGGATACCAAAATCCGAGGTGTCGGCCAGGGACAAGGCCCTGATATTGATACCAGCCTCCCACAGGACCCGGGTTACCTCACTGAGCCTGCCTGCGCGGTTTTCCAGAAAGACCGAGAGTTGTTCAACGTGCATACCACCTCCTGGGTTATTCAGTTGGGAGCCAAGGGGACGCTGCCTTGGGAGCGGTCAGGAACGCAGATCCAGAATGCGCCTGGCCTTGCCTTGAGAGCGCTCAATAGATTGGGGTTCGACCAGAGAAACCTTGGCTGTGACACCGAGAAACTCTTTGATATTGTTTTGTATCTTGGCTTCAATATGCTGTAAATGTTTGATTTCATCAGAAAAGAGGTTTTCGTCAATTTCCACCCTGGCCTCCAGGGTATCCATGGCCCCCTGACGCCGGATGATCAATTGGTAGTGGGAACTCAGGCCCTGGGTCTCCAGAATGATGGATTCGATCTGGGACGGAAAGACATTCACCCCTCGGATAATGAGCATATCGTCGCTGCGGCCCTTGATCCTGTCCATGCGTACATGCGTCCGACCGCAGGGACAGGGAATGGGATTTATGGCTGTCATGTCCCTGGTTCGGTAGCGGATCAGGGGTATGCCCTCCTTGGTAAGGGTGGTGATGACGAGTTCACCGGTCTCGCCTGGGGGCAGAACCTCACCGGTTTCCGGGTTGATGATCTCCGGGATAAAATGGTCTTCCCACAGGTGCAGGCCGTTTTGGGCGGTTTCGCATTCAATGGCCACGCCCGGCCCCATGATCTCTGAGAGACCGTAGATGTCATAGGCCTTGATCCCCAGTTTGGTTTCAATATCCTGGCGCATGGCCTCACTCCAGGGTTCCGCCCCAAAGATACCGATCCTGAGCTGCAAATCCTGAGGCCGGACATCTGAAGCCAACATGGTTTCGTATAATTTCACGGCATAGGAGGGGGTACTGCACAGGATGGTGGAGCCAAAATCTTTCATGAGCATGATCTGCCGCCTGGTGCCCCCACCGGAAAAGGGCATGATGGTGGCACCGAGTTTTTCCGTGCCATAGTGCATACCCAGCCCACCGGTGAACAGGCCGTATCCATAGGCGTTGTGCACCATATCCCGGCGTGAGCCCCCAGCGGCCATGAGACAACGGGCCATCAGGGTTGCCCAGGTATCCACGTCGCGTCGGGTGTAGCCCACCACGGTTGCCTTGCCCGTGGTGCCAGAAGAGACATGGAGGCGGACAATATTTTCCCTGGGTGTGGCAAAGAGACCATAGGGGTAGGTGTCTCGAAGATCCTGCTTTTCCATAAACGGCAGATGGTTGAGATCCTTGAGGGATCGGATATGGTCGGGCCGTACCCCCAAGTGTTCACATTTTTCCCGGTACAGGGGAACATTGTGATAGAGTTTCTCCACAAGCCGTATCAGACGGCTTGTTTGCAGGGCCTCAAGCTCTTCCCTTGGCATGGTCTCTTGTGCGATGTCGTACATCATAATGATCGTTGTCTCTTGAGGGTATGAGGTGGGAGATAAAAAAACTGCGGTCAGGAGACTGGCCGCAGTTTGGTTGTTGCGTAGAACATGGTCTGTGCCTGGGCCGCCACGGTGTTCCTTGTGGGTGTCGTCGTAACGAACGGGAAAACATGGTACAGGGGAAACGTGGTAACGGTCTCACGCATCATGGGTGCGTTGTCTTGCAAAGAGAAGCAGGTGTGTCAAGGGTTTTCCCAGGACAGGCTGTCCACCAGGGAGGGATTGGCGGGAATGATTTGCCCTGGGGCCCACTTTTTCGTATGCCCAGCCGGTAACGGCCCTGGAGCCGTTGAACAAGGAGACCACATGACAGCAACACAGCAAACAAACAGTCGGGACAACCTGGAACGCATAGCCGCCTGGCTTGTGGAAAAAAAGGCTGAGAATATTATGGCCCTTGATGTGCAAGGGTATTCCCAGGTGACAGAAGGCCTTATCCTGGCCACAGCCAAGAGTGTGCGTCAGGCTAAGGCTCTGGGTTCCTGGCTGCTGGAACAGGGGAAGAAACACGGCGCACCTGCAATGGGGGCCGAGGGCATGGACACCGGGCAATGGATTCTGGTGGATTTTAACGATGTGGTTGTCCACATCTTTCTGGAAGAGGCCAGGGAACTCTACAATATAGAAGACCTGTTTGCGGACGTGCCCCGCATCCCGCTTGGTGACCAGGAGAAGGATCATGTCTGAACCCGTCCTCTTGCTCATCTTAGACGGATGGGGCCATGCCCCCCCAGGGCCTGGCAATGCCGTTTCCCAGGCCAAGACCCCTCATCTGACCACCTTGTTGGCAACCTGCCCCCATACCCTGCTTGCCTGTATGGGAGAGGCCGTGGGCCTGCCCCCCGGCCAGATGGGTAATTCTGAAGTGGGCCATCTGAATCTTGGGGCTGGGCGTGTCGTGTACCAGGATATTATGCGGATCAACAAGGCCGTGGATGACGGATCCCTGGCAGCCAACCCTGTCCTGCTTGATCTGATCCACACCACTCAGGAACGCCGAGGGCGTCTTCATTGTATGGGCCTGGTCTCTGACGGCGGAGTTCACAGTGATCAGACCCATCTCACAGCCCTGCTCGGCCTGTGCAGGGCCAAGGGGCTTCACGATGTCTTTATCCACGCTTTTCTTGACGGCCGAGATACCCCGCCAACCAGCGGCTATGGCTATGTCCAGCGGCTCCAGGAAGAGATACAAACCCTGGGAATCGGCCGGATCGCCACCTTGACCGGTCGGTTTTATGCTATGGACAGGGATAAACGCTGGGATCGTATTGAACTGGCCTATGACGCCCTGACCCAGGGTACGGGCATACCCATTGACGACCCGCTTACCGCCATTGAAGCAGCCTATGATGCCGGGGAAACCGATGAATTTATCCGGCCCAGGGTGGTGGTGGAACAGGGCCAGCCCCTAGGGGTGATCCGCGACGGCGACGCCGTATGCTGCTTCAATTTCCGGGCAGACCGGGCTAGGCAAATGACCCAGGCCCTGTATGATCCTCTGTTTACCGCCTTTGAACGCAAGCAAATCCCCAGTCTGGCCTTTTTGGCCACCATGACCAGGTATGACAAGGATTTTGACCTGCCAGTTCTCTTTCCCCCCATGAGGATAGTCAATGGTTTGGGAGAGGTTGTTTCCAAGCAGGGTGCACGGCAGATCCGTCTGGCGGAAACCGAGAAATACGCCCATGTGACCTATTTTTTTAACGGCGGTCGCGAAGAACCTTTCAGCGGCGAAAACCGTCAGCTTCTGCCCTCTCCCAGAGACGTGGCCACCTACGATCTGCAACCGGAAATGAGTGTCCACCAGGTTACCCAGGCCTTGTGTGCTGCCATCCGCAAGGGAGAGCACCGGCTCCTGATCTGCAATTTCGCCAATTTGGATATGGTGGGACATACCGGCAGTATCAAAGCGGCCATTGCTGCCTGTCAGGCCGTGGATCATTGCGTGGGCCAGGTGATGGATGCCCTGCATGAGGTTGGGGGCAAGGCCCTTATCACCGCAGATCACGGCAATGCTGAAGACATGCTCGACGACCAGGGCAGAATGAAGACTGCCCACAGCCTCAATCCTGTGCCGTGTATCTTGGTGGGTGCGGGCACCAAGGCATGGTCCTTACGTAAGGGCGGAGCATTGTGCGATGTGGCCCCGACCCTGCTCCACCTTTTGGGCATGAACCAACCGCAAGAGATGACAGGCCAGTCCCTGCTGCTCCCCAGGAATTGACGTCCCAAATAAACCAACAACCTACCACCTAAAACCTACCACCTAACACCTAAAACCTACAACCTAAAACCTACAACCTAAAACCTAACACCTAAAACCTAACACCTAAAACCTAACACCTACAACCTAACCCCAACCCCCGCCTCAACCCCCACATTTTCAACCCTTTGACAAGGATAGCCAACGTGGAACACCAACACTCCCCAACCCCGGAAAAGGCTGAACAGGCCGTTTGTGCCGTCTCTTTGACGGATCTTCCTGATTTTCTCCAACAGGCCTGTGCCAGGATGGGCTGGTCGTCCCTGACACCTGTTCAGTCCAGGACAATTCCCCTGGTCATGAAGGGGCAGGATGTCATGGTGCAGTCCCGTACTGGCACCGGTAAGACCGGGGCCTATGTGCTGCCGGTATATGCCTCTATTGATGCCGAGTATAAAGGGTGTCAGGCCCTGGTGCTGGTGCCCACCAGAGAGTTGGCCAGGCAGGTGATTGCCGAGGCCCAGGCCCTGACCACCAGCGGGGAGATTCGGACAGCGGCCTTGTACGGCGGGGCCTCATACAACGCCCAGCTTGACGATCTGCGTCAGGGGGCCCAGTTTGTGGTAGGTACGCCTGGCCGCGTGCTTGATCATCTGCTCAAGGGGAATCTGCATCTTGGCAAGATAGATTTTCTGGTACTGGATGAGGCCGACCGGATGCTTTCTATGGGGTTTTACCCGGACATGAAGGCCGTGCAGGGGTATCTGCCCGACAGAACGATCACCACCGCCCTGTTCTCTGCAACCTATCCCCCTCATGTGAAACGGCTGGCCCAGGAATTTCTCCACCGACCCCAGACCCTAAGCCTGAGCAGCGATCATATGCATGTTACCGAGGTAGAGCATGTGTATTATAAGGTGCCGGGGATGAAGCGGGACAGGGCCCTCATCCGCATCCTGGAGATGGAAAACCCTGCCTCAGCCATTATTTTTTGCAACACCAAGGTGAATGTGCATTATGTTACTGTGGTGCTCAAGCGGTTTGGCTATGATGCGGATGAACTCAGTTCTGACCTGTCTCAGACGGCCAGGGACAGGGTGCTTGGGCGGGTACGCAAGGGTGAGTTGACCTTTTTGGTGGCCACGGATGTGGCCGCGCGGGGCATTGACATTCCTGAACTCTCTCATGTCATCCAGTACGAACCGCCTGAAGACCCGGAGGTCTATATCCACCGCGCCGGCCGCACCGGTCGGGCCGGGGCCAGCGGTCAGGCGATTATCCTGGTGGATGTAATGGAAGAGCTCAAGATGCAGGCCATTGCCCGTCAGTTTCAGGTACCCATCCAGGAACGGCCCCTGCCAACCGACAAGGAGGTGCAGGAGATCATGTCCGAGCGGGCCATTGCCCTGCTTGAGGCAGAGATGCGTACCAGGGATCTGCTGCACAAGGAACGGCAGGAGCGGTTCGCCCCGCTGGTTCAGGTCCTGGGCCAGGATGAGGAGATGCGTCCGCTGATGACCATGCTCGTAGATACCTTTTATCAAAGCCATGTGGCCAAGCCTGCAGCCATCCCCCAGGCTCAGGGAGGTAAGGCCAGGACCCGTGGGCACAAGTCAGGATCGGGTAAACGCCCCAGGCGTCGCAGCAACCGCAAACGTCCTCCCAGGAAGGCAGGGACAGATTCGTCTGGTTCCTCAGCAACCCATTAGGGTACGGTACGCTGGCAACCAGCAACATTTCTCAACAACAAGGAGCAAGTATGATGCGTCTTATCATTGGTGTCGTGTTTTTCGTTCTTCTCGGCAGTCTGGTCATGGGTTGTGGTATTCCTGATCTTCCTGGCCCGGTGGGCATACCTGGTATCTGAGGGGGGGTGCGTAACAGCCTCTTGAATCGTGCGGCCTGTTATCTCGCAATCATGGTGCGCAGGTGATCCCCGCAATTTTCACTGTCATGGCTCATATTCACCAGACAATCCACAAAATGGATGAGCTGGTAGATGTCCTTGAACTCCATGTCTGAATTGTAAATAGCAGCGGTCAGTTCTCGGCTCAATTTCTGCACATGATGGTGCTGTCGGCGCACGGCCTGGAATTTTTGTTTGATGGCCATGCGGTCAATGGTTTCCCCGTGCACAAATCCAATGGTGTCGCGTAGGGCGGGCCCGAGAAGCTCTGTGGTGGTTTTCACCTCTTCCAGGAGGTCAATGAGCATCTTTTGGAACATGCCTTCCGGGATGGTGACCTGGCGCATGCCCAGCCATTGAAGGGCCTCCTGGGCCGAGTCCAGGATATTGTCCTGATTTTTGGTATAGTTGAGGAATTGGGTCTTATCCACCGCCATAAACAGACGTCTGGGAAGGTGGTTGCGGATATTCCGCTTGATGGAATCGGCGTGGTTTTCAATGGCATCAATTTCACGGGTCAGTTCGGTAAATTCGCGGCAGGCACCCACGCCTGACACATAGCATTCCAGAGATTCATTGATGACGTGGATACATTCGGCGATCTTGTCATAGTGTTCGACCAGCCCTTCCATAGGCGATTTGGGGGACAGCAGGCCGAAAAAGGGAAGTTTGGACATAGGAAGGACTCCTTAGGAAAAAAGGTGAACCCGCTCGAACCCTGATAAGGGCCGTGCAGCAGGGAATGGCACAGCCATAGTGCCTGGCGACCTGGAGTATACAGAGTGGATAGTTCACAAAAAGGTCCAGCGCAGTATCTGAAAGATGATGATGGATGTGAAGGCCGCAATGGGGACGGTGAGCAGCCAGTACACCAGAATCTTGCCCAGCACCCCAAAATCCACCGCAGAAAAGCCTCGTGCCAGGCCTACCCCCACAACAGCCCCTACAGTGGCATGGGTGGTTGAGACCGGCAGACCCAGATTTGAGGCGGCCAGGACCGTGCTGGCTGCCCCAAAATCCACTGCAAAGCCTCGGGTATTGGTGAGACGGGTGATCTTATTGCCCACCGTGGACATGACCTTATGCCCCAGCAGGGCAATGCCCAGAGCAATACCCAGGCCGCCTAAAACGAGCACAGGCACAGGCACCTGGGCCTTGGCCAGGAGCTGGTGTTCCCTGGCAATGAGGTAGATGGCGGCCACCGGCCCGATGGCATTGGCCACATCATTGGCCCCTTGAGACAGGGCCACGTAGCAGGAGGTGCCCACCTGGAGCTTGCGAAAAATGGTTTCAACACCTTCAGCCCCCTGGGCTGGGTCACTTGCCAGACCGTTGACAAAGAGGCGTCCCAGGGCCCAGACGCCTGTGGCTGTCAGGGCCGTTACCAACAAGGTGACAGGCAGGGAAAGGGCCAGGGTTTTACCCACTGGGGTCTTATATAAGAAGGACAAGACCACCAGGGACACGGTCAATCCCATCCACAAAGGCCCCCATTTTTTGGCTTGCATGATGAAATCGCGGCTGAAAAAGATGGTTCGCCGGATATGGCTAAACACGATAAAGGCAATGGCTGCTGCGGCAAAGGGAGAGATGATCCAGGAAAGCACCACCCCGCCCATCTGGAGCCAATTGACCACATCCGGCCCGCCAGCCACCAGCCCAAACCCCATGATGGCCCCCACAATGGAGTGGGTGGAAGAGACCGGCAAGGCCGTCAGGGTGGCGATGAGCACCCATATCCCGGCGGCAAGCAGGGCTGCAAACATGCCGACCATAATGAGCTTGGGATCGGCTATCTGGGCCGGATTAATGATCCCCTTACTCACCGTGGCCGTGACATGGGAGCCCAAGAATACCGCACCCACAAAATTGAGGATACTGGCAATCCCCACGGCCTGTCTCACCGAGATGGCCTTGGCACCCACGGCTGAGGCCATGGAATTGGCCACATCATTGGCCCCCAGGTTAAAGGCCATGAGAAAGCCTCCCCCCAGGGAGAGGTAGAAAAAGAGATCGTAAATATCCATACAAAGACCCTTTCCTTACAAAAAAAACAATGGGCCGAAGGTCAGGGGTCGAACAAGTCGCCTTGTTTGCCAGCTTCGGCTGCAATCCACGGCCCCTCTAACGGAATTGTCCCCTATGTGCCAGCAGAGATTTGGATGGTTTCTGCAAAGATAATGTGATCCGTGCCTTTCTGGTGGGCCGGATCGTCAACGCCTGTGAGGCGTCGTCTCCAACCAGGATTCAGGAACCCTCATGATTGACCTGCGAACCCAGGCTCGTCTGACCCCCACCCTGCCGGTGAGCCGTTCCGAGTTGTTGCCCCTGCTGGAGGCTATTTTGAACGCTCTGGAACTCCAGGATCACGACCTTGTGGTAGACTGCGTGGATGATGCGGCTATGGTCCGTCTGAACATGACCTTTATGGGCTGTGTGGGGCCGACCAATATTTTAAGCTTCCCTGCGGCCCCGGGGCCTGGAGAGCCATTTTTAGGCGAACTGGCCCTGTCCCTGGAGACCTTAAGCCGCGAAATCATCCTCTATGGCCAGCCGCCAGTGGAACACCTGGTGCGGCTTGTGACCCACGGCATCCTTCACCTGGCAGGATACGAGCATGGTGAGGCCATGACCAGGCTCACCGAGAGGATTGTGGCGCAGGTAGGATGTACTCATTCAACGATTGACCTGGAATGAGGCCCACGGAATACACGGAAAGGCACGGAAACATGTATGATGTTTTCGTGTGTTCTCTGTGGTAAAAAGCATGTAGTTTTAGGTTTTAGGTTTTAGGTGGACAACTTTTTGCCAAGAACAAGCTATGCAAATACCGCCTTTTCGTATCACGAATCACGTCAATGGTACTCAAAAGCTGTGTCGTGCACTATGAAATTGAAGTGATCCACCCTTTTGCCGATGGCAATGGACGGATGGGGCGGTTATGGCAAACCCTTATGTTGCATGGTGATAACCCAGTGTTTGCCTGGTTGCCCATTGAAACCATAGTGTATGAGCATCAAGCCGAGTATTATGCTGCCTTGGCCCAAGCAGATGCCCATAATGATTCAACCGTTTTTATTGAGTTTATCCTGTCGGCTATTTTACAAACCATAGAAGAGTATTCGCTCACGCAAACGAGCGATATAATGAGCGATATAACGAGCGATACCTTGTCTGATACAGAGCAACGCGCCTATCAACAGATTCGGGATTATTTACGCCAGCACCCCACTATCACCAACCAGCAGGCACAAAATCTCCTGGAGAAATCATCTGCCACGGTCAGACGCTATCTCAAACGTCTGGTCGAATGTGGGTTACTGACGGCCACAGGAAACAACAAAGCACGGGTTTATACGCTGGCAGCCAGAAAATAAGCATAGGTGAATAACGACATACAGGGCACACGGTACACCATGCCCTACGAGGTTGCAGGCGTATTGGATGGGGCGGCAAGGAGCCGCAGATAGTGGCGGTAAAGGCGGGGGCTGACGCGGGCAAAGGCATCGCGGTCGGTCATGATCTCCAGGCCCGGGATAATGGCCCGGACAACGGGAAATCCCAGGCGTTTGGAGGTGAGGTCGGCATAATACACGGTAAGGCCGTTTCTTCCTAACAGGGTTTCTAACAAACGCCGGTCGCCTGTGGGCGAGCCTGTGGCATAGCAGGGCAGGTCTTCGGCCTGGATTATGGGCAGCTCCCTGGGATCAGGCTGGGTGTTGGGGCCGCCGGGAAAAGGGTATGGGGTCTCGGTAAGGGCGGCCAGCAGGGCCGTATACCCCTCAAGATGGGCCCCGGTACCTGTGATGATCTGCCCGTCAGGCCCGATCACATAACAGCGGTAGCAGGGCAGGCCCAGATCGTGGGTGATGTCCTGAAACTGGATTGCGATGTTCAGGTTGGCATAGCGTCTGAGCAGATCGTGGAGGGGGGTGTGGGGCCTGGCCGTGATCCTGAAACAGGCGGCTGGATCAAAGGGATGGGTTCCCTGACTGTCCCGCTCCAGGACTTCCACAATGGCATTGACCTTGGCCTGATCCATGAGGGTGCCTGCTGCCAGGCCGGTAGAACTCAGGCCGGAGAACAGGTCAGGCTCATCCAGGTTAGAAAACAAAAACGCACATTGCACCGGGAGAAAGGCCTGGGTCGAGGAGCCTTCCTGCCCTGGGCCCACGGCTTCACCTGCCATCCAATACAGGGCCTCGCCCTGATACGGTGCCTCCAGACAGAGACGAGCAGGGTTGAGGGGGTTTGTACCCTGGCGGCAGAGTTCCTCATAGGTGCCCTGTACCAGGGTTCCCTTGGTAAGGGAGTAGGAACGGGCGCAGGTAAGGGCTGTATCTTGCTGGATGGTGGCATAGGCGGAAAACCGCTCCACGATCTCCATAGCACAGGAAACCCGTGCCCCTTCGAGATCAAGCCCTCGCCCATAAGCGGTTTGCAGGCCGGAGAGACGAAAGGCTGTGGTACCGCTTGTGGCGGCAACGTCCAGCATCCAATTACGCTGCACAGCCCAGGGGCTTAAGGATGCCTGATGACGCATTTCCTGGCCGGAAATGGCCCCAATACTATAGAGACGGTGCATGGCCTCCTGAAACACCTCGCGTACCGGCGGCAGGGGTTCCGGCGTGATCTCACCCAATGCTTCCCGAACCTGGGCCAGGCCAGCAGGCTGTTTCCCTTCCCAGCCTTTGGTCGGCCTGATGCCCTCCAGCACGTCCCGAGGCAATGCCGTGAGCCGAGTATGCTTCTGCACACCAGCCTGCACTGCCTGAATCAGGGCCTGATGATGGCTGTGATCTGGCTGGAGGAGCACCCGCCCGTAATTGAGGGGCGAGAGAGCAGCCAGGCGTTGGCAATGCTCTTGGGAGAGGCCGTCAATCAGATGCCTGAGCCCGGGCCGCACCAGGGCCAGAATGACCAGCAGGGCGTCCCATCCTGACGGGGTTTGTTCGCGTCCAGGCAGATCCTGATACAAGGGCGTGACCTCTTCTGGGGAAAGCCGCATCAGCCGCCGCAGGGCAAAGGCATGGAAGAAGCTGTCCCTGGGCCGCTCATCCACAAGGCTCATGATCTCCTGGAGTGTTATCTCCTGAGCCGGTTCAGGCGCAAACAAGGCCACGCTATCCTGGCTGCGGACATGACTGAGGTGATAGTGGAGGATGGTCATGACGTGTTCGTGCCTTTCGTGTTTTTCGTGGTTCCCTGTTACCGCCCGCAACAATGCTTATACTTCTTCCCGCTCCCGCAATGGCAGGGTTCATTGCGTCCCACCTTGGGTGAGGTTCGCCGGGTGGGCTGCTTTTTTTCCTGACTGGCCTCGCCTGTGGCATAGTGGAGATCTGTCTGCTCCTCATGGCGCAGTTCTTCTTCCTGATCCACCTGGATCTGCAGGCGGGTTAGGGGGCGGAAGGCATTATCCTTGATGCGGAACAGGAGATCCTGAAAAAGCTCAAAGCCTTCCCGCTTGTATTCCTGCTTGGGATCTTTCTGCCCATACCCGCGCAGTCCAATCCCTTCTTTGAGATGATCCATGTGCAGGAGATGCTCTTTCCAGCTGCGATCCAGGCTATCCAGCAGGAAAAACCGCAGGATTTCGGGATACTGGTCACCAGCATCCTGTTTGAGCTCGGCCAGCAGGGAGGTAATCCCCTCCACCGCCTTGTCCCGCACGGGCAATGCCTGACTCTGATCGGCTCGGCTCAGGTTAAAGATTTCATCCAGCTTACTGCGGATCATTGAACGGGTCTCGGCATCCACCCCTTCCTTGGCACCTGCCTCCAGCGGGGCGTATACCTCATCTAAAACATCCTCCATAAACTCAGTAACAATGGCCTCCATATCCTGGGTGGTCATAAGATCTCGACGCAGGGAATAGATAACCTGGCGCTGCTGGTTCATCACGTCATCGTATTCCAGGAGCTGTTTACGGATGTCAAAGTTATGGCCTTCCACCTTGCGCTGGGCATTTTCAATGGCCCGTGAGATCATGGCGTTTTCAATGGACTGACCTTCTTCCATCCCCAGCTTGTCCATAAGTCCGGCAATGCGGTCTGATCCAAAAAGGCGGAGCAGGTCGTCATCTAAGGCCAGGAAGAACCTTGATGAACCAGGATCGCCCTGGCGTCCACTCCGGCCTCGAAGCTGATTATCAATACGGCGGGACTCGTGACGTTCTGTTCCCAGGATATGCAGACCCCCTGCCTCCCGCACGCCTTCGCCCAGGACAATATCCGTGCCTCGGCCAGCCATGTTGGTGGCAATGGTCACCTTGCCCTTGTGCCCGGCCTCGGCCACGATTTCGGCCTCTTTTTCGTGCTGCTTGGCATTGAGCACGGCATGGGGAACATGGAGTTTTTTCAGGTGGTTGGCAATGAGTTCGGATTTTTCAATAGAGGTGGTGCCCACCAGCACAGGCTGTCCCTTACGGTGCAGGGCCTGGATTTCCTGGACAATGGCCTGGTATTTTTCTGCCTGGTTGCGGTAGACGGCATCGGGAAAATCCTTGCGCTGCATAGTCATATTGGTGGGAATGACCATGACGTCCAGGTTATAGATCTGGCCAAATTCCACGGCCTCGGTATCAGCGGTTCCTGTCATACCGGCCAGTTTATCATACATGCGGAAATAGTTCTGAAAGGTGATAGAGGCCAGGGTCTGGTTCTCGGCCTCGACCTTGACATGCTCTTTGGCCTCCAGGGCCTGGTGCAGGCCGTCGCTATACCGCCGACCCGGCATGAGACGACCAGTAAACTCATCCACAATCACCACCTGACCATCTTTGACAATATAATCCACATCACGGGTAAAGATGGCATGGGCTTTAAGGGCCTGCAAAATATGGTGCTGCAAAGTGATATTGGCCGGATCAAAGAGGTTGTCTATCTTGAGAATCTCCTCGCAATGGGCCACCCCCTGATCCGTGAGCATGGCCGTCCTGGCCTTTTCGTCAATGGTATAATCCGTCTCTTTGGTGAGCCTGGGAATAATGGCATTGATGCGGCCATATAGGGTGGTGGATTCCTCCCCCGGGCCAGAAATGATTAAAGGTGTTCGGGCCTCGTCAATGAGGATGGAATCCACCTCATCCACAATGGCATACGAGAGATCGCGCTGGACAAGCTGTTCCTTATAGAACTTCATGTTATCGCGCAGATAATCAAACCCAAACTCGTTATTGGTTCCATAGGTAATATCTGCGCTATACGCCTCTTTGCGTTGGGCATCGTCCAGGCCGTGGACAATCACCCCGACAGAAAGACCGAGAAAGTGATAGAGTTTCCCCATCCACTGGGCATCACGCTTGGCCAGGTAGTCATTGACCGTGACCAGGTGCACGCCTTTGCCGGTCAGGGCGTTTAAGACCACGGGCAGGGTGGCGACCAAGGTTTTTCCCTCACCGGTTTTCATTTCAGCGATCCGTCCCTGGTGAAGGATGATGCCTCCCACGAGCTGGCAGTCAAAATGGCGCATGGCAAGAACCCGCTTACCGGCTTCGCGCACCAGGGCATAGACCTCAGGCAAGAGTTCATCCAGGGATTTCCCCTGGGCAACCTCCTGTTTCCAGGCAGCAATCTGCTGGGGAAAGGCTGCATCTTCCCATGCGGCAAAGGTGGGCTCTAAGGCATTGATGCGTTCGAGCATGGGACGCAGTTTCTTTAAGAACCGATCATTTTTTGAACCAAAGATTTTTTTGACAAGTCCAATCATGGCAAGAAAGTGGGTTATAAGGGTGAGGAAACAAGGGGAACGAGCAGATTATCCCCCAAGCATCAGGTGCACGGCATGAAAAATGACCATCTCCCCAGGCTGTCCCAAAGGTGTCAGGTGCAAGGCGCAAGACCTATTCAAGCTCGAAGCGTACCCCCGTACGTGAGAGCGTGAATAGGTTGAAGCAACGCAGCAGATGACACCTTTGGGACAGCCTGGGTGCCGGAAAGCCAGCCAGTTGCAAATGCCGCCATAAGATTAAAGCCGCCGGTGTAGGCTTGAATGTCTAAGAGTTCACCAACACAAAAAAGTCCTGGGCAGAGGGTGGATTCCATTGTCCTGGGGTTGATTTCTCTGGTGGAGACGCCTCCGGCGGTGACAATGGCCTCACGTAAGGGGCGATGCCCTGTGATGTCCAGGGAAAATGCCTTGAGCCACACGCGTAAGCGTTTCCTGGCTCCTCCTGTGAGCTGATGGGCCGGAAGATCACCGCTCAGATTGATGGCATCCAGGCAGACAGGAATCAGGGAGGCAGGCAAAAGCCTTTTGAGGAGATTGTTGCAGGTTTTTTTCCCAAAGGCAGCCACATCACGTAATAAACGGGCATCAAGCTGGTTGTGATCCAGGGCAGGCTTGAGATCAATGGTAATCTTTACGGCCTTGCCCTGCTTGAGCCCCTGAATGATCCCATGACTCAGGGTCAGGATCAGGGGGCCGGAAACACCGAAATGGGTAAAGAGCATTTCGCCAAAGAGGTCGGTGGTTTTGGTGTTGTCCATCCAGACGGTGACCCGGACATTTTTAAGGGAAAGCCCTTGCAGCCGTTTGGCTGTGGGGCCTGCGGTAACCAGGGGCACCAGGGCCGGCGTGATGGGTACAATGGTATGGCCTGCCGAGGCGGCCCATTTGTAGCCATCGCCGGTGGAACCGGTAGCAGGATAGGAGGCCCCGCCCGTGGCAAGGATGACTGCTGAGGCATGTATGCGCTGACCTGCCTGGGTGATCACCCCCTGGCACCGGCCCTTTGACAGGATGAGGTCCCGCACCGGGGTTGAGGTGAGGATACGCCCTCCGGCCTGGTTCAAGGCGGAGTGTAAGGCGGTAATCACATCTTGAGCCCTCTGGGTTTCTGGGAACATGCGTCCGCCCCGTTCTGTGATAAGGCGAACACCTTGTTCCTGGAGCAAGGCAGCCAGCTCCTGGGTAGAGAAGCGGGAAAAGGCCTGGTAGAGAAAACGTCCTGTGGGAAAAAATTGTTCAATGGCCTCACGCATGGGCGCGGCATTCCAGAGGTTGCACCGGCCTTTCCCTGTGATGGCGAGCTTGCGGCCGACTTGATCCTTTTTTTCCAGAATGGTTACGGCACATCCCTTTCGCGCTGCTGCAATACCGGCCATAAGCCCGGCGGCTCCACCGCCAACAATAAGAAGGGGGAAGGTGTGAGAAGGAGGATGCAAAGGGCAGTACCTGTTGGATCACGTTGCAGGGGCATACATGGTGGGAAGACCGCGTGTCACGTCAGGCCGTCTATCCACAGGAGCCCATTCTGTCCAGAACCAGGAGATGCTTTTTCCGGAGTGTCAGAGAGTATGATGGGCATACGACCTCCTGGAATTCTGGTTTTGCCAGGCGTTTGTGGCTGCCTGGGAGAGCCCGTGCTTGACGGTTGCCTGGTTTTGTGATGGGTGAACTCCCCTTGGGTTTTCAGAACATACATGAGGTACTCGCCTCAAAGGTATCAGTGGATTCGTATGGTGAAAGGCATGAACCCATATCGTGAGATCATTGCGGCAGGATTGTTCCTCTGGCTTGTCATGATGCTGACTGGTTGCGGTGGAGTCGGCCAGAAATGGTACAAGCCTGGGCACTATCAGGCAGACTATGATGTTGATTGTGCTGAATGTGACAAGATCGCACAGTCCCAAGCCAGGGAAGGCGGGGTTGCAGGCTATACACCCTATATCGGATTATACCCCAAGGCCTTTGAGCAATGTCTGTTTGCCCGAGGCTGGAGCCCTCTTCCTCCTGATGAGGCAGGTAGCACAGGCCTTACCGACACGGTTGTGCCGAGCCTTTGTACCGTTACGAGCGGAGTGATCACAGGCTTTGATTGTTCCATCCGCCTGCCAGAGGGTTTCCGTGTGCTTCGCCAGGAGGCCTTGCCCGCTGGCCCTGTACAATCTTCGTCAGTGTTTTGTCAGGGGCCTGGTCCGGTTTTCATTAACATTATTTTCCAGCAAAGCCATGTTGTACGTTTTGATCCCATCCGCTATCCTGTTGCAGAACCTTTTTTTCTGTTTGACAAAAGTCCTAAAACCAGCCAATGGCTCTGGGATAGCTATTGTGGTGCTACACCTTTAGGCTGGGTTGGCGGCATAGGGGCCTATCTCAGACGTTCTCCTGAGCAGAGGATCATTCTCATTATTACCTCATCGCTTCCCCCTGCTGGGGAAGATGCTCCGAAGGGTCTTCGTCTGGACAGGCAACAGTATCAGGCCATGCATGCCTTTGCCGCAAAGTATGTAGCTTGGATGGAAAACGCTGTGACCCAATCTCGGAAAAGGAATGCCTTGTTTGGGGAATGGATTCAATTTTGACAAGGAGGAAGACTATGAAAAAGATGATTGTTTTGTTGACAATGGTGAGCCTGCTGGGCTTGAGTACACCGCTTATGGCCGCTGCTACAGGTGGTGCTGCTGGTGCTGCAGGTGCTAGTGCTGCGGGTGGTGGTGCAGGTGGCGGCGCTGCAGCCGGTGGTGCCGCTGCTGGTGGTGCTGCAGCCGGTGGTGGCGCTGCTGCAGGTGGTGCCGTTGCCGGTGGTGCTGCAGCCGGTGGTGCTGCCGCTGCCGGTGGTGCAGCCGCTGGTGCCGCTGCTGCTGGTGCTGCTGCCGCAGGCATCACAACGACAGGCCTGGCTGTTGCTGGTGCTGCTGCGGCTGTTGCTGTTGGTGCTGCCGCTGCGGTGGCTTCCAATGACGCCTCAGGTCATGGCCACTAAAAAACACTACATGTTCTTGCATACAACAGGCTGCCTTGAGCAGCCTGTTTGTTGTTTGGCAGGTTGTTAGAGGGGTATGCCTGATCGTTGTACGGGTATGTTTTTTGGTGTTCTGGATAGCTTGTGAATGGTCAGTGGCTTGACAGCGCTGTAATGGAAAGACTGCTTTATGAATAGTGTGACCCGAAGTGGATGGTTGGTTTTGTGTATGCTTGTCTGGCTGCCAGGTTTGGTTTTTGCTGAAGCAGCAGCCCCTGGAGCAGGACGTTTAGGCTCATCTCTGGGCGGAACAATGGTGTTTGCTCAGAGGGGTGTTTCTTCAGAATACAGGGCGGGGCTTTCTCCTGAAACCATTGAGCAGAACATGACCCGTGAAATGATCCAGCAGCTCCCGGCGGACCTGCGTGCCCAGTTTTTGGAAGAATCCGCTTTGGCACAGAGCCAGGAAGCAGAGGATGGTGTTCGCGATCAGAAAGGCGGGGATGAGGATACAAGAGAAGAATATTCCCTTAAGGTACAATCTGATGAGGTTTCGGTTCTTGAGGATCTCTATCGCCACAATTACGATACTGCTTCGGCCGGTGATTTATCGCAATTCGGATACAAGCTGTTTGGCTCGTCCAGGGCGACTCCTTCCAGACTAGCCGTGCCTGACGATAGGTATGTTCTGGGCCCCAATGATGAATTAAGCATCCGTATCTGGGGGGCAGGGCTTGATGCAGAGTTCAAGGGCTATGTCAAGAAGGACGGAACCATCAATGTTCCGAAGATTGGTATCGTGCCCGTTGCTGGCGTTCGGTACGGCCAGGTGGAAGAGCTGATCAAGCGGGAAGCGGAAAAGTATATCCAGGGTATCAATGTTAGCGTGGCGTTGGAACGTTTGCGCACGATGGAGGTTTATGTGCTTGGCGAGGTAGGCGAACCTGGTCTGCACCTTGTGCCGGCCTTTTCCACCGTGCTTGGCGGTTTGATCTCGGCACGGGGTATTGCTAAAGGCGGCAGCCTTCGCCATGTGTATCTGCTGCGTAATGGCCACAAGATCCCCATTGACCTCTATGACCTGATTTTGAAGGGTTCCCGCACCTCGGATCGTATCCTGGAAAACAGGGATATTATTTTTGTACCGCGAATCGGCGCGACTATTGGCGTTGCCGGTGCTGTAGGCCGTCCAGCCATTTATGAAGTACGGCAAGAAACAACCCTGGGCGACCTTGTGAACCTGGCTGGCCATGTTCTGCCTCAGGGATTTACTGGCCGCCTGTATGTCAGACGATACCAGAAAAACGAAGCATTTGTTGTTCATGATATTGACACCCTTCAGAATCCAGATTGGAAGACAATTGCCCTGCAAGACGGCGATCTGGTGGACGTCCAGTTTCTTTCTCCTGCCTGGCCCAAGGTGGTACGGCTGGAGGGGCATGTGTGGCGGCCGGATGTGTATCGCTTTGTTCCTGATCTCAAGCTCAGTGATGTCCTGACCTCGCCGGAATTGATCAAACCCGATGCTGTCCTGGATTACGCTTTCTTGCATCGGTACGATCCTGTTACTACCAGATATTCTGTTACAACATTTCCCTTGCACAAGGTATTTGACCATGCCTTTGATCAGGCATTGCGTCCTTATGACCGCATCCAGATCCTTTCCCGCAAGGAATACGGGATGCAGTATGAGGTCTCTGTCCGAGGGGCTGTCTGGAAACCTGGTTCCTATCTTTTTCATGAGGGTATGACCTTAAATGATCTCCTGTCCTTGGCCGGGCGTGAGAAACGAGGGGCCCGCATCGACCATATTGAGCTCACCCGACAGCACGTCACTGGAACGATGGCTGAGTCTCAGCATATACGCCTTTCCTATGCAAACGATGCCCAATTCAAGCTTGTTCCGTTTGATTCGGTCTTTGTTCCTCAGGTCAAGGATGCCGACAAGATACAAACCGTTACCCTGGGAGGAGAATTTCTCTATCCGGGAAACTATACCATACGAGATGGGGAAAGGCTCTCTGACCTCATTGTCCGGGCCGGAGGTTTTACAAAGGAAGCCTATTTTTTTGGGGCCAAGTTCACCTCGCCCCGCTCCAGGGCCATTCAGGTCAAGGCCTTGCAGGATATGATTCAGGAGCTTGAAATCCGGGCCAATCAGGCAACCGTTCTCTCGGGCCAATCATCGCTGGATAAGGGTGAAGCTGATATCGCCCAGGCCAGCCTGGCTGCTGTGCAGGGATTTATTTCCAAGCTTTCTCAGATCCAGCCCGAAGGACGTGTCTCTCTTGTTCTTTCGGATCTTGAGTCCTTCAAGGGGTCTCTGTATGATTTTAAGCTCGAAGACGGAGACGCCCTGTATGTTCCCAAGCGGCCCAATTATGTGGCGGTTATGGGTTCTGTCTATGCGCCAAGTGCATACGCTTATCAGCCGACCCTGGATGTGGAGGCCTATCTGGACAAATCTGGCGGACCCACCAAAACAGCGGATGAAGACGCTGTCTATGTGCTCAGGGCCAATGGCGAGGTACTTTCCAGGGCAACATCCGGCTCGGTGCTGAGCAGGTTTGACAGTACTACGCTTATGCCTGGCGATACAGTTGTTGTTCCGGTAGATTTTGAGCGGGTTCCCTATCTTCGTATGATTCGCAATGTCTCAGACATTGTGTTTAAGATCGCCACAACTGCTGGTATTGCTATCGCTGCTTTATAGAAGGCAGCCATGTTCCTGTGAGCCTGGCAAAGATGTCGGGCTTGTCCCTGGAAATGCTTGTTGGTTCATCCTTTTACCTTAATGTTGTTAGAAATCATATGACGCATAACCAAGCCGGTGACAAAGAAATCATTTATGTTCAGGCCCCGCAGATGGCCGATATGGGTGAGGATGAAATTGATCTTCTCGAACTTTGGCATGTACTGTGGTCGGCCAAATGGTTCATTATGGGCTTTTCGTTGGTGTGTACCCTTATTGCCGTGTGGGTGACCCTGTTTGTTCTGCCTGTGATATTCAAGTCAACGGCTACCCTTCAGCCTGCCAGTTCGGAAAGTTCTTCCCATCTGGCTTCGTTAGTCGGCAGCCTTCCTTTTTCTCTTGGTCTGCCAGGAGCTGGGGGAGGGAAGCTGAGTCTGGTGAATTTTTTGGAGAGCAGAACCCTTAAAGAGCGGCTCATCATCAAGTACAAGCTCTTGCAGCGTCTCTACAAAGATAAATGGGACGCAGAGAACAACACCTGGCGTACTGATGATCCCAAAGTCATTCCCACGGTCATCAAGGCCATTCAGGGGAAGAAGCTCAATGGGGTTTATGCCGTTTCTCAGGATAAAAAAACAGGCCTCATCACCCTTTCCTGGTGGGATAAGGATCCCGTTTTTGCCCAAAAGGCTCTCAAAGGTGTTATCGCTGAACTCCAGCACTATCTGGACAAAGAATATGTGTCTGACGCCAAGCGTGAACGAGTGTTTATTGAAGGACAACTTGCCAAGGCAACCCAGGAGCTTGAGTACTGGGAACGTCAGATTCCCAGGGAAGATTTGACCCTTTCCACCATCACCAGAGAACGGCTGGCGGCCCAGACTGTGTACACGGAATTGAGAAAACAGCTTGAACTCGCCAAGATCACCGAGGCCAAGGAATTGGTCACCTTTAAGGTGTTGGACGAACCCTTTGTTCCTGAAAAAAAGGATAAACCCAAACGCGCTCTTATCTGTGCCCTAACCCTTGTTGTGTCAGGTTTTGCTGCTATCTTCCTTGTTTTCATCAGAAACGCGGTCAAGCGTTCGCGTGAGGAACACCAACCGAGCACAGGACACGCGGCGTGAGGTTCAAGGTGGTGTTTGTCTGGAACAGGCTGCCTTTCCCTTGTCTGTGCTCCTTCTTTTCACCTTTTTTTTTGCTGCTTTCCTTCCTGGTTGCCGTGTTCCTTGAACTTGGCACGCCGAATATTTCCCATTCTAAGCCCTCCATCTCTTCATCTCAATCCCTTGCATCGCTCCAATCCTATACCGGGATCTGGAATATGCCCAATGCCAGAGTGCTCTCTGACTGGAATATGCGCCTGGTGTATGGCAATGCTCAGCCATATCGTTATTATGGCGGGGCGTTGGGGATCTGGGATCGTCTGGAATTTCACGGCCAGTTTACAGAAGTCAGCTCCTTAGAGGCCTTTGTGGGCGAAGGCTATGGCCATTATAAGGATCGATCCGCAGGTCTCAGGCTTGTCCTTTGGCAGGAAGACGAATGGCTGCCCCAAGTGGCAGCCGGTTTGTTTGACGCAACAGGTACCGCACTTTTTGGCAGCAGGTATTTGGTGGCTTCTAAGATGATCGGGGATGTGGATCTGACCTTTGGCCTGGGGCAGGGTATCCTTGCCGGGGAGGAGACCCGTGCTGCGAGTGGAAAGGGTGGTGACGCAGGATTTGATTTCCTTCTGTCATCCCCCCAGCGTAAGACCCGACCCTTTGCCGGATTGGAGTACCGCATTACTCCTGATGTGACCTTTTCAGCAGAGTACTCCTCTATAGATCATAGCCATATGTTTGGATTTGTGGGTGCTTGTGGCAAAAAAGAGGGTAAGCAGAATGATTCCAGACTGCCTGTCAACTTAGGTCTCAAGTATAAGCTGACCCCCAACATGCACATACGGGCTGCCTGGATGCGGGGTAAGGAAGTCGGTTTCGGGGCCTCTATGGAGTTTCCTCTCTCGCCGGAGGGAATGCTTGGCTGGAAAAAACGTCCTGATTATGAGGCCCTTGAGCGGACCAAGTGGGAGGCCTTTGAGGGGAATGCAACCAAATTGGCTCATGTTCTTGCTGCTGCCCTGGATGAAGACGGGTTTACTCAGGTTGCCGTGACAGCATCGGATACCGCCCTGTGGGTGGAAGCGCACAATGCCAACTATCTTTCCCAGGGAAGGGGCCTGGGGAGGCTGGCGTCGATCGTTGACAGGCTGAGTCCAGAGCGTATAGGAATCCTCTACTTTAATCTTGTGGACAGGGATCATATTCGTTCCAGCCTTCGTACAACAAGGGGGGATTTGCGGGCCTTTTTGTCGTCTCGCATGGACAAGAACGGGTTTTTGGTTGTGAGCGATCTGAGTATGTTTCCTGACGACCATTGGGCTGAATTTTGTCAGGATCCCTCGCGCGGAGCAACCAGCAAGGGGCATGATGGCTGGTATTCCTTTTCTCTTGTTCCCAAGCTGAGAACCTTTTTGAACAATCGCAAGGGATTTTTCAAACACAAAGTGTTTCTCCGAGGCAGGGGGAATCTCTATCCCTGGAAGGGGGGGATGTTTGCTGGTGAGGTGGAACTTATCCTGTTCAATGAGTATGATAAGCTTGCCTATGATCCCCTTGAAAGGGACGCCGTGCGAACGGATATGGTTCTTTATGAGGAACAATCAGCCCCCAGGGTGAGCCAGCTTACCTTTGATCAGGTTGTGGAAGTTCCTGGCAACATTCTGGTCAGAGGGGCATTCGGGGCCTTTGAATCTGCCTATGCTGGAATTGGTGGAGAGTGTTTCCGGTTTTTTGCCGATGGCCGTTTCGGTGCTGGGCTTGAGTCCCAATGGGTGCGTAAACGCTCTGTCAAGGACAATTGGAGCCTGCGGGATGATCTTGACGACTGGTTCCACACGGCCTTTGTGAATGTATATGCCAATGTCTGGCCTGCCCAGGGTCTGGAAATGGGTCTCAAACTGGGGCGGTTTCTGGCCGGCGACAAGGGCTTTCGGGTGGAAGTGCGCAGATCCTTCAGATATTTCACGTTGGGAGGCTTTTACACCAACACGAACACGGACAGATTTGCGTCGCGCAAAAACCGTGGAACAGATCAGAAAGGGGTGTTCATCCGGGTTCCCTTTTCTGTTTTTAAGGATCACGAGGTCAGAGGAAATCATTTTTCTTATGGAATTACCTCCTTTACACGAGATCCTGGACAAACGGTTCGCCAGCCCCGTTCTCTCTTCCCCTTAAATCCCTGGTCTACTACCGAGGATTTGAAGCGGACTTTGGAGGAGATGAGGGAGTAAGGGGTTTTGGGTTTTAGGTGTTAGGTTTTAGGTTTTAAGTTTTAGGTTTTAGGTTTTAGGTTTTGGGTTTTAGGTTTTAAGTTTTAGGTTTTGGGTTTTGGGTTTTAGGTTTTAGGTTTTAGGTTTTGGGTTTTGGGTTTTAGGTTTTAGGTTTTGGGTTTTGGGTTTTAGGTTTTAAGTTTTAGGTTTTGGGTTTTAGGTTTTGGATGTTGGGTGTTAGAAGTGGTACCCACGGTTTGGACAGGTTAGCGGCGAATTGAAGCATTGCTGGGACAGAAATCTTGACTTCAATCCAGACGAGTCTGAAAAAGAAACAACAAGCAGGGGGTAGTCATGGAAACCACATTCGATTCTCTTGGATATTTTGATAAGCTCAAGCAAGCTGGTGTCCCAGAAGCACAAGCAAAGGTTCAAGCGGAAGCATTGAAGGATGTTCTCGATACATCTCAACATTATTTAGCGACAAAAAGGGATTTAGAGGCAACAAAACAAGAACTACAGCGTGACATAAAAGAACTTGAATATCGTTTGATGTTGAAACTTGGAGGGATAGCCGTTGCAACGGCTGGAATTTGTACAGCCATAATTTTAGGACTTTTGCCTATGCTTTTACCGACAACGTAATTTTTGATTGTTTTAGGTTTTAGGTTTTAGGTTTTAGGTTTTAAGTTTTAGGTTTTAGGTCGTTGTTACCTAACACCTAACACCTAACACCTAACACCTAAAACCTAACACCTAACACCTAAAACCTAACACCTAACACCTAACACCTAAAACCTAAAACCCAAAGAGGACTTCCAAATCATGTTTCCGACCATCACAAATCGTAAAATTAAAACAGCTTTAGTCGGTTGTGGGCGCATTTCAAAGAACCATTTTGGTTCCATAGAAAAACATCAGGAGGACATGGAGTTGGTGGCCATTTGTGATACTGACCGAGAGGTTTTGGCTACCCACGAAAAGCAACTCGGTGTCCAGGGGTATACAAATCTGGACACCATGCTTGAAAGATCAGATGCCGATCTGGTGACCATTTGTACGCCTTCAGGTATTCATCCCCAGCAGGTTATTCAATGCGCCAAGGCTGGCAAGCATGTTATGACAGAAAAGCCTATGGCTACCCGTTGGCGGGATGCTATGGATATGGTCCATGTCTGCGATCAGGCTCGGCGGCGGCTTTTTGTGGTCAAGCAGAACCGGCGCAATGCGACCCTCCAGCTTCTCAAGCGTGCTGTAGAGGAAAAACGGTTTGGGCGCATCTATATGGTGCATCTCAATGTCTTCTGGACTCGTCCCCAAGCCTATTATGATCAGGGGAAATGGCGTGGAACCTGGGAGCTTGATGGCGGTGCGTTTATGAATCAGGCATCCCATTATGTGGATCTTTTGGAATGGCTCATTGGTCCCATTGCAGATATTCAAGCCATGACTGCTACGCTGGCACGGGATATAGAAGTGGAAGATACAGGGGTGATGAATGTGCGTTGGAGAAATGGTGCCCTTGGTTCCATGTCCGTGACGATGCTCACCTACCCTAAGAATTACGAAGGCTCTATCACCATCTTGGGAGAAAAGGGCACGGTTCGTGTCGGCGGCGTGGCTGTTAATGATATTCAGACCTGGGATTTTGAGGAAGAAAAGGACTATGATACCCAGGTGAAGGCTGCCAACTATGAGACCACTTCTGTGTATGGGTTTGGGCATCCCCTGTACTATAAAAATGTCATTGATGTGTTGCGGGGAGAAGCTGAGCCGGAAACCGACGGAAGGGAAGGCTTGAAGAGTTTGGAAGTGCTTATTGCTGCGTATCTTTCGGCAAGGGATGGGAGGACGGTTTCGTTGCCGTTGGAGTATTAGTCGCCAGAGGCGACGGTGTTAGGTTTGGTTTTTTGGGTTTTAGGTTTTAAGTTTTAGGTGTTAGGTAACAGCACGTTAGTGCTTAAGTCTGAAGCGAAATCGTACCTTTCCCCGTACTATGGGGCGTTCACTGTTACCGCTGTTCAACAACCTAACACCTAAAACCTAACACCTAAAACCTACCACCTAACACCTAACACCTAACACCTAAAACCTACCACCTAACACCTAACACCTAAAACCTAACACCTAAAACCTACCACCTAAAACCTAAAACCCCATCCCAACCCATGATCCACAACTCCGCAATAATCGACCAAGGCGCAACCATTGGCGACTCAACCCGCATCTGGCACTTCACCCACGTATGCTCCGGGGCTGTTATTGGCAAAGAATGTTCCCTGGGCCAGAATGTATTCGTGGGGAACAACGTGACCATCGGTAACAATGTCAAAATTCAGAACAATGTCTCGGTCTATGACAATGTTTTTCTGGAAGACGATGTTTTCTGCGGCCCGTCTATGGTCTTCACCAATGTCTATAACCCCCGGTCAGCTATTTCCCGTAAGGACGAATACCGCAACACCCTTGTTAAACAGGGGGTAACAATGGGTGCCAATTGCACCATTGTCTGTGGGGTAACAATAGGTAGATATGCTTTTATTGGAGCCGGAGCTGTGGTCAACAAAGATGTGCCAGACTTTGCCCTTATGGTGGGCGTCCCGGCCAGGCAGATTGGCTGGATGAGCCGCTTTGGTGAACGCCTTGATCTGCCTTTGGAAGGGAGTGTAGAGGCCATCTGTCCGCATACCGGCGATGTGTATATCCTTGAAGGAAGTCGGGTCCGGCTCAGGTCTTAGATGGTCAGAATGGCGTGTCATTTCATAAAGATATGTACTCTCCTCATATGAATTTCATTGTTCGACTCAAACAAAGCCCCTTTGTCCGAAATTTTGTAACCTTGGCAACCGGCACAGCAATTGCTCAGGCGATTTCTATCCTTTCCAGTCCTGTTTTAACAAGGGTTTATTCTCCCCATGATTTTGGTCTGTTTGCTGTGTTTATGGCCATTGTTTCTTCCTTTACTCCTGTGCTGAGTGGAAAATACGAAGTCGCTTTACTGCTTCCAAAAGATGATAAAGAAGGACTTGATTTGCTTGGCGTAGCATTCTGGTTTTGTGTCTGTTTTTCGTTGTTTTTTTTTGTGGTTGTGTGTTTTGGTGAGAATATTTTGGACCGTCTTTTTGATGCAGGAAAATTAGGGAGATGGATTTTTGCTTTGCCAGCAATTTTTCTGTTTACTGGGTGCTTGAATGTCCTTATCTATTTTGCAAACAGGTCGAAAAAATATACTTACATATCAAAAGCCAATATTGTTCGTTCCTCTGTTATGTTCTTATTTTCAGCATCTCTAGGGATGCTTGGTTGTGGATTTGCAGGTTTTATCATAGGTCTTTGTATAAGTTTATCTGTATCTATTGTTTTTTTATTGTTTTGTGAAAAAAAAAGTCTGGTACAGGGTATTTTGCAATGGGATAGAGATAAATATCAAACTATGATACGGTATAAGGATTTTCCTTTGTATAATGCAACCAGTGGTTTGCTTGATGGTATAACGTTAGCTCTTCCTGTATTTTTTCTCTCTCATTATTTTTCAGAGGCAACCGTTGGCTTCTATGCCCTTGTCGTCCGTGTCGGAACGACTCCTTTATTTTTCATTTCTAACTCTATATCTCAAGTAAATTTAAAACAAGTAGTCGATATAATAAATTCACATGGGAGATTGCAACCCTATTTGTTGAAGTTGACAGGAGGACTTGTATGTATTGCTGTGCCATTTATTATTATTTTAGAAATTTTGGCACCTAAAATTTTTATTGTTGTTTTTGGGAATGAATGGGGTGATGCAGGTTCTTTTTTGCAGATTTTGTTGCCTGCAATGGGAGTAAGGTTTATTGCGTCAACTCTTAGTAGTACGTTGGGTGGTACTAATAATAATAAAATCGGGATGATTTGGAAGGTTCTTTGTTTTTGCGTGACTTTTATTGTTTTTACGTATTTTTCTCCAAAACAAGATATAGTCCTATTGCTTAAAGCTGTAGTTGTTTCAGATATTTTTTTGTATATCTTGTATTATATATTGATACTTTATGCAGCCAATTCTCCGAAAAATTACGTATAGGATAACGGTTTTTTGGCAGGACAGAAGTTGGCTGAATTGTTCAGTGCGTTTTGAAAACAGTGTAAATATTGCGTGTTGTTATGTGTGGAATCGCCGGAATATTAAATATAAACGCTATTCCTTCTCTGCAGGCACAACCTCTTGTCAGCATGACTCAGGCTATGACTTCAAGGGGGCCTGATGACGAAGGGTATTTGCTTGTTTCAGAAAATGCCGAATGCGTATGCTTTTCGGGCGATGATACGCCGACCGCAACCAGCGAGAGGGATTGTCCCTTTCTGCCAGATACTCATATTGCCACAGCTTTTTCTCGACCATCCATTTTGGGCCTTGGGCATCGGCGTTTGTCTATTTTGGATTTAAGTCCAGGCGGTCATCAGCCTATGTGTACCAGAGATGGCCGTTACTGGATTGTTTTCAATGGAGAGATATATAATTTTAGAGAATTGGCTCAACGAATTGCGGGCCACAATATCGCATATTACGGTACGAGCGATACGGAAATTTTATTATATGCCTATGTCATGTTAGGAAAGAAATGTCTCGATTATCTTAATGGGGATTTTGCCTTTGCCATTTGGGATAACAAAAAACGAAAACTTTTTTGTGCCAGAGACAGGGTGGGTATCAAGCCGTTCTATTATACCATTCAAAAGAATCAATTTATCTTTGCTTCAGATATAAAAACAATCATCGCTTCAGGTCTCTATACTCCTTCACCAGATATTGAAGGTCTTTACCTTGCTATGGCCTTTGGTATTGCACCGAGACCTCTTACTGCTTTTAAGGATGTGAAGGCTTTGGAGCAGGGTACATGGCTTGAAATAGACGTTACTGGCACTTTTGCTAAGAGTCGATATTGGGATATTCCTCTTGGCACGCAAGATGATACCATGACCGAAGAGGAAGCAGCCGAATTGCTTGAGCATGAATTACAGAAAGCAACCCGTCTTCGACTTGTGGCAGACGTGCCTGTAGGAACCTTTATGAGTGGGGGGATTGATTCAACAACGATTTCTGCTATGGCATCCCGTTATCATCAGGGAATTAAGGCATTCACCTTGGCATATGAAAATAATGCGCCTGAAATGGACGAAACGCCACAAGCTATTGCAACGGCAAAGCTAAACCCCATTGAGCATATTGTTCATACGGTCAATCCAGATGACTCCTTACAGTATTTGAAACAATGGATTGAAGGCTATGAGGAACCCTATTATGGTCTGGCAGCCAATTATGTCATTTCTCAATTAGTTCGGGATAATAATGTTACTGTTGTTCTGAACGGACTTGGCGGGGATGAGCTGTTTGCTGGGTATGGCTATTATCGTTTTGCCAGTTTGTGGCCCTGGTTAAAAATGATACGACCATTAACCTGTATGAGTGCTTTTTGGAGAGATTCCAAAATCGGCAGGATTATTGCTCTTGGAACACTTCATTCTCCAGCGGAACTCCATACATACCTCTTCTCGAAATCATCAGACACGTATCGCCAAGCATTGTTTGCAGGTAGTGATTTTACACAAAGATACACCATATCAAAGCTACAACAGCTTTATGTAAAGGATAAAACTTTTGTAGATTCTGTAGAAGCCATGAGCTATATGGATTTGATGAATTATATTGGCAATCACCATGTCCATAGAGTGGACCAATTTACAATGGCCCATTCTATTGAAGGAAGGTTCCCTTTTTTGGATCACCATGTTATTGGTGCAGCATTCAAAATACCAAGTAAATATAAAATTAAATCAGGATTACAAAAATATGTTCTGAGGAAAGTTGCTCAAAAATATATCCATTCATCTTGTCTTTCAATGAAGAAAAAAGGTTTTGGTTTGCCACATCGCAAGTGGATGCAAGGTCCCTTAAAAAAACTTG